>Ga0105049_10000170_pt1 | contig 66630 bp, 46 predicted proteins | sample MAT06_FD_78087 | JGI IMG/M metagenome (GOLD analysis project Ga0105049, IMG submission 78087) | Freshwater microbial communities from Lake Fryxell liftoff mats and glacier meltwater in Antarctica - MAT-06 | ecosystem: Environmental > Aquatic > Freshwater > Ice > Liftoff microbial mat | place...
ACACCCCCCAATACCGCCCAATATCCCCCCTTGCGACGCATTGGCAAAACCGTGGAAACACCCGACATGCGGGATACCGCAAAGCAGGCGGATGTGTCCGGAACTTCTAACGGGTGCTTGTCAAAATCCCAGCTATTGCTTTGCGCACAATTTTTAACGGCACCCTTTAAAAGTGCACCCCTGGTGCTAAAAATTGTGCAAGCCTTTTCCCTGTGGTTTTTATAAGCAACCTAACTTTACCCGCCGGCTTTATCCGCCGACTTTAATGGTCGACTTTTTTCGTCAGCTTTTCTCCTCGGCTTTTTTCGTCAGCTTTTCTTGTCAGCTTTTCTTGTCGGAAAACTGGCGGGTTCATCACTCCGGAATGGCTACGAAGATAAACACCGGGCGTTAATAGCAAGATTCACCTTTTCCACAAGTTTCCCCCCGATAATTCATGGAGTCCCAAGCCATTAGACAAGCCTTCCTCGACTTTTTCCGCAGCAAGGGTCATGACATTGTGGCCTCTGCGCCGATCGTTGTGCAGCACGATCCTACGCTATTGTTTACTAACGCCGGGATGAACCCCTTCAAGGACATCTTTCTGGGTAACCGCGAGGCGGTGGAAAAGCGGGTGGCCGATACCCAAAAGTGTTTGCGGGTTTCCGGAAAACACAACGATCTGGAGGAAGTGGGAGTAGATACCTACCACCACACCATGTTCGAAATGCTGGGCAACTGGTCTTTTGGGGATTACTTTAAAACCGAAGCCATTGATTGGGCGTGGGAATTGCTCACGTCCGTATACAGCATTGATCCGGACCGCATCTACGTGACGGTGTTTGCCGGTGACCAGACTGATAAGCTCGCCCCCGACGATGAGGCGGCGCAATTGTGGGCAAAACACCTTCCCCCGAACCGCATTTTGCCTTTCAACAAAAAGGACAATTTTTGGGAAATGGGCGATACTGGGCCCTGCGGCCCTTGCAGCGAATTGCACGTGGACATGCGCAACGAGGCTGATCGTCAGGCCATTAACGGGGCTACGCTGGTCAACAACGACCATCCGCAGGTCATTGAAATCTGGAACCTGGTATTCATTCAGTTCAATCGCAGTGCCGACGGCAGCCTGCACGATCTGCCGGCGCGGCACGTGGATACGGGCATGGGATTCGAGCGCCTAAGCATGGTGCTGCAGAACGTGCAAAGCTCCTACGACACGGATGTGTTTGCACCCTTGCTGCGCGAATTGGAGCACATCAGCGGGCGGCGTTACGCCACTGATCCCAAGACCGATATCGCTATGCGGGTTATCGTGGACCATATCCGGGCAGTTTCGTTCACCATTGCTGATGGCCAGTTGCCAAGCAATACCGGAGCAGGTTACGTGATTCGCCGGATTCTGCGCCGCGCGGTCCGCTACGGCTACAGTTACCTGGGCCTGGACGAGCCGTTTTTGCATCGTTTGGTGCCCGTTTTGGCGGCGCAATTGAAAGACGCTTTCCCCGAATTGGCGCAACAACAGGATCTGGTCGGGCGGGTCATTCACGAAGAAGAGATCAGTTTTCTGCGCACCCTTTCCGAAGGGTTGAAGCGGCTTGATCACCTGGGCAGGCACTTGACAGAAACAAGGGCAGGCACCTTGGACGGGGTCACCGCCTTTGAACTCTACGACACCTTTGGTTTTCCGCTTGACCTGACGCGTCTTGTGGCTGCAGAGAAAGGGTTGCAGGTGGACGAAGCGGGATTCGAACAGGAAATGGCCGCACAGAAGGCCCGTTCGCGCTCCGCCGCAGAATCAGAAACGTCCGACTGGGTGAGGCTGCAGGCCAACGTACCCATGCAATTCGTGGGCTACGACCAATTGGAGTCAGCAGCCCGGTTGGTCATGTACCGCCAGGTGGAGCACAAAAAAAAGGTTTCCTACCAGTTGGTGCTGGACCGCACGCCTTTCTACGCAGAGAGCGGGGGCCAGATCGGCGACCAGGGTACCTTGAAAATTGGCGCCGAGGTATTGGATGTGCTGGATACCCGCAAGGAGAACGACCTGACCATTCACCTGGTAGAGAAACTGCCCGCTCAGCCGGAAGCTACCATTCACGCGGCCGTGGACTGCGATCGGCGGTCTCTGATCGCGGCGAACCACTCAGCCACGCACTTGCTTCACGCAGCACTTAAAGCTGTTTTGGGCAACCACGTAGCGCAAAAAGGCTCTTATGTGGGCCCGGACCGCCTGCGTTTTGACTTCAGCCATTTCAGCAAGCTCAGCGCCGACGAAGTGGTCCGCGTAGAGCGTATTGTCAACGCCCGTATCCGAGCGGACATCGCCCTGGACGAGCGCCGCGAGGTACCCATGGAGGAGGCCATAACCATGGGGGCCACCGCGCTTTTCGGCGAGAAGTACGGCGATCGCGTGCGGGTCATCACCTTTGACCCTGCGTTTAGCCGGGAGCTCTGCGGGGGAACCCATGTTCGGGCTACGGGCAACATTGGCGCGTTTAAAATTGTGGCGGAAGCTGCCGTTGCGGCGGGCATCCGGCGCATGGAAGCCATTACCGGCCCGGCCGTAGAGGTCTGGATGGAAGAGCGTTTAGCCTTGGTCGCCAACCTGGGCGACTTGCTCAAAACGCCAGACCTGGTCAAAGGTGTTCAAAAACTGCAGGAGGAGAATGCCGGCCTGCGCAAGTTGGCGGGCGAAGGGGCCCAGGTGCAATTGGCCCAACTCCGCAACAAACTCCGGGCTTCAGCCACCGAACGCGACGGCATCCAGTGGATTCAGGGCGTGGTAGACGTGGCGGATGCGGAGGCACTCAAATCGCTGTCGTACGAGTTGCGGCAGGATCACCCCCGGACAGCCATTGTGTTGGGCGCGGAGCTCGATGGCAAGGCGCTGCTCAGCATCATGCTCAGCGACGCGCTGGTGCAGCACCAAGGATGGAATGCCGCCCAAAGTATTCGCGAGGCCGCCCGGAGCATTCAAGGGGGCGGGGGGGGACAACCCTTTTACGCCACAGCCGGCGGCAAAAAGCCCGAGGGCTTGGCGGCTGCCGTTCAGGCCGCGGTTAATCACTTGCAAGAAACAAAGGCAACTGCTTCAAAATGAGATTATTATTGCTTTTTGCTTTAAGCTTTAGTTTAATAGTTGCCGGCATCCTATCCCCCGGATGTAGTGGGGGCGCAGCCCTGTCAACGGTAGCCCCGGAGAACTATTGGGTGCAGGTTGAATGGCCGGAAGCTGCCGGCCAGTCGGTGCAATTGTTCCAGGTGCGCTACAACCGGCCGCTGCAGAAAACGCGCATTCTGCTCGATTCAGGCTCGGTCGATTCCAAAGGCGTGCTCTTGCTGGAGGGCAATTTGACGGAGGCAATATTGGCCGAACTGGTCGTCGGTTCACAGGGCGTTCCGGTGGTATTGGAGCCCGGCAAACCCTACCGGCTGGGTCCATCCGAGGAGGATCCCAAAACCCTGGTTTGGAAGTTTCCAACGGATGCAGATCGGTTGCGCCGGTTGAGCGCGGGTTGGCAGGACCAATACAACCAGCTTGCCGCGATGGGACTGGCTTACGAAAAAGCGCTCCAAGGCAATCGGGTCCCGGCGCTGGACAGCCTTCGCCGCTTGCGCGAAGACGGGGCAACCCGGTATTGGCAGAGCATTCGCGATTTGGTGGACAGCACGGCTAATCCGCTGTTGGGCTATTTCGCCGTAGAGTCGCTGGACTGGCCGAGCAATTTCGACGTGATCCGCGCCTTCTCCAACAAGATGATCGGTCAGGTGCCCAACTCGGTATACGCCCGCGATTTGCAGGACCGAATTGTGCAGTGGGAGGCCAAAATGCAAAACCAGCAGTCCGGATTAAATCTGGTGGGCCGACCCGCTCCCGAGCTGACTGGCACCACCGCGGATGGCCGTATGATCCGGCTTTCGGACCTCAAGGGTCAAGTGGTCCTGGTAGATTTCTGGGCTTCGTGGTGTGCCCCTTGCCGGCGGGAGAATCCGAACCTGGTGGAGCAGTACCGCCGCTATTCCAACCGCGGGTTCACGGTCTTCAGCGTTTCGCTGGATCGCGAAGCGGAGGCTTGGACCACAGCGATTGCCGCCGACAGCCTCGTTTGGTCAAACCACGTCCGGGAAGCGGATTTCGGAGGCCCAATGAGCACCGCCTATGGCGTTGCCGCTATCCCCGCTGGCTTCCTGGTCAATGCCCAGGGCACAGTGGAGGCCCAAAACCTGGAATTGCGCGGCGAAAATCTGGTCCGGCGGTTGGAACTTATCCTGGGTCCTTAAGTGTCCGAACTATCGGAGCAAATCGTGGAAGGTGGCCGCAGACTTCCAGTCCTTTAACGAGAAGCTTCAATTTAACGACCTGGACAATCCCGATTTTGTACTGGGCGACGTGCTGGAAGAACACAATTTGAAGAGCATTAACCGTCGTTGCTTTGTGCAGCCGCTTTTTGATGATCTCGAAGCGGACATTGTAGCCGCCCCCAACATCAAAACGCATTGCTTGCATCCGGAAGAGGATGTCCCAGCTTAACCCCCACCCATTTTCAACAAAGGGCTTCTTTTGTTGGGTGAATGGCCGCTTTCAAGGGTTCAACCCGATTTTTTGATTATCATGCAGGTTCATTCGTCCACCCTGCTTCAGGGTGAACAGTTAACCCAAGCCTCCTGATGAGCCGCAAAGAAATCTTAGAAGAACTGCTGCAACACCTGCAGTCTGACCTGAACCTTACTCCAGAGCAGAGCACAAGTTTAAAAGGACTTGTCCAAACGCACATGGAGCAGCGCAAGGCCTTGCGCACCCGTTTTGGCGACGACAAAGCCGGCCGAAAAGAGGCGGTTAAACCGCTCAACAAACAATTGCGCACAGACATCGGTTCCCTGCTGGATGCCCGCCAGCAAGGCATTTTCCAGGAGAAAAAAGATACGTACAAAGAGATGCTTCGGGACTGACAACGCGTCGCGGCTTGCAGGGCGGCAGCATTTCTTGATACTGCCAATTAGCCTTGCGCCATAATCGCCCTTAGCGGTACACAAATTCACCGTAGGGACCCTTGACCACGACTTCTGAAGCATCGGAAGTCGGGGCCACTTCGGTGTAGCCCGCAATTTGTGCTTCAATGTTCCAACGGCTGGCCAACCGGACAAAGTCTTCGGCTGCCTGGGGTTCCACGTAACATTCCAGACGCTGTCCCATATTGAATACGCGGTACATGTCGGTCCAGGGGGTGCCGCTGGCTTGCTGGATCAGGCGAAATAGCGGCGGGGCAGCAAACAAGTTTTCCTTGACCACGCGAACCCCGCGCAAGAAATGAAGCACCTTGGTTTGTCCCCCGCCAGTGGTGTGAATGAGGCCCTGCAAAGCTGGTCGGAGGTGCTGGAATACTTCGCGCAAAAAGGGCAGGTAGGTTCGGGTGGGGGATAGCACCAACCGACCCATATCAAGATCGCTTAAATCCGGATCGCCGGGTTTGGTGGGAACCGGATCGGTGAGTCGGTAGGGTCCGGCATACACGAGATCGGCTTGCGTGGCCGGGTCAAAACTCTCCGGATACTTCTGGCGGTATTCGGGGTTAAAAAGGTCATGGCGTGCGGACGTAAGCCCGTTGCTGCCCATGCCGCCGTTGTACTGCGTTTCGTAACTGGCTTGACCCGAGGAAGACAAGACCACAAGAGCAGCTCCAGGCTTGATTTCGTTGACAAAAACACCGTTCCGGCGCAAGCGAGCAAAGGCCGTAAAGCCCACATCGGCTGTGCGGACGATATCCCCTACATCAGCTGTTTCGCCCCCGCCGTGGTGAATGGCCACCCCCAGATCGCTCATCTGATCCAGGAAGGCGGTGGTGCCGTTGATGAGCGCCGCGAGCACTTCGCCCGGAATCAAATGCTTGTTGCGACCAATGGTGGACGAGATCAAAAACGGGCCGGTGGCCCCTGCGCAGGCCATGTCGTCCAGGTTCATGACCAGCGCATCCTGAGCGATGCCCGCCCAAACATCTAAATTGCCGGTTTCGCGCCAATAGCAATAAGCCAGCGACGTTTTTGTTCCGGCCGTGTCAGCGTGCAGGATGTTGGCAAAATCCGGGTCACCGCCCGCAGCATCGGGCAGAATTTTACAAAATGCGTTGGGAAACAGCCCTTTGTCCAGGTGTCGAATGGCCTGGTGGACTTCGGATTTGCTGGCAGAAACTCCCCGTTGGTCGTAGCGGTCAGCGGAAGAAGGACTTTGCGAGGACTTTGGTGTAGACGTCATGGAGGCGGAACGCGGGGCTTGGGGCCCAGTGCGAAGATACAAAGGGCTATTCCTTTGGGTGCTCATCCAATACCCTCACGCGATTCGTGTGCGCAGAACAAACCAGGAAACGAGTACCAAAAAGCCAGTCAGGGAAGCTGTCAGCATGACTGTAAACCACGGAGTGTAATTGGTAAAATAGAGCGAATTGAGGCTCAATACGACCAGGATCAGCCGGAGGATTTCAGCGCCCCGAACCCAAGGCTTCTGCTCCATGATGGCGCCGACAATCATCGTGGACACGATGATGACACCCAGAAAAAGCACCTGATAGAACACGCCGATTTCGGCAAAAAAGGTCATGTAGGCGACCAAACCCAGGGTAATGAGGACAAACTGCGCCAATAAGTAGCCGTTTAGTGCTTCGGCGGCATGTGCGTTGAATTTGGGTTTCTCGGGCTCAACGGGTGGTGGTGCCTGGTAGCCACCCAGTTCCGCGGGCAGCCAGCCAGGTTTGGCCACGATCATGTAGAGTTTGTCGCGCCAGCGCGTCATGCGTTTCATGGCAGCGCCCATTTCGGCGTAATAATGCAGGTTGGCCCAGGTGGGGTTCCAGGAGCGCAGTGGGCGGGTAATGCCGTAGGTGGGTTTCACGCCCTCTTCCTGAAAAGTGCCGAAAAGTCGATCCCAGACAATGAAAATGGCCGCGTGGTTTTTGTCGATGTATTCCGGGTTAACGCCATGGTGGACCCGGTGGTGGCTGGGCGAGTTAAGCACCCATTCGAACCAGCGGGGCATGCGGTTTACTGCCTCGGTATGCACCCAAAACTGGTACAGCGTAATGACGGCACCCGCGGCAAAAAAGATCATGGGATCGAAACCCAGCAAGGGGATGGGCAGGAAGATGAAAAAGGCCAATAAGTTGTGAAACCAACTTTGGCGCAGCGCTACCGACAGGTTGTAGTCTTCGCTGGAATGGTGCACGACATGAGCACCCCACAGAAAATTCCAAGCGTGGCTCCAGCGGTGTGCCCAGTAGTAGAAAAGGTCGAAGATGACCAGGCACAATACAAAGGACCAGACCGTTTGTGGTTGGCGTATAAGAGAAAAATGTTCGTATACGAAAGTGTAAGCTCCAAGCAGCACAAACTTTTGGAAGAGGCTAAACACCTGGCTGCCGATGCCGATGTTCAGGTTGGTAATGGCATCGTTGAAGCGATACAACGTGCTCCCCTTCCAGCGGCTGTAAACGTATTCAATGCCAATAGCCAGAAAAAAGAAAGGGATAGCAAAGAGGATGTAGACGGGTTGCATGCGTGCAGGTGTTCTGTCTGGAAATTACGGCTTTCCGGGAGAAAAGCCTCATCGCCCGCGGCGGCGGGGATCGGTTTGTATTTCATCCGGTTCCTCGCTCTCCAATTCTATTTCGCCGAGCACCTTAAACGTGGTGCGGCGGTTGAGCTGGTGTTCATCCTCACTGCACGCCACGTCATCGGCGCAGCGGTTTAACAGCCGGCGCTCGCCGTAGCCTTTTGGCTCCATTCGCATTCCGGGTATGCCTTTGCTGACCAGATAGGCCACCACCGAATTGGCGCGACCGCGGCTCAGGACGTCGTTGTATTCCGTGCGTCCTCGCGAGTCTGTATGCGAACTGATTTCAACGGCCAGCGAAGGATTCTCCGCCAGAATTTTTACGAGTTTGTTTAGTTCAGGGAAGGATTCTGCGCGAAGCGTGGTGTCATCAAGATCATAGTAAATGTTCTTGAGCGTGATGTCTTTTTCTGGAATCGGGTCGAGCACAATGCGGACATCCACAAAGAAAGTATCGCCCGGAGTATCTGGCAACCCGCTGGTGCTGACTTCTTCGGCGCGGGTAAAGTAGCCGCTCAGTTTTCCGCTGACACGGTAGTCGGTGGCGAAACTGATTTGGGTGCGAAAGCGGCCTTCTTTGTCCAGCTCCAAACGGCCCTGGTCCACGCCCGCACTTTCGTCAAAGAGGCTGACCTGTGCCTGCGCCAGGGGTTTGTACCCCGTTACTTCGGAGTCCGGATTGCGGGGGTCAGCCAAGGTTTTTTCCACAATGTCGCCACGGAGTTCGTAGCGGGGGGGTGGGGGGGGCGCTTTCTTTAACACAAAACGGTAGAGGTCATCTGAGCCTTCGCCGCCGGGTCTTGAAGAGCTGAAAAGTCCTGTCATTAAGGTATCTGGGTGCGGGTTTGGGCGCGGCAGCACCAGCATACCGAAGTCATCCCCGCCAGAGTTCAGGGGGTAGCCCAACCCTTCCGGTCTGCTCCATACTTTGCGGGTCTCCGCAGTTTGAAACAGGTCTAGCCCGCCCATTCCGGGGTGGCCATCTGAGCTGAAATACAATTGACCCTCCGGTCCGATGGACGGGAAAACTTCGTTTCCGGTGGTGTTAATGGAAGGGCCGAGATTGATGGGACTTCCCCAGCCCTCTTCGCCTTGCCGCACGTAGTACAGGTCGGCCCCGCCGTAACTCTCCGGATCGCCAGAAGCGGAAAAGTAGAGCCGCTTGCCGTCAGGGGTCAGTGCCGGATGCCCAATATTGATGGAGTCAGTAAAGAAGTTGAGCATTTCAGGAGCGCTCCAGGTTCCGTCTGGGTCGCGATAGCGGTACAACAAACGGCAGGGGTCGTCAACCTTTTTGTCCGGACTGCCGCACTGTGTGTACACCATTTCCGTAAAATCCGCGCTGTAGGTAGCCGTGCCTTCGTAATATGCCTCGTTGATTTGAACGTCAAAGGTGGTGGGATCAAAATACTCCCCGCCGGGTCGGCGCAGCGCCAGGAACAGGTCGTAATACTTGCCGCCCGTCCATTCATTGTCCGCTTCTCCTACGGCGGAAGGGCGTCCGGAGGTAAACACGAGGGCTCCACCTTCAAACAACACGGGCGCAAAATCTTCCGCAGGCGAATTCAGCGCCCTCAGGTTACTGACCTCAAAATAGGTTTCCCCCTTGAGTTGGTCCTGGATGCGCTGGCATATGGCGATTTCGCGTTTGATCTCCGCCCGGCGGTCCGGGTCGTCCTGCAGGTATTGCTGAAGCGAGGCGATGGCCGCGGGGTAATCTTCCTGTTTCTTTTGCTGTTGCGCCTGGTTGTAAAGCGCATCAGGGCCATACCCTTCGTTGTAGGCTTTTGAAAACCAGCCTTCTGCCTGGGCGGGCTGGTTGAGGGCGTCATAAGCCTGCCCAATGCGGAAAGCTTGCGCTGATTTGGTGGCCGGGTTCTTGTTTCCCGCATATTCCTCCTTCAACATTTCAGCCGCCACGCTGTACTTGCCCAGTTTGAAGGCCGTTTCACCATCGCGAAGCTTGCCGGTGCTGACGCATGAGCTGAAGGCAACCGCGAAGACGGCACAAACGCATAAAAGGCTGAACTTGAGGGATGGCAGACGGACATTCACGTATCGATGGGACTTTAGTCCGCTAAACTAACCAAACGAGGGAACTGAGCGGAAAGTATAGTCAAAGCAATTCAGGCGGAGCTTGCGCCCCGCCTGATGATTTTTACGATTCTTTAAGAGTTGTTTGATCCCCTCCATGGCGTGCTGCCTCAGCGGATAAAAAGCAGTTCCCGGTACTTGGGCAAAGGCCAGTGGGCGTCATCCACAAAGCGCTCGAGCTTGTCGGCGTGCTCGCGTATGCCGGGGAACATGGCCGTTACTTTGTCGCAGTAGGCGATGGCGCGCTCACGCGGATCATCGATTTTGTTCAGCGAACGGCGGTTGTCGACCATTTGGTCCAGGCCGGATTTGAGCCCATTGATGTGCTTGCTGATCTTTTCGATCAGGTCGGTTTGGGCGGCATAGGCTTCTGCTGGCATGCCCAATTCGCGCAGCCCGCGCACGTTTTCGAGCAACGTATTTTGGTATTTGACCGCTGCGGGCAAGATGAAGTTGATGCCCAGTTCGCCCATCAGGCGCGCTTCGATCTGGATTTTACGCGTGTAGTCGTCCAGCCATATTTCGTGGCGGGCATGCATCTCGCGGTCGGTGAAAATCTTGTGCCGGATGAACAGCTCGCGGGCTTTCTCCGTCATGTAGAAGTCCAGCGCCTGGGGCGTGGTTTTGACGTTGTTCAGCCCGCGGCGAGCGGCCTCCTGTGCCCACTCTTCGCTGTAATTGTCGCCCTCAAACATGATGGGGCGTGCTTCTTTGATGTAGCGGCTCAAAACCCGCAGAATGGCCACGTCGCGGTCTTCGCCTTCTTTGCGAATGCCTTCAACATCCGCCACGAATTTGCGAAGCCGGTCGGCCACCATGGTGTTGAGCACCGTCATGATGCTGGCGCAGTTGGCCGAGGAACCCACGGCGCGCACTTCGAACTTGTTACCAGTAAAGGCAAACGGGGAGGTGCGGTTGCGGTCGGTGTTGTCCAACAGCAGATCGGGGATCTTGTTGTGGATGTCCAGTTTTAGGTCCTCTTTGGTCATTTTGTCCAACTGGTCCTTGCCGGCGCGCTGTTCTATTTCGTCCAGCACGGAGGTCATTTCAGAACCGAGGAAGACCGAGATGATGGCGGGCGGCGCTTCGTTGGCACCCAGACGATGGTCGTTTGAGGCTGCGGCAATGGCAGCGCGAATCAGGTCGCTGTGCTCGTACACGGCGCGCACCGTGTTGACAAAGAAGGTCAGGAAGCGCAGGTTGGTCTTAGGGGTATTGCCTGGTGACAACAGGTTGATGCCGCTGTCCGTACTCATGGACCAGTTGTTGTGCTTGCCCGAGCCGTTGATGCCAGCATAAGGTTTCTCATGGAGAAGCACGCGCAACTTGTGGCGGCGGGCAACACGATCCATGACGTCCATCATGAGTTGGTTGTGGTCAACGGCCAGGTTCACTTCCTCAAACATCGGCGCGGCTTCGAACTGGCTTGGGGCCACCTCGTTGTGTCGGGTGCGCACAGGAATGCCGAGTTTCAGGGCTTCGGTTTCCATGTCAACCATGTAGGCATAAACGCGCTCGGGAATAGATCCGAAGTAGTGGTCTTCTAACTGCTGGCCCTTGGCCGGTATATGGCCAAAAACCGTTCGGCCGGCCATGGCCAGGTCGGGGCGAGCTTTGAACAACGCTTCGTCAACCAAGAAATACTCTTGCTCCCAGCCCAGCGTAGGGGTGACTCTGCTGGTCTTTTTGTCAAAGTAGTTGCGCATGACCTCCAAGGCTGCTTCTTCCAGTGCGTGCACGGATTTGAGCAGGGGCGCTTTAAAGTCGAGGGCTTCGCCGGTGTAGGACACGAAAATGGTGGGGATGCACAGGGTGCGGCCCTTGTCAATTTCCATGATGAAGGCCGGGGACGAAGGGTCCCATGCGGTGTAGCCGCGGGCCTCAAAGGTTTGGCGAAGGCCTCCTGACGGGAATGACGACGCATCGGGTTCTTGCTGCACCAGCGCATTGCCCGAGAAATGCTCGATACCCTTTCCCCCGTCTGTGGGAATGAAAAAGGAGTCGTGCTTTTCGGCAGTAGAGCCGGTAAGCGGCTGAAACCAGTGGGTGAAGTGCGTAGCACCTTTGGCCATGGCCCACGCTTTCATGGAGCTGGCTACCTGATCGGCAATTTTGCGGTCAATTTTCTGTCCGGAGCGAATAGATGCTTTGACGCTCAGGTAGGCTTCTTCGGACATGTGCTTCTTCATGGCGTTTTCGTGGTACACGTTGGCGCTGAAGTAGTCCGAAATTTTGTCGGATGGCGGTTTCACCAGGATGCGATCGCGGCCCAGGACGGTTTCCAACGATTGAAAGCGCAAAGAGGACATAAGGAGTGGTTTGGTTCAGAAAATCAGACGGGCGCAAAATTACGCATTCTGAATTAAATCCAGCTTTTTTACGCTTGTCAGGCTATAAATGTTGGTCAATAGCGGAAAATTTGTGTTTTTTAGGCCATAATTTTAATTTTTATCGAATTATTTCGCTTTTTTATACAAACATAGAAATTAATAAAGTGCTAGGGTTGCCAGACCCAAACCAGGCATTTCCACCGGTGGAAAGGACATTTAGCCCTTAAGCAAAAACCTTGGACGCGGCAGCCAGTTAGGCCAGCGCGAAGGCGGATTGCCCACCAGTGCTGCTGCAAAAACCAACGGGAGCATCGCAGACTTATAGCGCACAATGGCCCCCAATGCGGGCACAGTCAGGCCCACCACCAGCAAGACCCCCAAACTGAAGAAGAAGCAAAAGGCTAAAACCGGAGCATAAGAACGCCGCCAGCGCCACCCGCTCAGCAAAATCAGTAGCAGCAAAACCTGAAGCACGCCGCTGATTGCTGCAACTACCTGGAATCCATTTTCCGGCGGATTGGTAAAGGTCTGGAGCCAGACGTGGTCCAGCGCCATGGGCAAGTTGGCGACCAGTTCAGCCGCAGAATCTCCGATCGGACGCATAGGCAGGTGGGTATTGCCCTTTAAATCCAGTAGAAATTCCTGCTCGGCCCGCAGCCGCCCAAGTACGTCAAAGGCTGGCGACAATCGGCTGAGCGGCACCAAAAGCCCCAGCAAAACCAGGTGCATGGCCGTAAAACGGAGAAAATGCGGTCCGGGATGGCGCAGGCACCAGGTGTACATCGCTAAGTTCGGAATCAGCAAAAGCACCATGTACGAGCGGCAGTTCCAAAGCAAAAAGGCACCGAACGAAAAAAGTGCCATGTGGCGGAAACGCGGGTTGAGCACGAGTTGTCGCGTGCCGTACAGCAGGGCTCCCAGCGAAAACAAGGTTACCGCGTCTTTGTGAATGGCCGAGCACCAAAACAGCGTGGAGGGCATGAAAAAAACCGCGAATGCGAGCACTCCGGCATGGCGCGGGAAGCTTTCAGCCAACACCCGGTGAAGCCAGGTCAAACCCATTAGCGAAAAGAGGCAGAGCAACACGATGTTGCCATAAAAGTGCCCAAATGTGAATACGTTAAACAAGCTGTTTATGCGAACGGACAGAAATTCCTGCGTGCGCCAATTGAGCCGAAGTTGGTCGTCAATGTACAGCAGGTGATCCGGTACCTGGCCGGAGGACGAAAACCCGAAGGTCATCTCCAGAAAATGCGCCGGGTTTTGCGCTAAAGTGCCATAGATCACCTGGCTGTCCTGAAAATAGTGAACAATGTCGCCGGTTTGATAAACGTGAAAGTAGGCCAACCCGTAAGCGCTGCCCGCCAGTATTTTAAGCCAAAAAGCCGCCAGCAACACTTCGCGCCGAACCGGGCTTTTGCGCCAAAAGCGCCCATGCAAAAGCCACCCGCTGCCGAGCAGGCCGTACAACAGCATAAAAATCAGGTTCCCCGCCCAGTTCAAAAGCAGCCTTTGATCGCGAAGATAACAAGGACGCCGCCGAGCGAACGCGGGCATTTCACCCGCTTGCGGTTAACTTTGCGGCGGGTGCGGTTGGTGAATCCGCCCTGCAGCAAGGCATGAGCGAACAACAAACGCTGACCCAGGGGGTCACGGTAGAAACGGCAGAGCAATTGGGCTTGTTGGCCGAAGAATTTGACAAGATCCAGCGCGTTTTAGGGCGTATACCCAATTTTAACGAGCTGAGCGTTTATTCCGTCATGTGGTCAGAGCACTGCTCGTACAAGAACTCGATCCGCTGGCTCAAGACACTTCCGAGGGAAGGGCGGCGTCTGTTGGTCGAGGCCGGTGAGGAGAATGCCGGCCTCATTGACCTGGGCGACGGGCTGGCCTGCGCGTTTAAAATTGAGAGCCACAACCATCCTTCAGCGATTGAGCCTTACCAGGGCGCCGCAACGGGGGTGGGGGGCATACACCGCGACATTTTTACCATGGGTGCACGCCCGATTGCCGCGTTGAATTCTCTGCGTTTTGGCGAGCTGAACAACAGCAAAACAAGGCATCTGCTCCGCGACGTAGTGCGCGGTATCGGCGATTACGGCAACTGCTTCGGCGTGCCGACGGTGGGCGGGGAGATTTACTTTGAATCTTGCTACCAGACCAATCCTCTGGTCAACGCGATGTCGGTGGGCATTGTCGAACACGGCAAGACCTGTTCGGCCATTGCGCAGGGCGCGGGCAATCCAGTATTCATTGTCGGTTCGGCTACCGGAAAGGACGGCATCCACGGAGCCACCTTTGCCAGTGGAGACATCACGGAAGACTCCGCTCAGGACCTGCCGGCCGTGCAGGTTGGTGACCCCTTCCAGGAGAAATTGCTGCTAGAAGCTTCGCTGGAAGCCATTGCCACCGGCGCATTGGTGGGCATGCAGGATATGGGCGCCGCGGGCATCACCTGTTCCACCGCTGAAATGTCAGCCAAAGGCAAGAGTGGCATGCGCGTTGACCTAAGCAAGGTACCGACCCGCCAGCCCAACATGAAACCCTGGGAAATTCTGCTCAGCGAGTCGCAGGAGCGCATGCTGGTGGTGGTGCACAAAGGCCGCGAGGCAGAGATTCAAGCCGTTTTTGACAAATGGGATTTGCACTGCGTTCAGATCGGTGAGGTAACGGATACAGGCCGGTTGGAATACTTTATGAACGGCAGCAAAGTGGCCGATATCCCCGCTGAATCACTGGTGCTGGGCGGCGGCGCCCCCGTCTACGACCGCGAAACCAGAGAGCCCGCTTACCTGGCTCAGCGCGAAACCGTAAACCCCCGCGATTACCCGGTGCCATCGAATGCGCTGCGCGCCGCCCTTCGCTTGGCAGTTCACCCCAACATTGCCTCGCGCCGGTGGGTGACCACCCAGTACGACAGCATGGTGGGCATTGATAACGCCAGCACCAATGCGCCTTCAGATGCCTCGGTGATTCGCTTGAAGAATAGCAACAAGGCGCTGGCCATAACCGTGGATTGCAACGCTCGCTACGTGCACGCTGACCCCTACACCGGAGCGGCCATCGCGGTGGCAGAAGCGGCGCGCAACATCACCTGCAGCGGTGGAGAGGGCCTGGCCATCACCAATTGCCTGAATTTCGGCAACCCCTACAACCCGGAAGTGTACTGGCAGTTTGTGCACGCTATCCGCGGCATGGGCGATGCCTGCCGCCGTTTCGGCACCCCGGTTACCGGTGGGAACGTGAGTTTTTACAACCAAAGCGCCGAAGACGGACCGGTGTTTCCGACGCCCGTCATCGGGATGGTCGGCCTGATTGACGATTTTAGCCATCGTATGACCCTTGACTTCAAGCGCCCCGGCGATCTGTTGGTGCAGGTTGGGCGTTTAAGCGAAGACATGAACAGTTCCATCTACCTCCAGATCTACCATAACATTGCTTATAGTGCGGCACCGGAGTTCGATCTGGAAGAAGAAGTGCGCATGCAGAACCTGGTGCGTCGCCTGATTCGCGCCGGGCTGGTGCAATCGGCACACGACTTGTCAGAAGGCGGGCTTTTCATCTGTGCGCTCGAGAGCGCCATGGCCGGGGGAAGGGGTTTCTCGCTGCGCACAGTAGACGGACTGCGCAAAGACGGCATTCTCTTTGGCGAAGCGCAAGGCCGCGTGCTCCTCAGCATTCGCCCGGAAGACTGGGATGCCCTTCACGTCTTGGCTGAAGAAATGGGTGTGCCTGCGCACATTTTTGGCGAGGTAACTGAAGAAGCTATTGCGGTAGATGCGCAAGACTACGGCCGCATCAGCGAATGGGCCGCCCGCTACGAGCACGCGCTGGCTGACATGATGGAGGCACCGGGGGCGTAATGACCTGATACCAAGCATGCTGCGCTGGCCGTGAAACGGGTATGGGCCACATGCCTGATCAAACGGTCACTCCGCCACCAGCACCAGTCCGTGTTTGCTGGCAAACGTCTTCTGCGCGTCGTAAAGCCGTGCATTGTTGCGGTTCTCCTCCACCAAAATGGAGGCTACAATTCGGCGCACCAGCAGGGAATCTTCAATAGTGTAGTAATCGTCGCCCGTGAGGCTGATGAGCGAGCGGCTTTGCTCGCGGCAGAGGCGTTCATAGAAGGCAAGGACTTCAAGGGCTTGGTTGCGAAAGGCGTCATCACCGTCAAAAGGCTCCAGGGTTTCGATGCGGCCGCGGGCGGCGAGCAGGTAGGTCTGCAGGGCGTTGATCTGGGCGGTATCTAAATTGGGGCCGGCGTAGAAAGCGGCCATGCGCCGGCTGGCGCGGTCTAACTCCACCACGATGCGGTCGTTGTATTCAGAGACGGGAAATTGTTCAGCCGACCGACAACCCGCCAGGCCAATAGCCAGGCACAAACTTGTGAGAAAACCCTGCCACCAGAACCGCAAACGAACAGCCATTCGCCCGAAAATTACGGAAAATACGGCCCATGACGCGGCGCTCGCTGTTTCCAAATGCTGGGTTTGCGCCCTCAGTGTTTCCATTGGGGCAGCCAAGAGCGTTTCTTAGTCTGGTGCGGCTGCATGCTGAGCAGGATGGTTTCGAGCGCCTCCACCGCTTCCAGGATATAAGGTCCTTTGTTGAGCATAACGGCTTCCGCGCGCACCCCCATCGCCGCATCCGTGACTTCAGCACGGGAGGGCAACCCTGTTTTGGCCAGGTTCTCCAAGACCTGCGTGGCCCAGATGGTTGGCACATGCGCGGCTTCGGCGATGCGAAGGATTTCTTCCTGCACTTCGGCCAGGCGAACAAACCCGCTTTCAACGGCCAAATCGCCGCGAGCAATCATGACGCCGACATCGCGGCGTTTCATTACGCTGAGCAGCAGGTCGGGCAGGTGTTTGAAGCCGCTGTTGGTTTCTATTTTAAGTACAAGGCCCAGGTGGGCAGCCTGGGCATCGTCCAGGGCTTGCATCAGGTCTTCCACATCAGAAACCCGGTTCACAAAAGACATCGCCACCACATCTGCATGGCGGGTAATGAAGGGCAAATCCTGGCGGTCCTGCGGTGTCAGTGCAGGCAGATTCAGCGCAGTTCCAGGCAGGTTAATGCCTTTTTCGGACCGCAGCTTTCGCCCGCCCGGAGGTGCTTGCGTGATTCGAATAAGCAAACCGTCAGCCTGTACACCTTCGATTTGGCCACCCAGGGTACCGTCGTCAAACCAGATGGGCTCGCCGGCGCGGGCATCGCGAAACACTTCCGCTACCGAGCAGCCAATGACGGCGGCGTAATGCCGGGGAAGGGCATGTCCGGCCATGGGCAAACCCGAAGCAAGGCTTGAAGTCTGGATGGAGGCTAAGCTTGGATCTGCCCCGCCTTGCTGTACGCCAAAATCTGGAAGCATTCCCTGAACGTTTGCTTCCGGCACCAACAGCGCCCACTCGCCGCGCTCGAGGCGGGTCCCATCTTCATGATTTAGGATACTGCCGGTTCTTATTTTAGGCCCGCCTAAATCCATGCAAATTCGGCAGGAAACGCCGTGCGCTTCGCGAGCCGCAAGGACATGCCCCACAAGCGCCTCCCAGATTTGCGGATCATCGTGGGCACAGTTGATGCGCGCCATGCTCATGCCGGCGCCGACCAGGCTGTGAATGAGCGCAGGGTTTTCTGCGGCATCGCCCGGCATAGTCACCATAATGCGCACCTTGCGGCGGTTGCCCACTGGGCCAAGCAGGCGATTGGAATTAGTGACCAGGCAATCTTGTCCTTGCCGAAATCCAATGGGTGTGGGCCCGTCACTGAAATCAGGCATTCCGGCCTGGCGGGCCAACGCCAGCATGGCCAGGGTGCGCTCCAGCGCTATCATAACGTGTGGCTCTACGCGGCCCAGCGAACTCAGTCCTACCTGGCTCAACCGGTCTTGCAGCGGGCGTATGTCGTAGCGCCGCAGCGAGAGGTAGTGCAGCAGGTTTCGCGCCGAAGGGTGGTGGTCCGGATGCACGGCCAGGAGCTTTTCCTCTACGTCGTGTTCGTCGGCAATCAGGTGCTCGCGGAGTTTGTACAAGTCTACCGCCAGGGCATCCAGTACGCTTTTGCTGAGCGCCACGGAGGCCGGGGTAATGCGGTGGGCCATGTGTGGAACAATTTCATGGCTAAGCTACGACCCGGCGGGCTCCAGAATCAACTTGCCCTTTTCGGCGCGCAGGCGGGAACGCCCTTGCAGGAAGTCCAGCATCGCTTCGCCCGCTAACTCCCGGCGCCAGCCGCTGAGTACCGGCACGTCGCGGACGCCAGCCACTACGTCGGCCAGCTCTGCACGCGACGAAAGCATGGCCTGGCTAATGTCTGCGCGGCGTGCCTGGATTTGCAACACCACCGCAAGCGCCATGACCAGCGATTCGTCCACCTCGCGTGCAACGCCTCGTTTGCGCCCGTCCGGCCACTGGTCGCGGGGCATCTTCTCCGATTCAATCACCAGTTCAATGAGGCGCGTCCCAAACTTTTTGCGGATACCGGGGTCCAGCCCGCGCATGCGCTCGAGCGGGGCTTCTGTACGCGGACGCTGCCGCGCCAGGTCCAGGATGATTTCGTCGGGCAAAACTCTTCTGCGGGGCCGGTCAAGTTCCTGGGCGGTGGTTTCGCGCCAGGCTGTAACCCGCTGGGCAATCGCACATCCCACCCCTTTGAGCTTATCAGTGCCCTTGACCTTTTCCCAAGCCTCTTGGGGGTCCGTTTTGTAAGTATTCAGGTCGCTTAGAATGCCTTGCTCTTCGTTGAGCCATTCGCGGCGACCGCGGCGCAGCAAATCGTCGTTAAGGTGCTTGTACAGCGCCGCTAAATACCGGACATCGTCGGCGGCATAGCGAACCACATCCGCGTCGAGCGGGCGGTGCATCCAATCGGTGCGCACCTGCGTTTTGCCGAGCGGCACCCCGCAAACTTTTTGAACCAGCGGGCCGTACCCAATCTGTTCGCCGAGTCCGAGCAGCGCGGCAGCAATTTGCGTGTCAAAGAAAGGCGCAGGAACCTGTCCGGTGCGCTCCACAAAGATTTCAAGGTCCTGGCGGCCAGCGTGCAAAATCTTGAGCACCTGCGGATCCACCACAAGGTCATCCAACGGGCTCAGGTCCATGCCGGGGGCGAGCGGGTCAACGCAGGCAATCTGCCGGAACGTGGCCAGTTGCACCAGCGCCAGCCTGGCGTAGTAAGTGCGCTCGCGGTGGAACTCCGTGTCAATGGCCACCACGCGCTCCAACCGGGCGGTTTGGCAAAAGGCGCGCAAGGTTTCCGTGTCCTGAATCCAGACCACCTCGCGGGTATCGCTGGGTGGGGGCGGATTGTTCCGGGCTGGATCCGAAGAAGCAGCCTGGTCGGCTGATGGGTCTTCAGGATCGGAGTCGTCGGGGGAGGCTGGTTTCGGGGCTTGTTTTCCGGACTTTGGCATGGGTGGAAAAGGGGACGGTTGGGGCAGCGGCTTATCCGGTTCGCTGCCTGCTGCAAGATAACACCGTACGGCCAACAGATGATGGGGAACGCGCCTGGACCTTATCTTCGCCACCGGAAGTCGCCCTGTATACGGCCCCCCTTCGCCCGTGCCCCCACCGCCTTACCTCATTGTTACCGGCGCAGCCGGCTTTATCGGAAGCGCACTTGTGAGCCGCCTGAACCAGCGCGGGCATAACCGCCTGGTGCTTGTGGATGATTTTGGGAGGCTGGACAAGGATCGCAACCTGGAAGGCAAGCGGTTTGCCTTGAAAATTGAGCGCGGCGACTTTCCGGAATGGCTGAACCGGCACGCGGCAGAAGCGGACCTTGTGTTTCACCTGGGGGCCCGCACAGATACCACGGAGTTTGACCGCTCGGTCTTTGATCGGCTCAATGTGAGTTATTCGCAGCAGATTTGGCAGATCTGCGCGCGCGAAGGGCTCTCACTCGTGTACGCGTCGTCGGCGGCAACGTATGGCGACGGGCAGCTCGGGTACAGCGACGCTCACGAGCGCATAGCGATGCTTCGGCCGCTGAATCCCTACGGCGATTCCAAACAGGCTTTCGATTGCTGGGCGCTGGAGCAGGAAAGTAAGCCTCCGTCGTGGGCGGGTTTGAAGTTTTTCAACGTTTACGGGCCCAATGAATACCACAAAGGGCGAATGGCCTCGGTGGTGCTGCACGCCTTTAACCAAATTCGCGAAAGTGGCGCTGTGCGCCTGTTCCGTTCGCACCGGTCTGCCTACACCGATGGCGGCCAGCGCCGCGATTTTGTGTACGTCAAAGACGTCGTGAATGTCTTGGAGTGGTTTGTTGACCATCGGGCGCACAGCGGCATTTACAACCTCGGAACCGGCCAGGCGCGGACCTTTCTGGACCTGGCGTGCGCGGTATTCGCCGCCATGCAATTGCCGGAAAACATCGTATACGTAGATATTCCAGAAGATATTCGGGACACTTATCAATACTTCACCGAGGCGGAAATGGGCAAGTTGCGGGCCGCCGGCTATGCTGCCCCGTTTCGCAGCCTGGAAGAAGGTGTTTCTGATTATGTAAAAAGATACCTTTTGCCCGCTCAATCGTACTAAAGGTGCCAAAAGGCGATTTTTGTTCCTTACTCGCACCGAAACGCCGTGTTTTTCGTTTTATCCACGCTTGCCTGCTTCAGCCATCCCCGGCAAACTGGCCCGTCCCGCCTAAGTTTGGGCTCACCGAGCGGCCGCGAAATTTTCGGAGGGCGCTTTTTGCCCCATTGATCCATTGACAAAGCCATCCTTTTTGCTGGCCTGGGTTTCTATTTTCCGGCTCCGGCCTGGAGGGGATAGGTATGCCAGGGAAGGCTGTGTCGGGGGGAGGGGTGCCGGGGGGAGGTGTGCCGGGGGGAGGTGTGTGGAAGAGTGCTGTGCCGGGGATAGATCTGCCGGAGAGAGTCGTGCCTTAACATGGGCGGTCTTCGCTGTTTTCCTGCTCGGCTCTGCAAGCAGTCTTTTTGGCCAACTGGACAATGCCCGGACCCGCTATTTTGCTCCCGGCGCGGATTCGCTGCGCCTGGATACGCTTTCGCTGATTCCGGGGTCGCTTCAGTTGTGGGCTGTTTCGGGTTATAAGACTGCGAGCGGGCGAACGGACAGCGCCGCTGCTGTGTCTCCCCCGGGACTTGTTTCCGATTCGGTCCTGCTGGTAGAAGGGGTGGATTATCGCGTTAATGTTGCGTCGGGTACGGTCCATTTTAACCCGGGCAAAAAACCGGACAGCCTCGGAGCGGCCTACCGGGTTTTCCCGTTTGACTTTAGCCGGCGTTACGCGCATAAAGACCGCATAGCACTGGACACGCTGGACCTGTTTCAGGCACCTTTTACGTATACGGCTCCTCGCTATGGAGAGCGCAGTTACCTGGACATGGGCGGGCTGGATTACAGCGGCAGTTTTTCGCGAGGTCTGAGTTTTGGCAACCGGCAGGACGTGGTGCTCAATTCCAGTTTGAACCTGCAGTTGAGCGGCATGCTGCGTGATGTGGAAATTGAAGCGGCAATAACGGACAACAACATTCCCGTGCAGCCGGAGGGCAACACGCAGCAATTGCAGGAATTTGACAAGGTGTTTATTCGTCTGCGCCGCGATCCGAATGAGCTCACCGTTGGCGATTTTGAGTTGCGACGGCCAGACAGCTACTTTATGAACCTGTTTCGGCGCTTGCAGGGAGCGCAATACCGCGGTGCTGTGTTGCCGGACAAGGGCGGGCAGCTTTCGTTTGGCGCCAGTGCGGCGGTAGCCCGCGGGCAGTACCGCCGGCAGTTTTTGATTCCGGTCGAAGGGAACCAGGGACCTTATCTGCTGCGGGGCAACAACAACGAGCGCTTCATCATTGTGTTGGCGGGCTCAGAGCGCGTCTACATTGATGGGGAGTTGTTGCAGCGCGGAGCGGAGAACGATTACGTCATCGACTACAATGCGGGCGAGCTCATTTTTATGCCGTCGAGGATCATCACCAAAGACTTGCGCGTTCAGGTGGAGTTTGAATACTCCGAGCGCAGCTATTTTCGGTCGCTGGCCTTTGGCCAGATGGGCTACAGCAGTGCCGACAGCAAACTCGATCTGCGCCTGAACGCATTCACGGAACAAGATGGCCGCAACCAAACACTCGATGCGCCGCTGAGTTCGAATGATCGAAACATCCTTCGCGATGTCGGCGACAGCATTCAACTTGCGTTGGCCCCAGCCTACGACACGGCATCGTTTGATCCGGGCCGAATTCTGTACCGTGTCGTGGATAGTTTAGGTTATGATACGGTTTTCGTTTATACAACCTCTTCATCTGAAAATTTATACCAGGTCGGTTTTAGCCAGGTGGGTCAGGGTTTGGGTAACTATCGTTTAGCCAACTCGCTGGCCAACGGTCGCGTTTATGAATGGGTCGCCCCGGCGGGGGGTATTTTACAGGGTGAATTTGAACCAGTTCGCCTGCTCCCAGCGCCGTTGTCGCGGCAATTGGTGGTACTGGGTGCCGATTGGCGGCCTTTTAAGGAGGGCGAATGGATGGCGGAGGCTGCCTTCAGCCAGCGGGACGTGAACACTTTTTCCGCCATCAATGGTGCCGATGATGCAGGGCTCGGGCTGGTGTTGGGCCTGCGGCAGGCTATTCCGCTGGGCGGGGATAAAGCGATCGGCGATTCCAGCTCAGTCAAGGGTGCATGGAAGCTGGTGGCCGACGCGCGCTACGAGTTTGCGGATGATCGCCTGGAGCCCATTGAGAATTACCGGCCGGTGGAGTTTGGCCGCGACTGGAACCTGGGCACGACAACGGCGGCCACCGATGAACATTGGTTCACCGGGGGTTTGGAGGTGCAGCGCGGCAGCGATCGGTCTGTTGGGTACCGGTTGGATCACTACCGACAGACGGATGCCTATACCGGCTGGAGGCAGGGGGGGAACCTGATGCTGCGCGAAGGGGGTTTCCGTGCATTGGTCAGCGGCAGTTACCTCAAAGCCAGCACGGATTCCTCGGCGTCATCGTTCCTCCGGCCTCGGGCGGACCTGAGCCAGACCTGGAAGGGCTGGTCGCTTCGCGTGTACAGCGAGATGGACGACATCCGTTTTCGGGGGGGTGGGGGAGACACGCTAACCACAGAAACGATTTATTACGATTTGTTGCAAACCACCATCGGCACAGCAGATTCCGGCCGCAACAGCTACAGCCTGACGCACCGGGTGCGCCGTGACAAAGGAGCATTAGGCGAGGAGTTGGCGCTGTCGGCGGTGGCCAACGAAATTTTGGTCAATGGCCGCTTGTCAAGCTGGAAGAACCAGCGCCTGAGTTGGACATTTACCTGGCGCGACCTGGACGTCCTGGACACTTCGCTGATTTCGGCAGAAGCCGAACAGGGCTACTTGGGGCGCTTGGAGTACGGCGGCCAATGGTGGTCTGGATTTGTAAGCGGAGATTTGTTGTACGAACTGGGCACGGCCAGCGAACCGCGCCGCAGCTTTGCATATGTGCAAGTGCCGGCGGGCGAAGGGCAGTTCTCCTGGAACGATTACAACGGCAACGGCGTAGCGGAATTGGATGAGTTTGAACTGGCCGCTTTTGCCGACCAGGCCAACTACATTCGGGTGTTCACGCCCACGGATGAGTACATCCGCGCCGATGTGCTCAATACGCAGTATTCCGTTAGTCTGCAGCCCAAAGCGCTCTGGCCGTCGGCACAGGGGTTTGGGGGTTTTCTGACGCGCCTCTCGGGCCAGTCTATCTGGCAGCTCAATCGCAAGGTGTTGGAGGGTGCAGGTTCTGCTGCCTATGTTCCGCTGGAGAACAATTTGGAGGATACTTCGCTGGTCAGCGTCGGAAAGCTCTTTCGAAATACATTGTGGTTTAATCGAAGCCGCCCGGAGTTTGCGCTGGAGTATACCTACCAGGACAACCGGAGCGTTGGGTTACTAACGGGCGGCGCTGAGGAGCGCATCAACCGCGACCACGAGTTCATTGTGCGGGCTGCGCTGAGCAAAAAGTTTAACCTCCGGGGCGAAGGGCGGTTGGGCAGAAGGCTGCTGGAGTCTGAAGCCTTTGCCACCCGGGACTATGCCCTTCCCTTTCAGGAAGGCCAGCTTCAATTGAATTACCAAAACAGTACCGCCTACCGAATTGGGTTGCGCTACGGTTTGGGCGGCAGCCGGAATGAATCAGGAATTGAACAATTGTTCAGTCAGGAGGCGGGGATCGAAGGGCGATACAACCTGGTGGGCAAAAGTAGCCTTGACCTGGAGGCTTCCGTTGTGTTGGTGGAATTTACCGGCGAAAGCGCCAGCCCTGTGGCGTTTGCCATGCTGGAAGGTTTGCAAAACGGCACCAACCTGTTGTGGAATTTGGGCTACGACCGCAAGTTGTCGCGCTTTTTACAACTGGCTTTGAATTACGAAGGGCGCAAAACGGGGACGGCACCGATAGCGCATATCGGACGGGCTCAGTTGCGGGCCATTTTTTAACAGGTCTGCCTAAGGGAGCGGGGCAGTGTTGGGCAAAGTGGGACAGCGTTGGCCGGAGCTGGTTATCTGGCAGCAGCGAGGTTCAAGCGGCCTCCGGTGTCACTTCAGCCGCCGTTACTTCAGCCAGGGTCATTTCAGCCGGCGTTACTTCAGCCAGGGTCATTTCAGCCGGCGTTACTTCAGCCGCCGTTACTTCAGCCGCCGTTACTTCAGCCGCCGTTACTTCAGCCAGGGTCATTTCAGCCGGCGTTACTTCAGCCAGGGTCATTTCAGCCGGCGTCACTTCAGCCAGGGTCATTTCAGCCGGCGTTACTTCAACTCAAAATCAGCGGTGCCGATGAGGTAACCCTTGTGATAGACTTCGGCCTTGTAGCGACCCGAGGCGAACTCTGCGGCTTGTTCCCAGTAGGTGCAGAAACGCTGGGAGGGATCGTTTAAGAAGTCGAACGTAAAGCGGTTGGTGTACATGGATTCTTCGCCGTTTTCGCGGTTAATGAACACATTTTCACCTTGGGCAAGCGTCAAACCGCCGGGACCGATAATTTTCAGGTAGAGCGTTTGGCTTCCTTTGCCAACGAGGCGGCTCTCCAGCAGGTCAAAGCAAATCTTGAGCTGTTCGGCGCGCTTGGCGCGGTCGGTTTCGCTTTCTTCACCACTTTTGCGGCCGCGAACCCCGGTGCCCACTGCATTCACTGCCTGGAGGATACTGCCCAGTGTGGCGATGGAATCGCGCTGGGTGCGCATGGTTTTAGACTCCTCGGCCGTTTGGGTATAACGCTGATTTAACGTGTCGTAGTTGTAGAGCAATTCGTCCATAGCGCTGGAGACGGAGTCCAGCCGGGCGATGAAGCGATTTTTATCCACCTTTAAAGCATCGATCTGAATTCGGGCACCATCCAGCATTTTCTGAATTTCAGCCAGTTTAGATGCAGAAAAATTCTTGTCGTGAAGGGCTTTTTGGATTTCCTTTTGTTTAGAAAGCACCACTTGTTTTAGGCTGTCCCTAATGCCCATCAGGTCTTCGTTATCGGTCCGATAGGTTTCTAAACGCAGCAGGTAGTCATTTACTTCTGCATTCAGTTCCTGGATCATTCGGTCGGCTTCTTCCTTCTGTTCGGTCAGTTTGTTGTTCTTCTCTTTGTTTTGGAAGGTACTGTAGAACAGGCCTCCGTTGATGAGCAAGAGCAACAAGACCAGGATGATGTACATGAAAGGACCTCTGTCCTTCTTTTTTTCTTCGCCTTTGAGATCACTCATGGTGGATAAATTGTTTCGCGATGCAGCCGACACGAAAGATCCTTCGTTCGCGAAATTAACAGAAATTGGCTTGGTGAACGGGAAGCGCGATTCCCTACGCCGGGTTGCTGATTGATAGCCCTTTGTCAGATGCGACGCTAAGAACGACAAATTCAGGTTGAACGAATTTTTTCCGCCGGTCAGCATTTCGTTATACGGATAACACGAACTTATGTTAAACAAGGAATTCTGGGAAGAGCGCTACGCATTGGGCCAAACCGGATGGGACCTCGGGGAAATTTCGCTGCCATTGCGCAATTTTTTCGAAGGGCTCGAAGTTGGCAATCAGCGCATTTTGATTCCTGGTTGCGGCCGCGCTTACGAAGCCGAATTCCTCTGGCGCCTCGGTTTTGAGCAGGTGCATGTGCTGGATTGGTCTGAGCGGGCCCTGGCAGACTTTTCGCAAAGGGTGCCCGGTTTTCCGGCAGCTCATCTGCATGCAGGCGACTTTTTCACCCACAGCGGGCCATACGATCTCGTGATTGAACAGACGTTTTTCTGTGCGCTCGATCCAGTATTCCGGAGCCGTTACGTCCAAAAGATGCACGAACTGTTGCGGCCATCAGGGCTGCTGGTCGGGCTGTTGTTCAATGACCCGTTGAATGCCGATCGGCCGCCCTTCGGGGGCAGCGAAACGGAGTACCGGGCGCTTTTTTCCCGTTACTTTCACCTGGAGAAGCTAGAAACAGCCCCGGATAGCATCGCCCCGAGGGCGGAACGGGAACTTTTCCTGATGGCCAGAAAAGCGGACCTTTCAGCTAAATCTAGCTGAATCCGAGCCGCAATTGGCTAAATCAAGCTGAATCCGAGCCGCAACTGGCTAAATCAAGCTGAATCCGAGCCGCAATTGGCTAAATCTAGCTGAATCCGAGCCGCAACTGGCTAAGGCAAGCTGAATCCGAGCATTATGTCGGTCTTTTGTAGCCTGCACAGGTGGGGTGCAATCGTCCCGCTGCTCCTGAACCTTAAGCCCTTCGCCCGATATGCGCAGCCTGCAAAGCATCAATCTGGAAGATCTCGTGTTTTTTGACATTGAGACTGTGCCGCTCACAGAAGACCTGAATGAGCTGCCCGAAGACCTGCAAACTATATGGCGGACCCGCGAGCTCTCGCGCGCACCGGAGGGCAGCGATTTGGACGAATGGTACCAGAACCGGGCGGGTCTGCATGCCGAATTTGGACAGGTGGTTTGCATTGCGATGGGCTTTTTTACTCGTACCCGCGACGGACGCCAGTTTCGGGTCAAGACCATCGCATACCCGGAGGAGGCCATGGTTTTGGAGGAATTTGCCCAGCTTTTGCACAAGCATTATCCTTCATTGAGCCGGCACAGGCTCTGCGGGCACAACATTAAAGGCTTCGATATTCCTTTTTTGTGCCGCAGAATGTTGATTCACGGCATGGAATTGCCGGCACAGTTGGATGTGGTGGGGCTAAAACCCTGGGAAATCCTGCATTTGGATACCCAGGAGCTTTGGCAGTTTGGCGACCGGCGCGGCGCAGCTTCGCTGCGGCTGCTGGCGGCCATCTTCGGCATTCCCAGCCCTAAATCGGACATTGACGGGAGCGAAGTGGGCCGTGTTTACTGGCAGGAGAACGACCTGGACCGTATTGCCGCCTATTGCGCCCGCGATGTGGTCTCCACGGCGCGGGTTGTGCTAAAATTGCGCGATCGGGAGACCCTGGCGGACGATTCCGTTTTTGCGGTGTAAGCTTTTGCGGCGAAGTAGACGGGGTTTTTAGAAGTTCCCTTATTTTCACCCCTATGGATAAGTCTTTGCTCCTGGAGGTCAAGAACCTGGTTACGCAGTTTAAAACAGAAGAAGGCACGACCACGGCCGTTAACGATGTCAGTTTTGAGATATACCGGGGCGAGACCGTGGGTATCGTGGGCGAATCGGGTTCGGGAAAATCGGTGACCTGCCTGTCACTGATGCGGTTAATCCCCAACCCGCCCGGCAAAATCATTGGCGGTCAGATGCTCTACCACGGGCGCGAGGGTACCGTTGACTTGGTCACGCTGCCCGAACCGGACATGCGGCGTTACCGGGGCAACGAGATCGGCATGATTTTTCAGGAGCCGATGACCTCCCTGAACCCGGTGTTTACTTGCGGCGACCAGGTGATGGAGGCCATAACGCTGCACCAAAATGTTTCGCGCCGAGAGGCTAGGGAGCGAACCCTGGAATTGTTTGAAAAGGTGCAGTTGCCGGACCCCAAACGGATGGCCGATTCCTATCCCCACCAACTTTCGGGAGGCCAGAAACAGCGGGTCATGATTGCCATGGCCATGTCTTGCAACCCCGGCATCCTGGTGGCCGATGAGCCCACAACGGCGCTGGACGTAACCGTTCAGAAAACCATTTTGGACCTGATGTCAGACTTGAAGTCGCGCATCAACTCGTCCATCATTTTTATTACCCATGACCTGGGGGTTATCGCGGAAGTGGCCGATCGCGTTATTGTTATGTACAAAGGCCGCATTGTGGAGCAGGGCAGTGTCATGGAGATTTTCTCCAATCCGCAACATCCGTACACCAAAGGGCTGCTGGCTTGTCGCCCGCCACTTGGCAAGCGTTTGAGTAAACTGCCAGTTATCGCCGATTTCATGGAAGAGAAGCCGGATGGAACGCTGGTTGAAAAGGCGCATTCTGTGGCTACGCTAATCGATTCGGTCACCGTTTCACCGGAAGAAACAAAAGCACGTCTGGTTGCCTTGCAACAAAAAGTTCCAATGCTCAAGGTGCGCAACCTGAAAACATGGTTTCCTACCAAGCGCAATCTGTTGGGCAGGCCTCAAGCCTGGGTCAAAGCCGTAGACGACGTCAGCTTTGACGTGTATCCTGGTGAGACGCTCGGCTTGGTCGGAGAATCGGGCTGTGGCAAAACAACGCTGGGCCGCACTATCATCCGTCTGGTAGAACCGCATGATGGCACGATGGAGCTGGAAGGCAAGGATTTGGTACACATGAACAAGCGGGATCTGACCACCATGCGCAAAGACATGCAGATCATTTTTCAGGACCCGTACTCTTCGCTCAATCCCCGCCTGACCATTGGCAATGCCATTATGGAGCCGCTGAGTGTACACAAAGTGTTTAGCACGGAACAGGAACGAAAAGCCAGGGTATTGGAATTGCTGGATCGGGTAGGGCTGCAGCGCATCCACTACAACCGTTACCCTCATGAATTTTCAGGCGGTCAGCGCCAGCGCATTTGCATTGCCCGGGCGCTGGCCCTCAATCCGCGCTTTATCATCTGCGATGAGTCGGTCTCTGCCCTTGACGTCTCCGTTCAGGCGCAGGTGTTGAACCTGCTGATTGAGTTGCGCAAAGACTTCGGGTTCACCTACATCTTCATTTCCCACGATTTGAGTGTCGTCAAATTCATGAGCGATCGGATGGTGGTGATGAACAAGGGCAAAATCGAAGAAATGGGCCCTGCCGACGAGATCTACAATAACCCGCAGCACCCCTACACGCAAAAACTGATCGATGCCATTCCCAAGGGGGAACTTGAAGACATCATGGCGCGTTTGGCTTTGGTGCGGAGTTAAGTACGGATGTCAAAATCAGCATACAAGTTTATTCCTTTCGTTTCCAGCGGTTTAAGCGCAGCCGAAATGGCAGCGCGTGCGCGCCGGTTGCGGTTCGAATGGGCCATGCGCCGTTCACAGCGCATGTTTTCCGACAGAGCTGTGCCGCGTTCTGTTATCGAAGACCTGATCATGGCAGCGTCTTCCGCTCCCAGTGGGGCTAACAAGCAACCCTGGACGTTTTGTGTGGTGGGAGAAGCTAAACTGAAAACACAAATTCGCGAGGCAGCCGAGAAAGAAGAATACGAAAATTATCATGGCCGTATGCCGGGGGAATGGCTTAAGGATCTCCAGCAATTTGGTACTGATTGGCAAAAACCCTTTCTTGAAATTGCACCCTGGCTTATAATAATATTTAAACGTGTATACGAAATTGATGAAAACGACCCTGCTAAGAAGAATAATAATTATTATGTTACCGAATCCGTGGGCATAGCCACGGGTATGTTTTTAAATGCGGTTCACCAAGCCGGTCTGGTCAGTTTAACCCACACGCCGAGTCCGATGAATTTTCTGGGCGCAGTCTTAGGTCGTCCGGAGAACGAACGACCCTTCCTGCTTATCCCAGTAGGTTATCCGGCTGATGATGCAGTGGTCCCGGACCTCCGGCGCAAAGGACCGGATGAGGTAATCGCTTGGTACGAGTAGGGCTGAACTGGCTGATGGATAAGGATAGCGGTAAAAAGGAACACACACTAACAACAAAGCCACCCGGTTAAGGGTGGCTTTGTCGGTTGCTTTGGTGTTTATATAATATTAACGCGTAATCACCATAGGGATGGTGCTTTGCTGGTCGTCTCCCATGATGTTGCATAGGTAGTGACCTGCGGCGAGCGATGACACATCAAACGATACCGTGTGTTGACCGGCGTCAAATTGGGCACCGCTGTTTAAGGCAGCAACCTGACGACCTTTCATATCAAACAGCGCAATGCTGATGTTGTCTGCCTGCGGCAGCGTAAACTGTACCGTAATCTGACGATCAGACGGGTTTGGGTACAACTCAGCTACGAATGGATTGCCGTTCACTTGGCTCAGCAGCTCGTCTTCGATGACATCCACTGTTCGGGCATACGATGTGCCTGGGCAGTTGGATTCAATGAAGATGCGGGCTTCGCATCCCGAGAACGCATTGAAGCCTGGGCTTAGCACCACTTGTGTGCGCGACTTGAGCGTCAAGATGGACCCAGAAGGGGCATCATTTGTACTTGTCAGCGTTCCGGTGGTAACCATGTTCAACGTTTCATCGGAAGTCAAGCTAATTCCCGTGCTGAAAGCTACTGGCGTTATCCGGTGGCGAGCCACCGTGAAGTCACCGACGTCCAATGCACGAGCGTTGTCGTTAAAGCCGACCGTACCCATAGCACCCCCTCCACCAGGGAAGTTAATATCCGGGTTTGACCAGTAGTTCACACGCACTGGAGAACAGCAGACAGCCATGATGGTCCTAAAGATAGAGCCCTGGTTGTAACCGTGCCCATAAGCAAACGGTGTGGTTGCACCATCATTATCATGTCGGCAACCGCGGTTGTGCCCGAACTCGTGGTCCATGGTGAAGTTGCCAACAATGCAGTCGTATGTGCTCACCTGGAACATGTTCGTGGCATCGGTGTAGTCGAAGCCATAAGCCGTACCGCATAGACCGGCATAGGTAGTGCCTGTAATCATCCCGACCATGTCTCCGTCATAGAAATCACGGAAGTCGTGAATCTGGTCCCAAAGGCCGTCAGTTGTACCCCTCAAGCTGTTCGCGTCGTTGCTGGCACTGGTAGTAGAATTCTGGGTTGCCTGCCAGACAAAGGCCAACTCTACCCTGGTTTCCACATTGCTGTTGAAGTAGGAAGCGTTTGCATCCGCCGTTGCCAGCGCAATGTGCTCGTTCATGCTTCTGCCATAGAGGCTCAATGTGGAGGTCTTGGCTTGTGGCGTATAGCCGATGATCATGCGGATAAAGCACTCATCATCAACTTCCGTGTAAACCGGTGTACCAACGGTACCCTGGTCATCAAGCGACATGTCGGGAGCATTGGGGTTTTCCACTAACTCCTGACGAGGGTCGCGCGGGTTGTCGTTAGCGCTACTGCAGCCCCCGAAGGATTCGCTGTCGTGCTCGGCAATCAGGTAGACCCCGCCGCCCAGTCCGAACAACTCAAAGTTGCCTTCGGTGCTTGAAATATGCCCTTGCACGCGGTCGTTTTGCAACCAAACAAAGGTTGCTGTTCCGAGCATGGAAGGGAAGGTGCCAATCCAGGTCTTGGCCTGAATCCCCGTGTAGCCAATGTCGCGTTTTGGAACGGAGACATTGAATGTCGGGGACAGGTTCAACTGGATGGTTGCGTCTTCAAAGGCGCTGCTGTTGATGCTGACAATTTCTACCCATTTGGTGGTGGGCAATGCCAGCAGGTTGCTGTAAACCGATTGTTGTTCAGCGGTCATGGTTCCTGTAAAGGGAACTAACAGACTTTGCTGGGCAAACAACCCGGTAGTTAGCAACATCATCAACAACAGGCCCAAGGTTTTCTTGGTGTTGTGAATCATGGCTTAGGTTTAATTAGGATGATCTAATAGGTGCACCGGATTATTTCTGACCGGTTACCAAAGCCTTAAGTTCTTCAATTTGAGCCTGAAGCGAGTTGATTTGCTTGTCTTGCTCAATCGTGTACAGCGTCAGTTCCTCCACTTTCAGCATCAGGTTGCTGGACATTTCAGCCACTTTCACGCCTTCGCTTTCCACAACGGCTGCCGAAGGGATTCCGGGGAGGTGTTTGTTGGCCTTGATGAAGGATTCCACTTCGCTCAGCGGAGCAAGGCGATAGTCTTCTTCAAAAACGTAGTCGCACCAGCCGGTTTCTACCACTACTTCCGTCGCCCTGATGGAACCGCAGGCCTGAATGGCGTAAAGCGTTGATGCGGTAGTTCCAACACCAATGTGGCCATTGGTATTAACTTGGAATTCAATCACTGAGGCCGAGCTGCACTCTATGAACGCTGCGGTAGTTGATGATCCTGTTGGCACAGAAATATCAATGATATCCTGACCAGACGTCATCGCTACCGTGCGGTTGATGTCTAACATCTCCGTGGGGCTGCCAGTTGATTCCAGGAACATTACCTCAACACTCTCTGAGCTCTGTACATGCAATTTGCCAGAGGGACTCGATGTGCCCACGCCTACACGGTCTGTCACATTGGTTACGTAAAGGTTGCTTCCTCCCACAGATAGCGTACCCGCAGTGTTGAATCCATTGATCAGGTCAATGTTCCCCCCCCAGAAGTTCAGGAAGAGGGTGCCGCCGGCGCTGTCCACGCTGTTGTAAGACTGAACTTCATTGCCGTCAAAGCCCAGGCTGGAAGAAGTATTCTCAATTTTCAACAGACCGATGTTGCCGGAGTTGTTAAAGGTCGTTCCAGTAATGGTGGCCAAACCTTGGATGGTTGGCTGGGCCAGGTTGCCAATGATGTTTCCGGTCACCTCAATGTCACCAGTGAACAAACCAGCGCGGGTTGCCGTAGCCAGGTCAGCTCTCGTGCCGCTGGTGCTGTGCAGTGCCCGAACACCGGAGCCATTGGAGTACCCAAAAAGACCGTAGTTGTCCGTAGCGGATGCGCCAGTTGAAACCCCTAAAGCACCAATTTCGAATCCTGCAATACTAAGTCCCAGGATGCCATCAAAATCGGCCGCTCCCTGAACGCCCAGGTAGCCATTGGTTGGGCCGAGTGTTCCAATCCCCTTCATTGCTGGGATAATACTTGAAGCACTAGCCGTGATTTCATCCTCAAAAATGGCAGAGCCAAGCGTGACGATATCCCCAGCTTCAGCAAGGCCACTGGTGTTAGCCTTGATCGCAAAACCGGGATTCGTTACATTATCCCGGAATTCGAACTGGTTCAACGTCACGTTAAAGAAAAGACCGTTTTCTTGGTCGCTTACGGCGCGAAAGGCATAGCGGTTGTTGCCAACCAGATAATCGGCCTGGGCTTGAAAGGTCAAATCGCCGTCTGTCCCGAACTGGGCATAATCGGCGCCACTTGGCGAACCCAACCGTATGTAACCAGCCCCGGTGGGATTGATGGTCATTACGTTGGTGCCGTCCAGTTTTTTAAACTGGTATTCATTCACCGAAGAGGCAAATCTCAGGCCAATGGCTGTAGGCGAAATACCGCCGTTGCACCACTGGAACGCGTATTGGTCCGCAGGGCCAACAATAAGGGTAGATCCGGCTGTGCATTGGGCGGAGGCCGCTCCAGCTGCTGCCAGGAAGGTGGCAGATAGCGCCAGGTGTTTAAGTGCTTTCATTGTGCGTCAGTTTGTTTAAGATTGGTTTGTCAGTTCTGACCCCTGGAGGATACCGAGGGTTGTGTAAAAAAAAAGCGCGTATCCCATCCCTTTTGGGGGCGGGTACGCACTGATGGGTTAAATGTACCGTACCGAATTGGATGTTCCAAGTTTTTGCTTGTAAATACTTGTTTCGGGGGAGTTGGTCGTTTGAGTTGGGCAGGTGAGTTGGTCTTTGGGAGGGGCGACCAGCTGCCCTTATCTTGCCCGATCCCGGACCAGGTCCAAAAGGGGGCTATCTTTGACCAATCTATTTTGCCGCAACCCGTCACATGGCCAAGAAAAAAAGAAAAACCGCCGATTCGGGACGCCTGCCCCTGGACCAACAATTGCTGCGCCACCTGGCCAAATCGGAAACCCCGGTCAGCAGTAAAAATCTGATCCGCAAGTTGTCTGACCAGGCCAATGCGGTAAAAATCATGGATCGCCTTCACCGCCTGGTCAAAGCAGGCGAAGTGCTGGAAACCCCTTCGGGCAAGTACAAGCTGCACAGTTCCAAAGTGGAGCACATGATTGTAACGGGCACCGTAGACATGACCGCTTCGGGCAGTGCCTTCGTGATCGTACCCGGATTGGACAGCGACATCTTTGTTCCGCAGGCAAAAACAGGGCGCGCGTTTGACGGCGATAAAGTTCGTGTGGTCATTATCCAACGCAAAAGCCGCAGCCGGGTAGAGGGCGAAATTGTGGAGGTTCTTCAACGCGCCAAAGAGCATTATGTCGGCACCTTGGAAATCAACAAAGGCTATGCCTTCGTGGTGCCGATGAACCGCCGTGGAATGCGCGATATCTTCCTTCCCCCGTCTGAATTGATGGAGCATACGGCCGTGGAGCACGGCGACAGGGTAGCGGTGGAAATCACCGAATGGCCGCACCGCTCCGGCAACCCCGTTGGCCGAATTCTGCACATTCTCGGGCCCGCCGAAGAGAATGACACTGAAATGCGGTCCATTTTGCTATCGGCAGGCTTCCCATTGAGTTTTTCGCAAGAAGTGCTCGATTTAGCGGAGTCGTTTCCGGAGCATGCCGATGAAGCCGAAATTGCCAGCCGCCGCGACTTTCGTTCCGTTACCACCTTTACCATTGACCCCGAAGACGCCAAGGACTTTGACGACGCCATTTCCGTTCGCGAGATCAAACCAGGTCGCTGGGAGATTGGCGTACACATCGCCGATGTCAGCCATTACGTCGTGCCCGGCAGTCCACTTGACGAGGAAGCCTACAAACGCGCTACGTCAGTCTACCTGGTAGACCGCGTCAACCCGATGCTTCCAGAGCGCCTGAGCAACGAACTGTGCTCCCTTCGCCCGCTGGAAGACAAACTTGTGTTCAGTGCGGTTTTCGAAATTGACCAAAAAGGAAAAGTGCACCAGGAGTGGTTCGGCCGCAGCATCATCCATTCCAATCACCGGTTTACGTATGAGCAGGCGCAAAGTGGCCTGGAAACGGGCGAAGGGCCCTTCGGCGCTGAGCTAAAGTTGCTCAACGAACTGGCTGAGCGGCTCCGCGAAAAACGCTTTGCCGAAGGCTCGGTGTCTTTTGAAACCGAAGAAGTGCGCTTCCGCCTGGATGCCGAAGGCAAACCGCTGGGCATCTACCTCAAAGAACGCAAGGCTGCCCACATGCTCGTGGAGGATTTTATGCTGCTGGCTAATCGGAAGGTGGCGGCCTACTTGTCTTCATTCCGCGATGGCGATGCACTCTGGCCTTCGGTGTACCGCATCCACGATGTGCCCGATCCGGAGAAATTGAAAAACTTTGAGACCCTTGTTCGGGAGTACGGGTACAAACTAAAGTTGCCCGAGAACCCGGAAGCCCTTCCCCCGGTGTTAAACGCCTTTATGCGCGAACTGGTAGGTCAGCCCGAGCAGGCGCTGTTGAACAAAATGGCCGTGCGCACCATGGCAAAGGCCATTTACACCACGGATAACATTGGTCACTTTGGTCTGGGCTTTGAATACTACACCCATTTTACCTCGCCTATTCGCCGATACCCGGACGTGCTCGTTCACCGACTGCTGGCCCTGAGTTTGCAAAAGGCTGCTGGACAAGAGGTGCAGCGGCCCGAAAAGTCCCGCCTCGAAGAACAGTGCCACCATTCCAGCATTATGGAACGCCGGGCCATGGACGCAGAATATGAATCAATAAAATATAAACAGGCTGAATTTTTGCGGGATCGCGTCGGAGAGGAATTCGAAGGGGTGGTATCAGGCATCACCACCTGGGGCATTTTTGTCGAGCTCAAAGAGAGCCGCTGCGAAGGCATGATCCGGCTGGACAGCATCGGCTCGGAGTTTGTCCACAATGAGAAGAAAAACTCGCTCTTTGCCGTTGACCACGATCGCTGGTTCAAGATGGGCGATACGTTGCGGATCAGGGTCCAGGACGTGAGCTTGGCGCGCCGGGAAATGACCTTCGTCCTGGCGGATTTAGCGATCGCTTGACGGAGGGCATCGAATAATTTACCTGCCTTGCACAAAATACCCTATGGTATGGTCAGATCCGACTGCGCAGCATGGCCTGGTCTGACTGCGCAACGCAACGCAACACTTTTGCCCCGCTCAAATGGCAAAAACCGCCAGCCCGATGATGATCAGGCCCGTAACGGCCAGTGCGGCATACAGCCACCGCAGTTGAAGGGTCTGTGCCTGGCGGAAGCGCTCCGCCGCTTTTCGCTCCAGAATGCGCCGAATGACCAGTTCCGCCCGCAACAACGCAGTTTCGCCCTTAATCACATAGTCCGTCGCGCCAAATTCCAAGGTATTCAACCCAACCTGGAGTTGGTCCTGTGAACTCATCATGATCACGTCTGCCTCGGGCCTGCGCTTGCGCAGCTCTTTGAGAATTTCCAAGCCATTGCTGGCGCCAGGTCGAATCCCGTCGAGGTGGTAGTCCAGCACCACAATTTCCGGATACTCGTCCAGTTTGTCCAGGCAATTCTCGCCGCTGCTGAACAGCTTGATGTCCAGCGTATAGGGCGATTGCCGTTCCAGGAAATCCTTTAACAGCAACAGGTGTTTGGTATCGTCGTCCACCAGGAAAATGCGGTGCGTCTGGTCCATGGTATACGGAGTTTTAGATCAGATTTTTAAGGAGGGGAAAATTCGCGCACACGCTGCAACGCGGCGCGGATTTCCCGGTTGAGTTGTTCAATCAATACAGGCAAAGCGCCGGTTTCCCGCTGGTCATGGGCATCGCGTTCCACCGCTTCTACCCGGGCGTGCAGGTCAGCGCTGCCGATCAATTGCAAGGTGCTTTTTAGCCGATGGGCATAGCCGCGCACGTCGTCCCAGCGCCCGGCAGAAGCCGCCAATTCAAGCCGTGCCAACTCCTCCGGGGTTTCGCGCTCCATGGTCAGCAAAAGTTCCCGGCGCAAGGCCGGGTTGTCGCGGGTCAGGGCGTCCAGGTAGGCCAGATCAATGGGCGGCGGTGCCACGGTATCTTCGACGGCAGCCGTGTTTTTTGCGCTGCCCAACAGCCGTGCCATCCGCTGGAACAACAACGCCGGTCGCACAGGCTTAGACAGACAGTCGTCCATGCCGGCCTGCAGACAGGCCTGTTGTTCCTCTGGCGAGGCGTGAGCCGTAAGCCCCAGCACGGGCAACCGGTGCTCGGCCCCGTCAATCCGCTCCCGAATCCAGCGCGTTAAGTCTCGCCCATCGATGCCCGGGAGCATGACATCCATAAGCACCAGGTCAAAATTGCCAGTGCTCAGTCGCGGTTGAGCGTCTTCGGCTGTAGCCGCTTCGGTCAATTCCAGGTCTGGCCATTTCTTGCGCAATAACTCGCGGATGACCAGGCGGTTAACCGGATTGTCTTCGACCAGCAGCACGCGTTTAGGTCCCGGTTCTCCGGGCGAAAGGCCATCGTCGCCCGCGCTGCTGCTCGGGATAATGGCCGGGTCCGGGACCCGCACAGGCACCCAAACCCGAAACGTGGAGCCCAGGCCCGGCCGACTGTCCAGGGTCACTTGGCCACCCATCAGGTTGACCATGCGCCGCACGATTGCCAGGCCCAAGCCCGTGCCGCCGTATCTGCGACTCGTGCCTTCGCTGGCTTGGGCAAAAGGGTCAAAAATGGCTTCCTGGCGATGGATGGGAATGCCTATGCCCGTGTCCCGAACCATGATCATCAAGGTGGGCACATCGGTGTTTTGGTCTTCCATGTCCAACGTGAGGAGCACATGGCCCTGCTCCGTGAATTTCAGCGCATTGGAAAGCAGATTCTGCAGCACTTGTTTAAGCCGGAAGGCATCGGCAAGCAAGTGCAACGGCAAGCTTTCGCTGAGCAGCGATTCCAGGTGCAAAGCCTTCTGCTCCGCTGAGAAGCGGAAGGTGAGCATAATCTCTTCCACCAGTTTTCGCGGCTCAAAAATTTGCTCATCCAGGTCGAGTTTTCCGGAGTCCAGTTTGGAGTAATCCAGAATGTTGTTGATGGTCTCCAACAGGCTGGACGTAGACGCTTCGAGCGTGCGAACGTAGTCTAGTTGAACAGGGTCCAGCCGCGTTTCGCCCAGCAAATGCGCCATGCCGAGCACCGCGTTGAGCGGTGTGCGCAGTTCGTGGCTCATGCTGGCCAGGAAGTCTGCTTTGACGGTGGCGGAGCGCTCGGCCAATTGTTTTTCGCGCTGCAGGTCTTCATTGCGGCGTTGCTCGGTTACGTCACTGCCGATGCCGTACCACACCTCGCCGGGAAGGTCAGGAGAGAAACCCCACTCCAGCAACTTGTACTGGCCATTTAAGCAGCGGTGCCGAGTAACGAACGTGACCCTTCCCCGGAAACGCCCGGTACTTTCCTGCCCGAGTTCAGCGAGCTTGTGCTTGGCCAACCCAACGTCTTCCGGGTGGAGCAAATGGAAAAAATGGCCGCTTAGCACTTCTTGTTCGGGGTAGCCCAGCGTATCGGAGAAAGCCGGATTAATGCGTTTAAAGTAGCCGTCTGGGGTAACCGTGCAAATCAGGTCGCGGGTCTGAGAAAAAAAACGGTCGCGCTCGGCTTGCAGGCTGCGCATTTGTGTGATGTCCTGGATCAAGCCCTGGTAGCCGATGACCTTGCCGTCCTCATCGCGACGGGTGCTGGATGACAACCAGCAGAGCAGTTTGCGCCCGTCTTTGTGGCGCAGTTTGACTTCGTACGCTTTGACGGAACCGCGTGCGGCCATGACGGTCATAAAGCGGTCGCGGTCGCCGGGATGGTCGTAGATGTTCGCTGCTGGCAGCGCCAGTATCTCCGGTCGGGAATAGCCCAACAAATCCAGCATGGCTTGGTTAAAGTCAATAAAATGACCGTCCAAGCTGCTGAAATACATAGCGTCGCGGCTTTGTTCAAACAAGCCCCGATAGCGCTCCTCGGCCTGCTGGAGCAGTTGTTCAATGGCTTCCAGGTTAGGAATACCCTTGGATACCAGCCGTTCAAGATCGCGAAGCAGCGAAGGTCCGACCATGGTTGGGCAGTTGTAATAGTACCGAGGTGGAGGTCAAGCCGGCTGCAGGCGGGCCTGTTGCCCTAACGGACAGCCCAGAGCACGCAAGGAAAAATAGAACAATTTCGCGACGCTGCAAGTGGTCAAGTTTCCACAATAGAGACGCACTGCCCGGGCTGCCTCCTGGTTTTCTTCGGCGGCATCGTTGACGCGTTATCTTTGCCCGGCAAAATTTCCGGCTTTTGACTGATATGGATCGCTACCGAACCCTGCTTGACCACGCTGTGGCTCAATGGCGCCCTGAAACCGGGCCTGCCACACTGTATGAACCCGTGCGGTACATTTTGGACCTGGGCGGCAAACGCCTCCGCCCGGTGCTGGTGCTGCTGGCTGCTGAGTTAAACGGGGGAAGGGCCGAAGCCGCGCTTGGCCCCGCGTTGGGAATCGAATGGTTTCACAACTTTTCCCTGCTGCACGATGACATCATGGACCGGGCCGCCCTGAGACGCGGCAAGCCCACGGTCCACGTTCGCTACTCGCCTTCGGCGGCCATCCTGTCCGGCGATGTGATGCTGGTAGATGCCTTCCGCTTTCTCAGCCAGGTTAGCCCGGAACTTCTTCCAGAGCTGCTCGAGCGATTTAGCCGCACGGCTGTCGAGGTCTGCGAAGGCCAGCAGTTGGACATGGATTTTGAAAAACGCCCCGACGTTCGCAAAGACGAGTACCTGGAAATGATCCGCTTAAAGACAGCAGTGCTCCTGGGATGCAGCCTTTATGTGGGGGGGCGGGTGGGGGGGGCTTCGCCTGAACAAGCGGAAGCACTTTATACCTTTGGGGAGCAACTGGGCCTGGCGTTCCAGTTGCGCGATGATTTACTCGATTCTTACGGCGATCCGGACAAATTCGGCAAGACGGTGGGAGGCGATGTCCTTCAAGATAAGAAAACTTATCTTTTTATTCATGCGTTGGAGCACGCATCCGTGCAGGAACGCCAGCGGCTGTTGAACAATTCCAAAACAGGCGCGGAAAAGGTGCAAGAAGTGTTGTCCCTCTACGCGAACACCGGCGCTCGCACCGCAACGGAAGCCGCTATCCACGATCATCACCAACAAGCCCTCGATGCCCTGACCCGGGCAGCGCTGCCGCCCGCTGGCGAAGAAGCGCTGCGCGACTTGGCGGAATACCTGCTGGTGCGGGAGCACTAACCGGGGCCTGGAAAAATCGAATTGCCTTGTAACCGCATTGCCTTGTAACCGCATTGCCTTGTAGCCGCATTGCCAGGTAACCGCATTGCCTTGTAACCTCATTGCCTCGTAACAGCATTGCCTTGTAACCTCATTGCCTCGTAACCGCATTGCCTTGTAACCTCATTGCCTTGTAACCTCATTGCCTCGTAACCGCATTGCCTCGTAACCGCATTGCCAGGTTTCGGCGCTGCCAGAAGGTTGCTTACTCCAACCCCTTGACCAGCGCTTCGAGTTCGCTGATAATCATGGCGGTGGCCCCCCAAACCATGCGATCGTGAACCGCGTAGTACGGCGCGTTCAACCGGATTCCGTTCCCGACCGTGATCTCCGTTTCGTCTTTGGCGCTATCGTTAAACAGTGCAGATATGCTGGTGACAAGCAGGTCCTGCACTTCGCGGGGATCGGGCCGAAAAATGGGCTCTTGGTGCACAAATCCTACAAAAGGTTGGATGTGGCTGTGGCTTACCGGCACGTACAATCCTGAAAGTGGACCGAGTACCTCTACCGAGCCGGATGCCACACCGATTTCCTCTTCCATTTCGCGCAGCGCAGTCTGTTGCAAGTCCGTATCCCAGGGCTCCAGGCGGCCGCCTGGAAAGCTGATTTGGCCGGAATGTGCCCCTTCGTAAACCGGTCGCTGCATCAGGACGGTGTGCAGCATCTGTGCTTGGCTTGGTTTGTTTTCTTGCGCGCGCTGCCCGCCGCTGCCTGCGCCCTGTCTTCCGCCACCGGTATGGTTAAAGATCGTGCCTTGCCCGCCGCTGCCAACATCTTGCTCATCCCGGGGAAACAACAAAATGAAAACGGCACTTTCCCGGACCCCCTGGCGCGTCCAGGAATCGGGAATTTGTTGGCGGCGCAAAGCCGGTGCCATGCGGTACTGGGCCTCTTCGCCCGGCAGGTTCAAAAGTGCCTGTCGCAGACGCGGCAAATCGAGAAAAAGCACGGGCCAAAGCTACACCAAACCCCAATGCCCAAGCAGACAGCTTGCCAAGCAGATAGCCAGACAGCTTGCCATCCAAATAGCTTGGCAAACAGACACCCGGCCAAACAGAAACCAGCCCATGCAAATAGCTTGCCACGGAGTCCTTAACTTGGCTATGCCAAGAGCACCTTAACGCTCTGGCAACCCTCCACCTGGAATCCTTTTCGTTCTTCAATCTTTCATTTTATATTATAATCTATATGAAAGCTGTTTTTTCCGCTTTTCTTTTTCCTGCTTTAAGTCGGCGGCAAGCACCGCTTGCGACGCTCGCAGTACTCTTTCTGCCTGTTCTGCTGAACGCACAAAGCCCGAACGGTCCGGCCTTTGTGCCCAACGGCGGTCAATGGCCCGACCCGGTACAATATCGGGCCGAAGTGCAAGGCGGGGCGCTTTTTGTGCAAGACGATGCCTTGGTCTGGAACTTTCTGGACTGGCCCAACCGCCACGGGCACGCCGAAGCAGCCGCGCAGGGAACCGGACGCCCTTCGCCCGAAACCCTGATCCAGTATGACAGCCCCGCAGAAGGGTTGCCGCTGCGCGGACACGCGTACCGCATCAGTCTGGAAGGCCGCTCAGGTCCGCTGCGTTTTCAAGGCTCGGAACCTTTCGGGGGAAGGGTCAATTACTTGGTCGGCAACGACCCGTCGCGGTGGGCCACTAACCTGCGCACCTACCGGCGACTGGAGGCCCGTTACGCGGAAGGAATGACCCTGGCCTTGTACGAGCAGGGAGGAAACATAAAGTATGATATGATTATCCAGCCGGGCGCAGACCCTGCTGATTTTTCGTTGCGCTACCAGGGGCAGGACGGTCTGGAACTCCGCGATGGCGAATTGCACTTGCGCACGTCGCTCAACCGCATTGTGGAAGGACGGCCTTACGCCTACCAGGAAATCAACGGAAAGCGCGTCACGGTGCCTTGCCGCTATCGGCTAAAAGGCGAGCAACTTATGTTTGAATTCCCCGAAGGATACGACCAAAGCCGCACGCTGGTGCTGGACCCGGTCACGTGGATTTTTGGATCGTACAGCGGCTCTACCTCCGACAACTGGGGCTACACGGCCACCTTTGACGCGGATGGAAACCTCTACGGCGGCGGCATCGTCTTTGGCACGGGCTATCCGGTCACGATCGGCGCTTACCAGACCACCTGGGGCAGCGGCTCCTCCGGTTTGGGCTGCGATGTGGGCATTACCAAGTTCTCCGCTGACGGGAGCACCAACCTCTGGAGCACGTATTTGGGCGGTACCGGAAACGAATTCCCGCATTCCATGATCGCAAATGATGCGGGCGAATTGTGGGTGTATGGAACCACGGGTTCCAGCAATTTCCCGGTCAGTGCGGGGGCCTATGACGTGGGCTTTTCCGCGGGTCCGTCGGTGGCGGTTACCGGGGTCAACTTTCCGTTGGGTTCGGACATCTTTGTCACGCACCTCAGTGCTGATGGGGCCAGTTTGCTCGGGGGAACTTACGTTGGTGGGGTCAGCAACGATGGGCTCAACCTCGGCGCATCCACCTCTTTTAACTACGGCGACCACGCCCGCGGTGAGATCATTCTGGACGCTGCCGGGCAACCGGTCATTGCGTCTTGCACGGTTTCTTTGGATTTCCCGACTACGGCCGGTGTTTTTCAACCCAGCCCGGGCGGCGGTCAGGACGGTGTGCTGTTCAGCCTTTCCGAAGACCTGACAACGCTCTTGTGGAGCACGTATTTCGGGGGGGGAGGTTCTGACGGCGTGTATTCGGTTAAGGTTCAGGCAGACGGCTCGCTCGTGGCGGGGGGGGGCAGTACCAGCAACGACCTGCCCACGACACCCGGCGTTATCCTTCCATCCTACGGCGGTTCCGCCGATGGCTTTGTGCTGCGAAGCAGCGCAGACGGAAGCACCATTGAAACGCTGACCTATCTGGGCACACCCAACTATGACCAGGTGTATTTCGCGGCGCTAGACGCTGACGGCGATGTCTACGTGACGGGACAAACCCGCGGTTCGGCATTTCCCATTTCGCCCGGCGTTTACAGCGTGCCGGGATCTGGTCAGTTTGTGGTTAAGTTGTTTCCCGATTTTTCAGCGTACGAGTTTTCCACGCAGTACGGCAGCGGCAGCGGAGAGATTAATATTTCGCCCACGGCTTTTCTGGTGGACATCTGCGAGAACATCTACGTAAGCGGTTGGGGAGGCATCACCAACACCTTTGGCACCACCACAGGATTGCCCGTTACCGCTGATGCACTGAAGCCCTCTACTGATGGCAGCGATTTTTACTTTACCGTTTTTAGCGCCGGCATGACAGGGCTGGAATTTGCCAGTTTTTACGGCGGCAACTTCAGCCGCGAGCACGTGGACGGCGGCACCAGCCGCTTTGACAACAACGGCGTCATTTACCAGGCGGTGTGCGCGGGCTGCGGCGGCAGCGACGATTTTCCAACCACGGTTGGTGCTGTTTCACAGACTAACAACAGCAGCAACTGCAATTTAGGCGTGGCTAAAATTGCGCTGGATTTTACTGGCGTCAATGCTGCGCTGGACGTGGAGCCAGCGCTGATCGGCTGCTTGCCGCTCACTGCCAACTTCATCAACAATTCGTCTGTCGGGGTCAGTTATGTTTGGGATTTTGGGGACGGAACCGGCATTTCCACGGCTTTTGAACCCAGCCATGTGTACACGACACCAGGCGTTTTTACCGTGCAGTTGATTGCGAGCGATCCGGCGAGTTGCAACTTTGCGGATACGGCCTACCTGACCGTGACCGTGCACGAAGACAGCACGCTGGCTTCGTTTGACCTGCTGGAAACCGACTACTGCGATTCGCTGGTGGTTGCCCTCACCAATACTTCATTTACGGTGGGCACAGCTTCCTACGCTTGGGATTTCGGTGACGGCACCTTCAGCAGCGGCAGCAATCCCACGCACACTTACACGCTGCCTGGCATGTACCAATTGCAGTTGATTGTCAGCGACCCGGTCAGTTGCAACGGAGGAGACACCTTAACAGCCACGATAACCGTAGCGCCGCGTGCGATAGCTGGGGTGGGGGGGGGCGAAGGCTGCGCACCGCTGTTGCTGGAGCCGCTGAATACTTCCATCGGCATCAGCCCGAGCTACACCTGGGACTTTGGCGATGGATCAACCGCTACTGGAGCTACAACCAGCTATACCTACAGCACGGCCGGAACATACACGCTTTCATTGTATATGAATGATCCTGCTTCTTGCAACAATGGAGATACAGCAACAGCTACGGTCCAGGTCTTTGAAAATCCAGTGGCAAGCATCAGTGCCACCCCTGAAACCGGATCGTTTTATCAGGTGATTGAATTTGCCGGAGGCAGTCCGGTGGCGGATGAAATCAATTGGGACCTGGGCAACGGAGTCACGGCCTTCGGACCGCTGGTGAGCTACCAATACCCGGAACCAGGCGAATACACCGTCTGCGTCACTGCCCTGACGGCCGCAGGTTGCCAAGACACGGCCTGTATCACAGTGCGGCTGGATGCGGACAGTGAACTCGCATTCCCCAATGCTTTTTCGCCCAATGCAGACGGCATAAACGACGTGGTCTTGCCGTTTTATTGGGGCCTGGAGGGGTACCTCCTTCGCATTTTCAACCGCTGGGGCCAAGTGGTCTTTGAAAGCAACAACACCGGGCTGGGCTGGGACGGAACCTATTTGGGCGAGCCGCAGGAAGTGGGCATGTACAAACTCACCGCCACCGGAAAAGGGCTCGATGGTTTGGACTACACCATTGTCAGCGATCTGTTTTTAGTGCGGTAAAGGGCACTCCTAAAAAAACCAGATCCTGCGTTGTGCCCAATTTTTAACCGCTACCTTTACAAGAGTAAACTTCGGATATAAAAATTTGGCAAGCTTTTTTTACCCAATGCTGTAGCCGTTGGCTCAGTCGCTCTTTGTGGTCCAGTGTTCCAACTGCAGGTCATCCACCCAAAGCGTTTGTCCCGCCCTGTTCCAGACGCCGACTTCCAGGATCATGCCCTGTTGCAAAGATTCTGTTACGGGAACAAAAAACGACACCTCATCCCATACCCCGGCCTTGCCTGAAAAAAGATTAGCTCGGCAGCCATCGGTTGGGTCTGACCAACCTAGTTTGTTGTTGATCCGGCAGCCGTACCATTCAACGGCTTTGTCCTGGCCGTCCCTTCTTATTTGCAGGGTCAGGAGCTGTCGCGTGTAGAGATCTGAATTTTCTGCGGGCGCATAAAAACGGCCACTGCAACGCAACCATTGCTTGTCGTATGATTTATTATGGTATAATGACGTGTCAGTCAAGACTTTTCGCAAGCTGAACGAAAGAAATTCGTCCGAGGGCTTGAGCACCAAAGTGCCCGCAGGTCTTGCATTTTTATAATTAGAATTAGATTTCAAAGTATTTGTTGTGGTAAAAGACTCCTCGGCCAACACGTCAAGCCGCTGAAGCTGGTCCGGGTTGGGTTGTGCGAAGCATAAATCCTGGCGCACTAAATCCGGGTAACACAGACCCCGCTTAAAAAGCGTGGAATAGGCAAAGCCCGCATTGCTCTGTTCGGAGAACAAATTTCCCCGGGCTTGCTGAACCTGGAACGCCAGGCTCAATACCACCGTGGCACCCGCGGTGCAGACCAGCCCAATTCGCCATAGGGTGCCTGCCTTCCAGGTTTTTTCAAGCAAAAGGGTGAGCGGAAAAGCCAAAAGCGGGTAAACATGGATCATTGGTCGGGCACCAAAACCATTCATGTAATAAAAACACCACCAAGAAAAGGTTATGTACAAGTACACGGGCAGGAACCATCGGCTAAGGCGGATCCATGACTCAGCAGACCCTGCAGATGCGGCAGACCCGGTTGAGGTAACAGAAATTGCGGACCCACCAGACCCTGTAAACTCAGTAGACCCGGTTGAGGTAACAGAAATTGCGGACCCACCAGACCCTGTAAACTCAGCAGACCCGGTTGCCGCGTAAATCCCGGAAGGCTGACAGCGCAAAATAGTTCGTTTAAAAATATATAAAATAATACCTATTATAGAAAATCCATCAAAGAGGAGTAGGCCAACCATCCATTGTTAAACTCAAAAATTCCTTGCAGCAGATGCGGCTTTCCCCAATCAAAGCCTTGTCCGATATAGCTGTAGTAGACCCATTGGCCAGCGTATTTTTTCCAAAACAACAACTGGGGAAGGAGGACCGCACCAAACGCAAGGGCCGCACCAGCAACGGCTTTTGGGTTTTGCCAAAGCAGCGCAATGCGTTGCCTCCCATGGGCCGTGTTGCTAACTCCAACCATCAGCGGAAACAACAAAAAAACCAAATCTGTAGGCCGCATCAGCGTCAAAAGCCCCAGGCAAGCCCCAATGCCTGCAAAAACGACCATGCCCGGACGCTGCAAACCTAGTGGGATTAGGGTCATTAGAGCAGCCACCAAAAAGAAGGCTGGGGGATGGGCCATACCTGCTTGATGCAGGGCAAACCACCAGAGGTTGGTGCCCACTGCCAGGAGTGCTGTTGTGGTGGCTGCTGTAACAGGCGAAAAAATCCGGCGAAGCATCCGGAAAACCAACCACAGGCCCAACCATGCATACACAAAACTGCTGCATTTCACTGCTGCGGCATACGGCGCCGAGTAGCCATTTGCAGGCTGGCCCGTTGCCTTGGCCCATGCATGCGCTGCGCCAAAGAAAGGAAGCTGCATCAGCGCAACGCCACAGGGTATTGCGTGATGGCAAAACCGTTGGGCGACAAGGGTTGCTGGCTCAGCGTTTCAAAGTATCCCTGAACGGATGGAGGCAGATTTGTTCCTGCAGGTGTTTCGTGCATCCGGCCCGCATTCTTGTGCAGCAGCAAAGCGGGCAGGTAGCTGTAGTAGCCCAACGAATCCGAGTAGTAAACCGGAGCCTTTCGCCCGAATTGTGCATAAAAAAAGAATGCGCCAAAAAGCACCAACCCTAAAATTGGCCAGACAGGAATACCTGAATAGCTAAGTCGGCTCAAAGCGCCTTGACCTCCGCCACCAGTTTTTCCAGGCTGCTCTTTGCATCCCCAAAGAGCATGCGCGTGTTTTTGCCAAAGAACAACTGGTTCTCAATGCCGGCGTAGCCTTTGCCCATGGAGCGCTTCATTACAATGACGTTGCGCGCTTTGTCCACGTTAATGATGGGCATGCCGTAAATGGGCGAAGAAGGATCGTTTTCTGCGGCCGGGTTGACCACGTCATTGGCGCCGATCACGATGACCACATCGGTGTTGGGCATCTGCGGATTGGCGTCATCCATCTCCAGCATTTTCGGATAGGCTACATCGGCCTCAGCCAACAACACGTTCATGTGACCGGGCATGCGCCCGGCAACCGGGTGAATGGCGTAGGTAACTTCCACGCCTTTTTCGGTGAGTTGCCTTTCAAATTCGTGGCAGGTATGCTGGGCCTGGGCCACGGCCAGGCCATAACCGGGTACAATGCTGACCCGCTGCGCATACGCGCACAAGATGGCCGCATCGGTAGCGCTAATCTCCTTGACCACCTGCTCGCCTGTGGCTCCGGCTGCGCCGCCCTTTCCCCCGAATGATCCGATGAGCACGTTGAGCAACGAGCGGTTCATGGCTTTGCACATCAAAATGGTCAGGATCGTTCCCGCCGAACCCACCAGAATACCGCCGGTGAGCATAACCTGGTTGTTGTAGAGAAAACCCCCCAACGCAGCGGCGATGCCGGTAAACGAGTTGAGCAGCGAGATCACCACGGGCATGTCTGCGCCGCCGATAGGCAGCACAAAGAGCACGCCGTACAAAAGCGAACCGGCGGCTACGATCCAGGGCAGCGCGGGGATGGCATCCGGGCGGGCAATGCCAAAGGCCATTGCCCCGATCAACGAGGCTAAAAACAACAGGTTGACTATCTGCAGCGAACGCCCGCCAAAGTCGCGAATGCGCTCTTCGAGTTTGCCGTAGGCAATCATGGAGCCGGCAAACGAAACGCTGCCGATCCAAACACCGAGATAAATAATCAGCAAAAAGCCGGCATCGGCAACTCCCCCGTGGGCGGCGAGCCCGCGGTATTCAATGAGCCCGATCAACGCGGCGCAAGCGCCCCCCATACCGTTGAAGAAACTGACCATTTGGGGCATGGTGGTCATTTTGACCCGCATAGCCATCGTCCAGCCCACAACGGTGCCCAGGCCGATAGCACCGAAGATCCAGATCAGGTTGCCGATGGGGCGAAATCCTTCGCTGCCGTCAGGCGAAATGGGTGTGCGGTGCAGAAAAATGGTGCCTAAAATGGCCAACCCCATACCCGCAGCAGCGAGTAAATTGCCTTTTCGGGCGCTGTCCGGGCTGGACAGTCCTTTTAGCCCAATAATAAATGTTATGGAGGAAAACAGGTAGATGATCTGAAGCGCGAAATTCCCGGGCCAGATGTCGATAAAGTGCTGTATGGATTCCATGGAAGGGAAGGAGGGGGCGCGTTAACGGGTCTTTTTGCGGAACATTTCCAACATGCGGTTGGTCACGACAAAGCCGCCGACCACGTTCAGGGTACCGAGCACCACCGCCAGAAAGCCAAGTCCCAACGAGAGGTAGTCACCGGGCTCGGCATGGCCCATCACGATGATAGAACCGATAATCACGACACCGTGAATGGCGTTCGCTCCACTCATCAGCGGCGTGTGCAACACCGCAGGCACATTGGCAATGACTTCCACGCCCAAAAAAACCGCCAAAACCAGCAGGAAGATGAAGTTTTGGTGTTCCAGAAAAAAGGAAGCTAGTGATTCCATATTAAAAGTTATGTTATGGATAGTATTTTATCGGATTGATCAATTAATTATTTAACGAATTAATTAATTAATTAATAGACGCAGCAGCAAGCGCGCGGACCCGTTCATGCACCAATTCGCCGTTGCGGCAAACGCAGGTTCCCGCAACGAGTTCATCGTCAAAGTTGAGTTGGTCATCTTTGAAGAGGATTTTCAAAAAGTTCACCATGTTTTTGCCGAACATTCGACTCGCATCGGCAGGCATACCAGCGGCCAGGTTGCTGTCGCCAATGATGGTCACGCCGCCAGAGAGAATGGTCTCACCATTTTTAGTCAGTTCGCAATTGCCGCCCGAAGAAGCGGCCAGGTCTATGATGACCGAACCCGGTTTCATGCTGGCCACCGCTGAAGCGGGAATAATCACCGGGGCTTTGCGGCCTGGAATCTGGGCCGTGCAGAGGATAACGTCAGCCTGAGCAGCGCGCTTTTCGACTTCGGCTTGCTGCCGCTTTTTGAAATCATCCGTCTGTTCCACAGCGTATCCACCGGCTGCGGCATCTTCGCGAGCCCCTTCCACCTCCACAAACTTGGCACCCAGGCTGAGCACCTCCTCTTTAGCTGCTGCCCGCACGTCAGAGGCTTCCACCACCGCGCCCAGCCTTCGCGCCGTGGCAATGGCCTGTAATCCGGCTACCCCCGCGCCAATGACCAGCACTTTGGCGGGCTTGACGCTGCCCGCAGCGGTCATAAACATGGGAAAAAAGCGCGCCAAGTGCGTTGCCGCGAGAAGGACCGCGCGGTACCCGGCCACCGTAGCCATCGACGAAAGAATGTCCATAGCCTGCGCCCGGGTAGTCCGGGGAATGATGTCCAGGCTAAACGCGGCGACTCCGCAACTTGCCAGTTGCCGGGCTGCGGAAGGATCGCCGAGCGGGTTAAATCCGCCCACCAGAACCTTACCGGAAAGCACAGCCGAAGACCCATCCGAAAGCACTTCAGATGGCCGATTGACCGACACTAAGACATCTGCCTTTGCCAGCACGTCAGCGCGGGACGCCACCAAAGCCCCGGCGGCTACGTAGTCTGCATCAGAAAAAAAGGCCCGCAATCCGGCTCCCTTTTCCAGCAAAACAGGCTCTTTGCTCAACGCTGCCAGGGCAGCCATGTTCTCCGGGGTGAGGGCCACACGATTTTCCGGGGCGGCATCTGCCAATATTCCGATGGTCATACGCAATTTGAAAAGTAAATGCTGGCCCAAAGCTACCCAACGCCTGCGGATATGCGGGAATCACCCTCATTATCCTGGAATAAACGAAGGTCAACTTTAAAAACTCCAGATCCCGCCTTCCGCCTAATTTAAGCGAACTTGCTCCGCTGAATTCCTGTGCATTTCGCGTTTCCCTATTTTTTGATCCTCGCCTTTCTCGCAAGCCTTGCGCTTGGGTTGCGCGCCTTCTGGGTAGCCGAGCGTTTATTACCGGCCGCAATGCAGGCTGGATATCAGGGCTTCAACCGCACCTGGTCGCTCAGCGTGCTGCCTTGGCGCTGGCCTGTTCGCTTGTTGGTCACGGGGGAATGGCTCTTGCTCATTGGGCTGCTTTCGCTGAACACCTTCGCTTTTGCAAGTCTTACGCTGCTGGAAGGTGGTGCGCTGCTGGCTTTAACGCAAGGCCAAGCCGCCAGCCAGCGCCTGAAATTGTCGTTTCACCGGACAGCCTGGAAAAATTTTCGGCGTTCCTGGCGAACGGCAGGGGCTCTTTGGTTGTTAAAGGCTGGCGTACTGTGTATGTTGGCCTTTAGAATACTTGCTCAAGAGCTGTCCTAAATGCCCCGATTTTGCTCGGAGCTGTACACTCCTTCGCCAGAAAACAGCCTATATTCCCCGCTTTACCCCATTGTATGAAAGGTTTTCGTTTTACGCAGTTTTTTGATCCGGGCGAAACAGGAACGCCCTTTGAGCGGCTGCTGAAGCTGTTTAAAGAGCTGTTGTTGCACACTTCGGGCGACGTGGCTGAGGCCCTCAGCTGGCTCACCGAGTTGGACAAGCAGTACAAGCTCACGGACGAGAAATACGGCATTGCCGACTTTATCCAGGAATTGCGCGACAAAGGCTACATCCAGGGCGAAGCAGAAACCCCTGCTGGCATGACCCCGACCGGTAAAATGGACCAGCTCATTCGCCAGAGCAGCCTCGAGGAAATCTTCGGCAAGCTCAAAAAAGGCGCGCGCGGCGGGCACCGGACCAATCGCTCTGGGCTAGGCGAGGACCAGAGTTCTGACATCAGGCCTTACCAATTTGGCGACAACCTGGATCAGATCGATTTTGGCGAGTCCATCCGCAACGCGCACATCCACCACGGCCCCGAGCAATTTAATATGGAGCCGGAAGATTTAGTGGTCCGCGAGCAGGATTACCAGACGCAGACCAGCACGGTGCTGATGATCGATGTGTCGCACTCCATGATATTGTACGGCGAGGACCGCATCACGCCGGCCAAAAAAGTGGCGATGGCGCTGGCGGAACTCATCACTACGCGTTACCCTAAAGACACGCTCGATGTCATTGCCTTTGGCAACGACGCCTGGCCCATAGAAATCCGCGACCTTCCTTACTTGCAGGTGGGACCTTTCCACACCAACACGGTAGCGGGGCTCGAATTGGCCATGAACTTGTTGCGGCGGCGCAAAAACCCCAACCGGCAGATCTTTATGATCACCGACGGCAAACCCACCTGCATCAAGCAAAGCGACGGGCAGTACTACAAGAATAGTTTTGGTCTGGATCGAAAAATCATCAACCGCACCCTGAATTTGGGTGCGCAATGCCGCAGGTTGGGCATTCCCATCACCACCTTTATGATTGCCGAAGACCCCTGGCTGCAAAAATTCGTGGAGGACTTTACCGAAGTCAACCACGGAAAGGCTTTTTACACCAGCCTGAAAGGGCTCGGAGAATACATTTTTGAAGACTACGAGCGCAACCGGAGACGTCGGTTGCGATAGCTCACGGAGCCACGACACTCGTGTTACACTGCACCCAGCCGCTCAACGAGGCAACATCCTTTCCCCCGAAAAACGACCAGTTAGGATCACCAACCAAGCTTCATGAACCAACACCCCCACGCCCGGATCACCACCCTCGGCGAATTGCTAAAGACCAGCTACCGGCCCCGCACGGTCAAAGACGAAATGCGCGACAACCTGGTGGCGCTGTTGAAAAGCGGCAAACGGCGTTTCCCCGGTATTCACGGGTTCGAAGATACCGTGTTGCCCGATCTGGAGCGCGCCATTTTAAGCCGGCACAACATCATTCTACTGGGGCTGCGCGGGCAGGCCAAAACCCGAATTGCCCGCCTGCTGCTGGACTTGCTGGACGAATGGGTTCCGGCGGTGGACGGCACCGAGTTGATGGATGACCCCCTGCAGCCCATTAGCCGCGAAGCGCGCGACTTGCTCGCCGCCCATGGCAACGAAACGCCCATTCGCTGGGTGCACCGCTCCGAGCGCTATACCGAAAAACTGGCTACCCCCGATGTGTCGGTAGCTGACCTGATCGGCGATGTGGATCCTATTAAAGCGGCCAACCGTAAGCTTTCATATTCTGACGAACGCGTCATCCATTTTGGCCTTGTGCCCCGGGCGCATCGGGGCTTGTTTGTGATCAACGAATTGCCCGATTTGCAACCGCGCATCCAGGTGGCGCTGTTCAACATTCTGCAGGAAGGCGATATCCAGATCCGGGGTTTCAAATTGCGGCTTCCGCTGGACGTGCAGTTTGTGTTTACCGCCAATCCGGAAGACTACACCAACCGGGGCTCTATCGTCACTCCGCTCAAAGACCGCATTGAGTCGCAAATTTTGACGCATTACCCCAAATCGCTGGAGACCTCGCGCCTGATTTCGGACCAGGAGGCTAACCCAGCGGCGGCGCAATTAGAACGCGTAGCCCTTCACCCGATAGCGCTGGACCTCATTGAGCAAATTGCGCTCGAAGCCCGCGAGAGCGAACTGGTGGACGCCAAAAGCGGCGTGTCAGCGCGCATGACCATCAGTGCCCGCGAGAACCTCATTAGTGCGGCAGAGCGCCGAGCCTTGCTGTCTGGCGAAACCAATACCATGGTGCGCGTGGCCGATTTCTGGGGCGTTATCCCAGCCATTACCGGCAAGGTGGAATTGGTGTACGAAGGCGAGCAAGAGGGTCCCTACCTGGTGGCGCTTACTCTTTTGGGCAAGGCCATTCGCAAGCAATTCATTCAGTATTTTCCCAACCCGGAAAACCTGAAAAAAATCCGCAAAAAGGAGGGCAAACAAGCCGATCCTTATGCCGGAGTGGCCGCCTGGTTTGGCGAGGGAAACACAGTGGATGTCTTTCACGACATGGACGACAAAGCCTACCGAGCCTCCATTGACGCGGTGCCTGGCCTGGACGATATCCTGGACCGCTATTTTCATCAGGCCAGCAACGGCAGTGATCGGTATTTTCTCAAGGAGTTTTTGTTGCACGGTTTGGCTGAGTATAGCTTGGTCAGCAAGCATCTGGTTGAAAGTGGCACCCGCTTCAGCGACTTGCTCAGCAGCATGTTAAGCGGCAAAACCGTGGACGAAGAGGACTATTAGGGTGAACGTCTAAAAACCCAATCAACTTCGGCTCCTGTGGTATCTTCGTGGTGGCGACGCGAAAGTATTCCCCCGTTTTCATGCTCAAGTCCGCAGCACCGATTGATCGTTTTCAGGATGCCACCCACCGTCAAAAAGAGGCGGGCGGAGCAGCGCGCGAATGGTTCCTCATCGTGAACCCGGCGTCCGGCAGCGGTAAAGGCAAGCGCCTTCAGCCCAAAGTGGAGCGCGCCATGCGCCAGGCCGGCATTTTTGGCGGGGTGTCTGTTTCCAGAGGGCCCGGAGACCTTGCCCGGATAGCCGCTGAAGCTATCGGCCTCGGCCATCGCCGGCTAGCACTGCTGGGGGGTGACGGCACCGCCAACGAGGTGCTCAACGGGGTCTTTTCGCAGGAAGAAATTCCAACTACGGACATTGCCCTAGGCATGCTTTCCGTCGGTACAGGCAATGATTGGATGCGAACCATTGGCATGCCCAAATCGCTTGAAGAAGGCATCAAAGCCCTCGCCCGGGGCAACACCCGGCTCCACGATGTCGGCCAGGTCTGGTACGGCGCCCCGGAGCAGAAACTGCGCTACTTCCTGAACATTACCGGCGCCGGATTTGATGGCGAGGTAACCCGCAGGGTGCAAGGGTGGAAAGGCTGGCTCGCCGGACGGAAACTGTCCTACTGGGTAACCATCGTGCGCACCCTCTTTGACTACAAACATACCCAGGTGGCTATCCAATTGGAAGGCAAAGAGCATCAGATCACAGCCCTTAGTCTGGCGGTCGGCATATGCCGCTACAATGGCGGGGGAATGATGCAGTTGCCCGAAGCAGCATTTGATGATGGATTGCTGGATGTCACCGTGGTCGGCAAAATGAGCACCCTGGAGATGGTTTTTCGGCTTCCCCTCATGCTCGATGGAAGCTTTACCCGATTGTCCAGTGTCCACACTTTCCGGACCAAAGAATTACGTATTCGTTCAGAGCCGGGTATATGGTTGGAAGCCGACGGCGAAGTGCTGGGATGCACCCCGGCACGGGTAACCTGCCTGCAGGAGGCTATCTGGGTGGTGGTTCCCTGAGTGGGTCACCATTTATGGCGATTTTAGGCAATCAAGTTGCAAATGCCCCCTATGTTCTTGCATGTTTGTTTCCTATAATTTGTTGGTTTTGAGGCTTTTGGCGTAAAAAAGGGGAAAAACACTTAAAGTTGTCCACTTTTTGTGCTTATCCACCGAAACATTATTGGATTTGACAATCCCGCTCTACCTTTAACCTTCGGTGCTCACGCATCCCTTTGATTTGAAACATTCCCTAAACCAAACTGAATTACATGAAAAGATTTTATGCACTGTTCTCAGCCATCGCGCTGATGACTACTGCAGCCATGGCTCAGATTCCGGCAGAAACATGCGGCGCAGCCGTAACGTTCACCGGTGCTGCTCCTTGGACTGCAACTGGCTCCACAGTAGGTGCCATTGACAACTACAATGAGACTTGTCCTTACACCGTAACCGGTGCCCGTGACGAGGTCGTCGCCTGGAACCCGCCCTCCAGCGGCTACTACGACATCAGTCTTTGTCAGGGTACTACCAATTACGACTCCAAACTGTATGTGTATTCGGGTTCTTGCCCCGCTCCTACCAGCGGTTTGCAAATTGCTTGCAGCGATGACCAGTGTGCTAATGCACCTACCTACACCCTTCCTTACATCTCCAGCGTGGTTAACGTTTTCATGACCACAGGTACCGTTTACTACATCATTATAGATGGTTATGGTTCTACCGATCAGGGAAACTTTACCCTGTTGGTGTCGCCTGCTGCATCTCCTCCTACGGGTAGCGTGCTGGCCATTGGCGAGGGTCGCATCTATGACTACTCCTTCATTCCCGAGTACAACCTCGCAGCAGGCACCTTTGCCGCTGTAGTGGGTAACCTGGGTGCTACCACGTTTAACAACGTGCGTGTGCAGATGCGGGTATTCACGAGTGCAGATGCTTTCACCACTCCACTGGGATCGATTTTCTCCAACGTCATTCCATCACTGACTCCGACGGCTATTCAAGTGGTTACCGGCGTTAGCGGTTTCACGCCTCCAGATACCGCAACTTACATTTTCGAGTATGTAGTGCAAAGCCCCGGTGGAACGGGCTCAACCGCGCTGGATGACACCAGCTTTAGCTTCCTGGTGGTTGACGAAACCTCACAGGAGCGTTCCTACGCATTCTTAGGTGCTCCTATCAGCGCCGTTCGCCTTGCCACATTGGGCGACGCCGAATACGGTGTGGTTCAGAGCTACGGCGTAGGTGTTAACGTAACCGGTGCAACGCTGCTTGTTTCTGTTGATCCTATTTATGCAGCCGAGCCGATCACGGCTAACCTGTACGAAATTCTTGGCGGCAACATTGACAGCCTCATCTTGCTTGCTACGGGTTCGGTACCCGCTGATACGGGTGCGCTCGTTTACGACATCGCTTTGAGCTCCAGCCTGAGTGCCGGTGATTACCTTCTGTCTTATTCTGGTAACAACTTCCCCGTCCGCACAGACGACATCTACAGCACAGGTTCGTCTGACCTGGTTCGCGGTGTTGTAACCGGTGGCTTCTGGGGCTTCTTTGCCGGTCCTTACGCCTGGAGCCAGGTGTTGTTGACCGACGAAGCTTCCGCAGCATGTAACTCTGCTATTGCTCCCACTAACCAGTCACACACGACGTTGTCCAACCGCGTTCGCCTCGACTGGACTCCGATCGCAGGTGCTGTTGGTTGCCAGGTTGGCGGCAAGCGCCTGCCTACCGGTCCTCAGCCCAGCGTGAACGTGCTGACTGCTCCTTACAACACCACCAACGTTCCGTTTGCCGTTGCCGGTGCCGGAACCACTTGGACCTGGCGTGTACGTTGCGCTTGCAGCATCACCCCGCTTGACCTGTCTCCCTTCACCGCCTTTGGTGACACGTTCTCCATCCCAGTTGCCCGCGAAGGCGAAATCCTGGACGTGACGTTGTTCCCCAACCCAGCTGACAACATGCTGATGGTTGCTTACAGCGGCAAAGGTGGCGAAGTGAACCTTACCATCGTTGACATGTTGGGTCGCGTTGTTCTGAACCGCACCGAACTGTCGGTGGAAGGCATGAACAATACCTCCTTTGATGTAGCTGGTTTGGAAAACGGTAACTACTTCATCAACATGGAAGAAGCGGGCCAAGTGAATACCGAGAGCTTCTCGGTGGCTCACTAATCCGAGCTTTCTTCTGAGTAATCGCTAAAACCGGTTGCTAAATACTTGCAGGGCGGACCAAAGGTCCGCCCTGCTTTTTTGTGGGCTGCCTTGACCAAAAAGCGGGCTTACCTTTGTGGAGAAGGGAGGAGTATGGACGTTATTAAATTTGTTTTTTACATGGGTGTTATCCAGATCGTCTTCAGTACGCTCTGGAAATTTATTGCCACGTTTGCATCCAGCCTTTTTCAGAGCATCGGCCTGAACAAGGATTTGTCCTTTTTGGGGTTTAAAGCGGCCGGCTACTACATTCTGGTCTCTGTATCCGCGCTGGTAACCTGGGACATGATGGTTAAAGGCAGCACCGTTACTGCGGCAATAGTGGGAGTTGCAGGCACTTTTATCATATACACAACGATTGCGGGCAACCTGGAGCGCAACCGCTGGCGGGCAGTCATGAATTTTGAACGAAAGCGCGTGCAGGTCATGCGTTTTGACGGCTACCTGCTGATTGGATCTGTTGCACTTTTTTTGGTTACCCTCGCCTTGCCGGAGATTGCCACTAACCCGGTCAACAACGGTTTTAGAACCTTTATTGACAACGTTTACAAAACCCCGGTCATTGGATGGATCGTGGGCCTTGGGGCGCTTTTTTACATGCTCCACATCATCTTTAAAGGCATGCGGACCACCGACTACCTGATCAATTTACTTTTTTATCCCAATCGGGTTCGAAGGGGCTCTCCCGCTATGGCAGGCCAGGAGGACGACACCGAGTACGTGGACTATGAAGAGGTAAATGATGAAGAAAGCAAGCGCTGATGAGAAGGTTGCAAGCCCTTTTCTTCGCCTGTTTACTCAGTCTCTTTCCAGTTTTTTCGCTCACCCTAACGGCTCAACCGACGGTGCAATGGGCCAGCAGCCTGATTGGTTTTTCAACGGAATACAGCCGCAAAGCCTCGTCGGCCAGCCAAGTGCTCGGCGCTCCTGACGTATGGCCGGGTTTTGGTGCCAGCGACGTAGCCTGGGCCCCTTCGCGACCCAACAGCGCCATTGACGAGTTTGTGAGGGTCGGTTTTCAAAGCCCCATGTCCATCCGGCAAGTGGCCATTGCGGAATCACTCAACCCTGGATGCATATACAAAATAATTGCCTACGACGAGCAAGGCGGTAAGCACGAACTGTTTGAAGACCGCATGCAGGCGCAGCGGTCGTTTTATCCCGGTTCCAGGCTGTTCACTGTGCGGTTAGATGAGCCTACCCTTTACCGGGTTACCGAAGTAAAACTCGTGCTGCGCACCTCGCGGGTTGAAGGCATGTGCCAGATTGATGCCATCGCGGTATCGGATTCGCCGGACGAAATCCGGCCAGCCATTCGCATGGTCGAAGCGGACCTGTTCCCGGAGCAAGCGGAGAACCTGGGGCCCAATGTTAATTCAGCAAGCCCCGACATGTTGCCGATGATCAGTCCGGACGGACGCACCTTGTACTTTGCCCGCAAACTTCACCCGGAAAACACCGGCACCGAGCTTAGAGACGACATCTGGATGGCTACCCTGGATGATAGCGGACAATGGTCAGCGGCGGTAAACCTCGGCGCTCCCTTGAACAACGAGCACCACAACTTCGTTTCCTGGATCAGTCCTGACGGTAGGCAAATAGTGCTTCCCCATGACTACAGCCGCCGGGAAATCGGAACAGAATTTCGCATTTCCAGCAGCTTGCTTCGGCAAGCCAACTGGTCCTTCCCCAAGGCTATGGACGTGCCGGATTTGTACAACCGAAACCCCTTCACCTGCCTGCACCTCAATCCAGAGGGCACGGTGTTGCTGCTGGCCATTGAGCGCGACGATGGTTTAGGCGGCCTGGACCTCTATGTGTCGTTTGCCCGCGGCGAAAACACCTGGACCGTTCCCAAGAGCCTTGGCGCCAGTATCAATACCGCTGGAATGGAAGGCAGCGTCTTTATAGCCGCCGATGGAAAAAGCCTGTACTTCGCCTCCAACGGCCATCCCGGATTTGGCGGCTACGACATGTTTCTCAGCCGGAGGCTGGACGATACCTGGACCCATTGGTCGCCGCCGCTCAACCTCGGACCCCGCATTAACTCAGAGCGCGACGAGTATTATTACACCTTGCCCGCTTCCGGTGAGTACGCCTACTTTTCGTCGGAGCTGGGAGGCTTCGGGGGTGCAGACCTGTTCCGCATTCGCCTGCCGCTATCGGCCCGGCCTGACCCCGTGACCCTGCTGCATGCCACGGTCATCAGCCAGCAAACCGGAGCGCCTATTTCCGCCCGCCTGCGTTTCAACAACGCCCAAGTGCAGGCTGAACCGGGCGAAGGGTCCAGTACCCTCGTGCAACCTCGCAAAGATTCCCCCGACATTTTGATCGCTGAAGCGGATGGGTACTTTCCTCAAGGAATTGATTTAGACGCCGGACCGGGCGAAGACCCCACCTGGATGGACGGGGCTCCGGAGCTGCCAGCCGAAAATGCAGCCCCGGGACAAGCGGACCCCCTTACAGAAGCCGTGCAGCAAGCAGCCCCCCCTCCAGAAGCCGTGCAGCAAGCAGCCCCGGAGCAAGCGCCTGAACCTGCCAGCGTCTACCGCGAACTGGATGCTGCCATTGGGCTGGTGCCGCTGGAGGTTGGCAACCTGGTGCGCCTGAATGGCGTGTATTTTTTGGCAAACCGCTCCTTTTTGCTTTCCGAGAGCCAGGTGGAGTTGGAAGTCGTAGCGCAATTCCTTCGGGCAAATCCCGGTGTGTTGGTTGAAGTAGGTGGTCACACCAACGCATTACCTCCAGAAGCCTTTTGCCTGGAATTGTCCGAAGCAAGGGCTAAAGCAGTGGTTTTGTACCTGCGCGAACGCGGTGTAAGGCAAGACCAGCTTCAATGGAAAGGGTACGGAAAATCCACACCCCTTGGAGACAACGCCACGCTGGAAGGGCGCAAACTCAACCAACGCGTGGAATTAAAATTGCTTACAGTTCCGTAATATTTATTGTACAATATAAAACAATATGGTATGGTAATTGCCCAATCCATGAGCCGCGGTTCAAAATTTTTGAAGCAACTTGGCCTTGTCCTGTTGTTCTGCCTTTACGGACCGGTTCTCTTCGCGGCCTCCGCTCAGCCCATACTGCATTATGTGGTTCGTTTTCCAGCACCCTGGACGCAATACGCCGAGGTGAGCTTGACCATTCAGAACGTCAAAGGCGGCTACACCGATCTGGACATGGCTGCCTGGACCCCTGGGTCTTATGTGATCCGCGATTTTTCCGGAGCCGTCGAAGCCGTTCGGGCAGTGGACGCTGCCGGGCAGCCTTTGCCCATCGGCAAAACGGACAAGGATACCTGGCGAGTACAACACCGCAAGGACAACCAGTTTACCGTGCACTATCGGGTGTTTTGTCGCACCACCAGCGTGCGGGAGTCTTACGTGGATCAGGATCGAGCTACCCTTATCCCGGCAACTATTTACCTGTATCCAGCAACGGTGGATCTTCCCAGCACCGTGACCATTGAACCCTGGAAGGAATGGTCGGTCATCAGCACGGCGCTGGAGCCAGTAAATCCAAATGATCCCTGGACCTTCCGGGCGGGCAGCCTTGACGAGCTGCTGGACGCCCCCATGGAAATCGGCAACCACTTGGTCATGCGCTTTGACGTAGACGGAACCGCCCACGAACTGGCCATCCAAGGCCAGGGCAACTACGACACTGCCCGACTTCGCACCGACATCAGCGCCATTGTACGAGCCTGCACCAAAATGTTCGGCGGCAATCCCAACAAGCGTTTCGTCTTTTTGCTGAACAACACCGCCAGCGATTACGGAGGGTTGGAACATGTGGCGTCTACCAGCATGGTCTACCGGCGCTGGGGCTACCAGCCGGAAAGCGTGTACCGGGTTTTTCTGGGGTTGGTTAGCCACGAGTACTTTCATGTGTGGCTGGCCAAACGCATTCGGCCGGTGGAATACTCCACGTTCACCTACGACCGCGAGCAACATTCCCGGTCACTCTGGGTCGTAGAAGGGTTCACCCAATACTACGACGACCTCCTGCTGCGCCGAGCCGGGCTCATTTCGGAGTCTTCCTACCTGGACATTGCCGCCGCGCTCATCAATAATACCCTGAATCGCCCGGGAGATTCCGTACAATCCGCCGCCGAATCGAGCTTTGACACCTGGATTAAGTACTACAAAGGCAACGAAAACAGCAGCAATTCCACCGTTTCTTACTACAATAAAGGCAGCCTGTTGGCCCTTGCGCTGGATTTGGAGATCCTGGCTTCAAGCCAGGGAAAGAACAGACTGGACAATGTGCTCCAAGACCTTTACGCGCTGTATCGGGCCAACCCGGACCAGGGATTTACCGAAGAGCAGGTTCAGCAGCTTGCCGAACGGGCTGCCGGCAAAGAGCTTAATGCGTTCTTTCGCGATTATGTGTACGGCACCGAGCCCCTGGACATGGTGCCCTATTTTGACCGGATCGGCGTGTCCCTTCAAGACGATGGAGCTAATCCTTTATCCCTCACTTTTGGCGCTTCGATTGACGCCGCTACCGCTACCGTACAGCGGGTTGTGCGGAATCAACCTGCCGCAGAAGCTGGTCTTTTTGCAGGCGACGAAATTTTGGCGATTAACGGCTACCGGTTCAAAGGCAACCTGACCGAGTGGTTTGACCGGACCGTTGCCGGTCAAGTCTGGACCGTGCTGGTCAGCCGCGACGGGCAGTTGAAGGAACTGGAAATCGCGCCCAGACCGGTGCCAAAGTTCCAATACCGTCTGCAATTGCAGGAAGATGCCCCAGAAGCCCAAAAAACCCTGTACCGGCAATGGATCAGCCTGCCCTGAGGGGGGGTGGGGGGGGGAGGCTTGGGGGGGCTTGGGGGGCGGAGCAGGCCAGACCAAGTACAAAAACCTGCGAATCTTGCAAATTTTCGCCCCTCAAGTTGTCTAAGCAAAACGAAAGTCCTATTTTACCGATTAGAAACTGAAAGTATCCAGTTTACCTGGTTTTTTTGCTGAATGGGAGACAGCGCGGTGGGAGCCGCGCTGTTTTTTTACGCTCCTAAACGACCCGCCTGTTTTGTTGCGCAAACTGCCTTGAATCGGGAGCTTTTCAGACAACCTAGTACTCTATCGCCACCAACTGCCTGGCCCGCTGCCCACCAGACCAGGCGTCCAGCACGTACAATCCCGGCACCAGGCCATCCAGGGCTATGCGAAGCGGCCCCCCTTGGTCCACATCGAAAGCTCGCTGCCAGACCGTCGCACCAGCCAGGTTCCTGAGCGTTATTTGCAGCCCGGCCGATGGTTGGGCGGTAATCCATTCCACCATCAACGATTCACGGGCCGGATTTGGATAGATCAGCAGTGTCAGCGCGGCAATACCCATTCCCCCGACATCATCGGGCAACCCGGTAACCTCACAGGACTCGGAACTGTTCACGCCGCCCTGCTCCAGGCCGGTGGTGAAGTTGTGGTCCAGTTGGGTCCCGAAATCCGCTGAAAAGGATGCCAGGAAGCCCCCGCTGGTGCGCGCAAAGCGCAGAATGCCCGTCCCGTCGGCATTAGCAAAAAATTCGAGCCCGTCCTTGGCCTGGTCGGTCAGTTGAAAATGGTAGCAGCCGTCAGGCAGATACACGGTGTCTTCGTGCAACAGGAAAGGACCGTCAAAGACCGTGCGGCTCGCAACCACCTCCCCCAAATCGTTGCGAATAGTCCAGGCGTTTTGATCGGGGCGCGCGTTGGTGCGCATCCAGACCACAAAACTGTTTTCGTACACGGGCACCCGGTCAAAGCGCGTTTGTTTTTCGTTGTTCCAGGCCACTTCGTCGCTCGAGCCGTTCGGCCCTTCGACCCGCGCAAAAAAACGCGGCGAAAGGCTCCCGGCGTCCGGCCAGGAAATGTTGTTTAATGCTACCTCTTCCGATTCGCCATACAACAAATTGCCTGACCAGGGCTGGTAGCACACGGTGCCGCCAACAATACCGTAGGCTATGGTGCAGGAAGTCAAAGGCTCGCTGCCGTTGTTGCCAATCCTGACCAGCGGCCGGCCGCAACTGGGATTAAAACGCGCGTGCTCTGTCTCGGTGGAAGGGCTCAAAATGTCGAGCAACTCCGCGTCCAAAATGTGGTTGAACGCTCCGTAGCAGACCCAACTGGCATCCAATAGATAGGAAGGCGTCTGCGGACCCGACCAGGAATACGCGTCAATGTCCAAGTCAAGTGCCACCGATGCAGCCCCGGATTCCGGTGTGTACTCGTGAAAATGAGTCCACGCCTCCGCGCCTGGGCACCAGTTGGCGCGGTCGTACAACCAAGTGCCCGCCTGGGGATACACGGGGTTGTAGCCGCAGTCTTCGCGCCACATGCTCTGGCGGAAACGCTCGGTGCCGTTGATCCGCACGCTGTAATCGCGCTCGCAGAACTCGGCGCAGAAATCCGTGTTGTCAAAACCGTGTCCGCTGGGCGTGACCCGCAAGCGCGCAGATGACGTGCCGACGGGCATCGCCAGCGTTCGGGCAGGCAAATACGCGCTCTCAAAATCTGCGCTGTTGCTGTAGTTCCAATCGCTGGCTCCGCTGTGGTACACCGATGACACCGACAGCACTGGTCGGGGAGGGGTGCCTTCAATGAACGCAAAGTCCATGGTGCCCGCAAAACCGCTGGACCAACCGTCGTAGTAGATCCGCAATTTCTGGCGGTCCTGCAGCAAGCCCGCAAAGTCGGTGACGTCGTAGACAAAGGTGCGTGTCCAGTTGTTGTTGAATCCCTTCAGGCCGTTTCGCATGTAGCCGCCGTAGGGCGTTATGCAGCGGCCCAGTTCATACTCGGTGGAAGTGGCGGTGTCCACCAGGCTCAACAGCACGGTGTAATCCCAATCGGAGCAGCCCGAGCTGGCACAACCCAGCGTGAAGTACAATAAGATTCGGCCGTAGGAAGTGCTTGCGTCGGGGAACTCGCCGTAGGCATCATAAGCTTCGTTCCACACCAGGTCGCGCGCATCGTGAGCGCGAACCCAGGTGGTATCGCCAGGGGTTGCGGCAGAAGCAGTGCCAGAAGGAAGTGCGCCAAACCCGAGCAGGCCAAAGCACAGCATCCAGGCAAGGTGGTTTTGAAAGGGCAACGGGAAATTCATGGTCCTGAAATTAGAACATATCCTTCATCGATTTCTCGCAGGGCCGGCATATTGCTTATTTTCAGGCCAATATTTTGCCATGCGATTTTTTCCCTTTCTACTCGCCGCTGCGTTCACGGTAGCCGTTATTTATCTGCTGGACCGACCCCTTGGCAATTCGCCATCACTCGGGCGACTGCTCGATCCGTTTCGCGGCGTGTGGAACAACGCGCGCCATGCCGATTCTGGAACCGGGGCAACTTGGCTCGTATTGCCCGGCCTTTCCGGAACTGTCAACGTCCGCTATGACGAGCAAGGGGTACCCCACTTATTTGCAACCTCCTGGCTGGATGCCATCCGGGCTCAAGGGTACGTGACGGCCAAGGACCGCCTCTGGCAAATGGAGTTTCAGACGCATGCAGCGGCCGGTCGCATGGCCGAAATTTTAGGCCCGGATCTGGACGAAAAAGGCGATGGAAAAATCCTGCGGTACGATCGCTTGCAGCGCCGGCAGGGCTTGGGGTATGCTGCGGAACAATCGCTTACCGCTATTTCCAAAGACGATTCCATGATGGCTTTTCTGGAGGCCTATGCGGACGGGGTCAACGCCTGGATCAATCAGCTTAAGCCAGAGGACTACCCCATTGAGTACAAGCTGCTGGAATACAGCCCTGAACCCTGGGTGCCGCTCAAAACAGCCTTGCTCATGAAGTATATGGGGCAGGATCTGGCCAGTACCGAGTACGATTTGCCCTTTACCAATCTGCTCAGGAAACTCGGCCTCGAGGAATTCAACCGGCTCTTTCCGGAAGATGCCAACACCGCTCCAATAGTGCCGCCGGGTACCCCTTATCCATTTTCCGCTATTGACATAGACACCCCGGACGCATACGAGCCCCCGGCACTCGCGGCCTATCCGCCTGCTACAGCGCGACCTGATCGGGGGGTGGGCAGCAACAATTGGGCGGTGCACGGTAGCCGCACGGCTTCCGGTGCTCCCATCCTTTGCAACGACCCGCACTTGCAACTCAACCTTCCGTCTATCTGGTACCAGGTGCAATTGCACGCACCAGGATTAAACGTTTATGGGGCCAGCCTTCCCGGTGCGCCGGGGGTGGTTATTGGCTTCAACCGCGATATTGCGTGGGGCGTGACCAATGCCGGTCGAGATGTGCGCGACTGGTACCGGATTGAATTTCGCGATGCTTCGCGCAAGGAATACAAGTTTGAAGGGGAATGGCGGGCAGCCAAACCCCGCGTGGAAACACTCCGCATCAAAGGTCAGCCCGTACAGTACGATACGGTATGGTACACGCATCACGGTCCCGTGGTCTATGATCGGAAGTTTGAACACCAGGAGTTGGAGGGCTTTGCGCTTCGCTGGGAATTGCACCAGCCTTCAAACGAAATGAAAACTTTAATGGTGCTCAATTCCGCCGACAGCTATGCCGATTACCGCAGAGCCCTGCCCAATTTTCAATGCCCGGGCCAGAACTTTTTGTTTGCCTCGCGCCAAGGGGATATTGCCATTACCCAACAGGGGCGCTTTCCAGCCCGCTGGCCGGGGCAGGGTCGTTTTCTGTTGGATGGCTCCCGCGCCGATCACGATTGGCAGGCCTACATTCCCGTGGAGCAAAACCCAACGAGTGTAAACCCGGAGCGCGGGTTCGTGTCTTCAGCCAACCAATATCCCGCGGACAGCACCTACCCGTTTTACCAGCTCGGGTATTTTGAGGAGTACCGCAACCGACGCGTTAACGATAGGCTTTCTACGATGGGAGACAAGATCACGCCACAAGATCTTATGGACCTTCAATTGGACAATTACGGCTTGATGGCTGCGGAGGCCTTGCCCGTCATGCTGGAGGCCTTTCCCCCGGCCAAAGACGTTTTGGGCAATTGGGATTTTTTCTATAATGCAGACTCCAAACAGGCTGCTCGTTTTCAAAGTTGGTACAATGCTTTGTACGCCCTCATTTGGGATGAATTCGAAGGCGAGGCCGCAACCACCATTAAGCCCGAGCACTACCCGACCATCGCGCTGATGCGGGCGGACCCTCAAAGCCCTTGGTTTGACGACAAGCGAACCCCCGAGCGGGAGAGCCTGGCAGACCTGGCAGAAAAAGCCTGGGCCCAAAGCGAAACCGACCTGGCCTGGTGGGCCTTCAAAAACACATCCATAGAGCACCTGCTCAAGCTGGACCCTTTCAGCGTTATGGCCGTGCGGAGCGGCGGCAACCGAAACATCGTCAACGCCACCAGCGAGCGCCATGGCCCAAGTTGGCGCATGGTGGTGGAAATGTCCGACCCTCCACGCGCCTGGGGCATTTATCCCGGAGGGCAGAATGGCAACCCGGCCAGCTCGGAATCCACGAAGTTTATTGCTGATTGGGCGGAAGGCAAGTACTATGAATTGCTTTACCTGCTCGGTGAAGACGATCGCCCGCAAAGCACGCCGCGCCAACTGGTCTTGACCGCGCAACCGTAGCGACGCAAACCCAACTTCAACTGCAGCCCAAACCCAACTTCTACCGCAGCCCAAACCGCAGCTCAACCCCCTCCCCCAACTGAAGCCCAAACAACAGAACACACTCCACCCCACACAACAGCACAAAC
>Ga0105049_10000171_pt1 | contig 66554 bp, 65 predicted proteins | sample MAT06_FD_78087 | JGI IMG/M metagenome (GOLD analysis project Ga0105049, IMG submission 78087) | Freshwater microbial communities from Lake Fryxell liftoff mats and glacier meltwater in Antarctica - MAT-06 | ecosystem: Environmental > Aquatic > Freshwater > Ice > Liftoff microbial mat | place...
AAGGTCGGGGGGGCCAGGGTCGAGGGGGTTAGCGTCATGATCCGATCTCTCCCGATACATGGTCGGCGGCGGCGCGCAGGGCGCTGGCCAGCGCCGTTTCGCAGCCTTCGCCCCGTTGCTCCGCCACGATATGGGCGGCCATGAAGGTATCGCCTGCGCCGGTGACACGTGCCACCGTCACCGGCGGTGGCCGGGCGGTCAGGATACCGCCTCCCCTGCGCGCTTCGGCACATTGATTGGCACCATCGGTGACCAGCACCCGGGCGGCACCCCGGGCGATCAGCGCCGCTGCCGCCCCGGATGCCGTGGCGGCATTGCTGCGCGACAACAGCCGCGCCTCTTCCAGATTGACGTAAAAGGTGGCGCTGGGGTGGGCCAACAGCGGCATCAGCCGTTCGGCCTTGCCGGGCGACGCCGGGGCAAGGCGCAGGTCGGCGCAGGCAAAGGCCGGGTGGCTGGCAATCTTTGCCAGCAAAGTCTCGGTCAGATTGCCGTCCAGCGCGATCGGGCCAGACCATGGCGCAGCAACCGACCCCAGGCGGCCATCCCACAGCGGTCGCAGGATCTTGTCGCCCGCCGCTTCCAGCGAATGGGCATCGGCAATGGCGGCGATCAGGCCATTCGCGCCCTCGATCGCCAGATAGACATCGGTTGGCAGATCGTCCGAGCGATAGACATGGTCGGTCATCAGCCCCTGCCGCTGGCAGGCCGCCACCAGGTCATCCCCCGCCGCATCGCGCCCGATGCAGGTCAGCAGGGCCGGGCAAAGGCCAAAGCGGCCCAGCGTCACCGCGATATTCATCGCAACCCCGCCCGGCAACCGGGTGATCCGGCCCGGAACATCCGACCCGAGCCGCAGCGACGCCGGCGCGCGGCCGATGATGTCCCACAGCACGGCACCGATGCACAGGATGTCGGGATAGCCGAGGGAAGGGCTTTGTGGCATCCTGCTTTCCTGCCAAGATGGCGGGGAATTGGCAAGCCCGGCGTCAGGGTGCGCATGGTAGCGGCAGTGCGCAAAGGGGCAATGATGAGCTATGCCGGGGTTCCCCGGGGAATGGTCAGCTATCTGGCCGCGCTGGAACAGCACAACAACCGCGACTGGTTCGAAGCCCACCGCGCCGAGTATGAGGTGCATTGGCTGGGTGCCGGGCTGGATCTGGTGGCGGCGCTGTCGGGCCCCTGCGCGGCATTGAAACCCGCGCTCATGGCAGTGCCAAAGCTGAACGCCAGTCTGCGGCGGATCAACCGCGATGTGCGGTTTGCCAAGGACAAGCGGCCCTATGACCCGCGGCTGCATCTGATCCTGTCGACCGGCCCCCTGTTCAACAAGGTGCCCGGGGTGCATCTGGTGATTGACGCTGCCGGGATCGGTTACGGGGCAGGGCACTATGGCTTTGCCCCCGACGGGTTGGATCGCTATCGCCGCACCTTGGCTGACCCCGGCGAGCGCGCGGGGTTTGAGGCGCTGCTGGCGCAGGCGGCAGGCGTTGGCGCGGTGCTGGACCCGCCCGAACTGGCGCGGGTGCCAAAGGGCTTTGCCGCCGCCGGTTGGGATGGGCTGATCCGGCGCAAATCGGTGATCGTGCGGACCCCGGTCCATCTGGCCCATCCCGACTGGCTGTTTGGCAGGGATGCCATTCCACATCTGATGGCAATCGTGGCGGCGCTGAACCCGGTGGCGCAATATTTCTGCCGGTTCTCGTGAAGCCGATTTCCGGTGAAATCTTTGCCCGGCCCTTGCATCAGGGGCCAAGCCGGGGTAGAGGCGCGGCACTTCACAGGTGAGGCTTGGGCTGTGCGGGGAGAAATCCCGCAAGGTCCGCCGGTTGGGGGCAACCCTGAAGACGGCTTCACCGAGGATCAAACCGGAAAAGGACAAGGCATGGCTCTTCCCGAGTTCACCATGCGTCAGCTGTTGGAAGCTGGCGTTCACTACGGCCACCAGACCGCGCGCTGGAACCCCAAGATGGGCCCCTATATCTACGGTGCCCGCAACGGAATTCACATTCTGGATCTGACCCAGACCCTGCCGATGCTGGAACAGGCGCTGACCGTGATCCGCGACACCGTCGCCAAAGGCGGCCGCATCCTGTTCGTGGGCACCAAGCGTCAGGCTCAGCGCCCGGTGGCCGAAGCCGCCGAGAAATGCGCGCAGTATTTCATGAACCACCGCTGGCTGGGGGGCACGCTGACCAACTGGCAGACGGTGTCCAAGTCGATCACCCGGCTGAAGCAGCTTGATGAGATCATGGCCCATGGGGCCGATGGGATGACCAAGAAAGAGCGTCTTGGCATGGAGCGCGAACAGGGCAAGCTGCAGGCGTCGCTGGGCGGTATCCGCGAAATGGGCGGCACCCCGGACCTGCTGTTCGTGATCGACGTCGGCAAGGAGTCGCTGGCGATTCTGGAAGCACAGAAACTGGGGATTCCGGTGATCGGCATTGTCGATACCAACTGCTCGCCCAAAGGCGTGGATTACCTGATCCCCGGCAACGACGATGCGGCGCGCGCCATTGCGATGTATTGCGATCTGGTTGCCCGCGCGGCGCTGGAAGGCATGTCGGCCCAACTGGGTGCCGCTGGTGTTGATTTGGGTGCGATGGAACAACTTCCGGTTGAAGAAGCGCTGGACGAAGTGGTCAACGCCTGACTTTCTGCCGGGCAAATGTCCGACGCTTGTCACGGAACCGATACCGGGCGGGGGTAAGCCCCGCCCGACGCCAATTCAGAATATGGAGGCCACGATGGCTGTCACCGCACAAATGGTGAAGGAACTGCGCGAATCCACCGGCGCAGGGATGATGGATGCAAAGCGCGCCCTGACCGAAACCGACGGCAACATGGAAACCGCCGTCGATTGGCTGCGCACCAAAGGGCTGGCGAAAGCCGCCAAAAAGGCCGACCGCGTCGCCGCCGAAGGTCTGGTCGGCGTTGCCGTGTCGAACGGTCGCGGCGTGGCGGTCGAGATCAACTCCGAAACCGATTTCGTCGCCAAGAACACCGATTTTCAGGCGCTGGTGCGCGAAGTGACCAGGATTGCGCTGGAGGTCGGCACCTCGGTCGAGGTGCTGAAAGCCACCCATCTCAACGGCGAACCGGTGGAACAGGTGCTGACCGCAGCCATCGCGCGGATCGGCGAAAACATGACCCTGCGTCGGATGCATGTGCTGGAAGGCGATACCGTCGTCTCCTATGTGCATAATGCTGCGACCGCAGGCATGGGCAAGATCGGCGTTCTGGTGGCGCTGAAGGGCGACGCCGCCAAGGCAGAGGTGATCGGCAAGCAGTTCGCCATGCATATAGCTGCCAGTGCGCCGATGGCGCTGGGTGAAGGCGATCTGGATCCGGCGGTGCTGGAGCGTGAACTGATGGTACAGACCCAGAAGGCGCTGGAAGAAAACGCCGCGTCGGCCAAGCCAAAGCCGGAAACGGTGATCCAGAACAACATCATCCCGGGGCGGATGCGGAAGTTCGTGGCCGAATCGACGTTGCTGGGGCAGGCCTTCGTGATGAACCCGGATCTGACGGTGGCTCAGGCGGCGGCCGATGCCGGTGTGACGATCACCGGCTTTGCCCGGGTGATGGTCGGCGAAGGCATCGAAAAGGAAAAAGAGGATTTTGCCGCCGAAGTGGCAAAGACCCTGAAAGGCTGAGCAGGCCAAACACCCTCCCCCCCCGACCCCTCTCCCCGAAACGGGAGTGGGGAGCAGACAGCGAAGTGAACGTGGCGGGTTCAAAATAATTCAACGGTGCGGCCCTCAGGGACCGCACCGTTTTTCATTCGCGCTGCACCTTGGGGATCAGGACGATGCGCGTTTTGCCGATCCAGTACCCGGGAATTCGAACCCCGGATCGGCATTTCTGTGCGACCCGACCGCCCGGAAATAGGCGGGATCGACCGGATCGCTTGTCCCTTGGCCAATGCCACCACTCACGGAACCCCTGTAATCTGGCGCAATTGCACAACCTCAGACAGTAGGGGAATCCGTACCGGCGGCAGGGGGGCAGGTGAGGTATTCCAGACTGGCGCACCGCAGCGCCCGACGTTCAGGCCTCGATCATGAAGATCTGATTCTGAAAGCTGGCCTTCAGCACGGCCTGCGCGGTGGTTTCCACATCCAGCGACTCGCGTGCCAGCCGCAGATGCTTTTCCACCGTGGCCGCCGTAAGGCCCATGATGGTGGCAATATCCTGCGTGGTCTTGCCATCGCCGACCCATTCCAGCGACTCGCGCTGCCGCTTGGTCAGCGACCGCCGCTGGGTGGAATAGGGCATCGAGGTGATGCGCAGATGGGCCACATTGTTCAAAATCACGATCTCGCGGCCATGTTCGGCCCAGATCGCTTCGATCTGATGCTGCGCCATCCCTTCGCGTGCTGCCAGGCCGATGGCCCCCTTGGCCCGCACCGATACATCCTTGAACGAAATGGAATATCCGGCGCGGACTCCCATTTTCAGATTGAACTCCATCACCCTGAGTTCCGACGGGGTGAAATGCCCGCTGCGCGCCTGTTCATCAATCCAGCGCCACGAACAGGCACCGACATTTTCGGCAGCCCATTTCACCATCGGGGCATGGTGATACAGCCCCTGGCTGACAAAGCCGTCAAGGTATGCTTTTGAATGGTTTGACAAAAGCAGGATATCATCCAGATCGCCAAACGAATTGGTGGTGCGAAAGCGGGTGAAGCCATAGAGCAACCGGTCAAAGCCGAAATCGGCCATCCTGTCGACATGCAGGTGCCAGATATCCTCGATGGTCTGGGCATCGAACAGCCGTTCCAGATGGTTCATCATCCCTGCACCTTGCGCTTTTCCAGATGGCCAAGCATCGCGTCGATCGCCAGCAGATAGCCCTCCGGCCCGAAACCGCAGATCAGCCCGACGGCAACCCGCGCGATAAAGGAGTGATGGCGGAAATCTTCGCGGGCGTGGACATTGGACAGGTGCAACTCGATGGCCGGCACCTCTGCCGATGACAGCGCATCCATCAGGGCTATCGACGTGTGGGTATAGGCACCGGCATTCAGGATGATGCCATCCTGAGTGCCACGCGCGCCATGGATCCAATCCAGCAACTGGCCTTCATGGTTGGATTGCCGAAAGGCGAGCACAACGCTGCGGTCGATGGCACGCCCTTGGCACAGGGCTTCCACCTCGGCCAGCGTGGTGCGCCCGTAGACCTCTGGCTGCCGCAACCCCAACAGATTGAGGTTCGGGCCGTTCAATATGAGCAGCGACGTCATGTCCAATTCCTGATCCCATTCGCATTTAGCCACCATGTCCCGCCTTTGTCGAGAGAGGCTTGTGCATTTCACACCATCCGGCGTGGGGCAGGGTGCCGGAACCGGGCGCATGACTGCGGCGAATCGTCAGTTGGTCGGCTGCGCCGCTGCCCGGAGCGCGGCGATATTGGTCGCGTAAGCCGCCTCACCGCCGCGAAACAGCGCGGAACCGGCCACCAGCACATCCGCACCGGCAGCCACCACCCGGGCGGCGGTATCAACCGACACACCGCCATCAGCCTCGATTTGGATCGACCGGTCTCCGATCATCCGGCGGATCTGCGCCATTTTCGCCAGCGTCGCGGGCACCAGCGCCTGACCGCCAAACCCGGGGTTCACCGTCATCACGCAGACCATGTCGATCAGGTCGATAAGCGGTGCCAGCGCTTCGACCGGGGTGCCGGGGTTGATTGCAATTCCCGCCTTTTTCCCTGTAGCCCTGATGGTTTGCAAGCTGCGGTGAATGTGCGCCCCGGTTTCCACATGGATCGTCAGCATATCGGCGCCGGCATCGGCAAAGGCCTTGATGAACAGATCCACCGGATCAATCATCAGATGCACATCCATGAAGGTGCGGATATGCGGGCGCAGCGCGGCGCACATCATCGGGCCAAAGGTGAGGTTCGGCACGAAATGCCCATCCATCACATCCAGATGGACCCAGTCCGCGCCATGGCGTTCGATGGCGCGGCATTCGGCACCAAGGTTGGCAAAGTCGGCCGCCAGGATGGACGGCGCGATCTTGAGGGCGCGAAAGCTTGTCATCAGTACAAACCCGATGTTGAACGGAACTTCCTGCTTGTCGGCCCATTGGCTGGCCAATCGCAAGGGGAGAACGCTCGGCGGGATCATTTAGTTACATAATACTGATTATAGGCTAACGCCGCAAAGGATCGGATGGACAAGCCCCATGGCCTTCGGTTAGGTCTTTGCGTGCCGATGCCCTTGCCATCTGGTGCTGAACCCTGCCTTTGCCGCGATCACAGGTATATCCATGCAACGCACGCTTCTTGTCTATGGCGACAGCAACAGCCATGGCACCCAGCCAATGCCCGATTGGGATGGCATGCCGCGGTTTGATCGCGCCACCCGCTGGCCCGGCGTGGCGGCAGCGGCTTTGGGCAGCCCCTGGCATCTGGTCGAAGACGGCCTGCCGGGCCGGACCACCCTGCACGATGATCCGGTCGAAGGGCCGCACCGCAACGGGGCTTTGGTGTTGCCGGCCGCGCTTGGCAGCCACAAGCCGCTGGATCTGGTTGTGGTGATGCTGGGCACCAATGATCTGAAGCGCGCCTTTGGCCTGACCCCGCGCGAAATCGGCGACGGGATTGAAAAGCTGGTGAAGATCATCAAGGCGTCCGAATCCGGCCCGGATGGCGCGGCCCCGGCCATTCTGATCGTGGTGCCGCCGCCGGTGCTGGAGGCCGGCTGTTTGATCGAGATGTTTGCCGGCGGTGCCGCCAAATCGGCGCGGCTGCCCGCCGAATATGCCCGGGTTGCCGCCAAACATGGCACCGCCCTCCTCGACGCCGGAAAAGTGATTGTTTCCAGCCCGGTAGACGGCGTTCATTTTGATGCGGGCGAACATGCGAAACTGGGCCGCGCCATGGCGCAGGCCGTAACGAACCTGATGGGAAAGGCCTGAAACATGCTCAAGGGGATTGATCCGCTGCTGAATGCCGACGTGCTGCATGCGCTGCGCGCGATGGGCCATGGCGATGACCTCATCATCTGCGACACCAACTTTCCTGCGGATTCGGTTGCCGCAGAAACCGTTCTGGGGTCGGTGCTGCGGATTGACGCGCCTGCCGCGCGAGTGGTGCGGGCAGTGCTGTCGCTCTATCCGCTCGATAGCTTTGTCACCGATGCCGCGGCGCGGATGGAGGTGGTGGGAAAACCCAATGAAATCCTGCCGGTAATGCAGGAAGTTCAGACGGAAATCAACCGCGCCGAAGGTCGCGACTGGCCGATGATCTCGGTGGAGCGCTATGCGTTTTATGAGCGGGCCAAGCAGGCTTATGCGGTGATTCAAACCCATGAACGGCGGTTCTATGGCTGCTTTGCCCTGCGCAAGGGTGTGATCGGGCCAGAGGCCGGGACCTGGTAGATGGCTGCCATCGTCATCCTTGGCGTGTTCGTCGCCGATACCGCTTACCGTGCCGACCGCTCCCCGCGCATCGGTGAAACCATCATGGGCACCAGCTTCGCGCTTGGCCCCGGCGGCAAGGGCTCCAATCAGGCGGTGGCGGCAGCGCGGGTCGGCGGCGATGTGTCATTCCTGTCCAAGCTTGGCAAGGACCCCTTTGCCGATATGGCTTTGGCGACCTGGAAAGCCGCAGGGGTGAAGCCCCGGGTGCAGCAACTGGCCGACAGCTACACCGGTGCCGCCTATATTTTCATCGAGAATTCAACAGGAAACAACGCGATCATCATCTGCCCTGGTGTCGCCGCCACCATCTGCGAGGCTGATATCGAGGCAGAGCGGGCGCTGATCGAGGGGGCAAAGGTCTTTGTCACCCAGCTGGAACAGCCGATGCCCGCAGCGCTGCGCGCCCTCCAGATCGCCCGGGCGGCAGGCGTCACCACCATCCTGAACCCTGCCCCGGCAGCGCCCCTGACCGACGCGATGCTGGCGCTGTGCGATTATGTGACGCCCAATGAAACCGAGGTCGAGGCGCTGACCGGCATTCCGGTTCACTCGGTCGAAGATGCGGCGCTGGCGGCAGAGGCGCTGCTGGCGCGCGGTGTCGGGGCTGCGATCATCACGCTGGGCGAGCGTGGCGCCTATTTCCATTCGCGCGACCTGCAACGGCTGGTGCCGGTGATCAACGCCGGGCCGGTGGTGGAAACCACCGGCGCCGGTGATGCCTTCAACGGCGGCTTTGCAGCGGCGCTGGCGCGCGGCGATGCCCCGATTGACGCGGTGATTTATGGCACCGCCGTTGCCGGGATCTCGGTCACACGTCCCGGCACCGCCCCCTCAATGCCCTCGGCGGCCGAAGTGGCCGCCTTGATGGCCAAAGATCAACCCCACCCGGCAACAGCAGGTAAATGAATGAAAACGAGGGCTTGGGATCGGCTAGGCAATGGCGGGCTGACCTTTACCGAACTGGGGTTCGGCACCGCCCCTTTGGGCAACCTGTTTCGCGCGATCAGCGATTCGGATGCGCAGGCAACCCTTGATTGCGCCTGGGCAGGTGGCGTGCGCATGTATGACACCGCGCCGCTTTATGGCCTTGGCCTGTCCGAAGCTCGGCTGAGCCCGTTCCTGCGTGGCAAGCCGCGTGACAGCTATGTGCTGGCCACCAAGGTCGGGCGGCTCTTGAAGCCCTGCCCCGCCGATCAGCGCGACGGCATCGGCAAATGGTTCGAGGTGCCCAACCGGCATGAACAGTTCGACTATTCCTATGACGGGGTGCTCCGCAGCTTTGAGATCTCGCTGGAGCGGCTGGGGGTGGACCGGGTCGATATCCTGCATGTCCATGATCTGTGCATCTTCACCCATGGCTCCAAAGCCGCATCGGATGCCCGGATCGAGGAGTTCTTTGCCCTTGGCGGCTACCGCGCGATGCTGGAACTGCGCGATCAGGGCGTGGTGCGGGCCATCGGGGCCGGTGTCAATGAATGGCAGGTTTGTCAGACCCTTGCGGAACGCGGTGATATGGATCTGTTTTTGTTGGCAGGCCGCTATACCCTGCTGGAGCAGGAGGCGCTGACCAGCTTTTTGCCGCTGTGCGAAGCGCGCGGCATCGGCATCGTGGTGGGCGGCCCTTATAATTCCGGGATTCTGGCCACCGGTGCGGTACCCGGCGCGATCTACAACTATGACCCCGCCCCGCCCGAGGTGATGGCGCGGGTGGCGGCGATCGAGGCGGTCTGTACCCGGCATGATGTGCGGCTGATCGAGGCTGCCTATGCCTTTCCGCTGCTTCACCCCGCTGTGGTCTCGATGATCCCCGGCGGCCAGTCGGTGGCGCAGACCGAAAGCAATCTGGCGGTGTCACAGGCCGTGGTGCCCGTTGCATTGTGGGCTGATCTGAAGGCGGCGGGCCTGCTGCGGCAGGATGCGCCGGTTGCAGGCTGAATTCGACCTGTAACCGTTGAAAATCACTTTTTTCGTTCCATCACCCATGGCCAATCTATCGGCGAGGATGTGGCGAACCGGCCACCATATATCCTGTAGAACGGATCGATCAGCGCCGTCACCGGCAAGGGTGCTTGATCGCTTTGGCGGTATCAGGGCAGATCCCCGGATCCCTGCTCACACAATCCAACGCAAAGCCGAAATCGTGACACCCCTGCGGCATGGTCTTGTGGCGGTTGATCGTCTGCCACCAATTTGCGGTACCGTCAGCGATCCTCCCAGCCCCGGAAATGCCACCAAAGCCGTGCTGCCCCTGCGCCGATTGCATCTGCCGCCCATTGGCCCTAGGTAGCGTTGCACGAAACACCGTCAAACACGGGCTTGTCATGGCTGTTGCCTTTCGCTGGCTGCTGCGCCTGTTTGTCGGGCTGGTGGCACTGATCTTTGTGGCCGGGTTCGGCAGCTATTACTTTCTGTCGCGGTCAATCCCCGACTATGACGCCAGCTATCAGATCAAGGGTTTGACCGGCCCGGTAGAGATTGTGCGCACCAATGATGATGTGCCCCACATCTTTGCCGCCGATGATGCCGATGTGTTCTTTGGCCTTGGCTTTGCCCATGCCCAGGACCGGCTGTGGCAGATGACCATGCTGCGCCGCACCGCGCAGGGGCGGCTTTCCGAGATTTTCGGCCAACGCACCGTCAAGATTGATGAATTGCTGCGGCGGTTCGATGTCTATGGCCTCGCCGCGCAGTCGGGCGCGGTGCAGGACGCGCCGACCACTGCAGCGCTGGAGGCCTATGCCCGCGGCGTCAATGCCTGGATCGGGATCGTCAACCGCGATGCGATGGGGCGCGGCGCACCGGAGTTTTTCCTGTTCTCGCCCGAGATCGCCTTTTGGCAACCGGCGGATTCGCTGGCGATCATCAAGCTGATGGGGTTGCAACTGTCGTCGCATCTGGAAGCGGAGGTGCTGCGGGCGCGGCTGTCGCTGGTGCTGCCCGATGACCGGCTGCGTGACATCCTGCCCGATGATCCGGGCACGGGCATCGCAGCACTGCCGCCCTTTGCCAGCCTGTTCCCCACCCTGCCCCGCAGCTTTGCCGCGCTTCAGATCGACAATGACCCGCTGTCGCCCTTCAAACCCCGCGATTTCGCCGGGGCGTCGAATGCCTGGGCCGCAGCGCCGGGCCGCTCGGCAGCGGGGGGCACGCTGCTGGCCAACGACCCGCATCTTGGCTTCACCGCCCCGGCGATCTGGTATCTGGCCCGGCTGGAACTGAAATCGGGCGGGGTGATCGGCGGCACCATTCCGGGGATGCCGGTGGTGCTGGTCGGCCGGTCGGCGGCGGTGGGCTGGGCCATCACGTCGAGCTATCTCGACGATCAGGATCTGCATATCGAGCGGCTGAACCCCGACAACCCCGAGGAGTACGAGACGCCGGACGGCTTCAAGCCCTTTGTGACCAAAGGCAGCATCGTCAATATCAGGGATGCCGGGCCGCTGACGCTGATACTGCGCTGGACCGATAACGGCCCGGTGCTGCCCGGCAGCCATTATGACATCGGCTCGGTCACCCCGCCCGGCCATGTCGCCTCGTTGTCGTGGACGGTGCTGGATGGTGCTGATACCTCAATGACTTCGGCGATGCAGTTGATGCGGGCGCACACGGTTGCCGAGGCGCTGGCGGCGGGGGCGCTGTTCGTCGCCCCGTCGCAGAACCTGACGGTGGTCGATCAGCAGGGCATCGCGATGCAACTGATCGGCAAGATGCCGAAGCGTGACCCCGGCCATCAGACGCTGGGGCGGATGCCCTCGCCCGGCTGGATCGCCGAAAACCGCTGGCAGGGCTATCTGCCCTATGCCGACAATCCGCGCTTCGTCGATCCGGAGGGCGGCATTCTGGGCAATACCAACAACAAGGTGGTCGACCGGCCCTTTCCCCGCCATGTCAGCTTCGACTATGGCGATACCCAGCGCATTCAGCGCTGGCAGCGGCTGATGCAGACCCGCGAGGTGCATACCCGCGACAGTTTCATCGAGGCCCAGCTGGATACCGTGTCCAACACCGCCCGCACCCTGTTGCCGCTGGTCGGGGCCGATCTGTGGTTTACCGGCGAGGCGGCAGCCGAGGGCACGCCGGAACGGCTGCGGCAACGGGCGCTGGAATTGCTGGCGGCGTGGAATGGCGAGATGAACGAACATCTGCCAGAGCCTTTGGTCTATGCCGCATGGCTCCGCGCGCTGCAGGACCGGCTGATCCGCGATGAGCTGGGGCCGATGGCGGATGAATTTTCCCATGTCGATCCGGTGTTTGTCGAACGGGTCTACCGCAATACCGATGGCGCGGCGGTCTGGTGCGACATCATCCAGTCATCGCCGGTGGAAAGCTGTCTGGATGTGGCGCGGCTGGCGCTGGATGATGCCCTGCTGTGGCTGACCGAGCGCTATGGCAACAAGATCGAAAGCTGGCGCTGGGGTGATGCCCATCAGGCGACGCAAGACCATCCCGTGCTGGGTCAGGTGCCGTTGCTGAAATATTTCGTCAACATCCGGCAATCGACCTCGGGCGGCGATGATACGCTGCTGCGCGGGCGCACCAGTGGCACCGAGCCGGACCCGTTCCTGAATGTGCATGGCGCAGGCTATCGCGGCGTCTATGATTTTGCCGATCCTGACAGTTCGGTGTTCATCACCTCTACCGGCCAGTCGGGCCATCCGCTCAGCCGCCACTATGACGATCTGGGCGACCTGTGGCGGCGTGGCGAGTATATTCCGATGTCGCTGGATCCGGAACTGGCGCGGGCGGCGGCGGTGGGGACAACGCATCTGGTTCCCCTGCCTTGAAGTGATCGGGCGCGGACGCGATCCGGGCTTGATCTTTGCAGTCGCAGCGCAACAATGTTGCGCGACCAAACGGGGGCAGCCATGGACTATCAGGATTGGATCGGTCGCAGCGAAACCACCGATGATTGCATCACCCTGCGCCAGGTGGCGCAGATGGCTGCGCTGCTTGACCGGCCCTTTGCCCTCGCCAACGGCGACGCGCTGCCCCTGCTGTGGCACTGGATGGCTTTTCAGCCCATCGCCCCGATGTCGGAACTTGGCCCCGATGGCCACCCGGCGCGTGGCGGCTTTCTACCACCGGTGGCGTTGGAACGGCGGATGTGGGCGGGTGGCAGGGTTTCGTTTCATCAGCCGTTGCGGATCGGCACCGCGATGACCCGACGCTCGGAGATTGTGAAAATCACCGCAAAGACCGGGGCAGCCGGGCCGATGGTCTTTGTGACGATCCGCCACGATATCGTGCAGGCGGGGATCGCATGTCTGACCGAAGAGCAGGATCTGGTGTTCGTGGCTATCTCCGAGCACTTCACCCCGCCTGCGCCGCTGCCGGTGCCGCCTGACCCGGAATGGCGCGAGGATCAGCCGATGGATGCGATACGGCTGTTTCGCTTTTCGGCCGTGACCTTCAACGGCCACCGCATTCATTATGACCTGCAGTACGCTCAGAACATTGAGCATTATCCCGGATTGGTGGTTCATGGCCCCTATCAGGCCCTGCTCTTGGTCGCTGCGGCGCAGCGCCATCGGGGCGGCATCACCCCGGCCCGCTTCAGCTACCGCGGCGTCCGCCCCGCCTTTCATTTCGAGCCGCTGCAGATCGTCGGACTGGCAGCCGAAGCGGGCTTGCAGCGGCTGTGCACCGCCAATCCGGACAATCTGCAATGTATGCAGGCCGAGGTGGCGTGGTGAGCGTGCTGCTGTCGGGCCTGCGGGTGGTGGAATGCGGGGCCTTTGTGGCGGTGCCCCTGGCAGGGATGACGCTGGCGCAGATGGGGGCAGAGGTGATCCGGATCGACCGGTTGCAGGGCGGGCTGGATGCCAGGCGCTGGCCGGTGACGGAAAACGGGGCCAGCCTGTTCTGGGCGGGCCTGAACAAGGGCAAAAGGTCGGTTGCGATCGATCTGGCACAGCCCGAGGGCCAGGAACTGGCGGCTGCGCTGATCACCGCACCGGGGCGCGATGCCGGCTGCTTTCTGACCAATCTGCGGGCAGCGGGCGGGCTGGATTATCCGGCACTGGCGGCACGCCGCGCTGATCTGATCATGGTGTCGCTGCTCGGCACAAGGCGCGGCGAACCGGCGGTGGATTATACCGTCAACGCAGCAGTCGGCTTTCCCATGGCCACCGGAGAGCCGGGTCAAGGTCCGGTAGCGCATGTGCTGCCCGCCTGGGATTGCATTGCGGGCGGCATGGTGGTGCAGGCGCTGCTGGTGGCCGAGCGGCACCGCCTGCGGACCGGCGCGGGGCAGTTGGCGGAACTGAGCCTGAAAGACGTGGCGGCGGCGATGCTGGGCAATCTGGGCATCATCGGCGAGGTGCTGGTCAATCACCACGACCGGCCCCGGATCGGCAACGCGCTATATGGGGCCTATGGCATGGATTTCCTGTGCCGCGACGGCATCCGCGTGATGGTGGTGGGGCTGACGGCGCGGCAATGGGGCGGGCTGGTCAAGGTGACGGGGATCGGGGCCGGGGTGGCGGCTTTGGCCGCGCGGCTCGGGCTTGATCTGGCCGACGAGGGCAACCGCTTTCGCGCCCGTGACGCCATCACCGTGCTTCTGGCCCCATGGTTCGCCGCCCGCGATCTGGCCGAGGTGGCGGCGCTGTTTCAGGCGGCAGGGCTGACATGGGCGCCGTTTCGCAGCTTTGCGCAGGCGGTGCGGACCGACCCCGATCTGTCACCGGACAATCCGATCTTCACCCTGCTGGATCAACCCGGCATCGGCACCTTTCCGGTGCCCGGCTCACCGATCCACTTTGGCGGGGCAGCGCGGCTGGCCCCGGTCGCGGCCCCCTTGTTGGGGCAGGATACCGAGGAGGTGCTGGCCGGGGTGCTGGGGCTTGGCTCCGGCGCAATCGGGGCGCTGGTCGACCGGGGGCTGGTGGGCGTTGTGGCCTGAATGGGTGGCACTCACAGATCGCCGAACCGCTGCCTTTGCCGCTCGGTCCAGCGCAGGGTCAGGTCATACCCGGCATCCCCGGCCGTTTCGGCCATTACCACGCCTTCGCCATGCAGCCAGGCGCGGCGTTTGCCGTCGGCAAAGGGCAGGTGCAGGCTGGCGTCGCTGACCGCTTCGGCGAACTGTGCGGCGATGGCCTCGATCAGACCGGGCAGGCCCTCACCCGTCACAGCCGACAGCGCGACGATATCGGGCGCGCGCGCCGCCTGCACCGCCAACGCTTCGCGGTCTGGGCCGGAGACAAGGTCAAGCTTGTTCCAGACCTCGATCAGCGGCACTTCGGCCCCGACCCCAAGCTTGCCAAGGATATCCTGCACATCGGCCTTTTGCTCCGCCGTTTCAGGGTGCGCGATGTCGCGGACATGCAGGATCAGATCGGCCTCCAGCACCTCTTCCAGCGTGGCGCGAAAGGCGGCGACCAACTGGGTCGGCAGGTCGGAAATGAAGCCGACGGTGTCGGACAGGATCAGCTTTTGCCCCGAGGGCAGCACCAGCCCGCGCATGGTCGGATCAAGCGTGGCGAACAGCATGTCCTTGGCCAGCACCGCCGCCCCGGTCAGGCGGTTGAACAGCGTCGACTTTCCGGCATTGGTATAGCCGACCAGTGCGACCACCGGATAGGGCACCTTGCGCCGGGCTGCGCGGTGCAACTCGCGGGTTTTCACCACCTTGGCCAGCGATCCCTTGATCCGCACCACCGCATCGTCGATGGCGCGGCGGTCGGTTTCCTGCTGGGTTTCACCCGGTCCGCCGACAAAGCCCATGCCGCCGCGTTGCCGCTCCAGATGGGTCCAGGCCCGCACCAGCCTGGTGCGCTGATAGCTGAGGGCGGCCAGTTCGACCTGCAGCACGCCCTCGCGGGTCTGGGCGCGGTCGGCAAAGATTTCAAGGATCAGCCCGGTGCGGTCCAGAAGCTTCAGCTTCCATTCCCGTTCCAGATTGCGCTGTTGCACCGGCGTCACCGGGCCGTCAATCAGCACCAGCCCAATTCCGGCGTCGCTGAACCGCTCTTTCAGTTCGGCGACCTTGCCCGACCCGAACAATGTGCCGGGATGGACCCGTGGCAACCGCACCACCTCTGCCCCCGCCACATCGATGTCGGGCAGGGCAGCGGCCAGGGCCACAGCCTCTGCCAGCCCATTTTCGGGGATCCGCCGGTTGCGGTCTGCCTTTATATCGGGATGCAGCACAAAGGCGCGCATCCGTCCCGGGTCGTGCGGGGGTGCCGGATCAGACAGGATCAGTCTTCACCGTCATAAAGGCTGATCGGCTGGCCCGGCATGATGGTCGAAATGGCATGCTTGTAGACCAGTTGCGATTGCCCGTCGCGGCGCAAGAGCACGCAGAAATTGTCAAACCAGGTGATGACACCCTGCAGTTTGACCCCGTTGATCAGGAATATTGTCACGGCGATCTTGGTCTTGCGCACGTGGTTGAGGAATGCGTCCTGCAAATTCTGTTTTTCGGCAGCCATTGGTCATTGCCTTTTTGTGACGTTTCTTGGTCGGGTGCTGTCGGTGTTGACGCTGGGGCGCGGTAAAGCTGACCTTCGCGTAACGCCACTATGCGGCGAGTATCGGCGAGTTTCCAGCCCCAAAATCGGTCCTGCACCGGTTGGGCGCATTTGTCAGGGGGCAAGGCTCTGTCTGCGCCGCCACAAGGGGCGCGCCAGCAGCGCCACCAATGTCAGCGATTCCAGCCGGCCCAGCACCATGGTGGCGATCAGCAGCAGCTTGGCACCCGTTGGCAGTTCGGCCCAAAGCAGCGGCCCGGCACTCGCAGCCCCGGCCAGCGGCCCCACGTTGGTCAGTGCGGCGGTGGCCAGCCGCAGCGCGGGTTCAAAGCCGAGCCCCAGCAGCGTCAGCCCCAGCATGGTCCCTGCCAGCGACAGGATCAGCAGGAAGGCGAAAATCCACGCCACCTGCCCGCCTTGCCGCCGCAGATCGCGCGCCCCTGCCCCGGCCCTGCCGACGGCATGGGGATGCACCAGCCGTTCGGCCTCATGCCGGGCATGGCTCAGCAGCGCACCGAGCCGCAACAGTTTCAACCCGCCGCTGGTGGTGGCAATGCCGCCACCGATCAGTGCCAGGGCGGCCAGCGCCAGCCAGGGCAGCAGCGGCGCATCGCCTGCCATGTCCCACCCGCCCGACACCAATCCGGTGCCGGTCAAAAAGGAAATTGCGGTGAAAAACCCACCCCAAAGCGCTTGCAGCGGTGCATGAGCCACCAATCCTGCCCAAATCACCGCCGCAGCCACCAGCGCAGCGATGGCCAGCGCCAGGCGGAATTCAGGGTCCTGCCACAGGCCCGGTCCAGAGATGCGGCGGTGCGAACCTGGCAGTGCCGCACGCGACAGGGCAAAGGTGAAAAAGCCCAGCATCAACACTTCGCCCGGCCAGCCCGACCCGGCGAGGCCTGCGCCGGGATCGGTCATGATGCCACTGGTTGACAGCACCGCCATGGCGCGGCCAAGGCCCGCCAACGCGCCATCGCCCGCCAGCGTCAGCGCCAGCCACAGCACCAGCGTCAGACCGGCATAGACCGGAAAGATCTGCCGTGCATAGCGGCGCATCCGTTCCGAGGGGTCGGCAATGCGGGCGATCTGCGGCACCGGCTGCTGGCGCGCCCGGCCGGGGGTGGTGCCTCCCGCCCCTCGCCCGGCCTCGTGGCGGGTCAGCACTTCGAAGCCGCCAAGGGTCATAGGTGCCAAGATCGACACCGCAGCCAGCAGCATCAGAAACCCCCCCGACCATCCGACCAGTCCGCGCCACAGATGCAGCGATGGCGGCGCACCTTCGGCAATCAGCGTGGCCCCGGTGCCGGTGAAGCACGAGACCATCTCGAACCAGCCATCCACCAGCGTCAGCCCGGGTAGCAGCCGCCACAGCGGCAGCGCCAGCGCCAGCGGCACCACCACAAAGCCGCCGGCGAGTTGTGCCAGATGGCTGCGCGCCACATTGGCGGGGCGAAATCCGGTCAGCGCCACCGCCAGCAGCAGCGCCAGTGCCAACAGCAGGATGCCGGACTGAAAGAAGGCCCGCGCCACGCGGTACTGCCCGGAAGTGGCCGCATGGGCGGCAGGCAGCAGCATCGCCAGACCGCCAAGCCCGATCAGGATGACCATCAGCGGCTGGTTCAGCGGCGGGCGCATTTCAGAAGAATTCCACCGAGACCTGCAACAGGCGTTCAATCTCCGGCACATCGGCGGCAAGGGCAAAGATGGCGATCACATCGCCTTCGTCCACCCGCACGTCGCCGGTGGGTTTCACCACCTTGTCGCCTTTCAGCAGCGCCCCGACCAGCGCCCCTTCGGGAAACTCGATATCGCGGATCAACTGACCCGCGATGGGCGAGGTCAGCAGCACCTGCGCCTCGATCACCTCGGCCTCGCTGTCGCCGACCGAATAGATCGCTTTCACCCGGCCATGGCGGATATGGCGCAGAATCGATGACACCGTGGTGGCGCGCGGGTTGATATAGGCGTCGATATCCATCGGCCCGGTCAGCGGAATCAGCGACTGGTCGGAAATCAGCGCAATCGCCATGGCGCAACCCGCCGATTTGGCCCGGACCGACACCAGCATGTTGGTGCGGTCATCGTCGGTCAGGGCCAGCAGCGCATCGGCGCCGCCGATCCCGGCTTCGGTCAACAACTCCATATCCATGCCGTCGCCATGCAGCACCACGGTCTGGCCCAGGGCATCGGCGACCAGTTCGGCGCGGGCCCGGTCAATCTCGATGATCTTGGTGCGCAGCTTGGGATTGCGCGCTTCCAGCGCCCTGGCCACCGCCAGCCCGACATTGCCACCGCCGACGATCACCACCCGCTCCTGCTTGGAGGTCACCTTGCCAAAGATCTCCAGCACCCGGTTCACATCGCCGGTGTGGGTAAAGACATAGACCTGATCGCCCGCCAGCAGCAGGTCTTCCTTGTCGGTGACAAACAGTTTGCCATCGCGGCGGACGCCCACGACAATCGCGCGCAGGGTGGAAAACAGGTCGGTCAGTTCGTGCAGCGGGGTGTTCAGCACAGGGCAGTCAGATTGCAAAGCAATACCAAGCAGTTGCGCGCGACCGTTAAAGAAGCTTTCCGTGTCGAAAGCCTGCGGCGCGGCCAGCCGTTGCAACGCGGCTTCGGCCACTTCGCGTTCGGGCGAAATCACCACGTCGATCGGCAGATGGTCGCGGCGATAAAGGTCGGAATAGATCGCATCCAGATAGCTTTGCGCCCGCAGCCGCGCGATCTTGCGGGTGACACCAAAGATCGAATGGGCAACCTGGCAGATCACCATGTTGACCTCATCCGACAGCGTTGCTGCAATCACCAGATCGGCGTCGCGCGCCCCGGCGCGTTCCAGCACATCGGGATAGCTGGCAAAGCCCACCACACCCTGCACATCCAGCGTGTCGGTGGCTCGGCGGACCAACTCGGGGTTGCTGTCAACGATGGTGACATCATTCTTTTCGCCCGACAGATGCCGGGCAATCTGCCAGCCCACTTGCCCTGCCCCGCAGATGATGGCTTTCATCGGTTCTCACTTCCCAAAGCGCTTTGGCCGCGCTACATCCTCTCAGGATAGCAGTGGCAGAACGAGGCGGACGGGTCAACCAAGCGGCAGGCTCTGCCGGGTCAAACCGCTTCGTCCTCGTCGTCATCCTCCAGATGCGCCACCCGTGCGCCGGCCTTGTTGGTGGTCACCACCCCCAGCGATTTCAGCTTGCGGTGCAGGGCGCTGCGTTCCATCCCGACAAAGCTGGCGGTGCGGCTGATATTGCCACCGAAGCGGTTGATCTGGGTCAGCAGATATTCACGCTCGAACAGTTCGCGGGCTTCGCGCAGCGGCAGGGTGGCCAGACCGCCAGACAGCACGATGCGGCCATCCTCCATGCGGCCATCCTCCTGCCCCGGCAGTTCGCGCGGCTCGATCGGGCCGGACGAATCGCCCAGTATCAGGGTGCGCTCGATCACATTGCGCAACTGGCGCACGTTGCCGGGCCAGTGCATGGTCTGCAGCAGCGCCTCGGCCTCTTCCGACAGTGCGCGCAGCGGCAGGCCCTGGCTTTTGTTGAACAGGTCGATGAAATAGCGCGCCAGTTCGGGAATATCCTCGCGGCGGTCCTCCAGCCCCGGAACCGCCACCGGCACCACGTTCAGCCGGTCAAACAGCTCCTGGCGGAAGCGGCCTGCGGCGATTTCCGCCTTGAGATCGCGGGTGGTGGAAGAAATTACCCGCAGATCAACCCGCACCTTGTCGGTGCCGCCGACCCGGGCGAACTGCTGCTCCACCAGCACCCGCAGGATCTTGGACTGGGTGCCCAAAGGCATGTCGGCAACCTCGTCAAAATAGACCACGCCGCCGTGCGCCTGTTCCAGCAGGCCCGATTCCACCCCGCGGTCAGAGGTTTCGCGACCGAACAGCACCTCTTCCATCCGTTCCGGCTCGACCGAGGCGGAGGAAACCGTGACAAAGGCCGCCGAAGCACGCGAGGAATGGGCGTGGATATAGCGCGCCGCCACCTCCTTGCCCGAGCCGGAGGGGCCGGTCAGCATAGTACGGCCATTGGACTTGGTCACCTTGTCCAATTGCGATTTCAAGGACTTGAACGCCGGACTTGATCCGATCATCTCGGCACTTGTCACATCGCGCCGCCGCAGGTCGGCATTTTCAAGGCGCAATCGGCTGGTTTCCATCGCACGGCTGATCACCACCATCAACTGATCTATGTTGAAGGGCTTTTCGATGAAATCGTATGCACCCTGCTTGATCGCCGCCACCGCAATCTCGATATTGCCATGGCCCGATATGATGACCACCGGAATATCCGGGTTGTCACGCCGGACGGTTTTCAGAATGTCGATCCCGTCCATCCGGCTGTCTTTCAGCCAGATATCCAGAATGATGAGTGCGGGCGGATCCGTGTTGATCTCGCCCATGCATTCATCCGAATTGCCTGCCAGCCGGGTGGCAAACCCTTCATCGCGCAGAATATCCGAGATCAGCTCGCGGATATCGCGTTCGTCGTCGACAATAAGAATATCACCCATATCAGCCCCTCCGGCCATTCCGGCCCTTTGCCCGTCCTTCAGCCTTGGCACTAGTGCCCCGGCCTGTCACTTGTCCGCCGCGCCGCCCTGAGGCTGCGCGGCAATCGTATTTCCGCCATCGCACCGCGATGGGTCGCGTCGCCGAACAGGGGCGCATCCAGCAGCGCCAGCGTTCCGCCATGTTCCTCGATGATCTTTTTCACGATCGGCAGCCCCAGCCCGGTGCCCTTGTCGCGCGTGGTGACATAGGGTTCGAACAGGCGGGCGCGGTCTTCGGGCAGGCCGATGCCATTATCGGCAATCTGGATCATCACCAGATCGTCGCTGGCTGTCAAAGTAATGCTCACTTCGGGCGCATAACCAGGCGGCGCACCCTTTTCCATCAGGGTTTCAATAGCTTCGCCGCCATTCTTGATAAGATTGGTCAGGGCCTGACTGATCAGCGTCGCGTCAAACTCCAGCAGCACGGGCTGCGACGGCAGATCGGCCATCAGCGCCGCATGACCCAACGCGCCTTCCTGCAACAACAGGGCATCCCGCACCACTGTGACGATATCCTGATTGCGCCGCTCGGGTTCCGGCATCCGGGCGAACTTGGAAAACTCATCAACGATGCGGCGCAAGTCATTGGTCTGGCGCACAATCACATCGGTATATTGGTCAAGCTGTGCGGCTTGATCGCCGACCAGACCACGGAACTTGCGCTTGATCCGCTCGGCAGAAAGGGCAATCGGGGTCAGCGGGTTCTTGATCTCATGCGCGATCCGCCGCGCCACATCGCCCCAGGCCGCCATCCGCTGGGCGCTGACCAGTTCGGTCACATCGTCAAACGCCACCACATAGCCTTCCAGTTCGCCGCCACTGCCGCGCCGTACCGCCATGCGGACCATCAGGTTTTCCAGCTTCCCGCCACGCGACAGCCGCACCTCTTCCTGCGCTGCCTCTGCCCCCTCGTCACGCAGCCGCGCCAGCAGCGGGCCGAACTCCGGCACCGCCTGCGCCAGCGCCACCCCGGCAGCGCCGCCATCAAACTCCAGCAATCGGCGGCCAGACCGGTTGACGAAATCGACCCTGCCCCCCTCATCCAGCCCGATCACCCCAGCCGTCACCGAGCCCAGAACCGAATCAAACAGCCGCCGCCGCCCTTCGATCTGGCGGTTGTTTTCCAGCAGGGCCTCGCGCTGGCCCTTGAGTTGATGCGCCATCTGGTTGAATACCCGGCCCAGCATCGCAATCTCGTCATCGCCGGGCTCTTCGGGCACCTGCACCTCCAGATCACCCGCACCGATCCGCTGCGCCGCACCGGCCAGCCGCCCGACCGGGCGCGACAGCCGCTCGGCAAACCACAGGCCGACCCAGATCGCCGCCAGCAGCAGGATCACCGCAAACCCGAGGTACAGCAGACCAAACTCGAACAACAGCTTGCCGCGCTCGGATTCAAGCTGGTTGTACAGCAGGACCGTCGCCTGCGTTTCATCCAGCAGTTTCAATATATTGCCGTCCACCTCTCGTGTGACGTACAAGAAGCGGTCGGTAAAGCGGTTCAGCGCCACCAGGGCGCGGAACTCGTTATTGTCCCAGTCGTCGATGATGACGGTTTCACCGGCGCTGGCACGGGCCAGATCGGCGGCGGCAGGTGGTTCGAAATCGAACAGATAGCTGCGCTCTCCCCGCGCCCTGATCTCGGCGCTGCCGTCGATCACATAGGCCTCGCGCAAACCACGCTGCACCTGCGCCTGGCCCTGGGTAAGGATCTGGCGCAGATCACTGTCGGGCACCAGAAACCGGGCATCGTGCGCGATGTTGAGATAGGCGGCAAGGCTGTCGGCATCGGCGGTCAGGTCGGTGCGGTGCTCCCCCTCATAGGCCTGCGCCGCGCTCAGCGAATTGTTGACCACGGTGCGGACCCGGTCGGAAAACCAGCCTTCCAAGCCGATATTCAGCGTCAACCCGGCAAAGATCGCCACCAGCACCGTCGGCACCAGCGCCACCAGCGTAAACACCGCCGTCAGTCGCAGGTGCAGGCGCGATCCGGCGGATTTGGCGCGGCGGTCGGCCACCATCCGCGCCACCCGTGCCAGCACCAGTGCGGCCACCACCAGCACATAGACCAGATCGGCCAGCAAGGTCAGCCGCAGGAACGGTGAAGTGGCACCCTGCGCCATCGGGCCCAGAGCTATAAAGGTCGTAAAGGCCAGCACCGGGCCAAAGACCACCAGCCCGATGGTCGCCCAGTTCTGCACACGGCGAAGCCGTCGCAACCGGTTCAACCGGACCCAAGTGCTGCTGCCCAGGGTGCGCTGCACGCAATGCCCTCAATTCACGCCGGACCCATTGCCCGGCAAACCGCCCTGCGCATCCTCGTTGTGGCCGACGCCAATGTGACACGCTTCTGTTGCGGTTTTACATCAACTTGCGGCGGCGTGTCACGCGAATATCCAGATCCGTGATCTTCTTGCGCAAGGTATTGCGGTTGATGCCCAGCAAGTCGGCACATTTTGCCTGATTTCCGGCGGTGGCATCCAGCGCTATCTCGATCAGCGGGGCCTCGACCTCGCGCAGGATGCGCTGGTGCAGACCCGGCGGCGGCAACAGGCCGCCATGCAGATCAAAGTAGCGCTTCAAGTGTTTGGCAACCGAGGCAGAAAGCCGCTCGCCATCACCGGTGCCGCGCAGCGGTTCGATGGCGGGCTGGTTGCCCAGAACCTGCTCGACCTCTGGCCGGGTGATTTCCTCCTCGGCCGATGTCACCATCAGGCGGCGGATGGTATTGGCCAGTTGCCGCACGTTGCCGGGCCAGGAATAGGCCCGCACCAGGTCCATCGCCTCGGCGGAAAAGCGCCGGACCGTGCCGTTGTCGCGCGCGCCGCGTTGCAGGAAATGCTCGGCCAGCAGCGGGATATCCTCAACCCGTTCGCGCAGCGACGGCACATGAATGGTCACACCGCCCAACCGGTAGAACAGATCCTGACGAACGCTGCCCGCCTCCATCAGCGCGGTCAGATCGGCCTGCGAGGTTGCCATGATCCGGGGTGCCATCTCGCCAAGACCATCCAGCAGCCGGACGATCCGCGCCTGCGCATCGTCATCGTAATCGGCGATCTCGTCAAACACGATCGAACCGCCACGCGCCCGCGCTACCAGTGTGGAGGGGCCATCGGCCCCGGCCAGATCGGCGGCAGAGGCCACGATGCAGGGCTGGGTGCGGCGGTCGGAAAAATCATGGATCGCCTTGGCGATCAACGACTTGCCGGTGCCCGACTCGCCGGTGACCAGCACCGGCAGGTCGGTGTTCATCACCCGCGCCACCAACCGGTACAAGGCCTGCATCCCGGCGGTGCGCCCCACCAGCGGCAGATCGTCACCGACTTCGCGCGGGGGAGCGGGCCTTGGTGCCACCCGGCGCTTGGTATCCAGCGCGCGGGCCGCCCGTTTCATCAGGTCGGGCAGGTCAAACGGCTTGGGCAGATAGTCATAGGCCTCGGCCTCGGCCGCCTGAATCGCCGTCATGATGGTGTTTTGCGCCGAAATAATGATCACCGGCAGGCCCGGCCGCTCCTTTGCGATGCGCGGCAGTGCCTCCAGCCCGTTGCCATCGGGCATGATGACATCAGAGATCACCAGATCGCCCTTGCCCTCCTCGATCCAGCGCATCAGCGTGAGCATCGAGGATGTGGCGTGAACCTTGCATCCGGCGCGGGTCAGTGCCTGCGTCAGGACCGTGCGGATTGTCCGGTCATCGTCCGCTACCAGAACTGTGCCATCCATCAGGTTATTCCCTTTCCATCGTCACTGCACCTTTTGGGGCAACGGGTAGCGAAATGCGGAATGTGGTGCGCCCCGGTACCGATTCCACCGAAATCCAGCCGTCGTGATCCGAGACGATCTTGGACACCAGCGCCAGCCCCAGCCCGGTGCCGTTTTCGCGGCCCGATACAAAGGGTTCGAAGATATCATTGGCAATCTCGGGCGGTATGCCGGGGCCATCATCGGTGATCTCGATCTGCAACGGCAGCTTGTTGGCGGTGCCATCCTTGCGCCTGATCCGCAACGACATATCGTAGAACGTGTGCAGCCTGATGGTTCCGCCTGTGTTGCCAGAGGCTTCGGCGGCGTTCTTCAACAGGTTCAGGAACACCTGCACCATCTGGTCACCGTCGGCCCAGGTCAAGGGCAACGAGGGGTCGTAATCCTCGACGAACTGCATCCGGGCGGCAAAACCCACCATCGCCGATTTGCGTGCCCGGTCCAGCAGGTCGTGGATGTTGACGGCGCGGCATTCAGGGCGGCGCAGGTTGCCGAACTGTTCGACCTGTTCCAGCAGTTTCACGATCCGCCTGGTTTCCTCGACGATCAGATCGGTCAGTTCGCGGTCCTCGGCATTGGCATTCATCGAGATCAGTTGCGCCGCGCCGGATATGCCCGCCAGTGGGTTCTTGATCTCATGCGCCAGCATCTCGGCCATGCCGATCGCCGATTTCGCCGCCGATTTCACCGAATGTGACCGGCCCAGCCGGTCGGCAATCTCGCGCGGGCTGACCAGCAGCAGAATGGTGCCGGGCTGATCGGCCAGCGGCGCGATCTGGATATTGCATTGCCCCGGCAGCCGGTCACCGGTCGCCACATCGACATCATTGACGAACAGCGCCGAATTGTTGGCGCGGACCCGGGCAAAGGCCTCATCCATCGGGGCGTCGATCATCAGGCGGTCGAACACCGGCGTGCCGCGCAGGGAACGGGCCGACGATTTCAGAAAAGCCTCCGCCGCCGGGTTGGCGTCGGTGATCCGGTCGTCATTTCCTACCAGAAATGCGGGAATCGGCAGCGAGGCCCAGATGATGCCGGGTTGAGGCAAGGGCACCTTCATGCCGCCAGCCTTTGATCAGCGGCAAAGGCCTGCGGCAACAGTGCCAGCACCCGGCCCGGATCGGTTTCGGTCAGGATCGGATGGCGCAGACCTTCGCCACAGCCAGCGGCATCCAGATACCAGCCCAGATGCTTGCGCGCGACCCGGACGCCGAGCGCGATGCCATAGTGCGACAGCATCGCCTGATAATGTTCTGCCACCATTTCAGCCAATGCCGCCCCTTGCGGAACCACCGGCGGCGGCAAACCGAACAGATGTGCGGAAATCTGTGCCAACAGCCAGGGTCGCCCCTGTGCCCCGCGCCCGACCATCACCCCATCCGCGCCCGAGGCCGCCAGCGCCTGCATCGCCGCCAGCGGCGAGGTGATATCGCCATTGGCGATCACCGGGATGTTCACCGCCCGCTTCACCGTGCGGATCGCCTGCCAGTCGGCGGCCCCCTTGTAGAACTGGCAGCGGGTGCGGCCGTGGATCGTGATCATCTGCACCCCGGCATTCTCGGCGCGGCGGGCGATCTCGGCGGCGTTCAGCATGGCATCATCCCAGCCCAGCCGGGTTTTCAGCGTCACCGGCACCTTGACCGCCGCCACCACCGCCGCAATCAGCCCCAGCGCATGATCGGGGTCGCGCATCAGCGCCGACCCGGAATAGCCGTTGACCACCTTTTTCGCCGGGCAGCCCATGTTGATGTCGATGATCCGCGCGCCCGAGGCTTCGGCGATGCGCGCCGCCTCGGCCATCCAGTGCGCCTCGCGCCCCGCCAGTTGCACCGATGTCGGAACCCCCTGATCTTCCAGCCCGAGATCCAGCTTGGCTTTTGCCCGCACTGATGGGTTGGCGGTGACAATTTCGGAACTGGCGATCATTTCCGAAACCGTCAATCCGGCACCGAACCGCGCCACCAGACGGCGAAACGGCAGGTCGGTGATCCCCGCCAGCGGCGACAGGAACACCGGCGGGTTCAGAATGATATTCGCCACCTTTATCGACAAATGCCTAATCCCTGTGCAACTGACCTGCAGCTATCCCGTTCACCGCCACCTTGCAATTCAGCCCCGGCGCTAAATTGCTGGCAAAACCGCTTGCGCCTAAAAAATAGGCAGTTAAGCCGCAAACTGCCCCGCCATTGTCACCCGCCGCCGCATCCCATAGACACAGAGCCAACTCGCTGTGCCACTAGCCGCAGCATATGGAGGTTGGATGACGATAGCTGCCATCATCGTTGCCGCCGGGCGGGGAGTGCGGGCCGGTGGCGAGGTGCCAAAGCAATGGCAGATGCTGGCAGGTGAACCGGTTCTGACCCATTCGGTCCGCGCTTTTGCCAAAGTGGCGGCGGTGGATCAGATCGTGCTGGTGCTGCACGGCGACGACATGGGGCGGGCGGTGAAAATGCTGGGCGGTCAGATCACAGCAGTGACAGGCGGTGCCACAAGGGCGCAATCGGTCCGCGCGGCGCTGGAGGCGCTGGCGGGGCGCGGTGTGCGCCATGTGATGATCCATGATGCCGCGCGCCCGCTGGTCAGCCCCGGTCTGATCGGGCGGCTGATCGCGGCGCTGGAAAATGCCGATGCCGCGGCCCCTGCCCTGCCGCTGACCGATGCCCTGTGGCGCGCCGATGGCACTCTGGTGGCGGGCACCATGCCGCGTGACGGCTTGTGGCGGGCGCAAACGCCGCAATGTTTTGCCTATGATGCCATCCTTGCCGCCCACCGCGCCTATGACGGCCTGCCCGCCGATGATGTCGAGGTGGCGCGGGCCGCCGGCCTGTCGGTGCAAATCGTCGCGGGCGAAGAGCGCAACCTGAAACTGACCTTTCCGGCCGATTTCGAACGGGCCGAAACCATTCTGCGGAGCGACGGCATGGACATAAGAACCGGCACCGGGTTTGACGTGCACCGCTTTCGCGCCGGCGATCATCTGTGGCTCTGCGGGGTGAAACTGCCGTTTGACCGGGGGCTGGAGGGGCATTCCGACGCCGATGTCGGCATGCATGCGCTGACGGATGCGATCTATGGCGCGGTGGCTGGCGGTGATATCGGCCAGCACTTTCCGCCGACGGAATTGCGCTGGAAAGGTGCCGCCAGCCACATCTTTCTGCGCCATGCCGCCGAACTGGCCGCCGAAATGGGTTACCGGATCAGCAACGCCGATGTGACGCTGATCTGTGAAAAGCCCAGGATCGGCCCCCACTCCGCCGCGATGCGGGCGGCGCTGGCCGATATCATCGGGCTTGACCTCACGCGGGTCAGCGTCAAGGCCACCACGTCGGAAAGGCTGGGTTTCACCGGCAGGGAAGAGGGGATTGCCGCCATGGCAAGCGCAACGCTGGTCTCGGCATGAGCAAACTGCTGGCCACCTGGTTTGGCATGGGCTACCTGCGGCCGGGTTCGGGCACCTGGTCATCGGCACTGGCGGTGCTGATGGGCTATCTGCTGCATGCCACGCTGGGCTTTCCGGGCTTTGCCATTGTGACCCTCGCCGTGACCGCGATAGGGTTCTGGGCGGTGGCCGATGCCTTGCCGCAGATGGCCAACCCCGATCCGTCGGAGTTCGTGATTGACGAGGTGGCGGGGCAATGGATCGCGCTTCTGCCCGTCTCGGCGGGCTTCTGGTATGCCGGGCTGGAGCCATGGCACTTCCCCTGGCCCGGCTGGGTCGGGGCGTTTGCGCTGTTTCGCCTGTTCGACATCTGGAAACCCGGCCCGGTCGGATGGGCCGACCGGATCGACGGCCCCACCGGGGTGATGCTGGATGACATCTTTGCCGGGATCATCACGGGGCTGGTTTTGATGCTGGCGGCGGGTCTGTATCACGGGCTGCTGGCTGCGTAATGGAACCCGCCCTGCCCAAGCTGGTTCTGGTGCTGGCAAAAAGCAGCGGCGCAACGATTGTCACGGCGGAAAGCTGCACCGGCGGGCTGGTGGCGGGTGCGATCACCGACATCGCCGGGTCGTCCGAGGTGTTTGACCGTGGTTTCATCACCTATTCCAACAAGGCCAAGCAGCAGATGCTGGGGGTTCAGGCGGCAACCTTGATGGCGCATGGCGCGGTATCGGAACAGGTGGCGCGCGAAATGGCCGATGGCGCGCTGGCCCGGTCCGCCGCCACGCTGGCGGTGGCGGTAACGGGCATCGCCGGTCCGGGCGGGTCGGAATTCAAGCCCGAAGGAAGGGTCTGTTTTGCCTTGGCCGCCAAGGGGCGGGAAACCGAGGCGCAAACCGTGGAATTTGGCGCATTGGGGCGGGCTGCGGTGCGCGCGGCTGCGGTGGATCACGCCTTGCAGATGCTGATAGCGGCGCTTTCGCAGGATGCCTGAAGAACGGGATTTACCGCCGATTTTCGCCTGTTTTCAGGGCATTTCCGCGATTGCCTTGAAATAAGGCACATCAAACCGCCAAAGCCGCTTTTCGCACCGGAAGAATCCCGCTTTTCCGCTGTCAATGCGAAACAGCGGGGGATGGCATGAACGGCGCAGATACGGCCTGGATACTGACGGCAACGGCACTGGTGCTGTTCATGACGCTGCCCGGGCTTGCGCTGTTTTACGGCGGCTTGGTCCGCGCCCGCAACGTGCTGAGCGTGTTCATGCAATGCTTTGCCATCGCCTGCCTGATGTCGCTCCTGTGGGTGGTGTGCGGCTATTCGATCGCCTTTGGCAGCGGCAACGGGCTTTGGGGCGGTTTGGGCAAGGCGTTTCTGGCCGGCGTCAGCCGCGACAGTCTGACCGGCACCCTGCCCGAGCCGCTGTTTGCCGCCTTTCAGATGACCTTCGCCATCATCACCCCGGCACTGATCGTGGGGGCTTATGTCGAGCGGGTCGGCTTTGGCTTTGTGCTGGCCTTTTCCGGTCTGTGGATGCTGCTGGTCTATGCTCCGATCGCCCATTGGATCTGGGGCGGCGGCATGATGGCGGCGGGTGGGATCTTCGGCCCGGTCGGTGTCAGGGATTTCGCCGGTGGCATCGTGGTGCATGAAACCGCAGGCATTGCAGCGCTGGTGCTGGCGCTGATGATCGGGCCGCGCCGCAACCAGAAAACCCCGCCGCACAATCCCGGCATGGTGATGGCCGGGGCAGCGATGCTGTGGGTCGGCTGGTTCGGCTTCAACGGCGGCTCGCAACTGGCCGCCGATGGCGGGGCGGCGATGGCGGTGCTGGTCACCCACCTGTCGGCCGCTGCGGCGGCACTCAGCTGGGCCCTGTGGGAGCGGATCAAGTTCGGCCGCGCCTCGATGGTCGGCATCGTGACCGGCGCCGTGGCCGGGCTGGCGTCGGTAACCCCGGCATCAGGCTATATCGTGCCATGGCAGGCGCTGGTGATCGGCGGCGTGGCCGGGGTTTTGTGTCAGGAAGCGGTGGCGCTGCTGCGCGGGCGGCTGAAGATCGACGATACGCTGGATGTCTTTGCCGTTCACGGGGTCGGCGGTATCTTTGGCACGCTGATGGTGGCGGCGTTCGGGCTGGGAAGCTGGGGGGCACAGGCGGGCGGCTTGCTTTTGGTCGGGGCCTGGACGCTGGTGGCCAGCTATGCCATCGCCCGGCTGGTGATGCTGGCCACCCCGCTGCGGGTCGATGCCGAAACCGAAACCAACGGGCTCGATCTGTCGGTCCATGGCGAACGGGCCTATGAACTGACCTCGTGACCGTTCACCCGCGCGGCCCGTACAGCACGACGGCGCGCCGTTCAAAGGCGCGGACCACCTGGCGCATCGCCTCGGTAAAGACCAGGCCGATGATCCCCTGCAAGATGGCGCTGCGAAATTCGAAATCCACATGGAAATCGACCCGGCACCCCTTGGGGTCATCGGCAAATATCCAATGCGATTTCATATGTTTGAACGGCCCGTCCAGATATTCGGTGTCGATCCGCTCCTTGGGCCATAACGTCACCCGGCTGCCGAACTTTTCGCGGAACAGCTTGAAGCTGATGACCAGATCGGCCTCCAGCACCTCACCGCCCTCAATCGGGGTGCGGCTCCGGATGCGGGCGGCGGCGGTCCAGGGCAGAAACTCGGGATAGCGTGCCACATCGGCAACCAGATCATACATTTCAGCGGCACTGTAGGGCATCTGGCGCTGTTCGGAATGTTTGGTCATGGGGCCCCGGAAAGGGCTGTTGGTCTGCCCCGCGATTCACTAGGCTCCGGTTTCAAAGAACTGCCGCCCGAATGCAAGAGGTGAGAATGCCGGACCGGGCCCATGTGATCGACCAGATGATCTCTGCCAAGGCCATCGCTGCCCGGGTCGAGGCTCTGGCGCGCGACATCACCGCCCATTTCAAGGGCACCGACAAGCTGGTGGTGGTCGGCCTTTTGCGCGGCTCCTTCGTATTCATCGCCGATCTGGTTCGCGAGATCGACCTGCCGGTCGAGGTCGATTTCATGGAGGCCTCGTCCTACGGCAACAGCACGCACTCCAGCCGCGAGGTGCGGATACTGAAGGATCTGCGCGGCGAAATAGCCGGGCGCGATGTGCTGGTGGTCGAAGATATCGTCGATACCGGCTGGACGCTGCACCATGTCGTCAACCTGTTGAAAAGCCGCGAGCCAAAACGGCTGGAGGTTTGCGCCCTGCTCGACAAACCCTCGCGCCGCGAGGCTGAAATGACGGCAACCTGGACCGGCTTCACCATCCCCGATGAATTCGTGGTCGGCTACGGCATTGATTTCGCCCAACGCAACCGCAACCTGCCCTATATCGGCAAGGTCAGGTTTACCGGATGAATCCGATGTGGCTGGTCCGCCTTTCCCGCTGGGTGCGCCATCCGCCCTCGCCCGCCCGGGCGCTGTTCTTCATCGGCATTCTGGTGGCCTGCCTTGCGCTGGCGGCAATCGACTACTGGGGCCTGTGGCCCGACTGGCTGACGGTCAACGGCAAGGCTCATCGCCTGCCAAAGCCCTGATCCGTCGCGGGTCAGGCTTGCGGGCGGTGCCAGCGGTTTCAGGTCCGCGATTACGCAACTTGCGCCCGGTCGCGAACATCCCCCAACAACCAGCCCTGCTGCGCCTGCAACCCGGCCGCCAGCATCCCGCGCACCGTGCGGATGCGGGGTGTATCAGCCAGATCGACATGGCTTGCCACCCACAGGCTGACCCGCATCGGCGGGATCAGCCCCTCCAGCCGGGTCAGTCGCGGATCGGGGTCGCCAAGGTAACAGGGCAGAATCGCCCGCCCCTGCCCCGAAACCGCCATTTCGCGCAGGATCAGAAAGCTGTCGGCCGCGCCGGCAATTCGTTCGGGGGGAATGTTGGCCTCAATCCACTGCGCCGGCACTGACCGGGCCGAAGGGCCGCCGATTCCCAGCCACTGCGTCCCGGCCAGCGCTTCGCCTGCCGCATAGACGGCAAAACCGATTTCCGCCCCAACCACCCCGAACAGGTCGTCGGGCAGCGCCATCGCCGGGCGAACGGTGATATCGGCCTGCAGGCGGCCAAGTTCCAGATGGGCGTTGGTGGCATAAAGATCGAACCGCAGCTCTGGCGCATCACGGCGGATCGCCGCCAGAATCGGCGGCAAAATCAGTTGGCAGACCGAGTCGGTCGAGGTCAGGCGCACCGCGCCGCTCAGCGGTGCCTGCCCCCCCTGCATCAGCCGCGCCACCGTCAGCACCGCGCTTTGCACCTCGCGCAGCGCCGCCAGCACCCGCTGCCGGTCCGGCGGAACCCGGTAGCCGCTGTGTGACCGCTCGAACAACGAGGCGCCGTGCCACGCCTCGAACGCCGCGATCCGGCGCAGCACGGTCGCATGGTTGACCCCCAGTTCCCGTGCCGCCGCCGAAACCGTACCTCTGTCGGCCACAGCCAGCACATAGCGCAGATCGTCCCAGTTTTCGGCAGGTGGCTGCGACGAGAGTTGGGTCATCGGGGCGGAACGGCTCTGATCGGGGTTGTGCACGAATCGCATAGTACTACGCAGATTTCGGGAATGGTGTTCAATCATCTCACAGGGCATGATGTCGCAGGACCGTTCCAACAGGGAGTGACTATTGTGAGACTGATCCATGGCTTTGGCGTTGCTGTTGCAATCATAGCGGCAGCGGGCGCTGCTTTTGCTGCCAGCGAGTACGAAGGCGCGATCAAGGCGCGTCAGGGCCTGATGCGGCTGAACGCATTCACCATCGGCCAGATGGCGGCGATGGCAAAAGGCGAAACCCCATATGATGCAGCGGCGGCGCAGACATTGGCTGACAACATGGTGATGTTGACCAAGCTTGATACGGGGGCGTTGTGGCCTGCGGGCTCTGACAATGCGGCGACCGAAGGGACCAACGCTCTGCCGGCCGCCTGGGCTGAAGGTTCGGATATCGGGGCGAAATATATGGCGTGGAGCGATGCGTCGGTGGCCATGCAGGCGGCCGCCGGCAAGGACCTGGCCTCGCTGCAGGGCGCGATGGAAGCGCTGGGCGGCTCGTGTGGCGGTTGCCACAAGGCATTCCGGGCGTCACAGTAATTCGGCGGGCAACTGGCCCGTCTGATATCCGGGGGGCCAGATGCGGCGCTGGTTGGTGCGACTTGCGATTCTGGGGGTGATCTGTGTGGTGGCCGGGCTGTATCTCACCCGGCCCCGGACCTTTGGGGCCGAGGCACTGGCAGGGCTGAGCGCCGACCCGGCGCGCGGCGAACAGGTGTTCTGGGCCGGGGGCTGTGCCTCATGCCATGCCGATCCCAAGGCCGAGGGCGATGCTCAACTGCTGCTGACCGGCGGGCGTCGGCTGGAATCGCCGTTCGGCAATTTCGTGGTCCCCAATATCTCGCCATCCGAACAAGGTATCGGCGGCTGGACTGCGCTGGATCTGGCCAATGCCATGCACTACGGCACCTCGCCCGATGGCCATCACTATTTCCCCGCCTTTCCCTATGGCTCCTATGTCAAGGCGACGCTGCAGGATATCGTCGATCTGAAGGCCTTGCTTGACACCCTGCCCGCCTCTGAGCGCGCCTCGGAACCGCATGAAGTGGGCTTCCCCTTCAACATCCGCGCCTCATTGGGTGGCTGGAAACTGCTGTTCTACTCCGATGCTTTGTTGGTGAGTGGCGATCTGACGGCTGAAGAAACCCGGGGCCGCTATCTGGCCGAGGCGCTGGGCCATTGCGGTGAGTGCCATACACCGCGCAACCCTCTGGGCGGCTGGAACCGGGCGAAATGGCTGGGCGGCGCACCCAACCCGGCGGGCAAGGGCACCATCCCCAACATCACCCCCGCCAAGCTGACCTGGAGCACCGAGGAGATCGTGGAATACCTCACCTCCGGTTTCACGCCAGAGTTTGACAGCGCTGGGGGTCACATGGCCTATGTCGTTGAAAATATGTCAAAACTGCCAGAATCAGACCGCGCCGCCATCGCCGCCTATCTGAAAAAGGTGCCATCCGTGGAATAAAGCGGACAATCTGCAGCGCACCTGTCGGCGCGACCGCCGCCCAGTGCGCTGCCCTGACCGATTTCTTTGCAGAAATCGAGCCGAAGCCTGTGCAGGCTTCGTTCCGGAGTTTGTGCAAACTCCGCTCAGGCCGCCCTTGGTTTCTGCCAAAGCTCGCCGCGCTCTCGCGCCGCCTCGGGCCTGCGACGCCACTTGCAGCACCATTCCGACAGCCCAACCCCGGTCGGCCCAGGCGATAGCTCCGGCACAACTGGCCGCGTCGACCACCAGGTGCCAGCCGGTCACCACCGCCCCGTCACGCTGCGCAAAAGCAACCCGCCGCGCCGGGCGAATTCCGCTTGCCCGGTGGTGCCCGCCGCCACCCGGCCCGGCTCTGCCATGACCTGCGCCAACAACGGCCCCGCCTGCCACCCGGCCAGCAAGGCTGGCGCGACATCCCGCGCCACCAGCCGCCGCGCCGCCCGCGCATCGGCCAGCGCCACCAGCCCCCGCCGCGCCAGATCGGCAACCGCCCTCTCCCCCGCATCCACCAGCGGCAGCCGTCCCCGCGCCACCAATACCGGCACCGCCTGCAACCATGCGGCAAACCCGGCCCCATCGGCAAAGCGGCGCACCACCGGTTCGGCCTCCGGCGCTGCCCCCAACACCACAGCCGCCAGCCACATCAGATTGCCCGCCGTCGCCTGAATATGGCGCTCAAAGGCGGCCGCATCTTCAAAACCATTTCGCCCGAGATCCCAATGCCGCGCCACCACCATGGCATCGAACAAAGCCACCGGCAGATGCCTTTCGCGGATCAGCGCCGCCAGCGGCGTCAGCACCTCATGCGCCCGTACCGTGCCGCCCGCCTCCACCTCCGCCAATGCGTCGCGCCACCATTGCAGCCGCATCTGCGCGATCATCGGCTCGGCACTGGCCCAGGCCGCCCGCGCCACCTCCAGGTTGAAGGCATAGATCGGCCACAGCCGCGCCCGCGCCACCACCGGGGCTGCCATCGTTGCAGCAAACCGGTCCGGGTCGCGGCTTTCCACCAGCGTGGCGCAGGGGTCGGTCATAGCGGTGCCGTCACCGACAGATGAGAAGCGACGGCTCCGGGATGTTCCCGCCGCAACCTGATTTCCTGCTCCGCCGCGCCGGGTCCTTCGCCCGGCCCTTCGCGGTGCAGGGTGAAAAAGGCGCTCACGCCGGGGCAACCCCGTCGCGCACCAGCTTCCACTGAATGGCATCCAGCAAGGCCTCGAATGACGCATCGACGATGTTGGGCGAAACCCCCACCGTCGACCAGCGATGGCCCTGCCCGTCTTCGCTGTCGATGATGACCCGGGTGGCGGCCTCGGTGCCGCCCTGGGTGATCCGCACCTTGAAATCGACCAGATGCATGTCGGTGATACAGGCCTGATAGGGGCCCAGATCCTTGACCAGCGCCTTGGCCAGCGCATTGACCGGGCCGCGGTCATTGCCCGCCGCATCCATCGATTCCGACACCGACAGCATCTCGGCACCGGCAATCGCCACCACCACCACCGCTTCCGACAGGCTGACCATGCGGCCAAGGCTGTCGCGCCGCCGCTCGACCATCACCCGGTAGCGTTGCACCTGAAAGTAATCCGGCATCAGCCCCAGTTCACGCCGCGCCACCAGTTCGAAACTGGCCTGCGCACTGTCATAGGCATAGCCCTGATCCTCGCGCTCCTTGACCACATCCAGCATTCGCGCCAGCCGGGGATCACCCGGTGCCACCGCCAGCCCAGCCGCCCCCAGCCGTGCCCGCAGGTTCGATTGCCCGGCCTGATTGGACATCGGGATGACCCGTTCATTGCCGACCAGCGCCGGGTCGATATGTTCATACGTCGCGGGATCCTTCAGGATGGCGGAGGCATGCAGCCCCGCCTTGTGGGCAAAGGCCGAGGCACCGACATAGGGCGCGGCGCGCAGCGGCACCCGGTTCAGAATATCATCCAGCATCCGGCTGAGTTTCAGCACCCCCGCCAGCGCGTCCCGGTTGACGCCTGAATCAAACTGGCTGGCATAGGGCTGTTTCAACAGAAGCGTCGGGATCAGCGACACCAGATTGGCATTGCCGCAGCGCTCGCCCAGCCCGTTCAGCGTGCCCTGGATCTGACGCGCCCCCGCATCCACCGCCGCCAGCGACCCCGCCACCGCATTGCCGGTATCGTCATGGGTATGAATGCCCAGATGATCGCCCGGGATGCCCGCCGCAATCACCTCGCCCACCACCCGCCCGATCTCGGCCGGCAGGGTGCCGCCATTGGTATCGCACAGCACCACCCACCGCGCCCCGGCGTCATGGGCCGCGCGGATACAGTCCAGCGCATAGGCACGATTGGCACGGTAGCCATCAAAGAAATGCTCGGCATCAAACAAGGCTTCGCGCCCCTCGGCCACCAGATGGGCGATCGAGGCGGCGATATTGGCAACATTCTCGGCCAGCGGCACCCCAAGCGCGGTTTTCACATGAAACTCATGGGTCTTGCCGACCAGACACACCGCCGATGTCCCGGCATTCAGCACCGCTGCCAGCACGTCATCATTGCCCGCCGACCGCCCGGAGCGTTTGGTCATGCCAAAGGCGGTAAAGGTGGCACGCAATTGCGGTTTCCGCTCGAAAAACTCCGAGTCGGTCGGGTTGGCCCCCGGCCAGCCGCCCTCGATATGGTCCACCCCCAAAGCATCCAGCGCCTCGGCGATATGCTGCTTTTCCGCCGTGGAAAACTGCACCCCCTGGGTCTGCTGCCCGTCGCGCAGGGTGGTGTCGTAGAGATAAAGCCGCTCCCGCATCACACCCACCTGCGCATCCCGCATTCACATTGGCAAAAATATCCTCGGGGGGTCAGGGGGGCAGACAGCCCCCCTGCTTTGGTCAACAAAGCTGGAGTCATGCGAGGGCCTTAATCAAGGACGGATCGAACCCTGCCCTTGGCACCAGTTCCACACCTTCGTTATTCATCCGCACTTCGACCCCTGCCGCAATCAACATCCGTTTCAGAGCATCGACCTCCGTAAAATCATTGGATTGCTTTGCTTGCAGCCGCAATCTGGCCAGCAACTCGGCACACCGATCTAGGTCGGGCGATGGACCGACAGATGCGGTTGCGACACTAGAGATTTCCAACGTAATATTCGCCACGCCGGTGATGACTGGAAGTGCCCAACCTCCCATCCCATCTTCGAGCAACCCCAACAATCCAGCCGATGCCAGCAACCCCGCCGCATCCCCCGCCGCTGCCAGGGCATGCAGCGCCGCAATAGCGCCCGCCGTGTTGAGGTCGTCACCCAGAGCGGCGATGACCGGGGGCGCTGCGCTTGGCGCGGGTTCGATGCCCGCGACGAGCGCCCGCCACTTGCGCAACGTCGCCTCCGCCTGCGCCGCCTTCTCCTTCGTCCAGTCCATCGGCCTGGAATAATGCGTGCCCAGATACACCATCCGGATCACCTCGCCCGGCACCCCCTGATCCAGCAAATCCCGCACCGTGAAGAAATTGCCCAGGCTCTTGGACATCTTCTTGCCCTCGACCTGCAGCATCTCGTTGTGCAGCCACACCGAGGCGAACCCGGCCTCCGGGTGGGCGCACATCGACTGGGCCAGTTCATTCTCATGGTGCGGAAACAGCAGGTCATTCCCCCCGCCATGAATGTCGAACGCCGGTCCCAGCAAGTGATCCGCCATCGCCGAACATTCGATATGCCAGCCGGGCCGCCCGAACCCCCAGGGCGAAACCCACCCCGGCTCACCGTCAACCGACGGCTTCCACAGCACGAAATCCATCGGATCGCGCTTGTAGGGGGCAACGTCCACCCGCGCCCCGGCGATCATGTCATCCACCGAGCGGCCCGACAGGCGACCATAAGCCGGGTAAGACCGCACATGAAACAGCACATGGCCTGCAGCAGCGTAAGCATGGCCAGAGGCAATCAGCCCCGCGATCATTGCCACCATCTGCGGAATATGGTCGGTAGCGCGCGGCTCATGGGTCGGGCGCAGCGCCCCCAAAGCGTCCATATCCTGATGATACCAGCCGATGGTCTCATCGGTGATCTCGCGGATCGAGCGCCCACTCTCTGCCGCCCGCGCGTTGATCTTGTCGTCGACATCGGTGAAATTGCGCACATAGGTCACATGATCCGCGCCATATACATGGCGCAGCAGCCGGAACAGCACGTCGAACACCACCACCGGGCGGGCATTTCCGATATGGGCGCGGTCATAGACGGTCGGGCCGCAGACATACATCCGGACCCTGCGGTCGGCGACGGGAATTGCCGGATTCTGCCAGTCCAGCGGCGCAAAGGGCTCGACCTTGCGGGTTCTGGTGTTTCTAAGCCTGATCTCAACCATGGTCTTTCCAGTCAAACTTGCCAGCGCGGCTGCCGCGGCGGGTCTGGCAACTTCGGTCTGAAAGGAAACAGAAGCGCGGCCCGCCTGACGTCAGTCAGCGGATAATGCAGCAAATCGGGGCGCAGCGCTTGTTCATGGCGGCTGCATAGCGGAAACTGCCGGCTCTGCCAAGCCTTCAGAAAAACCCCCGCGGGATCAGACGGTGCTCGTACGCCTGCCGCTCCAGCCCCTCGCGGAACGCAGGATGCGCCAGACCGATCAGGGCATGGGCGCGTTCGGGCACCGATTTGCCCTTGAGGTTCACCATGCCATATTCGGTCACCACAAACATCATGTCGGTGCGCGGCGTGGTAACGATGTTGCCCGGTGTCAGGCTCAGCACGATCCGGCTCCGCGGTTCGCCGCGCTTGTCATAGGTCGATGACAGGCAGATGAAACTTTTGCCGCCCTGCGAGGCATAGGCCCCGCGCACGAACTGCAACTGCCCGCCGGTGCCCGAGATATGGCGCAAACCATCGGATTCCGATGCCGCCTGGCCCTGCAGGTCGATCTGAGTTGTGTTGTTGATCGCCACGACATGGTCATTCTGCATGATGTTGTGGGGCAGATTGGTGTAATCGACCGGACAGGCGCAGAAATCGGGGTTGCCATCAACGGTCCGATACAGATCGGCCGTGCCAAGCGCAAAGCTGTAGGCCACCTTGCCCGGCTGCAGCTTCTTGCCCGCGCCGCTGATCCGCCCGGCCTTGTACAGCGCCACGATGCCGTCCGTCAGCATCTCGGTATGCACCCCCATGCCCTGCACGCCGCTTTCCAGCAACAGGCCGCAGACCACATTGGGCATGCCGCCGATGCCGATCTGCAGGCAGGCGCCATCGTCGATCTCAGCCATGATCTGGCGTGCCACGGCGCGGTCAACATCGGTGGCAGAGCCTGCGGGCAGTTCGGCGGGCGGGGTGCCATCGCCTGCGATGATGTAATCCACTTCCGACAGATGCACCGAATTCTCGATGCCCAGCGCCAGCGGCACGCCCTCGCATTCCTCGACGATCACGCATTTCGCCCGCTCGATGATCGCCCGGTGCCACAGGTTCGCCAGACCGAAGTTGAAATTGCCATCCGCATCGGCGGGGCGGCATTTGACGATAACGATATCGGTCGGGTCGATGAAGCGGCGGTAGTAGTCGGGTATTTCGCCAAGATTGACCGGCAGGTAATTGGCCGCCCCGGCATCGGCCTTGCGCCGGTCATAGCCGCCGTAATGCGAATTCAGCCAGAAAAAACTGTTCGCCTCGGGGTCGGCCTCCAGCACGGCGCGCGGTTTGGTTGACAGACAGGCGCGGATTTTCACGCCCGAAACCTGTCCTGCCCGCGCTGCCAGCGCCCGGTCAAACGCATCAGGCTGGGCCAGCACCGCGCCATAGTCGATCCACATGCCAGATTGCACCAGCGCCGCTGCTGCCGCCGCCGTGATCCGCTGTGCTGGTGCGCCCGCTGCCCGTCTGTTCATCCGGCCCCCTCCGCTATTCTTCCATCATCAACCGGATTGTTCGCAGATCCAGGCCTGATGCGGCGAATGGATGCGACAGGCAATCAGTCAAAACAGACTTTCCCGCCCGCGCCCGCCGTGCCAGACTGTCCCCATGACCCGCGCCCGTGTCAACACCATCTGCGCCACCCTGCCGGGGGCCGAAGTGTCCGACCCGTGGGGCGGTGGCCATGATGCCTGGAAGGTCGGCGGCAAGATGTTCGCCTCGGTCGGCGCGGTGATGACGGGGGTTTCGGTCAAGACCGCATCGGTGGAAAGCGCCGAGATGCTGATCGACGCCGGTATCGGCACCCGCGCCAAATATTTTCACCGCAGTTGGATCCACCTGCCCGATGGATGTGATGAGGGCGAGTTGCGCCACCGCATCATCGCCTCATACCGGTTGATCCGCGCCAGTCTGCCCCGCAAGATACAGGCGGCCTTGCCGCCGTTTCAGGGTTGAACTCCCGCAGCGCCGGCACGATCAAGCGCCATGGCGCTCTGGATCCCCATCACCCTTGTTGCAGCATTCCTGCAAAACATCCGCTCCGGGTTGCAGCGCCACCTCAGGGCGCGGATGGGCACCACTGGTGCCACCTTTGTGCGGTTCGGCTTTGGCGCGCCCTTCGTGCTGGTGCTGGTGGCGGTACTGCACTGGGGGTCTGGGGTGGCATGGCCGCCGCTTTCGGCGCGGTTCTTCCTGTGGGCTCTGGTCGGCGGGCTGGCGCAGATTGCCGCGACGTTCCTGCTGGTGCATCTGTTTTCCCTCAGGAATTTCGCCGCAGGCACCGCCTATTCCCGCACCGAACCGGTGATGGCGGCGCTGTTCGGCCTTGTGCTGCTGGGCGAGCCGGTGGGGGCTGCGACCATGGCCGCACTTGCCATCTGCATGGCGGGAGTTGTCGTGCTGACCCTGGCGCGAACAGCGGCTGGATTGCCCGGTCTGCTGGCCGCGCTGCGCCAGAAAAGTGCCGGGATCGGCCTGACCTCGGGTGTCTTGTTCGGCCTTTCGGCAGTGTCCTACCGCGCCGCTTCGACGGCCTTGGGTGGCCCGACCGTACTGATGCAGGGGGCGGTGACTTTGGCGGTGGTGATCGTCGGGCAGGCGCTGTTGATGCTCGGCTGGCTGGCGCTGCGCGACCGGGGAGAGTTGGCGAGGATCGCACATGCCTGGCTGCCGTCGCTGGTGGTGGGGCTGGCCGGAGCGTCAGCCTCGCTCGGCTGGTTCACCGCGATGACGCTGCAACCCGCCGCAATGGTCAAGGCGCTGGCGCAGGTCGAGATGCTGTTCACCGTCGCCACCTCCGCCCTGATCTTCCGCGAACAGATCAACCGCCGCGAACTGGCGGGCTGCGGGCTGGTGGTGGCGGGGTTGCTGGTGCTGGTGTTGTGGCGGTGACATCGATGGCCGACCTTGCCTTCGCGGGAAAAGCATGGTCATTCGCCCCAAATCGGCTTCGAGGTTTCCCCATGCCCCTATCGCACCGCATCGCGCTAGTCCGCGGTAATGGCTCTGACGGGTGGGAGATCTATTACCGCACCCGCGCCCTGATCGCTGCTGGCGAAAAAGTGCTGAACCTGACCATCGGCGAGGCCGATACCAGGACCGATCCCAAAATCCTCGCCGCGATGGATGCCAGTGCGCGGGCGGGCAACACCGGCTACTCCATGGGCCCCGGCAACCGCAACCTGCGCGAGGCGGTGGCGGCGCGGGTGGCGCGGCTGACCGGGGTTCCCACCACATGGGAAAACATCGTCATCACCCCCGGCGGGCAATCGGCGCTGTTTTCCAGCCATATGGTGCTGCTCGATCAGGGCGACAAGGCTTTGTTCTGCGACCCCTATTACGCCACCTATCCCGGCACCATCCGCTCGGTCGGGGCCGAACCGGTGGCGATCCCCACCAGCCCGGAGCACAGCTTCGAGCCGCAGGCCAGCGACATCGACGCCCGCGCCCACAACGCCAGGACCCTGCTGATCAATACCCCCAACAACCCGACCGGCGTGGTCTATTCGGCCACCACCCTGCAGGGCATCGCCGAGGTGGTCCGCGCCCGCGACCTCTGGCTGATCTCGGACGAGGTCTATGATTGCCACATCTGGCAAGGCCAGCATGTCAGCCCGCGCGCCCTGCCCGGCATGGCGGAGCGCACCGTGGTGATCGGCTCGATGTCGAAAAGCCACGCGATGACCGGCTCGCGGCTGGGCTGGGCGGTGGCCCCGGTGCCGGTGGCCGAGGCGATCACGCTGCTGGCCACCAACACCACCTACGGGGTTTCCGCCTTTGTGCAGGACGCTGCTTTGTTCGCTTTGGAACAGGGCGAGGGGTTCGAGGCCGCCATCGCCGCCCCGTTCCGCCGCCGCCGCCTGATCGCGCAGCGCCTGCTGGCGGGGCAAAACCGGGTGCGGCTGGTGCCGTCGGGCGGGGCGATGTTCCTGATGCTCGATATCCGCGCCACCGGGATGAGCGGCGACGGCTTTGCCAATGCCTTGCTGGATGCCGAACGGATCGCGGTGATGCCGGGCGAAAGCTTCGGTGCCGCTGCGGCGGGCCATATCAGGGTGGCGATGACGATTGCCGATGCGGCGTTCGAGGCGGCGCTGGCGCGGTTGCTGGGTTTTGCGGCGGGGGTGGCGCGGGGGTAGGCTGGCACGCGCGCGGGCCGGCGCTCTTTCGCGCTTGCCGAGCGGCGGCAGGCGCGTGATCTCCAAGGCGACCGAAATCGACAGAAACCGCCTCGGCAGATCTGCCCGGCGCGCTGAAGAACCCGCCGAACCGGCCGCGACAGGGCAAGGGTGTCGCCCGATCCGCGCGCCAATCGCGTTCAATCGAAGGCAACAGGCCCGCAGCGGACCAAAACGCTTGATTCAGTTGATGAACCAAGCGAACTTGCCCCCGAACGGCAGGCCACTTGGGGAATGTCGGTTCTAGGCTATCCAACCCGGGAGACTCACATGCGCGCTGCCTTTGCCTTACTGGCTTTTACCGCTTCGTCGGTACTGGCCCAAGCCGAAGATGTAACCGTTATCAATGCCAAGGCATTCTTCCCCGAAGGCCCGGTCATGGCCGATGGCAAGCTTTACTATGCCCAGTACTCCGGCAACGTCGCCTCGGTCTGGGATGGCGCGACCAATGTCGATTTCTGGAAGCAGGATGGATGCGGCCCTTCGGCGGTGGTGCCGGTGGGGGATAACTTCGGCATTACCTGCTATGACAATGGCAAGCTGGAAGTGATCAGCCGCGATGGCAAGCCGGTGGCGAGCTATGAAAAGGATGATGCCGGGCAGGCCCTGCAGGGGCCGAATGACGGGGTGCCGGATGGCAAGGGCGGAGCGTATTTCACCCTGTCCGGCCCATGGACTCCGGGGCCGGTTGTGGGGCGCATCGTGCATCTGAGCGCGGACGGCAAGCTGACCGAGGTGGCCAACGACCTGAATTATGCCAATGGCATCGTGATCGGCGCGGACGGGCGGCTTTACGTCACCGAATCCTATGCGGGCACGGTGACCAGCTTTGCAGTTGCGGCCGACGGGTCGCTTTCGGATCGTCAGAGCTTCGTCCACCTGTATCAGTTGGGCGAGGCAGCCGATGTTTTCCCCGATGGCATCAAGGTCGGCCCGAACGGCAACTTCTTCATCGGCCTGAACAGTGCTGCCGCCGTCATCGAAGTGGCACCGGACGGATCGAAGGTGGTGGCGCGGCACGAATTCCAGTCAGCGGGCACGCCCAACATGACCTTCAGCGCCGATGGCAAGACCCTTTATGTCATGGCCGTGGATAACGAGGCCGGTGCCCCCTATGAGGGCCGGGTGTTGTCGATGAGCCTGCCGTAAAGCCGGTTGGTATGTGCCGGAACCGCGGGCGCTAGGCGGGGGCCGGGCGTTCACCGCTCACGCGTGGCAATCGTCCCGCCGGCTCGCAACACGCCGGTGCGCTGCCAGAATCACGCCAGCTTCCTCGCCGTCGAGGTGCCGATATCGCTTGTCCATCGCAACATTCAATGCCCTGCGGGCCGTGGGTGTTGCACTTGAAACTTGAGCCCAAGCATCGCCGCGCGCTTCTGTTGACTTTCGTTAACGAAACGTCAACGCGAGCGAGGGTGAGGCATGGCGAGGCTGACAGACACGCGCGGATGCATCGTTGCCGCCATGACGTTGATCTTGGCTGGCCTTGCAACCGAAGGCACGGCGCAGAACGTCGATGTGAAATACGGTGCGCGGACCGACCTCTCCACCTGTGAGTGCGCGACGGCGGTCAGCAGTTTCAGCGGCGCGGTCTGCCATGCGCAAGCCAACGCCCACCTTGTCATCGACCTGAGTGGCACCTTCTACCAGTATTGCGAGGTCCCGCCGGAGTTGCCTGACCGGCTTCTGGCCGCCGACTCGCCGGGTCGGTTTTACAACGACGAACTGCGCGGGCGGGTGCCTTGTAGCGGCATCTGATTAACGTTGGCCGCATTTGCCACCCCTTGCGGCCAGCCGTGATCCGGTCTCGCATCCGCAAGGGGCAGCAAGCGTAGGGTGTGTGCTCGCACGCACCACCCAACCACAACCGGTGCGTGAAATCACGCACCCTACCTTTGGTCAACGACCTCCTGGCCCGACCCCCGTTGCCCACCGCTCTCACAGAACTTGGGGCGAGAAATGCCCCCCGACCCAAAATCTGGCAGCTGGCTTTCGGGTGGGTCCAACCCACCTTTCCCCGTCCCAGCCCCAAACAAGCTGGTGGGATGCCATCCACCCTCAGCCATACAGCACTTCGCGGCAGGGGTAGCAAAGCGAAATCCTACTCCCCCGCCCGCGCTTCCAGCCTCAGCCATTCCGCCTCGGCGACGCCAAGGCTGGCTTCGCGCGCCATCAGCATTTCGCTGGCCTTCTGAAACTTCACCGGCTCACGGTCATAGAGTTGGGGGTCCGAGAGCAGGTCGCTCAACCGCCCGATCTCGGCTTCCAGCTTTTCGATCAGGGTGGGCAGTTCCTCCAGCCGGTGCCGCTCGGTGAAGCTCAATCCCCCGCGCGCCGCCTTCACCACACCCGCCACCGGGCCACGCACCACAGCCCGCCCCACCGGCTCTGCCGCCACCTCACCGCGCTGGGCCTGATAGTCGCTCCAGCCCCCGGCATAGGCGACCACCCGGCCCTGACCCTCCATCGCGATGGTGGTGGTGGCGACGCGGTCGATGAAATCGCGGTCATGGCTGACCAGCAGCACCGTGCCGTCATAATCCCCGATCAGATCCTGCAGCAGATCCAGGGTCTCGACATCCAGATCGTTGGTCGGCTCATCCAGAATCAGCAGATTGCTCTGCCGCGCCATGATCCGCGCCAAGAGCAGCCGCGCCCGCTCGCCGCCCGACAGGCTTTTGACCGGGGCACGGGCCTGCCGCTCATCAAACAGGAAATCCTTCAGATAGCCGATGACATGGCGCGGGGTGCCGCGCACCATCACCTGATCCGATTGCCCCGAGACCCGCATGGTCGGGTCACTGGTCAGAGTGTCCCACAGGCTCATCGCCGGATCAAGCTGGGCCCGCGACTGGTCATAAAGCGCCATTTCCAGACTGGTGCCCAGCCGGATCACGCCGCTGTCAGGCACCTCCTGCCCGGTCAACATCCGCAGCAGGGTGGTCTTGCCCACCCCGTTCGGCCCGACCAGCGCCAGCCGGTCGCCGCGCTGCACCCGCAGCGAGAAATTCCGCACGATGATCTTGTCGCCAAAGGCCCTGGAAATCCCCTTGGCATCGATCACCAGCTTGCCCGAGGTGGTCCCCGCCTCCAGCGCCATGCCGGCAGTGCCTTGCCGTCTGATCTGTGATTGCCGCTCGTCGCGCAGTGCGGCCAGCGCCCGGACCCGGCCCTGATTGCGGGTGCGCCGCGCCGAGATGCCTTCAACCGCCCACTTCGCCTCGACCTTGATCTTGCGGTCAAGCTTGTGGCGCGCCTCATCCTCGGCGGCCCATGTCTCATCGCGCCAGCCCTCGAACTCGGCAAAGCCCTTTTCCTGCCGCCGCACCGCGCCACGGTCGATCCACAGCGTGGCGCGGGTCAGTGCGCGCAGAAAGGCGCGGTCGTGGCTGATCAGCACATAGGCGGTGCGGGTCTCCGACAGTTCGGCTTCCAGCCAGCGGATCGCCTCGATATCCAGATGGTTGGTCGGCTCGTCCAGCAGCATCAGTTCCGGCGCTTCGGCCAGCAGTTTGGCCAGCGCCGCGCGGCGCCGCTCACCCCCCGATGCGGTGGCAACCGGGGTATCCAGCAGGAATTTCAGCCCCTCGGCCACCACCTCCACCCGGTAATCCTCGCCCGGTGCCAGACCGCTGGCGGCAAACTCGCCCAGCGTGGCAAAGCCTTCCAGCGTCGGATCCTGCTCCATATAGCCGACCCTGACCCCCTGCCCCGGCACCCGGTCACCCCGGTCGGGTTCGACCAGACCGGCCATCACCTTCATCAGGGTGGATTTGCCCGAGCCGTTGCGGCCCACCAGCGCCACCCGGTCACCGGGTTGCACCACCAGATCGACATCCGACAGGATCGGTTCGCCGCCAAAAGTCAGGGCGACGGTGGAAAGCTGCAACAGGGGAGCACGTGCCATGGCGGCGGGCTATCCAAGGCGCCGCGCCGCGTCAAGGGCTGGCACCGCCGCAGACCTCGCGGCTTCCTGCTCATTTTCTGTTCACAAATTTCCCGGGCTGATGAGCGCCCGAAAATTCCGCAATGGGGAGTTTTGGCGAAGAACACCTGCCCCGTGGGCAGGCTCGAAGGCTGGCCCCCGCTCTGGATCACCCAAACCGGCCCTACCCCGCCACGGCCCTCAGCAACCGCGCCCGCGCCGGCGGAATCGCCCTGATTTCCAGCCCGGTAAAGACATGCAGCGTGTTCAGGTCGCGGTCGATCACGGCATGGTCGCTGACCCAGCCCCCCATCGCCAGATAGGTCCGCAACAAGGGCGGCATTGCCCGCATGGCAGCAGTCAGGTCAGGGGCCTTCAGCCCCTCGGCAAAGCGAAACACCGCCGGGGACTTGACGCGCGGAAACCAGCGCCTGGGCGCGATGTGCCGGGCCGCCAGCAGGGCAAAGGCATCGGCATAAGGGGCGGTATCGGTGCCGCGAAACGAGGAACAGCCAAACAGCATCTCGCAGCCTTCATGGTCGACGATTCGGGTCAACGCGACCCAGGCGATGCGCAGGATGTCGGGATCGTTGCAGGCCGGGTCGATGCAGAACCGCCCGACTTCGATCATCGGGCCGGCAAAGCCACCAAGGGCCGACAATTCGTAAAACTGGGCTGCATAGCTTTTGCCGATGTCCGATCCGGCGCGAAACGGCAACAGGCGGTAGCAACAGACCAGGTCACCTGACGCCACCGCCTCGATCAGCACATGGCGGCACAGGCCATCGAACCGGTCGGCATCAACCGGCCGGACCGGATGCGGTGCGCCGGTGCCAGAGGAAGCCGCCGCGCGAAAGGCCCGCTGGCGCAGCGCCTGGGCCTGGCGCAGATCGGCTTGCCCCATGGCCAGCCGCGCCTGATAGATCCCCTTGCGAAATGGCAGCATCTTGCCTCTCCGGCAGCCGCAGGCCCGCCACACCGCCCGCCTCACCCAACGAAACTCTCGCACAGCATCATGTCAAGACCACGAACGGCGCAGCATCCCTGGGCTCAATTTGCCAGATCATCCGCCGATATCCGGCCCACATTGCTCAGCAACTGCTTGATCAGCGAAATGCCCTTGATGTTGCTTTCGGTAATGCGGCGCGACAGGGCGATCACCTGGCCATCCTGCAGCCCGAACCGTTCGATATTCTCAACCACCCCGGCCTCGCTGAAACTGATGGCGATCACCTGGCGGTCAACCTCGACCGGTGCTTTATAGGCAAAGGTCTGCCAGCGGCTTTGCACATAGTACCAGCCCGAATTGCTCAACACCCCGGCGGACGAGGGGCGGCCGATCAACTCGGGCAGTTCATCGCGGGTGGTCTGGCCGACCACCACGGCTGCAAGGTCAAGATCGGTCGGGGCATAGCCATGGTTGACCGACAACTGGGTACAGGCCGCCACAGCCAGCAGCAGCACGGCCAACGCCACCCGGCCAGGCCGCAGACTCACCCCAAACATGCCTGCCACGCGTTCACCTCTGCTGCCCTTGCGCCCGGTGCGCCAGCCTTGCCGGTGCCGCCGCAGGCCGGCCATCACTTGCCATGATGATCCAAGCCTACTATCGGCTTACAGAAGGAATGCGTTCGGTTCAAGAATGGAACGCTTTGCCCGATTTTCGGGCAGGAATTGCCGCGCCCGGATCCAGGGCGCATCCAGGGAGGCCGCAATGGTAGACAACCCGTCTTATGCACGGCCGCTGCGGGTCGCCGATCTGGCGGCGCGCAGCGTGGTGGCGTTTGATCTGGTGCTGGATCCGGCGGAACTGGCCGATCTTGCCGCCGATGTCGGGGCCGACGCGCTGCGCAAACTGCGGTTTCGTGGCACGCTGGCACCAAAAGGGCGGCAGGACTGGATTCTGGCGGCCGATATGGGCGTAACCGTGGTGCAGCCCTGCGTTGTCACCCTTGCCCCGGTAACCACCCGGATCGACGAGGCGGTGACGCGCAGCTTTCTGGCCGACATGCCGCAGCCCGCCGATGCCGAAGCCAAAATCCCCGAGGATGATACGGCGGAACCGCTGGGCCCGGTGATCGATCCCGGCCTCGTGCTGGCCGAGGCGCTGACGCTGGCGCTGCCGCTTTACCCACGCGCCAGCGGCGTGGCGTTTGATGATACGATCTTTACCACCGAAGGCGCGGAAGCGCTGGATGACAAGATCCGCCCCTTTGCCGCCCTGCGCGAAAAACTGGCGGGCAAACCCGGCAAAGACAGCGGCACGCCGTAGTCCGGACGGGCAGAAACCCCTTGCGCCTGAGCAGAATCCCAGTATGTTCCCGGCCTCGCTTACCAGATGGGTTTCAGGCGGTTCCGCGTTCTGCGGTTTCCTGTTCCAGCCCAGTGAAATCAGGGCCGACGCCCCAATAACCCGAGGTTGTGACATGGCTGTCCAGCAGAACCGCAAAACCAGTTCCAAGCGCGACATGCGCCGTTCGCATGATGCCCTGGTTGCGGCAAATCCCAACGAATGCTCCAACTGCGGCGAGTTGAAGCGCCCGCACCATGTCTGCCCGTCGTGCGGTCACTATGACTCGCGTCAGGTCGTGGCGAACGCCGTCGAGATTGACCTGGACGAAGACGCGGCATAGGCCCGCGCCGCCCCGGCACCCAGATGTCGAGCGGATCAGACCACGAGTTTTCCGCGGTTCCACTGACCGTGATATCGGTGGATGCCATGGGCGGCGACCGGGGTCCGGTTGCGGTGGTTGCCGGTGTCGCAGATGCGGCGGCCACCAATCCCGATGTGGCCTTTATCCTGCATGGCGACGAGGCGGAACTGTCGCGCCTGGTCGGCAAGCGCCGTGGCCTGTCGGCGCGCTGCATCATCCGCCACGCCGACCGCGTGGTGTTGATGGGCGAAAAGCCCAGCCATGTCATGCGCCACGGCGAAGGCACCTCGATGTGGTCGGCCATCGAGTCGGTGCGGCGCGGCGAAGCCACGGTGGTGGTGTCGTGCGGCAATACCGGCGCGCTGATGGCGCTGAGCATGATCCGCCTGCGCAAGCTGCCCGGCGTCAACCGCCCCGCCATCGCCTGTCTGTGGCCCTCGCGCAATCCCGGCGGATTCAACCTGATGCTGGACGTGGGCGCTGACATCAAGGCCGATGCCGAAGACCTGCTGCAATATGCCCTTATGGGCGCGGCCTATGCCCGCAACGGCCTGAACCTGCCGCGCCCCCGCGTCGGCCTGCTGAATGTCGGCATCGAAGAGCACAAGGGCCATGCCGAACTGAAACAGGCCAATGACATGATCGCCGCCGCCCAACAGGCCGGCGGCTATGATTATGTCGGCTTTGTCGAAGGCGGCGATCTGCCCTCGACCCGGGTCGATGTGATCGTGACCGATGGTTTCACCGGCAATATCGCGCTGAAAACCGGCGAGGGCACCGCCAAACTGATCGGCGACTTCCTGAAAGAGGCGTTCAACGCCGGGCTGTTGTCAAAATTCGCGGCGCTGCTGGCGCTGAACTCGCTCAAGCGCCTGCAAAAGCGGATCGACCCGCGCCGCGTCAATGGCGGCGTGTTTCTGGGGTTGAACGGTACCGTGGTCAAATCGCACGGCTCCGCCGATGCCACCGGTGTTTCGGCGGCGCTGACCCTGGCGTTTCAACTGGCGCGGTCGGGCTTTCAGGACCGGCTTGCACAGCGTATGGCCCATGGGGCCGATGCCGTTGCTGCCGATGCGGCCCCCGAATCGGCCCCCGAATCGGACTCGGCTGACACAGAAACAAGGGACAGCAAATGATCCTGCGCGCCGTCGTCAAAGGGGTGGGCCACTATCTGCCGGACCGGGTGGTGCCCAATGCCGAGTTTGAAGCCACGCTCGACACCAATGATGAGTGGATCCGCGCGCGTTCCGGCATCGAGCGGCGGCATTTCGCTGCCGAAGGGCAGACCACATCGGATATGGCGATCCGCGCCGCCCGTGCCGCCCTGGCCGATGCCGGGATGGCCGCCGCTGATCTTGACGCCATCGTGGTGGCCACATCGACCCCCGATCTGACCTTTCCTTCCGTGGCGACCATGGTTCAGGCCGGTCTGGGAATGACTCGCGGCTTTGCCTATGATGTTCAGGCGGTCTGCGCCGGGTTCATCTATGCCCTGACCAATGCCAACGGTCTGATCCTGTCGGGTCAGGCCCGAACGGTGCTGGTGATCGGCGCCGAAACCTTCAGCCGCATCATGGATTGGACCGACCGTTCGACCTGCGTGCTGTTCGGCGACGGTGCCGGGGCGCTGGTGTTGCAGGCCGAACCCGGCACCGGCAGCACTGCCGACCGTGGCATCCTGGCGTCTGACCTCAATTCCGATGGCCGCTACCTTGATCTTCTGTATGTCGACGGTGGGGTTTCCAGCACCGGCCAGGCGGGCCATCTGCGGATGCAGGGCAAGGAAGTGTTTCGCCATGCCGTTGAAAAGCTGGCGCAAACGGCGCACGCCGCTTTGCAAAAAGTGGGCCTGACCAGTGACGATGTCACCTGGATCGTGCCGCATCAGGCCAACCTGCGCATCATCACCGCCACGGCGCAGCGGATGAATGTCCCGATGGAGCGGGTGATCGTGACGGTCCAGGATCATGGCAACACCTCTGCCGCGTCGATTCCCCTTGCCCTGTCGGTCGGCAAGGCCCAGGGCCGCATCAAGCCCGGCGATCTGCTGGTCGCCGAGGCGATCGGCGGCGGCCTGGCCTGGGGATCGGTGGTTCTGCGCTGGTAATCGCCGTCTCAAGGCCCTGCCACAAACCATTGATATTGACTCGGAAAATCATTTCTCTCACTCTGGCGCGAAACACCGGGGGGTATGATGGGTGAAAAGACACTGACACGCATGGATCTGAGCGAAGCGGTTTTCCGCGAAGTGGGTCTGTCGCGCAATGAATCGGCGCAACTGGTCGAAGCGGTGCTGCAGCATATGTCTGATGCATTGGCGGCCGGAACCACGGTCAAGATATCGTCTTTCGGCACTTTTTCGGTGCGCGACAAGGCCGCGCGCGTCGGTCGCAACCCGAAAACCGGCGATGAAGTGCCGATCCACCCGCGCCGGGTGCTGACCTTTCGCCCGTCGCACCTGATGAAAGACCGCGTCGCCGCCGGCAACCGGGGCTAACCGGGCAAATGGACAAGTCGCCAGACGCTTTTCGCACCATCAGCGAGGTGTCGGACTGGCTTGAAACTCCGGCCCATGTGCTGCGGTTCTGGGAAAGCCGGTTTACCCAGTTGAAACCGGTCAAGCGCGCCGGGGGGCGGCGCTATTACCGCCCCGGCGACATGGCGCTGCTGGGCGGCATCAAGAAGCTTTTGCATGATGATGGCATGACGATCCGGGGAGTGCAGAAAATCTTGCGTGAACAAGGGGTGCGCTATGTGGCGACCCTTGCCCCTGCCACCCTGGCATCGGGTGTGATCGTGGCCGATCTGACCCTGGATGAAGCCGAATATGGCACACCAGAGGTGTTTTCGCGCTGGCAGGAAGATCGGGTCAGCGACGGCAATCCCCCGCCGCCCGCCCCCGAGGCACCGATACATCTTGATGTGCCCGAAGCGGCTGATGAATCCGGGGAAGCCGAGATCTACACCCTGTCCCGGCACGCTGCGCTGGCAGAACTGTCATCCGAGGAACTGGCCGAGATTGAATTTGGCCCGACCGAGGCGGATGATCTGGATATTCCGCCGGAACTCGAACAGGAATGGGCAGACATACTGGCCGAAGAGGCCGCCGCGCGCGCGGCGTTGGCCTCCGGGCCGGGTGCCATGGCCCCCGCTGCTCCACAAGACCCCGTGCCGCAATCCGATCTTTTTGCCGGCTTGGCGTCGCCTGCCGAACTTCTCGCGGCAGGGACTCCCGAACTGGCCACCGCACCTGAGCCGGAGCCGGAGCCGGAGCCGGAGCCAGATCCTGGGCCAACCCAGCGGCGGCGCCCGGCCCGCGATCTGCCGTCGGATGACAACACGGGCGGTCCGCTGCCGGTGCCGCTGGCAACCCTTTTGCGCCAGATGCCACCCGCCGAGGCCTTGACCTTGCAGGCCGAACTGACGGCGATGTTGCAGCGCCTGCAGCACAGTCGCCGCAGCCGCGATGCCGCCGCGTTTCCCGGCCAGCGATAGCCCGCCGATGCGCTTTGCGGCTTGCCTCCGCCCGAAATTCCGCTATGCACTGCCGCTGTCGGGCCGTGGCGCAGCCTGGTTAGCGCGTCCGTCTGGGGGGCGGAAGGTCGAGAGTTCAAATCTCTCCGGCCCGACCATAGCAAAACCGCCTTTGCCGCCACCGGCATCGGCGGTTTCGCATTTTTCAGGCAGGATCAAGCTTTTCGGGTAGAATCAAGGGGCTGGCATGACGGGTTCAGGGGTATTGCCGATCCAGATGCTGCGCCGGATGATCGCCACCGGTGCCATCACCGCCGATCTGCCGGTGCCCGAGGCGCAGCTGCAACCGGCCAGTCTGGACCTGCGGCTGGGATCAGTGGCCTACCGGGTGCGCGCGTCGTTTCTGGCGGGCCACGGGGCGCGGGTGCAGGACCGCATCGCCGAATTCGAGATGCACCGGGTCGATCTGTCCGGCAGCGCGGTGCTGGAAAAGGGTTGCGTTTACGTGGTGCCGCTGATGGAGCGGCTGGCGCTGCCCCCTGATGTCCAGGCGGTGGCCAATGCCAAAAGCTCCACCGGCAGGCTTGATCTTTTGACCCGCACCATCACCGATGGCGGCACCGAGTTTGACCGCATCCCCCCCGGCTATCACGGCCCGCTTTACGCCGAAATCTGCCCACGCTCGTTTTCGGTGCTGGTCCGCCCCGGGATGCGGCTCAACCAGATCCGCTTTCGCCGTGGCCATGCCGTGCTGGATGATGAAGCGCTGGCGGCGTTGCACCGCAGCGCCGGGTTGGTGTCGGGCGCGGCGCATATTTCCGATGGTCTGGGTTTTTCGGTCGATCTTGACCCCGCGCCGCCAGCCGGAAATCTGGTGGGCTACCGCGCCAAGCCCCATACCGGGTTGATAGATCTGGATCTGTCGGCCCATTACCGCGCCGCTGACTATTGGGAAGAGGTGCGCACCGACAACGGGCGGATCATTCTCGACCCCGGCGCGTTTTACATCCTTGTCAGCCGCGAGGCGGTGCATATCCCGCCCGATTATGCCGCCGAAATGGCCCCCTATCTGGCGATGGTGGGTGAGTTTCGCGTGCATTACGCCGGGTTTTTCGATCCCGGCTTCGGCCATGCCGCAGCGGGCGGCAGCGGCTCGCGCGGGGTGCTGGAGGTGCGCTGCCACGAAGCGCCGTTTGTGCTGGAACATGGCCAGATCGTCGGGCGGCTGGTCTATGAGCATATGGCAGCGCGGCCGGAAAAGCTGTATGGCAGTGGCATCGCCTCGAACTATCAGGGACAGGGACTGAAACTGTCCAAGCATTTCAAGGCATGACAGGATGCACTTCAGGGCAGCCACCGCCGCCCTGTTATTGCTGGTGCCACCTGCGCCGCTCGCCGCCAATTCGATCGGCTTTGACATCTGGCCGGGCAGCGACCCCGATCGGGTGATTTCCTGCGTGATCCGCCTGCAGTGCGGCCGGATATCGGCGGCAGAGGCGACCGGGCTGGGGATGCCACCCGAAAACCCGGCGCGCTGGTTTCCGGCTGCGACAGAGCGGGCGGCAATGTTGGCGGCGCTGCAGTCGCCGGTCGATGGGTCTATCCCGTCGGTCAACCCCACCGGCGCGCGGCTCGCGCTGCCACCCTTTGTCACCGTCGCCTGGTTGGCCGAGGTCGGCGACGGCCTGATGACCGGGCTCTGCATCCAGCCGGGGCCGGACCTGCCCGACCCGTTCGACCGGCTGATCGCTACCCTGCTTCCGGGGGGCATGTGCCACCGGGCGATTGCATCGCTGGAATAGCCGGGCCTGCAGCCAGGCCAGGGGAATTGGCCTGCCCGATCAGCACCCGATCAGCGCCCGAGCCGCCGGGCCATCCGCATCGCTTGGCGCGCCCGCCGGGCGGTGGTTTTGGCAGTGGCCGCAGTGGCCTTTTCCTCGGCTGTCATGGTGGCGGGATCCTTGCCGCGCCGGGCCATGTAGCCGACACCGTGATTGATGCCATGGTTGATGGCGCGGCCCATGATGATGCGCAGGATCATCGACAGGATTTGTTGCATGATCTACTCCTCGAACAGTTCGCTTTGCCCTGATGGCATGCCGGCTTCCTCATCATCGCCCGGATCGGACAATTTTTCAACACCAGGGAGCGGACGATTGTCCAGCAGGCCGGCGGCCCGCAGATCCTTCAGCCCCGGCAGATCGCGGGCGGATTCCAGCCCGAAGTGGTCCAGAAACCCCTCGGTCACCACAAACGTCACCGGGCGGCCCGGGGTCATCTTGCGGCGACCAAAGCGGATCCAGTCAAGCTCCAGCAACTGATCCACCGTGCCGCGCGATACCGCAACCCCGCGTATCTCCTCGATTTCCGCCCGGGTGACCGGCTGGTGATAGGCGATGATTGCCAGCGTTTCAATCGCGGCGCGGCTGAGCTTGCGGCTCTCCACCACCTCTTTCTGCATCAGAAAACCCAGATCCGGCGCGGTGCGGAAAGCCCAGCCATCGCCCACCCGCACCAGCCGCACCCCCCGCCCGTCATAGCGCCGCGCCAGCACCGCCAGCGCTTCGGCAGGGTCGCAGCCATGCGGCATCCTTGCGGCAAGGTCGCGCACCGTCATCGGCTCGGTCGAGGCGAACAGGATCGCCTCGACCATCCGTTCCTGTTCGGCCAGCACCGGGGCGGCAAACAGGCTTTGTTCCTGCGGCTCAGCCATCCGCGCCTCCGCGGCGGCGAACTTCGATCGCGGCAAAGGCCTGCGCCTGCCGGATGTCGATCAGCCCGGCCTTGGCCAGTTCAAGGCTGGCGGCAAAGGTGGCGGCCAGCGCCGAGCGGCGGCGGGGGGCGCTGCCGCCCCAACCTTCCGGCAGCCAGGCGGCAAGATCGCTCCACTGTGCCGCAGTGCCGATCAGGCCGCGCAGCCGCTCCAGCGCCGCTTCCATCGTGTAAAGATTGTCGCGGTCCAGCCCATAGGGGCGGAATTCATCGCGGGTGCGCAGACGGGCATAGGCCTGCATCAGATCCAGCAGCGTCGCCGACAGCCTGATGCGCCGGGTGCGCTGCACATCTTCGGGCAGGCCACGGGCAAAGAGGTCGCGCCCCAGCCGGTCACGCGCCATCAGGGCCGCCGCCGCATCGCGCATCGCCGCCAGCCGTTCCAGCTGAAACGCCAGATGCGCCGCCAGATCCTCGCCGCTTGGCCCCTCATCCGCCGGATCGGGCGGCAGCAGCAGGCGGGATTTCAGGAACGCGAGCCAGGCCGCCATCACCAGATAATCCGCCGCCAGTTCGATCCGCAGCGATTGCACCTCTGCGATGAACCGCAGATATTGTTCCGCCAGTTGCAGCACCGATATGCGCCGCAGATCAACCTTGAGGGTGCGCGACAGGGTGAGCAGCAGATCAAGCGGCCCCTCGAACCCGTCAACATCGACAATCAGCGCCTCTGCCGCCAGCCGGTCGCCGACATTTGGCGCATCGCGCGGCAGCGCAGCGGTGGCGGACCAGTCGTCAGACATGGCTTTGCCCTGCCAACCCGTCCAACTCGGCCCACAGCGCTGCCATATCTGCAGGCTCGGGGTCTTTGCGCAAAGCCAGCGCTGCCCCGGCGCGCCGCGCCGCCCCAGCACTCATGGCCCCGGCCGCCGTCGCCACCGCCCGCATCTCCGCCGGATCGCCATTGCAATGCAGCACCAGATCGCACCCCGCCGCCAGCGTCGCGGCGGCCCGTTCGGCGTGACTGCCGCTCAGCGCCTGCATCGACAGATCATCGCTGATCAGCAAGCCGCCAAAGCCGATCTCATCGCGGATCATCCGGATCATCGCGCCCGATTGGGTGGCCGGGGCACCCGGATCAATCGCGGAAAACACGATATGCGCCGTCATCGCCACCGGCAGGTCGGCCAGCGCGCGGAACGGCGCGAAATCATGGGCCATCAGGTCGGCCAGCGGCGCGTCAACCCGCGGCAGTTCCCTGTGGGTATCCAGCCGCGCCCGGCCATGGCCCGGCATGTGCTTCATCACCGGCAATACCCCGCCTGCCGTCAGTCCCGCCGCCATGGCGCGCGCCGCCAGCACCACAGTCTCCACATCGCTGCCATGGCAGCGGTTGCGCAGGAACGGGTGGGTTTCGGCCTCGGCAATATCAGCAGAGGGGGCGCAGTTCACATCTATCCCGACCGCGCGCAGATCATCGGCGATCAGCCGTCCGCGCAGCCACATGGCGCGGGCCCGGGCTTCGGGTGCAACCCGTTCCATCTGATCCAGCGGCGGCATGAACTCGCGCCAGTGCGGCGCGCGCAGGCGTTGCACCCGCCCGCCTTCCTGATCGACCAGCACCGGCGCATCGCGCCCCACAGCGGCGCGCAGATCGCCGGTCAGCCGCCGCAACTGGTCAGGGCTGTCCACGTTGCGGCCAAACAGGATGAAGCCCCAGGGATCGGCATCGGCAAAGAAGGCGCGTTCCGCAGGGGACAGAACCGGGCCAAGGCAGCCAAGGATGAACGGCCCCGTCACCGGGTCAGCACCGGGATACATTGCAACTGATCGTTTTCCAGCACGGCACAGAGCCGCCGCGCCTCGTCTTCATCCTCGAACCCGATCGCGCGCAGCCGGTAAAAGGTGCGCCCCCCACTGGTTGCCTGCTGGATCAACTGCGATTTGCCCTTGAAATAATCGCCATAACGCGCCGTCAGTTTTTCCCAGTCGGCATTGGCTGCGGCGGCATCATCATAGGCGCCAAGCTGGATCAGCCTTGTACCGGGGGCGACAGCGGCAGAAACTGCGGCAACGGGCTCAGGTGCCACACCATCTGCGGCATCCACGCCGGGCTTGAGCGCGGCACCGGGGCGCGCCACCGGGCGCGGCGACTGACGCACAGCCGCGGCTGTAGCGTTCACCGGGGCAACCGGTAGCACAGCAACCGCTTGCGCCAGCGCCAGTTCGACAGCTTCCTGCTGTGGCGTGGGCGGCACGGCAGGTTGTACGTCAGCGGCAGCAACCGGCCGTGCTGCGGGCAGATTTGCGCTCAGCGAAACCGCCTGCACCACAGCCAGCGCTTCCGGCGGCGGATCCACCGGGTCAGGCTCGGCATCAATCGCCGCCAGATCGCCCTCCAGTGCGGCGGTGCTGGTGCCTTCGTCGGCGAACTGGCCGGGGATCGGTATGGTTGCGGTCAGCGTCGGGACCACGGCGCTGGGCGGAATCGGCGCATAGCCCGCCTGATCCTGATCGGTCAGTTCCACCGGCCTCGGTGCCAGCGTCAACCGGTCCGCCGGGTCGGCCACCTCGCCTTCAGCGGCCACATTGTTCACCGCCAGACCCTGATGCGCCATCTGTTCGCCGCCCGGATCGACCGGCGCAATCCGCATCGGGCCTTCAAGCGCCTGCACCACCGGAACGCCCCGGGCATCACGCACCGCGATCTGATAGCCCCAAAATGCCAGCCCCAGGATCAGCGCCACCGAAACGGCCGCCCCTGCCCCATTGGTCAGCGTCTTGACGCGCCGTGACCCGGGCAACAGTGCTGCCTCATCCACGAACGCGTCGTAGCCAAAATCCGCCATGCTCTGCCCCGCCTGCCGGGCCTTGCGGCCCTGACTTTGCCTCATCCCGGCGGCAGCGCTTGTTTTCAGCGCATTTCCTTGACCGGAACAACGCCCAAGATACCCAAACCGGCGGAAATGACAACGCCAACCGCCCGGGCCAGGGCGATTTTCGCCGCCGATGTGGCGGGATCGCCCTCCTGCACAAAGCGCAAGAGGGGATCTTCGTGGCCACGGTTCCACAGGCCATGAAAATCCGAAGCGATTTCATATAGATAGAACGCGATCCGGTGCGGCTCGTTGCCCTTGGCGGCTATTTCGACCAAACGCGGCCACTCGGCGATCTTGCGCGCAACCTCCAGTTCGGCGGGATGCGACAGCCGCGTAAGATCGGCGCCCGCCAGATCGGCATCCGCAACGGCAATTCCGGCATCGGCGGCCTTGCCCAGCACCGAATTGATCCTTGCATTGGCATATTGCACGTAGAACACCGGATTGTCCTTCGACTGCTCCACCACCTTGTCGAAATCGAAATCCAGCGCCGCATCGTTCTTGCGCGTCAGCATGACGAACCGGGTGACATCGGGGCCCACCATATCGACCACTTCGCGCAGGGTCACAAAGGTGCCCGCCCGCTTGCTCATCTTGTAAGGCTGGCCGCCCTTCCACAGCTTGACCAGTTGCATCAGCTTGATGTCCAGCGGCACCCGGCCGCCCGAAAGTGCCGACACCGCCGCCTTCATCCGCTTGACATAGCCGCCATGGTCGGCCCCGAAAATGTCGATCAGGGCATCAAAGCCGCGCTGCACCTTGTCATAATGATAGGCGATGTCAGGGGCGAAATAGGTCCAGCCGCCGTCGCTTTTCTTCACCGGGCGGTCGACATCATCGCCATGCGCGGTCGAGCGGAACAGGGTCTGCACCCGTGGCTCCCAATCCTCCTGGGTCTTGCCCTTGGGCGGCTCCAGCACCCCCTGATAGATCAGCCCCTGCGCCTCCAGCGCCGCCAGCGCCGCCTCGATCTTGCCGGTGCCATACAGCGCCTTTTCGCTGGAATAGACATCCATCGCCACGCCCAGCAAGGCCAGATCGGCGCGGATCATCACCATCATCGCGTCAGAGGCAAAGTCCCGCACGTCGGCCAGCCAATATTGCTCCCCCTTGTCCAGCAGAGTGTCGCCATATTTCGCCTTCAGCGCCGCGCCCACCGGCACCAGATAGTCGCCGGGATACAGCCCTTCGGCGATTTCGGGCGACAGGCCATGGGCCTCGCGGTAGCGCTCATAGGCCGAGCGCGCCAGCACATCGACCTGCGCCCCGCCATCGTTGATGTAATATTCCCGCGTCACCTGCCAGCCGGCAAAGGCCAGAAGCCGCGCCAGCGCATCGCCGAACACCGCACCGCGCACATGGCCGACATGCATCGGCCCGGTCGGGTTGGCCGAAACGAACTCCACATTGACCCTTGCCCCCTGCCCCAGCGTCGAGCGGCCATAGTCGGCCCCCGCGCGCAGCGCCGCCACCACCACCCCCTGCCAGACCCCGTCCGCCAGCCGCAGGTTCAGAAATCCCGGCCCCGCCGGTTCCGCCATCACCACCCGCGGATCGGCGGCCAGCCGCGCGGCCAATGCCTCGGCAATCACCCGCGGTGCCAGGCCCGCAGGCTTGGCCAGCATCATCGCGGCATTGGTCGCCATGTCGCCATGCGCCGGATCGCGCGGCGGCTCCACCGCAACGGCGGCATAGTCCAGTCCCGGCGGCAAAGTCCCGGCGGTCTGCATGTCGGTCAGCGCGTCGATCACCAGCACGCGGATATCGGAAAACAGGTTCATTCAAGCCATCCTTGGGTCCGCTCCGCATCTACCACGCGCAATTCCCGGGTCAACCTGTGCCGGCACCGCCTGCATGCCCGTCGCGGCGCTTTGCGGTGCCCCGGCTTCTTATTGGCCCAAATATCCCCTTTTTCCGGTTGACCTGCCATCGCACCCCGGGGGAACGGCTCCGCGAAAGATCCAGGTCAGCGCAGTTTCTGGCCCATGAGCCGGTCATGTTCCAGAAGCGCGAACCGGTCGGTCATGCCCGACACATAATCCGCCACGATCCGCGCCAGCGCGGTATGGTCCCGGGCAACCGCCACATCCTGCTGCCATTCGGCGGGCAGCAATTCGGGGCGGGCAAGGAACAGCGGAAACAGATCCTCGATCACCTGGGTGACCCGGGCGCGTTCGCGCATCACCGACGGGGCACGGTACATCCGGGTGAACAGAAAGGCGCGGATCGATTTCAGCTCCATGAACAGCTTTTTCGAAAAGCGGATGATGGTGGTGCCCATGGCGCGGATCTCATCGGCACTTTGCGGCTGCGAGGCTGCCAGCCGCGCCTGCGCCACCCCGATCACATCCTCGACCATCACGCCGAACACCCGGCGCAGCGCCTCGTGGCGGCGCCGCATCGGGTCGAGCCCGGGGTAAAGCCGGTCGACCTCGGCAAAGGCCGGGCCGGTCACCGGCAGGTCCATCAGATCGGCCTCGGTGAACAGGCCCGAGCGCAGGCCGTCATGCAGGTCGTGGTGGCTGTAGGCCACATCGTCGGCAATCGCCGCCACCTGGGCCTCGGCGCTGGCAAAGCTGTCCAGTTCCAGATCATGGCGCTTCACATAGTCGGCCAGCGCATAGGGCAAGGGCTTGCTGGCGGGCTGCCCCACCAATGGCCCGTTGTGCTTGGCCAGCCCCTCCAGCGTCTCCCATGTCAGGTTCAGCCCGTCGAAACCGGCGTAGTGGCGTTCCAGCGATGTCACGATGCGGATCGCCTGGGCATTATGGTCAAAGCCGCCATAGGGTGCCATCAGCGCCTCCATCGCGTCTTCGCCGGTATGGCCGAACGGGGTGTGGCCCAGATCATGGGCCAGTGCGATGGCTTCGGCCAGATCGGTGTTCAGCCCCAGCACCTCGGCCAGCGTGCGCGCCACCTGCGCCACTTCGATGGTGTGGGTCAGGCGGGTGCGGTAATAATCGCCTTCGTGTTCGACAAACACCTGGGTCTTGTGCTTCAGCCGCCGGAACGCCGAGGAATGGATGATCCGGTCGCGGTCGCGCTGAAATGCGCTGCGAAAGGTCGATAGCCCTTCGGGGTACAACCGCCCGCGCGAGGCGGCGGGGTCGGAAGCATAGGGGGCGCGCATCTGTCTGCCTGTTCTTGTCGCGGGACAAATGTCCCATTATATGCCATCAGTATCACCCAGAGCCTGCGCCACAACCCCGAGGCATCCATGACCCTGACCCTGCCCCCGACAGTCACCCCCCGCGCCTTTGCCCGGCTGGCAGAGATCAACGCCTCAGCCGCTGCCCCGCGCGCCCTGCGTGTGGCGGTCGAGGGTGGCGGCTGTTCCGGCTTTCAGTATGACATCAAGCTGGATGAACCCGCCGCAGACGATCTGGTGCTGGAAAGCGGCGGCCAGCGGGTGCTGGTCGATGTGGTCTCATTGCCGTTCCTGTCGAACGCGGTGATCGATTTTTCCGAAGCCCTGATCGGCGCGAAATTCGTGATCGAGAATCCCAACGCCACATCCTCCTGCGGTTGCGGCACCAGCTTCTCGCTCTGACGCCTGTCCGGTCGCATAGGACCTGTCGCTTCCGGATGCCTGCACTGTTCCGCTGCTCCGGTGCGGCGGGTGCGGCGCTGTTGTACGGTTGGCTGACCGGCAAGTGCCACGCACCAGAGATCCTCTCTGCCCCCGCCAATGCGCTGCCGGTTGCGCTGCCAGAAGGGTGGCCCCAGCGCAATTCTGGCCGCGCCCCCGGCAGAAAGAGGACAAGATGCATATCCTGATCTGTGAACCGGGCCGTACCGGCGGATTGATGGTGGCGATGCTGCGCCGCGCCGGCCACAGCGCAACGGCCGCCGAATGTGGCGCTGATCTGATCCACCTGGCCACCACGATCAACCATGACGTGATCCTGTTTGATCCCTCGTTGCCGGACATGAGCGGTGTTGCCGCGATCCGGGCCTTGCGTCATCGCGGCGTCATCAGCCCGATCTGCCTGCTGTCATCCCATAGCGATGCCGAAACCCGGATCACGGCGCTGACCCTCGGTGCCGATGATTTCATCCGGTCGCCGATCAACGGCAGGGAACTGACGGCGCGGCTGATCGCACTGGCGCGGCGCGCCGCAGGTCATGCCACATCGGTTGCCGCTTTCGGCGACCTGGCGGTGAATTTGGCCGACCACCATCTGAAGATCGTTGCATGGAGACAAGAAACAAGACGCTTTCGGCGACCTGGCGGTGAATTTGGCCGACCGCCGCGTTTCACCGGCGGGCAAAGAGGTTCCGCTGACGGTGACTGAAGCACGGATCGTCCAGCTGTTGGCGCTGCGCCGTGGCCGAGCCGTTTCGAAAGAGGCCATGATTTCCTGTCTGTACGCCCGCGACGACGCACCAGCCACCAAGACGATCGATGTGTTTGTCTGCAAGATCTGCCGAAAGATCGCTGATCTGGGTGGCACCGGCAACCATGGTGCCACGGTTTGGGGGCGCGGTCATCAGTTGCTGGAGCCGGCATCGCCGCGCAAAGCCGCCTGATCGCGGCGCCGCGCGGCGCAATCCGAAAGCCGCAAGCCACGGTTGCGGCTTTATTGCCATCCGGCCTTGCGCAAGGGCGGCAATGCCTGCATCCTTGCAGGCCAAGCGCTATGGCCATCGGGGCCCCTGGACCTCTTGGGCGCAATGGATCCTGAATGTTTCTCGAGATTCTGATTGTTCTCGCGCTGACCGTGGTCAACGGCCTTCTGGCGATGTCGGAACTGGCGATCGTCTCGGCCCGACCGAACCGGCTGAAAGCCATGCTGGAGCAGGGGCGCAGCGGGGCGCAGGCGGCGCTGACGCTGCGCGACCATCCGGGGCGGTTCCTGTCATCGGTGCAGATCGGCATCACGCTGGTGGGCGTGCTGTCGGGGGCCTTTTCCGGGGCGACGCTGGGGGCGCGGCTGACAGCGACACTGGCGGCGTCGGGGATTGCCGCCAACTGGGCGCAACCGCTCGGGGTCGGGACGGTGGTGGTGGCGATCACCTATCTGTCGCTGATCATCGGGGAACTGGTGCCCAAGCAGATCGCGCTGCGCGATCCCGAGGCGGTGGCGGCACGCGCCGCGCCGGTGATGGTGGTGGTGGCATGGCTGACCAGCCCGCTGGTCTGGCTGCTGGACGGCTCGGGAAAGCTGATCCTGCGGCTCCTGGGCCAGACCGGCGGCGATGCCAACCAGATCACCGATGCCGAGATCCGCCTGACCATTGCCGAGGCCGAATCCGCCGGGGTGCTGAAATCCGATGAACGCGAGATGATTGCCGGGGTGATGCGGGTCGCCGACCGCGCGGCCAAGGCGCTGATGACGCCGCGCCGCGACGTGGAACTGATCGACATGGCCGACGATGGCGCTGCCATTCTGGCACAGGCCCGCGCCAGTCGCCGCTCGCGCCTGCCGGTGCGCGATGGCGGGCCCGATGAGATCGTCGGGGTGATCGCGGTCAAGGACATTCTGATGAATGCCGAAGCGGGCAACCACAAGCCGCTGCGCGACCTGGTGCGCGAAGCCCCGATCGTGCTTGACCTTGCCGATGCGCCGCAGGTGATCGACAGCCTGCAGCAGACCCTGGTGCATATGGCGCTGGTGTTTGACGAATATGGTCATTTTCAGGGGGTTGTGACCCCGATGGATGTGCTGGAAGGCATCACCGGCGCGTTCCGCGACGAGGAAGAGGACGAACCCTCCTGTGTCGAACGCGCCGACGGTTCCTATCTGGTGGCAGGCTGGATGCCGGTGGATGAATTTACCGAACGGGTCGGCGTGCCGCTGCCCGCCGAACGCGACTATGATACGGTGGCGGGGCTGATGCTGGAACGGATGGGGCGGCTGCCGGTGTTGGGCGAAGTGCTGACCTATGGCGGCTTCCGGCTGGAAGTGGTCGATCTGGACGGGTTGCGGATCGACAAGGTGCTGGTCAGCCGGGTGGAATAGGGCAAAAGCCAATTCAGCACAACGACGCAACGGCAATGAAACCGGAATTGGCGGCAGACTGATCTGCATCATGGCTGACGATGCCGGGCAGGCGCATCCTGACAGCGGCCAGATGGCCGCGATCAAGAAAGGATCCCCCAATGCGAATGCTGCGAAGACCCGGCCTTGGTTTGGCTGTTGTGGCCGGCCTGTTGCTGGCGGCTCAATCCGCCGCGTCGGCCACCAATGTCAACGTATCCCTGTGGGACAAGGGCGATACGTCCATGGATATGATGGATGAGGCCAAGCCGATGGGCATGGCCATGATGGATCCGTCGGCGATGGCAACGATGATGCCGATGGCAGCCATGGGCATCACCGTTGATCAGACCACGGTGCCGGCGGGAGAAGTTACGTTTGCCGTCACCAACGATTCAAAGGCAATCATCCACGAAATGGTCCTTGCACCTGTTTCTGACCGGTCGAGGGCGTTGCCCTACAGCACCGACGATCTGCGCGTTGATGAAGAAGCGGCGGGAAGCCTGGGTGAAGTATCGGAACTTGAACCGGGCAAAAGCGGCGCGCTGACGGTGACGCTGACCCCCGGGGACTATCTGTTGTATTGCAACATCCCCGGTCACTACATCCTCGGAATGTGGACCTTGATCACCGTCACGCCCTAGCCGTCACGCCCCAGCCGTCACGCCCCAGCCGTCACGCCCCAGCCGTCACGCCCCAGCCGCCACGACAGTCCCGATGGCCTTGGCGCCGATCCGGCCCTGGAGGTGGTACTGTGCTTTCGCGTTGCATCCGATTAAGCTGGTGGTGCAACGCGGAGGCCAGCCATGAAGATCGCCACATTCAACATCAACGGCATTGTTGCCCGCCAGGAGGCGCTGAAGCTTTGGCTGGAAGAGGCGGCACCCGATGTGGTCTGCCTGCAGGAAACCAAGAAGATCGACGCCGAATTTCCGCGTGAACCGTTCGAGGCGCTGGGTTACCGGGTCGAACTGCACGGCATGAAATCGTTCAACGGCGTCGCAATCCTGTCGAAACTGCCGCTGGAGGATGTGTCCCGCGGCCTGCCCGGCGACGCCGATGATTTGCAGACCCGCTGGATCGAGGCCACCGTGATGGGCCGCCGCCCGGTGCGGGTGACCTCGCTCTATCTGCCCAACGGCAACCCGGCACCGGGGCCGAAATATGATTACAAGCTGGGCTGGATGGAACGGATGCACCGGCGGGTGGCGGGCCTGTTGCAAACCGAGGAGCCGCTGGTGTTTTGCGGCGACTACAACATCATCCCCCAGACCGAGGATGCCGCCAACCCCTTGGAGTGGCTGACCGATGCGCTGTACCTGCCCGACAGCCGCGCCGCCTTTCAGCGCATCGCCAACCTTGGCCTGACCGAGGCTTTGCGCGCCCGTGACCAGCGCCCCGGCCAATACAGCTATTGGGATTTCCAGCGCGGTGCCTGGGAGCGCAACAACGGCATCCGCATCGACCACTTCCTGCTGTCGCCGCAAGCGGCCGACCTGCTGGAGGATTGCGGGATCGACAAGGAGATCCGGGGCCGGGACAAGCCATCGGACCATGTGCCGGTCTGGGTCGTGCTCGACGCCTGATCCGGCTGATCCGGCTGATCCGGCTGATCCGGCTGATCCGGCTGATCCAAAGGACGCGCCAGTGGCGCGACGCCATTCCAGCCCGCGTCAAGGCGCGGGAAGCGGGGGTTTCACACCCCCCGGGCCGCAGTGCGGCCGTACTTCGCTAAAATCCCCCACCGGGGGATTTGACAACGCTCATCACCCCGAGGGATATCTTCGAACAGAAACAGGAAGCGGTTGCACGCGAGCGGTCAGGGGTACTCCCGCGCCACATCCGCCTGATAGACCCAGTTGAACCGGCGCAGCATCAGTGCCGGCGCCGTAGCATTGGCCAGGCGCAGGGCCAGATGGGCGGCAGCCCGGCGCGGGCCCGCCAGGTGATAGGCGCGGGCATTGGCATCGGCGGCTTTGACGATCCGCTTGGTTCGGGCCTGCCGCGCCTGCTGGTAGGAGGCCAGCCCCCGACCTTTGGCGATGGTGGCAGCCAGCACCCAGGCATCCTCCAGCGCCATGTTGGCCCCCTGCGCCAGAAACGGTAGTGTGGAATGGGCAGCGTCGCCCAGTATGGCGATGCCGGGGCCGTGCCAGTGCGCTGCCACCGGATGGCGGAACAGGCCCCAGAGCAGCGGCTGTGCCACCTGACCCAGCCAATCCTGCACCTCGGGGCGGAAATCGGCGAAGGCGGCGCGCAGGTGCGCCGGATCATCGGGATGCGACCAGCCTTCGGCAGCCCAGCCCTGCCGCTCTTGTACCGCCACGATATTGCGCAGGGTGCCGCCCCGGATCGGATAGCTGACCAGATGGCGGCCCGGCCCCATCAAGACCTGTACGACTGCGGGAGCACCGGGCTCGGCCGGGATCGTGGCGCGCCATGCCACCTGGCCGGTGAAAAACGGGATTTCGTGGCCATTGAGGGCCGCACGCGCCTGCGACTGCAGGCCATCCGCCCCAAGGATCAGCGCGGCGGAACGCCGGGTGCCGTCGGAAAGGGTCAGAACTGGCGGCGCACCGGGCGCGATCGCGGCAACCCTTTGGCCAAGGTGCAGCACCACACCGGCGTTGCGGCAGGCGTCTGCCAGCAGCGCGATCAGATCGGCGCGGT
>Ga0105049_10000172_pt1 | contig 66541 bp, 62 predicted proteins | sample MAT06_FD_78087 | JGI IMG/M metagenome (GOLD analysis project Ga0105049, IMG submission 78087) | Freshwater microbial communities from Lake Fryxell liftoff mats and glacier meltwater in Antarctica - MAT-06 | ecosystem: Environmental > Aquatic > Freshwater > Ice > Liftoff microbial mat | place...
GGGCAAAGCGCCGGAACCAGCGTCATTTCGGCAGCCGTCCGCCTTGTATCGGGAAGCACGACGCTGACCGTGACGACCGCAGGGTTGACTAGCATCGCGCTAACACCGCTCAATCCGAATGTCCTTACCGGCCAAAATCAGCAGTTCATCGCCCGCGGAACCTACACCGATGCGTCGGTTGTTGATATCTCATCCAGAGTGGTGTGGACATCAAGCATGGTCTCGGTTGCTATCGTCAATCCAAGCGGTCAGCCAAACAGCGGCCTTGCATTTGGCGTTTCACCCGGCTTGTCCGTCATCGCGGCAACACTTGGCACGATCTCGGCACAAACCAACCTTACGGTAACCGCGCCGGTGACGCTCAGCTCGGTTTCGGTCACGCCGACCAATCCGACCATTGCGATCGCCGCAACGCAGCAGTTCACCGCGTTTGCAAATTACTCGAACGGCGTATCGGCTAATGTCACCAATACCGCCAACTGGACATCGGCGACAATTGCCGTGGCGATTGTCGTCAACGGTTCCGGCTTGGCGACTGGCATATCGGGTGGCACCTCGGTGATCACCGCGTCATTTGGCGGTAGTTCGGGAAGCACGTTGCTCACCGTGCAGCCAGGAGGTCCTCCACCAATCAGCTTCGGCGCAGCGAATCCATTCGGTGCCTTTGGGGGCGGTGCTGGCATTACCAATCAGGGTATCCTCACCGTCGTCAACGCTGACATTGGCACTACCGGGGCTTCCACGGTAATTACCGGGTTCCATGACTCTTCGGTCGCCTACACCTCACCATTGGTCTTAGCACCTGCTGGCAGAGGATGCACCTACACGGAGACGACGCTCAATATCGGCAACGTGACCGGCAGGATCTACACCGCTGCACCACCGCCCACCGTTGACTGTCCGCTTGGAGGTACGGCGGCGACGTTCAACACGGCAACGCTCGCATTGGCCGCCGCGCAGAACGCTTGGTCGAACACCTTCTCGCCAGCAGGAATGCCGGGGGGTACCGATCCAGGTGCAGGCCAGTTGGGTGGACGCACGCTGTTTGCCGGTGTGTATCAAGCGGCGGGGGGTTCATTCTTAATCACCGGCTCCGATTTGGTGCTCGATGGCCAGGGCAATACCAACGCACGTTGGGTATTCCAGACCGCCAGCACCTTAACGGTCGGTGCGCCCGGTGCGCCGCGTAGCGTCCAGCTGATCAACGGTGCACAGGCTAGGAACGTGGTGTGGCGTGTTGGTAGTGCGGCAACCATCAATGCGGCTGGCGGTGGCACTATGGTCGGCACCATCATCGCCAACGCTGGCGTCACGTTCTCCACCGCAGGCAATGTCGCGTTGGTGACCTTGAATGGCCGTGCCCTGTCACTCAATGCATCGGTGACTATGGTCAACACCGTCATCAACTTGCCGTGACCTTGAAGCGAAATGAAACTGGCGCGTCCGCGTGAATCTGGCGGATGTGCCGGTGTAACGAATTTGTAGGGCTCAAGCGAATGCAGGAATGCGTCGCCAGAGTTTCTTAATATTTTGCTGGAGATAAAAATGAAATTATCAAAAACTACGGTGACACTAGTACTAACGGCAATGGCAGCCGTAACAAGTTCAGATGCAATGGCCAACGAACTGGGTTGGTACATGGGGGGAAATGCCGGGCAATCGACGGCTAAAATCGACGACGCACGTATCGCCAGAGGTCTTGCCGGTGGGGGTTTCACAACCACCTCGATCAACGATGACAATCGCGATAACGGCTATAAGGTCTTTGGGGGGTATTTGTTTAACAAGCACTTCGCCATCGAAGGCGGTTACTTCGACCTTGGCAAGTTTGGCTTCACAGCAACTACCTTGCCGCCGGGTACCTTGAACGGAAGGCTCAAGGCGCGCGGCGCGAATCTGGACGCGGTGCTTTTCATGAATATGACCGAGCGCTTCTCTTTGTTTGGCCGCGCAGGTGTTGCATACGCTGATGTACGGAATAACTTTTCCGGAACTGGGCTGGTCGTGGTCAACAATCCCAACCCCAGCAAGAAAGACACTAATTACAAATTTGGCGGTGGTCTGCAATACGCGTTTAATGACAATCTAGCCATGCGCCTTGAAGCCGAGCGCTACCGTATCGACGATGCGGTAGGCAATAAGGGTGATATCGACCTCGTATCACTGGGACTTGTGTATCGCTTTGGTCGTACCCGTACAGTGCCAGCGTCGTATGTGCCGCCGTTAGCGTCCGCCCCCGCGCCGGAACCCGTGCGGGAAGTATTTGTTGCGCCGCCCCCACTACCGACACCGCCAGCGCCACCAGCGCGGCCGTTACCGCCACGCTTTGAGCGCTTCACTCTATCGGCCACCGAGTTGTTCGGCTTCGATAGCGCAGAGCTGCGATTGCCACATCCAAAGCTAGATGAAATCGCAACTGCGTTGAGCAACAATCGCGACATCAGCAATGTAGCCATTACGGGTCACGCCGACCGCATCGGCTCGCCAGCGTACAACCAGAAACTGTCAGAACGGCGCGCGATGTCGGTGAAGGACTACTTAGTCAGTCGCGGCGTCGATGGTTCACGTCTGACGGCCAGCGGCAGGGGTGAATTAGTTCCTGTTGTCGAATGTACCGATAAGAATCGTCCTGCCCTGATCATTTGTCTGGAACCGAATCGCCGGGTGGAAATTGAACAGATCACGATTGACCGACGCGTGCAGTAGGTTGCTGGCGTAGAACGCATCAATGTAAAACGGCCACTTGATGTGGCCGTTTTCTATTCCGTTTTTAATTTCAGTCGCCCGCGTTAAACCTAGAAATAGCAGCGGAATCGAAACAAAACCCCTTTATTGACGAGCACCTTGGGCCGTTTTTGGCTCAAAACCCCCGCCCAATAGGCACTATTTAATCCGGCGCGGTTTGGGAGGAACGACCCAGTGTCCACGTTGCGCCGATGCCAAACGACGCACCACCATCGTTCACATGTAGCGGGCTACTTTTATTCGCGCCCGCACTAGCAACGTCATAGCGGGTGAAGGCAAAGATGCGCAAATCTTTGGTGATAGCGCGGGAAAGGGCAAGCTGCACGCGCGGCGTGATGATGCCCGATTTCGCGGTGTAGGCCGGGCGGGCGCGGTTCGCAAATGCTGTGGGCACGCCGTATAAAAACTCATTGTATTTGCCATCGCCCACTACCACGCTCGCACTGGTGCTCACGCCCCAGCCGCCACCAAAGTCACGATTGTCATAAGACAACCGTGGCTCGAATGCGAAACCGCGATGCTTAATGCCATCATCAAGCTCAAATACGCCGCGCAATGGAATATCCAAACGAACAACTGAGCTAGGCGTTGGCCGCGCCAGATTCAACCGCACGCGCGGGCCAAACTCAAATTGAAAACCAAGGTCAGGCATACCGCGGCGCACATCGACATCGTCGCTTGATGCGCCAAGGGCGGCGGCAAAACCAATATCGAACTCAACTGTTTTTGTTTTGAGCACACGCGCGCCAACGGTGTCGCCATCGGCCCGAAATACCGGGCCACGATAGATAAACCAAGGCAGCGCCACCACCCGTCCCACCCGCTTATCAGCGCCTGGGTAGGCCGGACTGGTTATGCCAATACCCGCTACCCCCGCTTCCCATAGTGGCCGATTCGGCGTCTCTACATTCGGCTCGGCTTGCGCGGCAGCGAAAGTGGATGCGGTGGCCGAAGCAAGTAATAGCGAGGCAATAAATAATGGCTTGGTGCATTGTGATGTTCTACGGGATGCAGGAAGCCATGCAGTGCATGTTGTGGAAGGTAATGTAGCGGGGGACGCAGCAAATAACATGGCGAGTCTTTCTAAAGTTATTGAAGGCAAAGTGGTAATGCGACCTCACAGGCGCAAAATCGTTCGTGCGGAGCGCTGCAACGCGTTTGTAACCATCACAAACGGCATCAGTCAGACGCTTACAATAACGCATTTATTTTCGCCCGCACTCCCCTATAATTTTTGAGTAAACAAAATGAAAACGTCACACAGTAATACCACCCTAACGTCAGCGTTGTTGTGCGCATTAGGTATTTTTCTAAGCAACGTAACACTGATGGCGCAAACGCCCGCCACCACAAATGCAACGCCAGCAGCGTCGGGAAAACTGCCCAGCGATAAATACGAGCAGCCGCAGTACAAAGTAATAGAGAAAATTGATGCTATCGAGATTCGCGAATATCAGCCAATGCTAATGGCCGAGGTTGATGTTGAAGGTGATCGTAGCAGTGCCACGAACACAGGCTTTCGCGTGCTGGCGGGCTATATTTTTGGCGGTAACACTTCCCGCACCAGCATCGCGATGACATCGCCCGTCACGCAGACGGATGCGGTGCTACCTGACGAAAAGAGCAGCAGCGTAAAGATCGCGATGACCTCGCCGGTGACATTGACACCCGCTGAAAAGGCAGAAGCAAAGAATAAAACGTCAAACGAAAATACCAACGAAAAAACGCCGTTGCGCTGGACAGTCGCCTTCTTGATGCCGAGTCAGTACACGCTCGAGACATTACCCAAACCAAACAACGCGCAAATTCGATTTCGCGTGAGCGCACCAGAGCGCCGGGTTGCTATTCGTTTTAGCGGTTTTTCATCAGCATCGAATTTAGCGAAGCATCGCGCTGCGTTGGATGCATTTATCACCACCCGCAAACTTAAAACGGCCGGCGTGCCAATGCTAGCGTTCTACGATGACCCATTTACCGCGCCATGGAACCGTCGCAATGAATGGTGGGTGAGCCTGTCACCAGTTTGAGCCCGCCTGAATTCATGCTGGTGTTGGGGTCTGCGGACGGCTAACTATTTATACTTCAAGCGCGGGACAGCTTTAATTCATCTCCAATGCAACAAGATGAGCCACTTCGGGGATTTTTTCTGTATTCATCATTAGGCGCGTTAAAAGAATAGACGAGTGGCAGCGATTCGTCGTTATTCATCGGACGCATCGACTCACTTAATCATTAATGGAAAAAACATGATCAAACGCTCAACCTTGGCGCCGCCTCCAATCCTTGTCGCAACCGTTGCGGCATGGTTTATTAGCGTATCTGCTAACGCACAAGTCTCCCTCATAGCAACTGGAGCGCCCGCAACAACCACGCCTGCCACCACCGCTGTGCCAGAGTCTGACCCAGCCATGCGATTACCTGAACTTAACGCGGGTGAATGGTTTGATGGCAAAGCGGCTGGCACCTTTGGTGAAAAAGTGGTGAATTTCCTGCCGCGCTCAAAACGGGTGGCGGTGGTCGGCTTCAAGGTCATTTTTATCAATGAAACTTTTGCACGTGCACGCGTTCGTGCGAGCTACCTGCCCGGTCGTGACACCACTGGTGCTAGCGCAGCAATGCAGGTAAATTTGACGGGCGTGGATGATGCAACGTTACAGGCGTTAACCGATCAAGCTTACATGCGCTTCGTAGGTCAATTGCGCGCTGCCGGTCGCGAGGTGATGACAGTTGCTGATATGAAGTGGGATTACAGTGAATTTCAATCGGTGACTGGACCTACCGACGTAAAAGACGCCGATACCAAAGGCCGCGCCTTTGCACCGAGCACGATGCCGGTGTGGTTTCAGATAGGCGAATACGCAGGGCCAACCCTTGACCAAGCCAACTACAGAGCAATGAACGCGGCCTCATTCAAAGCAGGTGCACCGCTCATGTTATCGACGACGTTGGTGGTGGATTTTGCGCAAATGGCATCTAGCGGCAATCGCAGCGGGCTAGTTGCGCGCACCGCCGATGTCGGCACGACACTGGCAATGAGTGTGCGTCGAATTGACACCCGATTGACGCGCGCTGAAGAGGTTAAATTTGGAATAGTGCACAAAGGCGATGACGGCTGGTTGCGCCTGACCAAGCCACTCGAAACCGATCTTGAATTTGCATTGTTAAAAACGTCAGAGAAAGATCACGGTTCAGGCGTTGGTGGATTTCTCTCCCGCGCGTTAGTCGGCACTGGCAAAACGGCATTTCGTCGGGCAGAAACTACAAACGGCGAATACAGTAAAGCCGCGACCGCCGTGCTTGAACGCGCGACCGGGACGCTCGCAAAATTGTTCGCAGAAAGCGCACCGCGGTAATGCCCTTGGCTCAATAGGCGCTTCGGCACTGCGGTTTTTGGTGGGCGCGGTTTTTGAATTTACAAGAACGTTAAAGTCCATCGTAGCGTTCGTGAATGCGAGCTTTGTCTTTTCACAGACCGAAGGCAATCCCTTTTTCGGCACGAACCGCATTTAGGCTCTACGTTATAACGTCCTACTGGACGGGCGTTTTCGGCCAACAAAATCTGAAGACGCCTATGGATAAACGGCCTTATATTTTAGAAAGCTTCTATAACCATACGGCGAGAATGGACATTGCCTTTCCCCTGTTTGCAAAATTCGCCGCTGTACGTGAATACCGCTCTACTCCTTAAGACGACGTTTGTCCGCTCGCTACGGTTTCTTTAAGCTCCCGTTACACATCAGAACACTCGTCTGTATCGTATTTAGTTGGTGTTCTCCTCATCACTTCACAAAACTTCGTATGCGATGAATAGCACCGCACTAAGCAAACCCCCTAGAAGAGACACGATGCTGTTAATATTTGTGAATCGTTTTCACAAACTGTTCTCGGCAATGGCTCTGCAACAAAATTCCGCGCTTGATAAGCAAATTGCTTCCGTCTATGCCGAATTAAAACGGCTTGCGCAAAATCAGCTGCGCGGTAATCGTGCACACCATACGCTTTCAGCCACGGCGCTCGTACACGAGGCCTACTTAAAGCTCGCTTCGTCATCAACGGCGTGGAATGATCGTCATCACTTTTTAGGTATTGCGTCGAACGCGATGCGGCAAATTTTGGTCAATTATGCGGAGGCGCGCAATGCCGAAAAACGCGGCGGTGGCTGGCTGAAATTAACGCTGACTTCCGCTCTACCGTACTTAGAGGAGGCCGCCGCTAAAGCGGTGGCTCAGGCAAACGTTCAAGGTGCAGGCGAGGTTGATGTGGTCGCACTTGACCACGCGTTACGCGAACTGGAGTCACTTGATCCACGCCAAGCCAAAATCGTTGAATTACGCTATTTCGGCGGACTTTCTATTGAAGATACGGCTAGTGTGTTGTCGCTATCCACCGCCACGGTGAAACGCGATTGGACGCTCGCACGACTGTTTCTAAAAAATCGCTTATCGCTATGACGCTTACACCAGAGCGGTGGAAACGTGCGCAGGTGATCATCGCCGATGCACTTGAGCAGCCATTAGCGCTTCGTGACCCATTGGCGGTTCGCCTTTGCGAAGGCGATGAGGACTTATTAACCGACGTGCGCGCGATGCTTGCCAACGCCGATAATACTGACGGCTTTTTATCCTCCCCGGCAGTTATTCCAGACGCCGCTGACGACACCGCGTCGACCATCAATCTCAACGGCTCAATGGTCGGTGCTTGGCGATTAGAAAGTGAGATTGGACGCGGCGGAATGGGTTTGGTATTCCGTGCACACCGCGCTGACGGCGCCTATGAGCAGCTCGCCGCGCTGAAAATATTACGCGGCATTTCTAGTACGCCGCGTGACGCATTGTTGATGGCGCGCGAGCGACAAACCTTAGCCGCACTCAACCATGCCAACATCGCCCGACTGATTGACGGTGGAAATACCGTGGACGGTACACCCTACTTGGTGATGGAATATGTTGAAGGGTTAGCAATTGACAAATATTGCGAAACAAAGCGGCTAGTACTGAGCGCTCGTATCATGCTGATCGAGACCTTATGTAATGCGGTACAGAGCGCACATGAGTCGCTCGTGGTGCACCGCGACTTAAAGCCTAGCAATGTGCTCGTGACCAATGTTGGCGTATTGAAGCTGCTGGATTTTGGTGTCGCGCGTGCCATTGATCAGGCGCAAGCGGCTTCGATGACGCAAGGCGTGCTGCCATTCACGCCACGTTACGCGAGCCCAGAACAAATGTCTGGCGCGCCGGTGAATGTGGCGACGGACGTCTATGGCATTGGTTTATTGCTCTATGAATTACTTGCAGGCAATAGTCCTTACCGTGTGATTTCCACTAATCGCACGACATCAATGGTAGCAACGATGCGTGCTGTTTTGGAAGATGAGCCTGAGCTAGCCAGCCTGGTCGCCCAGCGCTTTCAACCACAAAATGCTATGGCGCTACGCGGCGATCTGGATACGATACTTCACAAGGCGTCAGCCAAAGAGCCGTCAGCGCGCTATAAAACGGTTGAGGCGTTACGTAACGATCTGTATGCCTGGCGCAACGGCCTACCGATCACCGCACGACCCAGCACTTGGCGTTACCGCGCGTCAAAATTTACAGGCCGCCACAAACTCGGCGTTACATTTTCCGTACTTGCCGTTATTGCCATTAGCGCAAGCTTGGTGCTGGCGTTAGTGCAGGCGCAAATCGCGCAACACGAACGCTTACTCGCCGAACAACGCTTTGCAGAGGTGCGTAAATTTTCGCGCAATATGCTCTACGATTATCACGATGCCATTGAGCGCCTACCAGGTTCACTGGCAGCGCGTCAGCGGTTGGTGACCGACGGTGTGGGTTATCTTGATGCGCTGGTTGCGAGCCGCAGTCGTGACCCAATTTTGTTGACTGAATTAGCCGCCGGTTATGAGCGCCTAGGGCGCATCAGCAGCGCCGTCTGGTCGTCAAATTTAGGTAAGCCGGTTGAGGCCGCCGCACAATTTTCGAAAGCGCTTGCCATTCGCGAGCGGCTTTATCTAGAAGCACCAAAGGATGTGACGTACGCCAACGCCTTTGCCGCGTCGTTGCTGGTGGCGGGTGAGCAAGATTCTTTACTGCGTAAGGCAGATGCCGCCGTAGCAGCGCTGGATCGCGGCATCGCGGTATTAGAGCCATTTATCGCTACAGACCGCGGCGCAATTGAGCCTGCGGTGAGCAAGACAATTGCGCAGTTGTATCGGGTTCGTACCTCTGTTGATAGTTGTGCGGGGGTTAATACGCGCGGCAAATCGGCCGAGGCATACGCATTTATTCAAGCTAAGCGACCTATCATTGACAGAGCCTATGCCGTGCGGCAGCAAGATACGAGTGCGCAGACGGAGTTCGCCGCATTTTTGGTTGAAATTGGTATGCTCGGCGCATGTCGAGGAGATTTTGATGCGGGTTATGCCAACGTCAAAGAGGCCTTTGATTTGCTGCGTCGATTGCAAGCCACACAGCCTAGCGAAAATAGTTATCAACGCGAATTGGCAATGACTGAAATTGAGCTTGCCACTATCGAGTGGCATCGTGCTAACTATACTGACGCCGCCGACATCGCGCTATCGGCCAAGGAAAAAATTAGCAAGGTCATCGCCCAAAATCCAGACGATATTGGCGTACACATGAATGCAATGGTTATCAACGCTAAGGCGGTAAACTTTTTACTGCTGGCAAAACGTGATGCAGAAGTGAGCGTACCGCTGACAGATGGCCAGACTTCTCTGGCGACTATCTTGAAGTTGTCACCCAACAATCAATTCGCCAAAATTTTCCAAACGGCAATTGCCATGAATAAAACTAAATTAGATGCAAGAATGGGACGCTCAGAGGCTGCTATCGCGGAACAGCGCCGCATTTTGGCAACGGCGCGTGCGGCAATTCAGCCAGACAATTTTCGCAGCTATCAATACACCGCCAGAGCTGCACAAAATCTTTCCGAGTCGTTCCCTGCCGCCCGCCGTGCGGAGGCTTGCAGTGCACTGCTAGAGGCGGTGAACCGTTTCCAACAAATTGTCGCCAACGATCCTGAAAATATCTCAATTGCCTTGGATTTGAGTCGCTCAAGCGGTCAGCTAAATGAATGGATTAACGCCGACGCAGCTGGCATATCTAGTGGATCTGGTGCGTCAAACACATGCCTTTCCCCCGCTGAAACGCAAACCGCAAAACAGCTAATCGACTATGCACGCATCACGACACAAAAATTTGTCGCCCGCAAATTAGCGGTGCGCGATCTGCCGGAAATTGCCGCGCGCTTGGATATTGCCGCCAATTGAAAAGAAGCGCCTACGAAAGGCGAAGCCTCGGTTTTATCGGCAATAATCAACTTCATGCAACTACGCCTACTCTTCTTCACACTCATCGCCGCCTTACTATTCGCAACCGCCGCGACAGCCGTTACTGCTAAGACGCTTAACGTTGGCTCCAAACGTTTTACCGAGTCGTATGTGCTCGCCGAAATCATCCGACAGCGCGCCGCCGCTACGGATGAGACAAGCGTTACGCATTTGCAAGGGCTTGGTAATACGGCGATTGTGCTGGGCGCATTGCAAACTGGGGCAATTGATATTTATCCCGAATACACCGGCACGATTGCGCGCGAAATCCTGAAGCTTGACGCGGTGCCTTCACTGGCCGCGTTGAACGCAAAATTGTCGCCGATGGGCTTGGCCGTTTCCATACCGCTGGGATTTAACAATACTTATGCGTTGGCAATCCCGCGCCGCATCGCGGTCGCCAAAAATATAAACACGCTTTCCGATTTGCAATTACATCCTGATTTGCGATTAGGGTTATCGCAAGAATTCATTGGTCGCGCCGACGGCTGGGTGGGGCTGAAGCGCACCTATTCACTGCCATGGACAACCGTGCGAGGGCTTGATCATGGGATAGCCTATCAAGCAATAAAGTTAGGCCAAATTGATGTGATTGATGTTTACTCGACGGATGCCAACATCAGCAACTATGATTTGACGGTATTGACCGACGATAAAAATTATTTTCCGCATTACGACGCGGTGCTATTGCATAAAGCTGACTTGCCCACGCGCTACCCAGCGGCGTGGACGGCACTGCAATCGCTAGAAAATCAAATTGATGCTGGCGCGATGCGCAGCATGAATGCTAAGGCCGAAATAGAGAAGCTAGCGTTCGACAAAATCGCACAAACATTTTTAGATGCTAAGTTTGCCGGCAAAGCCACCATGGTCGCGCCGCCAGACCCGCGCTCGTTTTGGTCGGCTCTGCTTTCAGCCGTATTCGCACCCGACTTCACCCGTTTGGCTTGGCAACATTTTGTATTGGTATTTTTGTCACTAGCCGCCAGCACGTTGGTGGGCATACCGCTTGGCGTACTGGCGGCGCGCCATCCGCGGCTCGGTAGCGTCATCATCGGCGTGACCAACATATTGCAAACGGTGCCCTCACTTGCGTTGCTGGCAATTTTGATTTCGATCACCGGGCAAATCGGGCTTGTACCAGCATTGATTGCGCTATCTGTTTACGCGTTGCTCCCCATTGTGCGCAATACGCATACGGGACTCGCACAAATTCCACATGGCACCAAACAGGCCGCACGTGCATTCGGCATGACACCACCGATGGTGCTGCGACATATTGAACTGCCGCTCGCCCGTGCAACAATTGTGGCGGGAATAAAAACGTCCGCCGTGATGAGTGTCGGCACCGCAACCATTGCGGCCTTTATCGGCGCAGGCGGATTCGGTGAGCGCATCGTCACCGGCTTAGCGTTGAATGACTACACCACCTTGCTCGCCGGCGCACTGCCGGTGGCAGCACTTGCGCTGTTCCTTGATGGCGCATTTACGTTAGCCGAGCATCTCATTACGCCACCGGCACTGCGAACTAAACCGTTGACCTGACGGCCTACTGTTGAGTGCGGCGAACGCTGCTGTAGCAACGAAATGTAAAACTCATTTATTGGCGGCGCTTTAGAGGCATTTATGCTTCAAACATCCCGCTGATAAACGAGTTTATCACTTGTTTTTATTGCGGCAGGTAACGTGCTGCGCGAGGCTTTCCGGTAAAATGGCTTCTCTACCGTGTCCCTGTGTATTTCACCCGAAAACATCTTTCGTAAACATGCCTAAATTAGACGAAAAAACACCGAAGAATTTCGAATCCGCAATGGCCGAGCTCGATCAATTGGTGGAGAAAATGGAGGCGGGGCAGCTGCCGTTGGAAGAGTCCATTGCTGCCTATCAACGCGGCGCTATGTTACTCAAATTTTGCGAAGCAAGATTAGCCGACGCAGAGGCGCGGATTCAGGTGTTAGCGCCCGCTGCGAATGGTGATCCCGCCAAGCTTGAAGACTTCACCGAATAATCAAATCAGATGACTGTATTTCACGATTGGGCGCGCGCCACCGCTGCGGAGATGGAAGTCACCTTGGGCGCACTTTTGCCCGCAGCCACCGCCACGCCCACGCGTCTGCATGATGCAATGCGCTACTCTACGCTCGGTGGCGGCAAGCGGGTCAGACCAATGCTGACATTTGCGGCGGGTGAAGTGACCCAGGCCGCGCCAGAACGCGTAAAAATTGCCGCCGCCGCCGTCGAAATGATTCACGCCTACTCGCTCATACATGACGATATGCCGTGCATGGATGACGATGTGCTGCGGCGTGGGCGACCAACATGCCATATTGAATTTGATGAGGCCACGGCGCTTTTGGCGGGCGACGCACTGCAAGCGTTAGCGTTTGAAATTGTCAGCGCCTATAAACTCGCCGACAACCCTGCTACACAACTTACCGTCTTAAAATTATTTAGTATGGCCTGTGGCTCGCGAGGCATGGCGGGCGGGCAGGCGATTGATTTGGCGAGCGTGAATAAAGACATTACGCTACCGGAATTGGAATACATGCACATGCTCAAAACGGGAGCACTAATTCGTGCAGCGGTCTTGATGGGCGCGTATTGCGGTCGCTCGATGACGGATAGCGAAATAGACAAAATTGACCACTACAGCAAGTGTGTAGGCCTCGCGTTTCAGGTAGTGGACGACATTTTAGATTGCGAGTCTAATACTCTCAAATTAGGTAAGACCGTAGGCAAAGATAAAGACGCCAATAAACCGACCTATGTAAGTCTGATGGGGCTCGAACCGGCTAAACAATTTGCTGAGGAATTGCTGAATGACGCCATCGAAAGCGTTAGCGTTTTTGGGCATCGGGCCCAACGATTGCGTGACTGTGCCGAATTAATCGTCCGTCGCGATCATTAGAAAGACTAATAATGACAACACCTGCCGCTCACAACAACCAGCACCACTATCCGCTCCTCGATAAGGTCAATGATCCTGCTGATCTACGTAAAATTGATCGGCGCGATTTGCTGCAACTGTCATCGGAACTACGTAACTTTATTTTGCAATCCGTCTCCGCGACAGGCGGACACTTATCATCAAACCTAGGCACAGTAGAGCTCACCATTGCGCTGCATTATGTATTTAATACGCCGCATGATCGTATCGTGTGGGATGTCGGCCATCAAACTTACGGCCACAAAATATTAACCGGGCGTCGTGCCGGTATGCCAAAACTTAGGCAAAAGGGCGGCATTGCGGGCTTCCCACGGCGTGAAGAGTCCGTCTACGACACCTTTGGTACCGCGCATTCGTCCACTTCTATTTCGGCCGCGCTCGGCATGGCCGTAGCAGCACGTCTTAGCAACATCAAACGTCACGCCATTGCGGTCATTGGTGACGGCGCTATTACCGCCGGCATGGCCTTTGAAGCGATGAATAATGTTGGTCGCGAAAATCTCATCGTGATTTTGAATGACAACGATATGTCGATATCAGAATCCATCGGCGCGCTGAATAATTATTTCGCCAAGCTGATGTCAGGCCAGTTCTATGCTTCCACTAGAAAGACCGCCGAAAAAGCCTTGCAATACACGCCCACATTCAAAGAGCTCGCCAAAAAACTTGAAGGCCACGCCAAGGGATTGGTCACACCTTCAACCATGTTTGAAGAGTTCGGCTTTAACTATACTGGCCCCATCGATGGCCACAATGTGGATGTGTTGATTGATACCTTGAGCAATATCAGCAAACTCAGTGGTCCGCAATTTTTACACGTGGTGACAAAAAAAGGCCAAGGCTACAAGCTCGCCGAAGATGACCCCATTAACTATCACGGCCCGTCAAAATTTGACCCTAAAATCGGCGTCGTTAAAGCTGCACCTGTCGCCAACGCCAACCCCAAACCAACCTACACGCAAGTATTTGGCGATTGGTTATGCGATATGGCGCGTCAAGACAAACGCACTGTCGGCATAACCCCGGCCATGCGCGAAGGCTCGGGGTTGGTTAGGTTTTCGCAAGAATTTCCAGAGCGTTATTTTGATACGGCTATTGCCGAGCAGCACGCGGTGACGTTCGCCGCCGGTTTAGCGGCAGACGGCCTGCGGCCCGTGCTTGCGATTTACTCGACATTTTTACAGCGCGGTTACGACCAGCTCATCCACGATGTCGCGCTACAAAATCTGCCGGTCGTGTTTGCGTTAGATCGCGGTGGCTTGGTAGGCGCGGATGGCCCCACGCATCATGGCGCGTTTGATTTATCTTTTTTACGCTGCATTCCCAACATGGTCGTCATGGCACCAGCTGATGAAAACGAATGCCGCCAAATGCTCACTACCGGCATGAAGCTCGACCAACCTTCCGCCATACGCTATCCGCGCGGCACGGGCACAGGCGTGGCGCTTGACACGGAATTGACCACGCTACCCGTCGGTAAAGGCGTCATCGTGCGCGATGCCAAAGGCTACGCTAACGTTGGCCAAAACCCAGCGCACAAACAGCGCATCGCGATATTTGCCTTCGGCTCAATGGTTAGGCCCGCCCTAGACGCCGCGGAAGAATTAAACGCCACTGTCGCCAATATGCGGTTTGTCAAACCTATCGATGAAGAATTAATTTTTAAATTAGCTACTACTCACGATGTCATCGTCACTATTGAGGAAAACGTCGTCATGGGTGGTGCTGGTAGCGCGGTTGCGGAGTCGCTCGCCGCACAGCATCTGACGATGCCGATATTGCACCTAGGCTTGCCAGACAATTTTGTCGAGCATGGTGACCCGGCACTATTACTGGCCGATTGTGGCTTGAATCGCGATGGTATTTTGCAATCTATTCAGCGGTGGCTGATTGCCTACGAGGCGACATTTACGGCGACACAAAAAGCTGCACGTTAATTTTTTTTATAAGGGTCTTATCATGTGTAAATTTTCATTTCTTTTTTTATCTTGTACCTTGTTAGTCGCGCCGTTTGCGTTTGCACAGGAAGCAAAACCTGCTGCTGCTACGCCCGCTTCCGCCGCGCCTGCCACAACCGTTCCTGCCACAACCGCTAAACCCACTGAAGCCACTCAACCGGTAGTCAAACCACCGCACCATCCAGCAGTCCCAAAACACATCTGTAAGCAGCCCGAAGCACCAGGAAAATTAGGCAGCGACAATCAACAGAAAAACTTCGTCAAGGATATGGATGGCTACCGCGATTGCCTAATCGCGTATCGCACCGAAATGAACAAACTGGCCAAGGGACATGTTGATGCCGCCAATGCGGCGGTGGAAGAATTTAACGATTACGCGGCGTCGTTGCGGAAAAAGTAATTTGGCCGGTGGGGAGGTGAGGTACGCGAGGCAAAACCTTTTTTACCGCCTGGGCATGCCGACGGATGCTGTTAGACGCCGACAACGTCAACACCGACGGACGGGGCGGCGGCAGCGACGATCCACCGATACGAAGTATTGTTTATAAGCATTGGGGCGCATGGCGCACCCTACCATTTCGGCGGTGACCTTTTTGGCGTTTAGTGGCGTTTATTGGTGCGCGCCGGCATTTCTGGATCTTTATCCGCTCTCATCAACGGCGCAGGTTTTAATCTTACGCCGCCTCAAAAAAACCATTCTCACTTACCCAGCGCATTGACTCGTGCGCGTTTGTATTGATTTGGCCACTCTATTTCCACCCCTAATTCTGCTGCGGCGTTGAGCGGCCAGTGCGGGTTGCGCAGCATGGCGCGGGCGAGCAGCACCGCATCCGCGTCTTGATTTGCTATAACCGCTTCGGCTTGCGTGGCACTGGTGATCAGGCCAACGGCGCCGGTGGCAATATTGGCGCCTTCGCGAATGGCACGGGCAAATGGCACTTGGAAACCCGGATAGGGTGTGATGTTAGCGTCCGCCACCGCACCGCCGCTGGAGACATCAATGAAATCCACACCCAATGCCTTTAGGCGTGCGCTTAACGTTATCGAGTCTGCTAATGTCCAACCACCGTCTTTCCAATCGGTGGCGGAAATTCGCGCAAATAATGGCAAATCATCGGGCCACACTGCGCGTACTTTACTGGCGACTTCCAGCACAAACCGCATTCGATTATCCAGTGAGCCGCCGTATGTGTCGGTGCGATGGTTTGATAGAGGTGACAAAAATTGGTGCGCAAGATAGCCGTGTGCGGCGTGGATTTCAACCACTTGAAATCCAGCTTGGAGGGATCGGGAGGCAGCGTCCGCGAAGGCTTGAACGATGTCGCGAATTTCAGTTATCGACATCGCGTGCGGCACGCCAAGCTTGTCTGAAAATGCATCCTCACTAGGGCCACGCACCGCCCAGCCACCTTCAGCTTCCGCCACCAAACCGCTGCCTCGCCACGGAGCGTAGCTTGACGCCTTGCGTCCCGCATGGGCTAGCTGGATTGCCGCCACGCTGTCATTGGCACGAATGAAGCGGGTGATGGGTTGCCATTTTTCTGTTTGTGCGTCATTCCATATGCCGACATCTTCCGGCGAGATGCGGCCATCGGCGGTCACGGAAGCAGCCTCGGTCATCACCAGTGCCGCACCGCCGACAGCACGTGTGCCCAAGTGAACCAAATGCCAATCATTCGGTACGCCGTTGGTAGCAGAGTATTGGCACATGGGCGAGACAAAAATGCGGTTTTTGAACGTGATGGAACGTAAGCGAAAAGCTGAAAAAAGTTGGGACATGTTTTTTTAATCTCGGTGAATAGTGCGCATCGGCAGGCTAGGTAAATAAAAAGGTCTCTAAAAGGGCATGTAATCGCCGTTACCTGCTGGTACGGCTGTTCATTGATAATGTTGAAATGACGACGTTGCCTAATCACACATTTACGTCGCTGGAAGACTGGCGACAACGTGGAGAGTACTTTCCACATCGAGGGCATCGGGTGTTTTTTGTGCGCTCGTCAGTTGATGCCGTGATGAAGCCAACACTATTGCTGATTCACGGCTTTCCAGGGGCCTCTTGGGATTACTCATTACTATGGCGATCATTATCAGCGCGTTTTAACGTAATCGCACCTGACCTGATCGGCTATGGATTTTCGGCTAAGCCACAAAACTATGACTATCGTATTTTTGACCAAGCTGATTTGTGCGAAGCGTTATTGCAGCGTTTGCAGGTGACTGGCTATCATCTGCTGGCGCATGATGTGGGTGATACGGTGGCGCAAGAGTTACTCGCACGAGCTAAAGATGGCACGGCAACGCTCAACCTTAAAAGCGTTTCATTCCTTAACGGCGGATTATTTCCAGAGACACATCGCACCCGTTTCGTCCAGCAATTATTGCTTTCACCGGTTGGTCGAATTGTCGCAAAACGCATAACGCGCGCCAGTTTCGCCGCCAATATGACACAAATTTTTGGCGTCAACACGCTTCCGTCAACACGCCAGCTTGATGTAATGTGGGCGCTCGCTACTGAAAATGACGGCCTTGCTGTTATGCATCTGCTTATCTATTACATTTGTGAGCGTCGCCGCTATCGCGAGCGCTGGGTGGACGCGCTGATTCATGCAGGTGGGGGTATTACGCGTAGAGCAATTCCGATTCAATTAATTATTGGCACAGATGACCCGATTTCCGGACGACACATGGCAGATCGCTACCGACAGCTTATCCCTGAGGCCAACATCATGCTACTCAATGGCATTGGCCACTACCCACAACTAGAAGCACCCGATTTAGTGTTGCGTGGATTTTTTGATTTTTTTGAGTCAATTCATTTAACATGAGGACGCTAAATATTCAGGCGGGCGGGCGCGCAATTCAACACATTCGTGCGCACGGCCTACGACCCGAAGACATTACGATGCTGCCAGGTGCCGCTGGCGGGCCGAAAGGATTGGGCTTAGTCAAGCTCGATGAGTGGTTATTTGCCGATTGGTTACCGACAGGGTTTGCAAAACGTGATGCACCGATTGATTTAGTCGGTGCGTCCATTGGCGCATGGCGGTTTGCTTCCGTTTGTCGAGGGGCAATTGATGGCCAATTTTCTGCCGATAAAACGCGCGCTACGTTAAGAGCATTCGCCAACGCCTATACCGAGCAATACTATCCACGTAAGGTCTCAGCAGCCTACATCAGCCAGTGCGCTCGTGAGTTGATTGACAGCTTGTTTGTCGGCCACATCGACGATGTGCTCACCCATCCCCATTATCGACTTCACGTGCTCGCCGTGCGCGGTAAAGGCATACTCGCACGCGAGGCACGCGGCCGAACGCAGGCGGGTTATGCATTAGCCGCAATGGCAAATACCATTGGGCGGCAACATTTGCGGCATTTTTTAGATCGCATTTGGTTTTATACAAACCATAAAGAACCTTTATTGGTGGGTGTTTCCGAGCAAAATAACCTGAAAACAGCCGCCGTTAGGCGCAACCTACCTTTTGAGTGCAAACAAAAAAGCGTCCTGTTTGATCCCTTCCACACCGAATACGCCGCTTTAACGTTGCGAAATTTTGGTGATGCCCTGATTGCTTCTGGTTCCATCCCCATGATTCTTGAAGGTGTTAGAAAAATTGAGGGTGTATCCGATGGCACCTATTGGGATGGCGGCATTATTGATTACCACCTCAATTTTCCCTACGCGGAGCGAGAAGGCATTGTGCTCTATCCGCACTTTTGCAACAAGATTGTCCCGGGCTGGCTGGATAAAATGTTGCCTTGGCGTAAAGCGCGCGGCGCATGGCTCGACAATGTAGTACTGGTATCGCCCACACAGGAATATCTTGATCGACTACCGATGAAAAAACTTCCCGACCGTAATGACTTCATGCGCTACGTGGATGATAACGATGCGAGGCTAAATTACTGGCGCGTCGCGATGGCTGAGAGTGCGCGGCTGCGTGATGAATTCGCTGAATTGATTAGCTCAGGCGAGATTGCCAACCGCTTAGTGCCGTTATAGGCATCATCGCGGCGACCAGACTACTTGGTCATTTTTAATGCTCGGCCAATCGCGGCTAAGGCTGCAAAAAAAGCAGTGGCCAACACCATCGCTGAGAATACTGTTGCCAGCGATAACATTACACCCGTTAAGCCGAACACTTTCCATCCCAGCCATGACAGCACCGCTGCCGGTACGGCGCAGCAAATGATGGCGAGAACCGAAAGCAAGTATGACTTCATAGGCGATGGCAAATGTGTGTAGGAGCCAGCGAGATTTTTAGATTGGTTCATAGTGCGCGTGGTTAATATCGTTAGGGGAGGATGTTACTTGTTACCAATTACGTAGCACTAAGCTACGTCGATCAGCCTAGAAACAGTGAGTGAACGGAAACATCAGCCGAGCAATAGGTTTGTTCTTCTTAAATTAAACATCTAAATTCTGCACAATCAACGCATTGGTCTCAATAAACGCGCGACGCGGCTCAACGTCATCGCCCATCAATGTGGTGAAAATTTCATCCGCGCCAATTGCGTCATCGATCTGCACGCGATTCAAAATACGCACTTTCGGGTCCATCGTGGTTTCCCACAATTGTTCGGGATTCATTTCTCCCAAACCTTTGTAGCGTTGAATCGCCATACTATCTTTGGCTTGGGTAATTAGCCAATCAAGCGCTTCACCGAATGATTTGACAGCGACCATTTTTTCACCGCGCTTAATTTCGGCACCTTCTCGGATGAGTCCGTTTAATAGACGCGCGGTATTGACGATTTGTTCGTAATCGCCCGTTTCTATAAACGCAACGTCGATCACGGTGTCGCGTTTATTGCCGTGTAGCGTTTTGGTACAGCGCAGCCGATAGCTCTCGTGGGCTTCATCTTGCTCCACTTTAATGATGAGCGATTTACCAATCGCATCCGTCAACCATACCGCCGCTTTTGAGGCGGTTTCAGCGTTGCTTAAATCCATGCGCGGGCAATTTAGTAGGCCGCGCATGACTTCAGGGTCATAGCTGCGTGAGAGTCGCTCAATGATGGCGTCTGTCACCAAATAATCATCAGCCAGTTTGACTAGCGCGTCGCCATCAATCCACGTACCGCCGCCACCTGGATTAAGGGAGGCGTCTGTCATCGCTTTGCGTAGCTGCATTTGCTTTAAGCTGTGATCGTCTTTAACGTAGCGTTCTTCTTTACCGCTTTTCACTTTGTAAAGCGGTGGCTGGGCGATGTAAATGTAGCCGTTTTCAACCAACTGCGGCATTTGCCGATAAAAGAATGTGAGCAACAGCGTGCGGATGTGCGCGCCGTCAACGTCAGCGTCGGTCATGATGATAATGCGGTGATAGCGTAGTTTGTCGTGATTGAAATCGTCGCGGCCAATACCGGCGCCTAGCGCGGTGATAAGGGTGGCGATTTGTTCCGAGCCAATCACTTTATCAATGCGCGCTTTTTCGACGTTTAAAACTTTGCCCCGAAGCGGTAGGATGGCTTGAAATTTACGGTCACGGCCTTGCTTTGCGGAGCCGCCGGCAGAGTCGCCTTCTACTATATAAATTTCACAGAGCGCTGGGTCTTTTTCTTGGCAATCGGCGAGCTTACCGGGTAAGCCAACGCCATCCATTACACCCTTACGACGCGTTAGTTCGCGGGCTTTGCGGGCGGCATCGCGCGCGCGCGCTGCGTCGACGATCTTCGAACAAATAATCTTTGCGTCTGCCGGATTTTCTAGTAGAAACTCCGCAAGTTTCGCGCCGACTACTTCTGACACAATTGGCTGTACTTCTGATGAAACCAGTTTGTCTTTTGTTTGCGACGAAAACTTAGGCTCTGGTACTTTTACGGACAGTACGCAGGTTAGGCCTTCACGCATATCGTCGCCTGCGGTTTCTACTTTGGCTTTTTTTGCAAACTCATGTTCTTCAATATACTTATTGAGAATGCGGGTCATCGCCGTGCGCAATCCCGTTAAGTGGGTGCCGCCATCACGTTGGGGAATGTTGTTGGTAAAACATTGCACAGATTCGCTGTAAGAATCGTTCCATTGCATAGAGACCTCAATGGTCATCCCGTCCTTTTCACCTAGTGCATAAAACACCTTCGGGTGCAACACCGACTTGGTACGGTTCATGTATTCAACGAAGCCTTTAACGCCTCCGGAATAAGCAAAGTTTTCACTCTTGTTATGACGTTGATCGATTAACTCTATCTTCACGCCGTTATTTAAGAACGATAATTCACGCAAACGTTTTGCTAGAATTTCATAATGAAATTCAACATGTGTAAAGGTTTCTTTAGCCGCTAGAAAATGTACCTCAGTGCCGCGTTTATCGGAATTACCCATTACAGCCAATGGCGCGACACGTTCACCATGACGAAATTCCATCTCATGCAATTTACCGTCACGACGAATACGCAGTTTTAACCATTCTGATAGCGCGTTCACAACCGACACGCCGACGCCATGTAGCCCGCCCGATACTTTGTATGAATTCGCATCAAACTTGCCGCCCGCGTGTAGCTCGGTCATGACGATCTCAGCCGCAGAGCGCTTAAATTCATCGTCCTCTTTAATACCCGTCGGTATGCCGCGACCGTTATCTGAAACTGAAATCGAGTTATCGGTATGGATAATGATTTTGATGTCATCACAATACCCTGCGAGCGCTTCGTCAATGGCGTTGTCGACGACTTCAAACACCATGTGATGTAAACCACTCCCGTCGGAGGTATCACCGATGTACATGCCGGGGCGTTTACGAACGGCTTCTAAACCTTTTAAAATTTTGATTGAGTCAGAATCGTACAATGCAGGGTCAGACTTTTTGGGCGGAACCATTTGCTTCCTAAATCATGTGTTCGGTGAAATTAATTTTGTTACGTTGCTGATGTTGGATGTTTATTAAATTCGCATTGGCATCACAACATATTTGAAGTCTTCTGAGCCTGGCTGGGTAATGAGCGCGCTAGACATATTTGCTTCACCTAATGAAATCTGTATTGTTTCGGTCGATAAATGGCTAAGCGCATCCAGCAAATAAGCAATGTTGAACGCTATATCGATAGCATCTCGTTCATAGCTAATCGTAATATTTTCTTCGGCTTCTTCTTGTTCATTATTGGAACAAATAATAGCTAGCGCATCTTTTGTAAATACCAAACGCACACCTCTAATTTTGTCGTTTGATAAAATTGATGCGCGCTGCAACGCGCTTTGAAATTCAGTTCTATTTAATTGCACGTGGTTGGTGTAGCCAACTGGAATAACTTTGGTGTAGTCAGGAAATTTGCCTTCAACGATTTTAGAAACAATCTCAATGCCGGCAAAGGTAAATCGAACCTGATTCGTGTGTAGCGTCATGTGAATTGGATCGTCACTTTCATCAAGTAACTTGATGAGTTCTAGCACCGTTTTACGCGGCAATATCGCCTCAATTTTTGCAATCGGCTCAGCTAATTTATACGATGCCATCGACAAACGATGCCCGTCTGTTGCCACCACCCGCAACGTTTCTCCATCACAAGAAATTAAGACCCCATTTAAGTAATAACGAATGTCTTGCACCGCCATCGCAAACTGTACTAAGCCGAGCACGCGCTTAAAATCGCGTTGAGGTAATGCTACTTGTATCGCGTCATCTTTTGATTCGGCAATTTTAGGAAAATCGGATGCTGCAAGCGTTTGCAGGGAAAAACGACTTTTCCCTGCTTTTACGGTTAAGCGAGACTCTTTAGTCTCAAGTGTAGTGTCGGCTTCTGGTGGCAGCGCGCGCAAAATATCTTGTAACTTTTTAGCCCCTACTGTGAGACTACCGGTTTTGTGCGGCGTTTCTAGTTTTGCGGTCGCACGAATTTGTACCTCTAAATCAGTTGCTAAAAAATGCATGGCGTGTTCTTCGACTTCAACTAAAACGTTGGACAAAATCGGTAACGTATGACGTCGCTCGACTATGCCCGTGACGAATTGAAGTGGACCCAAGAGGGCGCTGTTCTTAGCTTTTATAATAAACATATTACAAACCTAGTAGTAGTAATAGGAGCTTCATGATTTTAGGTATGGCTTGAGAAAACTGTTTTGTATCAAACGCTTGTGTTACTTTTATGTCTTTGGAAAAAGCCTGTTAAGCACTTTGATGACATGTGTATAAATTTTGGGGGGGTTAAAAAATCTAAAAGTATCCACAATCCGCCCCACATTATTTCATGACTTATTCAGTCTTTTTGCTGACTCCTTTGACACAGGTTTTGTATGGCGTTAACATTGTTTCATTTATAAACAATAAAGTAAGTTTTTATATTAACCACGCAAAATTTGCATCAAAACAGTGTGATCTCGCGCCACCATGTGGTCGGCTTCTATCAGTTGTTGAACTTTACGACAAGCATGTAAAACGGTAGTGTGATCACGCCCTCCAAAAGCTTCACCAATTTCTGGTAGCGACATTGGCGTTAATTCCTTTGCCAGCGCCATCGCGATCTGTCGAGGTCGGGCTAGAGAGCGGACGCGCTTTTTTGAATACATCTCAGCGACTTTAATCTTATAGTAATCTGCTACCGTTTTTTGGATGTTATCAATAGAGATTTGACGGTTTAAGACGGCTAATAAGTCTTTTAACGCTTCTTTTGCGGTTTGTATTGAAACAGTTTGATTATTAAAACGTGCATAAGCCAGCACACGCTTTAAGCCGCCTTCAAGTTCGCGTACGTTTGAACGAATGTGTTTTGCGATAAAAAAAGCGACGTCTTCATCTATGTGACCACCGTCTGACTCCGCCTTTTTCATCAAAATTGCAACGCGCATTTCAAGCTCCGGCGGATCAACAGAAACCGTCAAGCCCCACCCAAAGCGTGAAATAAGGCGGTCATCAATACCCGATATTTCTTTAGGAAAACGGTCAGAGGTGATAACGACTTGTTTGCCCGCTTCTATTAACGCATTAAAGGCGTAAAAAAACTCTTCTTGCGTGCGTGATTTATTGCCAAAAAACTGAATATCATCAATAAGCAACAAATCAAGCGTGTGATATGAACGTTTAAACGCGTCAAACGCCTTGTGTTGATAGGCGCGTACGACATCGGTAACAAATTGCTCAGCGTGGATGTAACGGATGTTGGCGCGCGGGTTTATTTCTAGCAAATGGTTGCCAATTGCTTGTACTAAATGGGTTTTGCCAAGCCCGGTTGATCCATACACAAAAAGCGGGTTATAGGCTTGACCCGGGTTTTGAGCAACCTGTTGTGCGGCGGCGCGGGCCAGTTGATTGGCTTTACCACCAACAAAAGTTGCAAAGGTAAAGCCGCTATTTAAGCGGTGGACGGGTACGCCGCCACCTACATTAGTATTCGTTGCACTATAGTTTTGTATTGCTACGGTCTTTACTGTCGATGCCATTGGCGTAATACCAGAGACGCCCTCAAAATCCGCATTAGTATCACCATCTTCCATGGCGAGCTCAATCATGATTGAGCGAGCGAAATGTTTTTCAGCTGCTAATTCTATGCGGGACAATAATCGATCTTTAACCCACTGCAAGACAAAACGATTGGGCGCGATTAGCACGTAACTGTCGCCCTCTTGCTCGAAGCGTAGTGGCTTTATCCAAGTATTAAACTGGTGCGGCGATAGCTCTTCTTTAAAACCATCAACCGAGGATTGCCAAAAAGGATGCATGAGGGGCGCTAAGGGTGACAGATGAAGGGAGGAGAGTTGCAAAGCGAAGAGAATTATTAGCGCTGACGCAGACAAATAATGACAAACATTCAGGGGCCGATTTTACGCTGAAACGTGAATAAAAGCGACTTATCCACAGGGCAAAACGTTAAATAATCCGATAAAAACAGGGTTTTTACCCAATTCTAGAGACGTCGGCAACGATGCCAAAAGTGGAGTAATCCTTGACGAAACGCCCATAAAAACAAGATAATACGTGGTTCTGTGGGTTCAATATGAATTCGCTAATTAAGTAAGCCGGTCAAATCCGACTCTCTACAACCTTGTAACACCAGTCGAAATAGAGTGACATCATGAAACGTACCTATCAACCTTCCGTAGCAAGACGTAAAAAAACCCACGGTTTTCGTGTTCGTATGCAAACCGCAGGTGGCCGCAAAGTCATTAACGCGCGCCGAGCCAAAGGTCGCGCCCGTTTAGCTGTTTAATTTATCCGTCTTAACGGATTTCTTAGCCCGATGCGACTCACCTCATCAGAGGTGAAAAACCTACTACTGCGCGGCCAACGCCAAAGCGTGGGAGCGCAGCGTATTACGTTTTCAGCGCGTACGTTGCCGCAAGCACCTACAATCGATGATCTACAAAGCGCTAAGTTAGCGGTTGCCGTGCCTAAGCGACTATTAAAACGCGCCATTGATCGAAACCGCGTTAAGCGGGTTTTGCGTGAGGCGTTTCGGTTGCATGATGTTAGCAACGCACCGCTCAATACGTTAATTACGCTGACGTCCTCGCCTAAGTCGGGTGAACTATCGCGGGGCAATTTAATGGCGACCATGCGAATAGCGGCAACAGCGCTGTTAAATAAAGTGGTGGCGAGCAGTCGTCGCCGGAAAGATATTTGATGTCGCTAATGGCGAAAATTCTCTTGTTTATGGTTCGTGCATACCAATATGTGCTGAGCCCATACTTTGGCACGCAGTGTCGGTTTACGCCAACTTGTTCTCACTATGCGGTCGAGGCGCTTAAAAAACACGGCGCAATTAAAGGAGTTTATTTTACAACTCGCCGTTTGCTGCGCTGCCACCCGTGGCATGACGGCGGTTATGACCCGATTCCGTGACCTCAGTAAATCTTGCTTTTTACCAACCGACTAACCTAACTTTTTGAACGCGCCCCATGGATACCCAACGCATTATCGCGCTGATAGTTTTTTCGTTTTCAGGTTTACTTTTGTGGGAGGCGTGGCAAAAACACAATAAACCGCCCATATTGCCGCCGACGCCCGTTGTCAGTCAGGCATCAAAAGGGACTGTTGATGTGCCGGCGTCTATCTTGACCCCGAATGCTGTGCCAGGAGGTGCGGCGTCCGTTCCATCGTCTAGCGCTGCACTAACCGCAGCAAATGAAAAACAGCAAGTCGCCGCGGCGGGCGCACCGTCAGCTTCAACACAGCAGGTCATTGCAAAAAGCGACACACTCGAAATCGCCTTTGATTCAACCGGCGGCGATATTCGCCAAGTGGTGTTACGTAAACACTTTGCACGCGGTGATGCCACAAAGCCGTTTACGTTGATGCAAGAAAAAGTGGGTCACTACTTCATCGCCCAGACCGGCCTGCTGGGCGCGGGGTTGCCAAACCATACCAGCCGTTGGGTGCCAACGCGCTCAAGCTATGAGCTTGGAAATCAAGAAAAAATAGACATCACATTTAGTAACACCGAGACGCCCGGCGTCGCTGTAAATAAGGTTTATACGCTAACCCGTGGCAGCTATGTAGTAGATGTGCGTTACGACATTAAAAACACAACAGACGCTGTAATTCAGCCGAAAGCGTATTTTCAATTCTTGCGGGATGCGAACCCACCTGAAGGCGAGAGCACGGGCAGCAACCCGTTTACCGGAATTGCCACGTTCACCGGCCCGGCAGTTTATACAGAGGTCAAAAAATTTCAGAAAGTCAGCTTCTCCGACATCGAAAAAAATAAAGCCGATCATATAAAAGAGGCAAGCGATGGTTGGCTGGCGATGGTGCAACATTACTTTGTATCAGCTTGGTTGCCTCAAGGTACCGCCGGGCGAGAGTTCTTTACCAAGCGCGTGACGGATCAGCTTTTTTCAGCAGGCGTGATTGCGCCAGTTCCAGCAGCAGCGGTAAACGGCTCATCCACGATATCAATGCCGCTTTATTTGGGCCCACAGGAACAGGATAAATTGAACAAATTAGCCCTAGGCTTGGGCTTGGTGGTGGATTACGGCTGGCTTACTTTCTTGGCCTATCCGATGTTTATGGTGTTATTGTTTATTAACAATATTGTCGGCAACTGGGGCTGGACGATTATTATTTTCACCATTTTGTTGAAGATTATATTTTTCCCGCTGAATCAAAAATCCGGCAAATCAATGGCGCACATGAAGACGCTGATGCCAAAGATGGAGGCGCTCAAAACACGTTTTGGCGACGACAAGATGAAGCTCAACCAAGGTATGATGGAGCTTTATAAAACTGAAAAGGTAAATCCGCTCGGCGGCTGCTTGCCGATATTGATTCAAATGCCGTTCTTCATTGCGCTTTATTGGGTGCTAATTGCCGCAGTAGAGTTACGTAATACGCCTTGGATTGGCTGGATTACTGACCTATCAACACCTGACCCGCTGTATATTTTGCCGGTCATTATGGGCGTGTCTATGATCATTCAAACGCGCTTAAATCCGCAGCCAACCGATCCGATTCAGGCGAAGGTGATGATGATTCTGCCGTTTGTATTTTCGATTATGTTTTTCTTTTTCCCGTCTGGCCTGGTGCTGTATTGGACAATGCAAAATATTTTAGGTATCGCACAGCAGTGGTACATCAATAAGACGTTTAACCCAAATCCAGTAAAACTGGCGACGCCAAAACGTTAATAACTTAAATCCACACACGTGTAAAAGCCGCCAGATAAAACTGGCGGCTTTTTTATTAATGCTGGTCAGCCGATGTTTCACGTGAAACAATAACGCATGAACGCTTCCCAAGATATCATTGCCGCTATTGCGACCCCAGCCGGGCGTGGCGGCGTAGGGGTGGTGCGCATCTCTGGTAAATCGCTGGCCGACTTAGCGCATACGCTTACACAAAAAACACTTAACCCACGTCAAGCCACAGTAGCGACGTTTCGTGATCACGACGGCAGTATCATCGATCAAGGGTTAGCACTTTTCTTTGCTGCGCCGCAATCCTACACGGGTGAAGATGTTATTGAGCTGCAAGGCCACGGTGGTTCTGCGGTGATGCAAGCGCTGCTCAAGCGTTGTTTGTCGCTTGGTTGTCGATTAGCACGTCCAGGCGAATTTACCGAGCGCGCTTACTTAAATAACAAGCTGGATTTGGCCGAAGCCGAAGCGGTTGCCGATTTGATTGATGCCGCATCAGAATCCGCCGTGAAATCGGCCGCTCGTTCACTATCAGGTGAGTTTTCATCAGCGGTTCATGCGCTGGTCGCCCGTGTAACCGAGTTGAGAATGCATGTTGAGGCGTGTATCGACTTTCCGGAGGAGGAAATTGACCCGGCGGATCGTGAGGCACAAAATACAAAACTTGTTGATATACGCGCACTTCTGGCCATATTAGCCCGCAACGCCAAGCAGGGCGCGGTGCTACGCGATGGCCTCACCGTCGCCTTAATTGGCCGCCCGAATGTCGGTAAGTCAAGCATATTGAATCGATTGGCGGGTGAGGATGTCGCCATTGTTACGCCGATTGCGGGCACAACCCGCGACCAAGTGCGCGCCACCATTCATCTGGATGGCGTGCCAATTCACCTGATTGACACTGCCGGACTGCGGGAAACGGATGATACCGTTGAAAAAATAGGTATTCAACGCACCTGGGATGCGGTGCAAAAGGCCGGTGCTGCGTTACTGATTGTTGAGTCTGGGGAGATCAACGAAATGGGGCGTGACGAAGCTGCGATTGCCGCGCAATTACCCGCTAAGCTGCCGACAGCATGGGTGTATAACAAAATTGATTTGGATGAAGTAACTAAGTACCCCGACGCTGCTAATACGTTATTTGTTTCGGCGTTGACAGGCGAGGGTGTTGATGCGCTGCGCCTCTGGCTGCTCGCGGTTGCCGGCTGGCATCCTACCGGTGAAGGTGTGTTCATGGCGCGCGAACGGCACTTAACTGCCCTTAATGTAGCCCGCGAACACCTAGAGGCTTCTGCCGAGCATGACACCCAATATGATTTATTTGCAGAAGAGCTGAGGCTGGCGCAGATGGCGCTGTCCTCAATTACTGGGGAATTTACGCCCGATGATTTGTTGGGCGAAATATTTGGCAAGTTTTGTATTGGGAAGTGATTTTTTGTTTGACGATTTTTGTAATTCCTCTCTTAAAAAAGGGGTTAGGAAGGGTTAAGGGTATGCAAATTTAGCCGCCTGTTCGACGTGCAACAGGTGCTGGACGACTTAAATCGCCGTCAATCCCCTTTTTCAAAGGCGGGGCAAAAGCAAAAACCGAAATGGAAAAAAATAAGTGGGAATGCAACGTTTTGGAAATCAGAGCGCAACAAACTTTAGAAATCAGCGTGCAATAAGATTCAGAAGTCAGTTTGCAGCAATATGCGTATCACAGCACGGCTCCTCCCTTTTTCTAAGGGAGGAGCAGATCGAGCGCTGTTTGCAGATGCACTTTCTGCACAACAAGTTTCCGCAGCACAACTGAATACAAAAAGGTTTCACGTGAAACATATCTTCATATTTCTAGTGCTGTTAACCCAAAGCGTAAATCTAGCCTTCGCGCTAACACTGCCTGAAAAAGTCCTATTTCCTAGTTTGGGGGAATCGTCCCCGACCATCTTGACTGGTTATCTCTACCGGCCCAGCAAACCCGCTGAATCGAAATCGGCCATTGTCTTAGCGCACGGCTGCTCTGGCATGATTGATGACAAAGGCGGCATCAAGCGTGGTGTCAAGCACTGGGCGGCGCGATTTACCGAAAAAGGGTATGTGGTGCTGGCGGTCGATAGCTTTAACCCGCGCGGCCATAAAGAGGTTTGTACCCAATTCAAACGCCCCATTTTAGAAAGCCGCGAGCGCCCACGCGACGCTTACGGCGCACTCAATTATCTGGCAGCGCAATCATTCGTCGATAAAGATCGAGTGGTGTTAATGGGTTTTTCCCATGGTGCCACCGGCGCCCTCTACGCGATTGAAGATGACGGCAAACCACACAAACTAGCAAAAAGCGCGAACATCGCCTTTCGCGCCGCGCTAGCCTTTTATCCAGGGTGTACCAACGCCTATAAAGCCCGTCTTAAATTCGCCATCGCGGTTGGCATATTCATCGGCGCTGATGATGATTGGACGCCCGCCGCGCCGTGCAAGGCGTTGATCGAATTGAACCAATCACGCAGAAGTAGCGAAAAACGCGCTGAATATTTCGATTACCCCGGCGCCTATCACGCTTTTGATGTGCCGGGAACAACGGTACGTGTTAGGCGCGATGTGCGAATGTCTAACCAACTCGGCTTGGCGGATGGTGTACATGTCGGCGGGAATGAGGCGGCGGGGGTTGCCGCGCAGCAAGATGTAGACGCTTTTTTGGCGCGGGTGATGGGAAAATAGGCAAACCGAGCGCGCCAAATAGCGGGTGACCATAGCCTTTTTTGCCGTCATCCCGTAAACTCCCGTTTCTGAAAATTTTTGCAAAAAACCTCATAAAATCATGTACTTCCCCACTAAATTTGATGTGATCGTGATCGGTGGTGGCCATGCTGGCACGGAAGCAGCCCTTGCCGCTGCACGTACGGGAATGAAGACGTGTTTACTCACTCATGCCATAGAGACGTTGGGGCAGATGTCATGTAATCCGTCAATTGGTGGCATTGGTAAGGGGCATTTAGTTAAAGAAATTGATGCGCTCGGCGGCGTGATGGCGATTGCCACCGACGAAGCAGGCATTCAATTTCGCACCTTAAATGCCAGCAAAGGTCCCGCCGTACGCGCTACCCGCGCCCAAGCAGATCGTGTGTTGTATCGCGCGGCAATTCGACAACGCCTCGAAAATCAGCCCAATTTATGGCTGTTTCAGCAAGCGGTGGATGATTTATTGCTGGATGACAATAACGGCAACCCAATCGTGACGGGTGCAGTCACGCAAGCGGGCATTCGCTTTCTAGCTAAAACAGTCGTGCTGACGGCGGGTACATTTTTGGCCGGCAAGATACATATTGGGCTTGAAAATCATTCGGCCGGTCGTGCTGGCGACCCACCCGCGTTGACGCTGGCGGCGCGTTTGCGTGAATTGAAATTACCTGTTGGGCGGCTAAAAACTGGTACGCCACCGCGTCTTGATGGCCGCACCATTGACTTTAGTAAGCTCACTGAACAGGCGGGCGACAACCCAACACCAGTGTTTTCCTATCTGGGGTTGCGCGAGATGCATCCGCGCCAGATGTCGTGCTGGATGACCCACACCAATGCCGCCACCCATGATGCCATTCGCGCCGGGCTTGATCGCTCACCAATGTTTACCGGCGTCATCGAAGGGATTGGCCCGCGCTATTGCCCGTCGATTGAAGACAAAATTCATCGCTTCGCGGATAAGGCAAGCCACCAGATTTTTTTAGAGCCGGAAGGCTTAACCACCAACGAATATTATCCAAACGGCATTTCAACCTCGTTGCCGTTTGACGTGCAAATCAAGCTGGTGCAATCCATGGTGGGTCTAGAAAATGCCCACATTTTGCGCCCAGGTTATGCGATTGAATATGACTACTTTGATCCGCGCGGATTAAAAGCCACGCTAGAAACTAAAGCGATCCGAGGGCTATTTTTTGCCGGCCAAATTAACGGCACCACCGGCTATGAAGAAGCGGCCGCGCAAGGCTTACTTGCCGGCATAAATGCGGCATTGCACGCGCAAGAAAAAGACGGCTGGTGCCCGCGCCGCGATGAAGCTTATATCGGCGTGTTGGTCGATGATCTCATCACCCGCGGCGTCACCGAACCCTATCGTATGTTCACCAGCCGCGCTGAATATCGTCTGCAATTACGTGAAGATAATGCCGACGCCCGCTTAACTGAGATTGGCCGCAATTTAGGCTTGGTGGATGATGTTCGCTGGTCGGCGTTTGCGACGAAACGCGAAGCGGTTGCACGTGAAACGGCGCGATTAAAATCAACTTGGGTGCAGCCAGGGCGCGTTTCAACCGAGGCGATGACCGCCGCGATTGGTCAAGATATCGAGCGCGACTATTCGCTGTTTGATTTGCTGCGTCGCCCGAATGTGCGCTATGACGATCTAGTAAAACTGCCGCTGGGGAATGAAGCCAATACGGTTGACGCCGCCGTCGCCGAACAAGTTGAAATCGCTGCGAAATATCAAGGCTACATTGCGCGTCAGCAAGTTGAAGTGGAAAACAATCGTGAGCAAGAAATATTGTCATTGCCGCATGAAATTGATTACACCAAGGTGCGTGGGCTATCTAAAGAAGTGCAGCTAAAACTAAACACCCACAAGCCCGAAACCATCGGCCAAGCCTCACGCATACAAGGCATGACACCCGCAGCCATTTCACTCTTGCTGGTGTACTTAAAGCGTGGTTTTAGTGGTGGCGAGATGGCGAGTGAGGTGAGTGTGTCTGGAGACACACGCAAAGAAGCCACCGAAGAGCGCGTCGCGTGAATGCGCAACTAAATTTGCCAACGAATACAGCGCCCGATTTAGCGACCAAGTTAGCCGAAGGCATTCACCCACTCGGTTTAACGCTGGATAACAGTTGTCAGCAAAAACTACTTGCCTATATCGCACTACTGAACAAATGGAACAAGGTTTATAACCTGACCGCCATTCGTGACCCGCGCGCCATGGTGGGGCTGCATATATTGGATAGCTTGGCATTGGTTTCACCCTTAATGCGTCAGCTAAATGACGGAAACACAATATTAGATGTCGGCTCTGGTGGCGGGCTTCCGGGCATTTGTGTCGCAATCGCCGCGCCCACGCTTGAGATTACTATGTTAGATTCACTCCAAAAGAAAACCACATTTATCCGCCAAGCCATTGGCGAACTAGGCATAACAAACGCGCACGTCGTCTGCGAGCGTATCGAAAAATATCAGCCGGCTACACAATTTAATGTCATCACCTCCCGCGCGTTTGCTGAGCTTGCAGATTTCGTCAATGGCGCAAAGCATCTATTGGCGCCACACGGCAAATTCATCGCCATGAAAGGCGTTTATCCGCACGATGAAATTGCGCGCATTCCCAACTCGTACCGCGTGAGTGAAGTGATCAAACTACATGTGCCGCAAGTCGATGGTGAGCGGCATTTGGTGGTCATTGAATCTGTTGAGGCGGCGAAACGGCTAGCGGCACTCGGCGGACCGCAGCAAATTACGAAAGACCTACGTCGCTAACCTGCGGCATAAATTGCGCGCGCACTAATCACTACTCAACGCCGCAAAACTTATCTTGCACTAGAAAAGTCAACAAAACACATGAAAACCTACGCCGTCGCAAATCAAAAAGGAGGAGTCGGTAAAACTTCCATCGCGGTTAATTTATCGGCCACACTTGCCTACTATGGTCAACGTGTGTTGCTCATTGATCTTGACCCGCAGGGTAACGCCACCACCGGCAGCGGCGTGGATAAAAATGCTTATCAAAATACCTTGTACGGCGTGTTGCTAGGCGAATATTCAGCAACGCAGGCGCGCGTCAAAACCGAATCTGGCTATGATGTGTTGATCTCTAACCGTGAATTAGCCGGTGCTGAAATCGAAATGGTAAATATTGAACGACGCGAATTTAGGCTGAAAGAAGCGCTCGCCACCATTGCCGCCGATTATGATTACGCGGTGATTGATTGCCCGCCAGCACTCAATATGCTCACCGTGAATGCGCTCACCGCAGCGGACGCTGTCATCATTCCGATGCAGTGTGAATACTATGCGCTGGAGGGCTTGAGTGATTTAGTCGGCACACTCAAAAAAGTGAAAGCTAACCTTAACCCAAAAATTGAAATCGAAGCGTTAGTACGCACCATGTACGACCCACGTTCGTCACTCACCATTCAAGTCTCGGACGAAATCAAAAGCCACTTCGGCGATAAAGTATTTGATACCGTCATTCCTAGAAATATTCGCATCGCCGAGGCGCCCTCGTTTGGTAAACCCGTTATCCATCACGATCCATCAAGTAAAGGCGCGCTGGCGCATTTTGCGTTTGCAAAAGAGTTGCTGGCACGTCACGGGATTGAAGCGAAAAATAATAAAACAACCGGTAATGAATCATGAACAAACCTAAAGGCCTTGGCCGCGGACTCGATGCTTTACTCGGCGGCAATAAAACGCCAACCAACAACGGCGAATTGCGGCAGCTCGCGGTAACCGCATTAACACCTGGCAAATATCAGCCGCGCACCCGCATGGATGAAGCCGCACTCAATGAATTAGCCGAGTCGATCACCTCGCGCGGCATCGTGCAGCCGATTTTGGTGCGCGAATTATCCAGCGGAAAGTTTGAAATTATCGCCGGTGAACGCCGCTGGCGCGCGGCCAAGATTGCCGGGTTAAGCGAAGTGCCGGTGCTGGTGCGCGAGATTGCAGATGCAGATGCGCTTGGCATTGGCCTAATTGAAAACATCCAGCGCGAAGACTTAAACGCGATGGAAGAAGCCGCCGGAATTTATCGCCTGATTGAAGAATTTAAACTAACCCATGATGAAGCCGCAAAAGCGGTTAGCCGCTCGCGCTCAGCTGTCACCAATTTATTGCGATTACTCGAGTTAGCCAAGCCGGTGCAAGATATGGTGATGGAAGCCAAGCTCGATATGGGTCACGCCAGAGCGTTACTTTCCCTAGCCAAAGCAAAACAAGTCGAGTTGGCACATCAAATTGTGCATAAAAATTTAAGCGTACGCGAAGCCGAGCGGCTAGTAAAAAATGCCGACGCCACCCCAAAAGCAAAAAAAACCACGCTCTCAAACAACGCCGATGTTCGCCGCCTAGAAACGGAGCTATCCGACAAGCTCGGCACGAATGTCACCATCAAACTGGATAAGAAAAATAACGGCGTAATCACCATTGCCTTCATGGGCTTTGAGCATTTAGACGGCATATTAGAACGCACTAAACTTAAATAACCCGTTTAACGGCGGGGTGTTTGGCGGCATTTGTGCCAGAAATGCCTGTCGATAGGTGAGTTTGGTTTTAGGTCGCTTCTAAAAACCGCATTTCCGTTCGTGGTGAGCCTGTCGAACCACACTCTGGCGTAATGGAATCAGTCACTTGCTACAAGACCCTTCATCCCTAGAGGGATTTCCTTCGCTCACTTCGCTCAGGGCGAACGGAGGGTTGTAGAAGCTCCCTTTATTTATAAGCTTCACCACCAACGCCTTGAAGTAATGGCGCGGTAGCAATAGCCTTTTCGACTTCGCGCGAAATTTGGCGCACTTCATCGCGCATAACGCGGGTTTATCGCATTGATCTCAGGCGTCCTGTCGCCGCGATTATGATGTTTCGTACTTAACGAACGTAGGGCATGCTGTGCGCGCCAACGTGATGTCGCACAAGTCAACAATATTAGATCGTGACGATCAATGCGTCGGCGCGCACAGCACGCCGGACGGGAGATGGTGGTGTTTTTAAGACGGTGTTGACCATTAATTAGGCGGCCAATAAATCCTCGATGTAGCAGCGCAGCACGGATAAGATTCCTCACAAAAGCGTTCGGAACTACAGGTTTTGAAAGGGTAGGTTCGCTCGTTCAACCAGCAATTTCAACAGGAGTTGAGCGTGTAAATTTGTTCGTCCAAGCCGTCATCCCGACATCGCATAGTGGTATTTGAAAATGAGCATGCGACGAGGAACCTTACCCACGATGTCGCAGCACAGCAGGGATGAGACCCCGCACTACGACAGGAAGCCTGATATTTTTAAACGCAATACCGCGAAAAACTAACGCCCCTCTAATTCATAAACCCAATCACACACCTACACAACCATGTTAAAAAAAATCACCCGTCGCGCCACACAATTGTTATTCGTCTTGCTGACAATATTTTCAATATTCTTAGCGATAGGCGCGTTTAGTGAGCTAGAGAATTTTGCCGTAACCGGCGCGGCAACTGGCGCGGCGGCGACGGTAACGGCAAACGCTGCGCTTAGCATCATCGACAACGTGAATGTGGTTGATGTTAAGACCGGCGTTGTATTACCGACGCAAAGCGTGGTGATTTCGGCGAACAAAATTGCTTTTATTGGTGCGCGCGAGCAAATACCAAACTCATACGCCGAGCTACCTCAACAACATCGCGTTAACGGCGCAAATGGCTATTTAATTCCAGGCCTATGGGATTCACATTTGCACACACTCAGCACGTCGCCGCAGATGCATTTTCCGTTACTGGTGGCTAATGGGGTGACGACCATTCGTGATCTTGGCGAGGGTTGTTCGTGGCGGAGTCAGTTGAATTGCGTGCCCGACATTACGCGCTGGCGAGAGCAACAGCGCGACAATAAATTGCTCATGCCGCGCATTATTGCCAGCACCAGTTATCACATTGAGTCGACGGAGGAACTTGAAAATAGTAGTGATACGGTAGCACGCGAAAAATTTCGTATATTGATTAAGACCCTCAAACAACGTGGCGATGATTTTTTGAAGCCGCAGTTGACCTATGACGGCAACCCGCGGTTATTTGAATTGCTGTTAGAGGAAGCAGCTGAGGCCAAGATGGTCGTGGCAGGCCACCTGCCCTACAAATATGATTTAGCGCGAGCCTCGTCCGCACCGCTCGTTAGCGTTGAGCATGATTCAGGTTTGTTGCCGCAATGCTCACGCGCGCGTCTTCAATATGATGGCCGCAATCGGAATAAGGCTACGCTGCTAGCCGACATGGATAGCACACGCTGTGATGCCGTGTTGAAGTCGATGGCGGCGCAATCGATAGCTTTTGTGCCAACGCACGTTGCCTCGAACGCACAAGATTATTTTTTGCTTGGAAATGAGGCTGACAACATGCCAACGTTACGGTACGTGGTAGCGCCGATGCGATTGCTTTGGCGCACCTATGGTGCGATCAACAAAGCGGGGGTAGATGCGTCTGATGAGACGGTGATACAAAAAATGTTTCAGGTCTCGCTCGATTTAACCAAGCGCGCCCATGCCGCCGGTGTGCCTGTGCTGGTCGGCACCGACGCGCTGGACGCGTATGTGGTGCATGGGTTTTCGATACATGATGAGCTACAACATTTCGTAAAAGCAGGCCTAAGCCCAATTGACGCGTTGCGCGCCGCCACCATTGTTCCTGCAACGCATTTCGGTCGCGCGAATGAATTAGGCTCAATTGAAGTGGGCAAAATAGCTGACCTTGTGCTGCTCAATGCCAACCCATTAAACGGGATTGAGCAGACCAAAAATATTCGCGCCGTGTGGCTCAACGGCCAGCACCTAAGCCAAGATGTGCTGACTGAAATGCTGCGATGGACTGCTACCGGCGCGAACAGCATAAGGTTGAGTGCGGCGTTTGTGTGGCGGATGATGCGCGGTAATTGACCTACGCTTGGGTCGTCGGGATCGCTGCATAAAGAGGCACAACCGAATTACCGCCGTGCCCTAAGCGGTAGATATTTCGACAGCATAATAGCGCATACTAAACTCTAGTAACGGCGGGCATTTTCAGGACATTTGTTCCTAAAATGCCCGCCAATATTGGGATTTAGAATTTATTTCCTAAACACCCGCAAATATCCGCTCCTTTGACAACCGCAAAATAGTAAGGCTTGTCATTTGCGGTCAATGCACTATCTCATTTCATTTCCAAATCAAAAAGACATCTATTTTTAAAAAAATATAAAAATATAAAATTGCCATTCAGAACGCGTTTGTGAGGAATCTTACCCGCGCTGCGCTGCTTGCTGTGCTGTTGTGTAGCGGATAAGACTCCTCGTCGCAAGATATAGCCTTGCTCTATTAAGCGTGACAATGTTTTGCAGTTGATAATTAAAACCATTGCAGCGTCGATTTAGAAATTGAATAACACCCCAACACCTAAATATGCTGAACACGTTAATAAGCTAAGGATGAGCATCGATCTTAACCGCCGTCGTGCTGGCGTTGGTTTACGCGCACCGCATTACCTCGACATGCAGGCACTCGATGCGGCGGATAAATTGCGGCCCGCGCTATTGGAAGTGCACAGCGAGAATTTTTTCGGCGACGGTGGTCAGCCGCTCGCCTACCTCGATTGGTTTGCTGAGCGTTATCCCATATCGCTGCACGGCGTCGGGCTCTCGATTGGCTCGGTGGACGCGCTTAATGCACTACATCTTAAGAAATTAAAACGCCTGGTTGAGCGCGTGCAACCGGCGCTCGTCTCCGAGCATCTTTGCTGGGTGGGTGTTGGTGGTCGTTATCTAAACGACTTACTGCCGCTGCCATACACCTCATCTGCGCTAACGCATGTGGTGAATCGTATCGATGAAGTACAAAGCTTATTGCAGCGTTCAATCCTCGTTGAAAACGTATCGAGTTATCTTGAGTTCACCGAGTCCACCATTCCCGAATGGGAATTTGTGGCCGAGGTGTCGCGTCGTGCGGGGTGTCAGCTGCTGCTCGACGTAAATAATATTTACGTGAATAGTCAAAACCACGGTTTTTCTGCCAGCAGTTATTTAGAGGCGATTCCGGACGCCGCCGTCGGTGAAATTCACCTCGCTGGTTTTCAGGACACCGGCGAAATATTGATCGATACCCACGGCGCGCGCGTGAGCGCACCGGTGTGGTCGCTCTATGAGGCCGCCATCAAACGCTTTGGTGCGATACCCACTATCGTTGAATGGGATACCGATATTCCAAGCCTCAATGTGTTGCTCGCCGAGGCAACAGCGGCGACGCAAATTTTGGCGAGCGCAGCATGAATACTAGCGGCGTCGAGCTGCCCGATTTTGGAAAAATCCAGCAACGTTTTGCAGAACGCCTCATTTCAAACAGTGATAACGCCATCGCGCTAGCGGATATTTGTGCGGGCAAGTTGTCGGCAACCGCGCGGCTAGATATTTATCGTTACAACGTGCAATCCGTATTGGGTAATGCGCTGAGCGACTTGTATCCTGCTGTGATGAGCGTTGTCGGCGACGATTTTTTTAGCGAAGCGGCGCGCCAATTTGTGCAAGCAACACCATCAACATCCGGCGACCTTAACGATTTTGGTGAATCCTTTGCGGCATTCTTAGCAAACTACCCGCACGCCAGCGAGTTAGCATATTTATCAGACCTGGCAAAGTTGGAATGGGCGTGGCATCGCGCATTTCATGCTGCTGATGAAGCCCCGGTAGACTTGAATGCGCTTGCCAGTGTAGCGCCGAACGCGTTGGGTGAGGTGGTGTTGGGCTTGCATCCTTCGGTGTCATTGCTACGATCCGACTATCCGCTCTTCCGAATTTGGGATGTAAATCAACCCGGCTATGAAGGCAGCTGGGATATCGAATGGGATGTAGCAGAAACATATGTACTGGTCTTTCGCCACGGCGTCGAGGTTGGGCTGCACGCACTCGATGCCGCCCAGCACGCGATGTTATCGGCGGTTGCTGAAGGAGCGCCATTTGAAATGGTCTTAGCAGCGACCCATAAATGTGATCCCGCGTTTGATTTGCAAGGTTTTTTGGCCCACTGCGTTCAAATGCAAATCATTAACAAATTTCGGGCGCCGACATAATCGCTGTTGACCAAAGGCGACGGCAACCCAACGCAGATGCTGGCCGAAGCCGACACGATGAAAAAATCGGCGACGCCGGGGTCAGGTCTTTCAACGTATCAAAAACAAGGTCACGGCGCTGGGGTCAGGTCTTTCAACATAGCAAAAACGACATCATTTCCCGTTCACCGCCCGGCTAACCGTCGTGTAATGAACACCAAACGCATCTGCTATCGCCTGCAACGTGTAGTCGCCAGTTGAATAGGCGGCAATCATGCCAAGTTTGGCATCCTCAAACTCTTCTTGATAATACGTGAGTGATTTCGCCAAGGCGCGGCGCTGCATTCTGGGGATTTCTTGATGGCTTAATTTGGCATCGTCGGCTAGCCGATCTTGCATCGCTTGCACAAATTCATCACTGCCCAAAAATACCTGACCGCGCAAGTTGTCCCAAACACTCGCACCACGTAACCCTTGCTGCACGAATTCCATGTAGCGCTCAATTTGCCGCGCCCGCTGTGTGCCAAATTGGCTCAGCAACCACTCAACATGCAGCCATTCAGGGCACAACGTTTTATCGAGCATTGCATGATAAGAACTCCACCGCCATTGGCGAACCTGTTTGACCATGTCTGCCCGCACCGGATTGAGAACAACGTAGCGCGAAAGCTCCAGCAGATAACTATCCCGCTCCACAAGGATGGCTTTGTACCGGCCTTGGAAGACATGCCCCACGCGCTGATGCCGACGGTTAACCGCTTGGGTATAAACACCATTGAGTTGGCGCATACCAGCGGACAAGTTGACATCAGGCGTTTCGATAATGAGATGGTAATGATTCAACATCTGACACCACGCATGGATCGCCCAGTTAAACCGCTCACAACATTGCGCTAGCGTAGTGAGCCAAAGTTCACGGTCAGTATCATCAAGAAAAATATCCTCACGGCGATCACCGCGAGAAGTGACGTGGTAAAGACCACCAGCAATTTCTAATCTAAGAGGGCGTGCCATTCGGGTAGCTTATCTGAATTTTAAAGCGAATGCTACGTTGAAAGACCTGACCCCGCCGCTTCCACTCTTTATGGTTTGATCGAGAAGTTGTTGAGGAAGCTTTGAATAGAACTTATCTTCGACTCTTCGAATTAATTCTCTGCCAGAGGTGGATTCCCCATTTTTCAGCACATCGAGAATTGGTAGGAAAGTTTCGTTAAATTTTGGCAGATCCATATCGCTCCCAACTTTGCACTGCACTGTTAATTTTGTTTCGGCTAAGGCAACGTATGTCGCAGAGCTTGCGGTATTCATCGATAACTAAAGTCCATATCTTCATAAAAACATCTTTTGAAGGCCATGGATGGTAGCTCTCTGAAATCTGTTGCGGACAAATACAGCTGTAAAAAATCCATCAAGCCACGCATCAAATCCTGTCCACAAAGTCGCGTCTTATACTAAGCGCTTGATCCAATCCGAGGGCTGCATGAAACTTGAGGATAAAGAAACTCTTTGTCTATAGGCTGCGTTTCTTTGTTCGCAGGCACAAATTAAAGCATCTACCTAATACTAGCGCCGCGCCATCCGAAGCACTTAAGCCGTCGCAATTATTTATTGGGCGAGCGCCAGAAAGGACTTAGGCAATCAACGTTAATTGCCTAGAGGAAACTTAAGGTAAATGAAGCCGCCCATGAAGTTTTTTCAGCGTTAAACGCCCTATCAACTCCCCGTCCGCCGCACCACCATCATCCCACCCAAACCTCAAAACACCGTACGCCCCAAACAAAATCCCCACCTAAGATTTCACATCCACAACCTCAAGCGTCATAAACACGCTATGCGGATCAAGCTTATATCCTTCAAACGGGCCGCACGCAATAAAGCCGCTCTGCGCATACAGGGTGCGGGCGGGCGCGAAGAAATCTTGCGAGCCTGTTTCAAGACTGACGCGCGTTAAGCCGCGTGAGCGCGCCTCATTCAGCAAGTGCGCGAGCAGCGCTTTTGCCGCACCTTTGCCACGCGCTCTGCGCGGGGTACGCATAGATTTAATTTCGCCGTGCGTTGCGGAGAGCGCTTTCAAGGCGATGCTGCCAGCAAGCACGTCACCATCCCATATTGTCCAAAAGGTGATTGACGGGTGGCGCAATTGTTCAACATCAAGTGCGTGCACACTTTCTGGTGGCGAGGTCGCATACATGTCGTCCAGATGTTCTTGCAGCAGCGCGATAATTTCAGCGCCGCGCAAGTCGTCCACGCGAATGTGCATCATGGCGCGAAAAAAGCGACGGCGCTACAGACAATTCCCTCGTGCGCACAGAGAGACGGCCGACGCTTCAGTGCATGAAAAGCCTGTGGTGTGATTTCGACCAAATCGGCGTTGGCTACAATGTTAATGGCGGTTTTTGATGTCATGGAAGGGGGGAGGTTGGATAAGCACGACAGTTAATTTTTTACTTGTTCATGATGAAGGTTGCTTTATATCCAGCACCATAGCCATCTCAACTAACACCCGCAATTTATTTTTCAAACAGCGCCGCAATCGCCTTCTCGTCAAACCGATATTCTTGATTGCACATATCGTCTTTAACAATCACTTCGCCATATTCGGCAATAGTCGCATCTAGCTCTTCACGGCCGAGTGAGCGCAATACATCGCGCACTTTTTCCTCATCGCGCACGCAGGCCGAGTGAACGCCTGTTGGTGAAAAGAGCCGCACATCTTCTTGGCTAAATAGTCGTTGCAGCAGCACATCAACTGGCGTGGCAATTAATTCACCCTCCGTGACGGATGAAGCCAACATTTCCACCCGTGCCCAGCCATCCGCATCGCGTTGATCGGCATCGGGTAATTTTTGCAACATCAACGCACCCGCGCCGTGTGCGGTGGCGGTGAGCCACAGGTGCGTGGGCAATTGTTCAGATTGATCAAAATAATGTTCAAAACATTCCGCCACGCTCAAGCCTGAAATCGGCACGATTGATTGATATTGCTGGCCAGAGTCGCTATTGGAAACGGTCATGGCGAGTGTGCCCTTGCCAACCCAGTCGGAGAAGCCCACACTTTCATTTTCTAAGCAATCACTCACCGACGATGCCATGCCGCGCAGCCCTAATTGGTCGGTGCAATCGAGCACGACTAAACGCGCTGCGCGGTTAGTCGCCGTTGTGGCGCTTGTAGCACCCGTAGCGTTTAGGTTTTGCGCGGCACCTTGGATTTGCAAGGTAATGCGTCCCGCATGTTTTAAGCCGGTACCGACCATCACCGCCACGCAGGCTAGCTCGCCAAAATAACGCGTCACATCAGCCGGATAGTCGCGACCAAGCATGATCTCGCGCCACACGTTATCCAAGCGCACCACCTGCCCACGAATACCGAGGTTGTCAAGCGTGAAGCGGCGGGAAAAACTTGGGGTGGTGGTGGTGTCCATTTGCGAAGTGTAGCAAACCAAGGCGGCAAATTAAATGAGCGCGAATTAAATTTTTGTCCTTAATTTATAGCGGTAATTTTTGTTGACCTTGTGGACAGCGTGGTTGGTAAATGCAATGCCGACACATTTCAAAGTGCCGGCATTAGCGGCGAGGTCAGATGCGGCCAACCCACATGCAGCTACTCCGGTGCTAATACGCATTACAGCAATTGACAGAATCTGTATCACAGAACATAGTAATTGATGATTCATTCAATTATTTGCGCCCAGACAAATGCGTTGTTTGACAGCAAAGTCGTGCCACGATTTCGTAACATTGAGCGTGTTGCGAGAAGGAAATTATTATCCCTTCATGCCGCAACAACATTAGCCAGTTTGAAAGTCCCACCCGGCAATCAACTAGAAGCGTTGAAGGGCGGCCGTAAAGGCCAACACAGTATTCGCATCAACGACCAGCGGCGAATTTGTTTTCAGTGGCATGAAGGCGGGGCATACCAAGTTGAAATTGTTGACTATCATTAAGGCTGAATATGACTAAATTATTAGATGAAATTCATCCGGGCGAAATATTGCTTGAGGAATTCATGAAGCCGATGCATATATCAGCACGACAGATTGCGGCAGATATAGATGTGTCGCCAAGCCGAATTAGCGAAATTGTTAACGGCACGCGCCCGATTACGGCAGACACGGCATTGAGGCTGGGGATTTTTTTCAAAATGGGTCCGCGATTCTGGATTAACTTGCAAGCTGAATATGACCTTAGACACGTCATGCGCAATTCTGGGCAATCAACTGAAGAGCGCATACGCGTATTTAAGCAATTAGCGGCTTAGCTTTTTGACCAGCTTCAGCGGACCATCACTTTAAAAGTGCATGTAAGGCTGTTTTCGCTAAAAACTAATCAGCCCTTACTCGCGCCTTCGGTAGCCTCACCGTAAACGTCGAGCCGTGCTCCTCCGAGCCTTGCACACTGGCGATGGTGAGCCTGCCCTCGTGGCGCACTAGTACGTGTTTCACAATTGCTAAGCCTAACCCTGTGCCGCCAGCCGCGCGTGAGCGGCCCCGGTCAACTCGATAAAAGCGTTCCGTTAAGCGGGGGAGGTGTTCTGCGGGAATGCCCTCACCATTGTCACGCACCGCAAAGATGAAATCCCCGGTTTTCTCCTCAACCTGTGATGAAACATGTATCGCACCGCCTTCGAGCGTGTAACGCACTGCATTTGAGATTAGATTGGAAATAGCGCTCGATAATTCATCGCGATTGCCGGTAATTGATGCGGGTGTTAAGTCGCTGGTGATTTGATGTTTGCCATTTGACAAAATGGCAGCATCTGCAATGGAAGCCTCAACCAGAGCCGTAAAGTCAGTCGCGGTTTCGGCTAATTTATTTTGCGCATCTTCTAATCGCGAGAGCACCAATAAATCATCCACTAAGCGCTGCATACGCTCGGTCTGGGTGCGCATATGGTTAAGCGAGCGCTTGAGTAATTCTGCTTTTGCCTCGTGTTTTGCGTCACCTTTTACCTCACTCGACGCGCCGACTTTTTCAATGGTTTCTAAAAACCCGGCCATTACCGTAAGCGGCGTGCGTAGCTCATGCGAGACATTCGCCACAAAATCACTGCGCATCCGCTCTAACCGATTGCGCTCCGAGATGTCGCGCGAAAGTAATAGCGATTGATCTTCTCCAAACGCAACTAGCTGCACGGTGTAAGTTGTCATTGTGGCCACGTTTTGGCTACCTAAGGACAAGATTAACGGCTGATTAAAATCCCGCGCCGCCAAGTAGACATTAAATTCAGGGTGGCGAATCAAATAGGTGATCGTTTGCATCCGATCATTAGCGAGCGAAATTCGCCAGTGTGTCTCAGCTACCGGGTTACACCAAACGATGTTGTTATCAATATCGAGCATCACCACGCCATCAGGTAGCGCATTGGCGGCCTCTTGAAAACGATCAAGTGAAACGTTGAGCGCGGTTTCACGCGCCTTCGCGTCACGCATGAGTCGGTACAGGTACGAAAGCACCTCACCCCAAGTGCCGTTGCCATCGGGCATCGCAGCAGCGGTTTGTGTGCCCGATAACCAGACGAAAAATTTGGTGAGCATCCACGCGTGGTAACCAAACGCGATAAAAATAATCAGCGCGACCAACGCAAGACCTACCGTGGCGTTATAGAAAAATGCACCGATGCCGCCGCCAACGAGCGCTAATAACAGCACCCGAACGACAGCCGTCATAAATAGCGAATTCGCGCTGGCGCGATCTAGGGTGTCTTTGGCTTCTATTGGCGGTGGTGGTGAAGACATGCGCGAATATTACGCGAAGTCAGGCTACTCATCCTTCGCAAATCGATAGCCGCTGCCGCGCACCGTATGTACAAATACATCGTGGCCTGATGGCGAAATCGCCGAGCGTAACCGACGAATATGCACGTCCACCGTACGCTCTTCAATAAACACATGATCGCCCCATACAAAATCAAGCAACTGGGTGCGGGAATATACGCGCTCTAAATGGGTCATGAAAAAATGCAAAATGCGAAACTCGGTCGGTCCCATGGTGAGTGTCTGACCGTGACCGGTGACTTTATGCGAGGCGGGGTCGAGCATGAGGCCGTGATACTCAATCGTATCCTCGGTTAATTCCGGTGCGCGCCGGCGCAGCACCGCCTTGATGCGCGCTTCCAATTCTTTGAGTGAAAACGGTTTAACAATATAGTCATCCGCACCGGTCTCTAGGCCGCGCAATTTATCTTCTTCCTCACCACGCGCGGTGAGCAAAATAATCGGCAGCGATTTGGTGCGAGAGTCAGCGCGAAGCTTGCGCGTTAACTCCACGCCGCTCATGTTGGGCAGCATCCAATCGAGTAACGCCAAATCGGGCAACTCTAGCTGCACCGCTTTTAACGCGTCCTCCGCGTTTGATTTCACCAGCACGCGATAACCACCCATTTCCAGATTGATCTGGATTAAATCTTGGATAGCAGGTTCGTCTTCGACTACGAGGATAGTTGGGTTCATCTCCACATGATATTTCAGCTTTGTGAAACTTATATGACAGAAACTTGGGACGCCAAAGTAAGCCTGACGACGAGCGGGTATTATGTGGGACATGACTGCACGCCCCCCACACCCCACCGACATCACGTTACATCAACTCTCTCGCGAGCTGGAAATTGCCTTTGATGATGGCAATAAATTTCGCTTAAGCTGCGAATTTTTACGCGCGCATTCGCCCTCAGCCGAAGTGCGTGGCCATGGGCCAGGCCAAGAAATACTGCAAGTGGGCAAGCGGCAGGTGATGATTACCGCCATTGAGCCGGTGGGAAGTTACGCGATTAAATTGGTGTTTTCGGATGGCCACGATACCGGCTTGTACGCGTGGGATTACCTGCATGATTTGGGGGTGAACCAACAAAATTATTGGCAAACTTATATGGTCAGGCTTGAGCAGGCTAAGGCCTCAAGAGACTAACGGGACTAGCAGGAGACAACAATGCCTAACGACATTCGACAATTTTTTGATTGCTATCGCGATTCGTTTAACCGGCTTGATGGCTCGAGCGTGACAGCGCACTACCATGTGCCGTCCATGATTTCCAGCACAGCAAGCGAAGGCCTGTTTTCCGACGCGGCATCGCTAGCAGTTAATAACAACGCGCTTTGCAATAGCTATCGTGAAAATGGGTTCTTGCGCGCGGATTATGTTGAGAATGTTTGCCTTGATCAAGGCAACGATTTTTATATGGCGGATCTACAGTGGACGATTCAATTAAAAGACAAGCCAGCGCAACAATTTAATACCACGTATCAATTGGCACGTCGCGGCACGCCATTAAGCGAGCACGGCCCGTGGAAAATTGAACACGTTACCGCTTACAGTGAAAAACGTTTTCGGAAAGATGACGCAATATGAGCAACACCCATTTCGGTTTTCAACAGGTTGAAGAAGCGCTCAAAGCGGGCAAGGTCCGCGAGGTATTTCGCTCGGTCGCTCCCAGTTACGACATCATGAACGATCTGATGTCGGGCGGGCTACATCGCGTGTGGAAAAAATTCACTGTCGATTTAGCCAATGTGCAGCCCGGTGAAAAAGTATTGGATGTCGCCTCCGGTACCGCCGATTTAGCGCTGGCGTTCGCCAAGCGTGCGGGTGCAGCTAACGTCTGGCAGACCGATATTAATGAGGCCATGTTAAAAGTTGGTCGTGATCGCCTGAGCAATGCCGGGCTCGCCACGCCCAGCGCTTTAGCGGACGGTGAAAAGTTACCGTTTCAGTCGGCGTCCTTTGATGTCGTGTCTGTGGCGTTTGGCCTACGCAACATGACGCACAAAGATGTGGCACTCGCCGAAATGACGCGCGTGTTAAAACCGGGCGGTAGGTTGTTTGTGCTGGAATTTTCAAAAGTGCATCCCAAGCTTGAAAAAGCCTACGACGCTTACTCATTTGGCTTATTGCCAAAAATCGGTAAATTTGTCGCCAAGGATGAGGCGAGTTATCAATATTTAGCCGAATCCATCCGCATGCACCCCAACCAAGAAACGCTCAAAGCCATGATGGAAACGGCTGGATTGGCGAATGTGGAATATTGGAATTTGGCGGCGGGCGTGGTGGCGCTACATCGCGGGACGAAGGCCTGAGCCGATACTTTATTTACGCCTTCCCTAGAAAAAGGCGGGTTGGGAGGGATTGCGGTCGTTTCGTTACTCGTCTCATTACAAAAGTAGAGTTGCCGCAACAGCATCAAAAAGCTTTAGGGAATTATTTTTATCCGCGCTGGTCAATAATGACGATGTGTAACAATAAGTAAGTGCAATAATGAGAGTTGGATTTTAATTTGCCGTTTTACCCCTACAACATAAACCATATAACCTTCCTTCACCTACCTAACCCCTCAAGGTGCACCATGAAATCACTCTTCGCTACCATTGTTATCACCATATTTACCATCATGAGCCTAAGCTTCATGTCCGACGCAGATGCTAAAAAGCGTTTCGGCGGCGGTAAATCTTCTGGCATGCAAAAAGAATCTGTGCAGCGTGATCCAACACCGCCTGCCGCAAAAGCTCCAGCGGCTGGCGCGCCCGCCGCCGCACCCGTGGCTGCTGGCGCCGCCGGTGCAACTGCCGCCGCCGTCGCGAAGCCCGCTGGCATGAGCCGATTTTTAGGCCCAATTGCCGGTCTTGCTGCCGGTGGTCTACTCGCCGCAATGTTTATGGGTGGCGCGTTTGATGGTATTAAGTTTTTTGATATTTTGCTGATGATTGGTTTAGCCGCCGCCGCATTTTTTCTGATTCGCATGTTCATGCGTAAAAAAATGGCGGGCGCGCAACCTTCAAACCTTGCCAGCCCTAACACCATGGAATACGCCGGTGTAGGCGGTGCCGCCAATCCGACCACCCCAGCGCCGACCGAAGTGCCGCGCGCCCCCGCCGCGTTTAGCCCTGCTGCAAACGCAGGCAATCGCGTCACTGCGCCGGAAATCGGCAGCCGCTTAATGACCGCAAATGCCACGCCAGAAATCATTAATGAAGTCACCGCGAATCCACGTATTCCGGCGGATTTTGATGTGGCGCCGTTTGAACGTCATTCCAAGACGGCCTTTATTCGTTTGCAAGCGGCCAATGACGCGAAAGACTTAGACGACATTCGTGATTTCACCACGCCAGAAATGTTTGGCGAAATCGCATTGCAATTTCAAGAGCGCGGCCTAGCCACCCAAAAAACCGAAGTTGTATCAGTCGATGCGCGTGTAATCGAAGTCGTGATCGAGAATAAAAAGGCGGTTGCCAGCGTGCGCTATACCGGCGTCATTCGCGAAGACGGCGAAAGCGCTGAAGGGTTTGACGAAGTCTGGCACGTCATCAAAGACTTAAGCGACGACAACTCCGCATGGAAACTCGCCGGGATTCAGCAGATTCAGTAATTGTGCGGTAAAGCAGCAAACTATAGTAATGGCGGGCGCTTTGAGCAATTATTGCGTTGAAACGTCCGTCGATATTAGGGTTTATAAAAACCATGCTAACAGCCGCCCCAAATATCGTCGCTGCCAAGTTTATCAACCGTGTGCTGAGCGACTACTCACTTGCACGAGAACGCTTGGCTTCTCATGCGCAGGCTAGGGTTGATGTTTCGCTTGGAGTGCTAACGATTGCGATTCGAATCACCAGCGACGGCGCTGTTGAGCCTGTCGGTGAAGGCGCCACGCAACCCGCCACCGTGGCATTTCGCATTCCGGTGGCATCGCTGCCACGCTTACTTAAAAAAGACGAATCGGCCTATCGTGAAATTGCCTTTACGGGCGATAGCGAGTTAGCGCACACGCTTTCTCACATTGCCCGCAATGTCGAATGGGATATTGGGGCGGACTTGAGTCAGCTCTTAGGCGGCGGCACGCTTGCCGATATTGTTTCGCAACGACTCACTAGTGGCGCGAAATCGCTCAGCGCCTTACGCGACGAAATGGGGCAGCGATTTACCGAGAACATGGCGGAATATTTAGTACACGAGCGCCAGGCGTTTGTGACAGAAGATGCGCTAGAAATATTAGCCCGTGATAACGAAACGCTACGCGATGATGTGGCAAGACTTGAGGCGCGGGTGGCGCAGTTGAGCAAACGCTCAACCGTTGCTGAATAACGATTAACCGCTATTGCGTTTTATCCATCCGCCGATACTGTACCGCTTCCGCAATATGCGCCGCTTCAACTTTATCCTTATCGGCTAAGTCGGCAATCGTGCGGGCGACTTTTAAGATGCGATGATAGGCGCGTGCGGACAATCCCATTTTTTGAATCGCGGCCTTGAGCAGGGTTTCACCAGCGCTATCCGGCGCGCACAGTGTGTCGATATTTTTAACGTCAAGTTTCGCGTTGGGTTTTTGTTGACGTTTTAGTTGGCGCTGAAAAGCGGCCTCTACCCGTTCACGAATAACCGTGGATGACTCGCCGCGTGGCGCTTTAACCAGTGACAATTGCGGCACGGCGGGCACTTCGATTTGCAAATCAATACGGTCGAGTAACGGGCCGGAAATTTTGCCGCGATAGCGGCTGATTTGGTCTGGCGTGCAGCGACATTTATTGGTGTAGTGACCGAGAAATCCGCAGGGGCATGGATTCATCGCCGCCACTAATTGAAACTCTGCCGGAAAATCCGCCTGTCGTGCCGCACGTGAAATGGTAATGCGACCAGACTCTAACGGCTCGCGTAATACTTCTAATACATTGCGATCAAACTCCGGTAATTCATCTAAAAATAATACGCCGTGATGCGACAGCGATATTTCGCCTGGACGCGGGCTTGATCCGCCACCAACGAGCGCCACGCCGGATGCCGTATGGTGCGGACTACGAAACGGCCGCTGCCGCCAACGCGCTAATTTGAACCCACCTGTGAGGCTTTGCACGGCGGCGGCTTCTAGCGCCTCATCTTCAGTCATTGCAGGCAGTATGCCGGGGAAGCGCTGCGCCAACATCGTCTTACCGGTGCCAGGTGGTCCCATCATCAAAATGCTATGTCTACCGGCCGCGGCGACTTCGAGTGCGCGCTTCGCACCGGCTTGGCCTTTCACATCTGCAAAGTCTTCATAGGTGTTTTCAATCACCGCTGAGGTGGTGGGCACATAGGGCTGTATCAACTCGCGCCCCGCCAGATGCGCGCACACTTGCAATAAATTATCCGCCGCCAACACCGTCGCGTTAGTCACTAGCGACGCTTCAACAGCGGAGGCTTTCGGCAAGATAAATGCACGGCCATCGCGATGCGCCTTTAGCGCCATCGCCAGCGCCCCACGGATAGGCCGCAATTCACCGGTGAGCGCAAGCTCGCCCGCGAATTCATAGAGCTTTAATTTATCGCCCGGTATTTGCCCCGTTGCCACCAAAATGCCAATGGCAATTGGTAAATCAAACCGACCACTATCTTTGGGCAACTCAGCTGGGGCAAGATTAACCGTGATGCGCCGCGCGGGAAATTCAAACCGTGCATTCAAGAGCGCTGCACGCACACGGTCCTTGCTTTCTTTGACTTCTAGCTCAGGCAAACCAACAATAGTGAACGCGGGCAAACCATTGGCTAAATGGACTTCCACAGTTACTTCCGGCGCTTCCATGCCGGTTAAGGCGCGGCTGGTTAAGACGGCAAGCGACATTAAGTTGAACGTTCAAGTTGGCTAATTTTGGCTTCAAGCGCGGCTAATTTTGCGCACGTTTTATCGAGAAGCGTGCGCTGTGCGTCGAACTCTTGCCGCGTCACCAAGCCTTCTTTGGCTAACTGTGAAATGAAATGCTGACGCGCGTTTTTTTCAATCTCGCCAGCGGGGGAGGCGGCAATTGCTTCACCGACGCGTTTGGCGAGAGAGGCGAGCTTGTCAAACTGGGGATTGGGGGTATTTGTATTTGGCATGGGTTATTTTAACGCGCAGGCAGTTTTGGCGGCATAACGATTTATACGCAAACGATATATGTTGCGACGCAACATTTAGCGTCTTATTGACGCTAAACAGCGCTACAATCTCGCACATTGTTGGTGCGCCAACAAAAAGCAGCGCACTCTTCTGATGCAACAATCGCGTCAAAAACGCAACAAAAGTTGCGAAAACCCCTAAATTTGTGCTTATTTGCACAATCTCAATAATGGCACGCAACGTGCTAAATACCCCTAACCCTCTTCACAAACGATCGAAGGATAAATGATGAAAATAAAACAATTAACACTCGCCGTATTCACCGCTACCGCAGTTTCGGCTGCCTTTGCACAAACCCCCGCCGGCGTGACCCCAGAGCATACATTCACTCCAAAAATTTCGCTCTATAGCGAGTACGAATATCGCGGCATTTCGCAAACCTCTGAAAAACCGGCGCTGCAATTTAATTTCGACTATGTAAATTCTTCAGGCCTATACGCGGGGTTGTTTCTAACCAATGTTAAATGGCTAAAAGACAGCGCCAAAGCAGGCGGATTTAAAACCGATGCGCAATTAGAGCTTGATTTATTCGCAGGCTATAAATTTGAGGTGGTTAAAGATATCACCATGGACATTGGTTACTTACGTTATGAGTACCCATCTAGTAAGGGGTTTAATCCTAAGCCGAACACCGATGAAGTCTATGTTGGTCTTATCGGCGGCCCATTTAGCGCCAAATATTCCTACGCTACCAGCACGATATTCGGATTTGCAAACAGCAAAGGTTCAACCTTTACTGAATTAAATTGGGCGCAAGAGGTGTTTCCAAAATTCACCATGAACGCACAGTTGGCGCGTCAGACAATTAAGAAAAACAACGACTTCAGCTACACAGTTTACAAAGTCGGCGGCACGTATGACTTGGGCGATGGCTGGGCAGCAGGCGGTTATTTCAAAGACACCAATGCGAAGAAAAGTAGCTACACCGTATTGGGTAAAGACTGGAGCAAAGGCCGCTTAGTCGCATTCGTTTCAAAAGCATTCTAGTTTTAACATCACCCTTAAAAAGGGGCAGTCTGTCTAGATTGCCCCTTTTTTGTTTTATCGATTTTTTACTCACGGGAGCGTCATCATGAAACTGGTCACGGCAGTCATCAAGCCATTTAAGCTCGATGAAGTCCGCGAAGCCTTATCCGCCATCGGCGTACAGGGCATCACGGTCACAGAAGTCAAAGGATTTGGACGACAAAAAGGCCACACCGAGTTGTATCGCGGTGCCGAATATGTTGTTGATTTTCTGCCCAAAGTAAAAATCGAAGCCGCCATCAAAGATGAGATGCTCGATCAAGTCATGGAGGCAATTGAAAAATCGGCCAACACGGGCAAGATTGGCGACGGCAAAATTTTTGTTTTCGATTTACAACAAGTAGTTCGTATTCGCACCGGTGAAACCGGCGCGGATGCGTTGTAACGGGAGCCTATGATGATGAAAACATTCAACTTAAACACACTCGTGATGAGCGTTGCGTTACTCGCAAGTGTCGCCTTTTCAAGCGTGACATTCGCGCAAGATAAAGCCGCTACTGACGCGCCGCCTGTCACACCGGCAGTCACAGCCGCAGCCGCAGCGCCAATGGCAGCCGCTATTGCTGCGCCAGCAGCCGCACCCACGCCGAACAAAGGCGACGTCGCTTGGATGCTTGTCTGTACGGCCATGGTGTTACTCATGAGCGTACCCGCGTTGGCACTTTTTTATGGCGGCTTAGTCCGGTCTAAAAATATGCTGTCCGTGTTGATGCAGGTGTTTGTCACCTTCTCGTTGGTCACCGTATTGTGGGTGATATACGGTTACAGCTTTGCCTTCACCGAGGGCAATGCGTTTATTGGCGGCACCGATAGATTATTTTTAAACGGCATCGCTAATGTCGCCAAAGGTGAATTCGCCATGGCCGCCACCTTTAGTAAAGGTGTGGTCATCCATGAAATGCTCTTCGCCGCCTTCCAAGCGACCTTCGCCGCGATTACCTGCTGCTTGATCCTAGGCTCAGTGGCAGAGCGGATGAAATTTAGCGCCGTGCTGCTGTTCATCACCCTCTGGTTTACGTTCAGCTATTTGCCAATCGCGCACATGGTGTGGTTCTGGATGGGGCCTGATGCTTACACTGATCCTAAATTAGTTGAGGGCTTAAATGCCAAAGCCGGTTATTTATGGCAGATGGGCGCGCTTGATTTTGCAGGCGGCACAGTTGTGCACATCAACGCCGGTGTGGCGGGCCTAGTCGCCGCCTACATGTTGGGTAAGCGCATTGGTTACGGCAAAGAAGCCATGACCCCACATAACCTCACCATGACCATGATCGGCGCTTCGCTCTTGTGGTTTGGCTGGTTCGGGTTTAATGCGGGCTCCTCATTAGAAGCGGGTAACTCGGCAGTGTTGGCCTTCATGAATACTTTCTTAGCCACTGCCTGCGCGGTACTCGCGTGGACATTTGCCGAGTGGATGCTGAAGGGTAAACCCTCCATGCTGGGTGCGGCCTCCGGTGCGGTTGCAGGCTTGGTTGCTATCACCCCTGCCGCCGGTAACGTCGGCATCCCCGGCGCATTTGCGATCGGCACACTCGCCGGCGTCGTCTGCCTGTGGGGTGTTACGGGGCTCAAGCGTATGCTCAAAGCAGATGATTCGCTCGACGTATTTGGTGTGCATGCGGTAGGCGGCGTATTAGGCGCGCTACTCACCGGCGTGTTTGTTTCACCAGCGTTAGGTGGTCCTGGCTTTGTAACCGATTGGGTAACAGCCGCAACCGGCTTCACCTCCATTGGCGAGCAAGTGTGGATACAAGCAAAAGCGGTTGGCATCGCCGTGGTGTGGTCTGGTGTGGTTACCGCCGTCGCTCTCTTCATCGTGAAGATAGTGGTTGGACTACGCGTATCAGAAGATGATGAACGCGAAGGGCTCGACATCACCTCGCACGGTGAGACGGCCTACAACAAATAAGCTAGTTACTCAGTTAGTCAAAAAGGGCGTCCTCGGACGCCCTTTTTTGTGGATGAAGCTGCTTAAGTACAGCAAAAATAAATGCCAACTTGGACGGCAATCCGTATAAAGACCTAATGAAATAGGATTTTTTGGTGGAGATAATCATGCTGCAAACGCTGCGCCGCGCTGGGGGCTCATTAGTCATGACCGTGCTTAAAGCCTTTATTGAAAAAACGGTTTGCTTGACGGCTCTCAAGTTGAGCTAAGCTTGACAGACAACACCGTGACCGTCGAAGCGCCACAAAAGCCGCGCTAAAAGTTGGCGGCGTTGATGGCAGAGATGTCGACTGGTTTGCCACGCGTTGATGGTTGGGATGAAATGCCAGCAGTTGGCTTGGAGAAGCGCTAATGGCGTATGTGCCTAACCGAGACGACATCATTCATCTTCAGTTTGATCCCGCTTCAGGGCGTGAGATAAAAGAGCCACATTTTGGTTTGGTGGTTAGCAGCAAGCTATTTAACCGAGATTTTCCATTAGGGTTTGAGATGATAACGAGGCTATTTTTGCGCGTATTTTCGGTTGACTAACGAATGAATAACGAGTTATTCAAGAGGAAGAAACAGGAAAGACGCCAAAAATAGTCCGTTAGCACTCAAACAGTCCCAAAGGGACGCCTAATGGAAAATCTCGGGTTAATCAACTAGGGCTCGCAATGGTGTGTCCAATATCTGAAGGTGCTGCTGCCGCATCGCGCGCTATGGAACGGTGGTGACCTTAATGGGATTTAGATTGGACACCCAAGGTGCATCCATTGCCATCAGCTCAAGGCGCTTGTTTGGCGCGAGCGCAAAGCCAAGCGGAAAGAAAGTGTGCCCAATGCCTTGCTGGACGACGTGTCAGCGCGGCTGAGTACAATCTTGTTTGAGTAATTTACGTGATTAAAAATAGCAGTTGATTGTCGGCCTGACCGTTGGTGGGAGAGGAGACGAACAATACAATGCACAGGTGGCCACTCTGGTTTTGTAACCTCGACAATTTGATGATGAATTGCTCGGCACGTTAGCCGCAGAGTGCGGCTCAGTTGCGGCAAACCAAATACCTCGGTACAGTTGCAAACGACCAGTAATTTAGTAAACACCAGAACTGGCGAGCACTTTGGGACTAAATAGTCCGAAAATGCCCGTCAATAGGCGAGTTTGAAATTTACTGGTGCATCAAGCAATCAGCTTGAGTTCAAGCGTTGATGCCCCCCGCACCAAACATTGTCTTTAGAAAAATGTCGCAAATGGTTGCGCTGTTCAATAATGCAGATGCCTCTAAATACGCGTCCGCAAACGCTACTTCGGGCTCTGTTGCGGCTTTTTCGGCGTCTCGCCGCGCTTACTCTCCGTTGCCATCACGTCAGCGCGCACCGCCGCTATCTCCATATCCTTCCCCTCGCATCTTGCTTCAAACGTGCGCTTTACCACCACATCGGGTGTGATGCTGTCGTCTGGTGTGTCGATGGCGTAAGTTGCCGCGAGTAGAGGAATATCCACGCTTACGCCGGAATTCGGCAGCGTCACCCACGTCGGTTGGCGATAGCCGCAACTGCTAGCGTAATTCTGAAACGTGAGTGGTGTTAATCCGCCGGGGAATGCCGATGATGATGCCGCCGCACGCGCCAGCGGTACATCGGCTAGGTCTGAGCAGAGCAGGTCGAACTGATCCTGTGTGAATGAGAATTGCGAGCCCAATGTCATGTCGGTCGCGTTCAGGGTCACAAAGGGTTGGGTGCGTTTGGCGATGAGTTGCGCATAGATGCCGCCGCCAAACACTTCGCGATCATAAAAATCAGCTGCAAGGTCGCTGCGGGCGAACGTAGAGCCCGCGAGCTTAAGCAGGTTGTTCGGCATCAGCGCCAGCTTGACGAGTTCGCTCTGAATGGGGCGGTAAAAAAAGCGTTCGGGAAACTGGTCGAATGTTTCCATTCCATCAAGGCCGTAGAACGCCGCTGGGAAGCTGCCACCCGAAATGGAGGAAATCACGTCCACTTCACTCAGCAGCGAGCTTTTTTATTCGGCCAATTAATGCGCGTATCGCGTAGCGCTTCCAGCACGCCATATGACAATGCCGCCGCACGCGTGCCGCCACCGGAGAAGCTCAAGATGACAAACAGCTCGTCGCTATTGGTGCCTTGATCGACCCACATGACGTGTGGCTTTTTACAATTGGTTTGCCAAGGTAAAATGCGGCATGAACCAACGTGACCCTAACTTAGCTTTACCCCATGCCGCCGCTGCGCTTGTTATGCAGGATGCCCCTGACGTCCCCGACGTGCCCGATGTACAAAGCCGCGCCGATGAACGCCATATTGCGATTGACCGTGTGGGAATACGCGGCATACGTCATCCGCTCTTGGTGAAATCTGCCGATGGCATTGCGCAACATACGGTGGCGACATTTTCAATGACGGTGAAATTGCGTGAGGATGCTAAGGGCACGCACATGTCGCGGTTTATCGAGCTACTCGAAGCCGAGCGTGCAAGTGCCATCGCACTGGACACCTATGAGCTTAAAGCCTTGCTCAAACGCATGGTCGCAAAGCTGGGTGTGGATGAAGGTCATATTGCGGTGAGCTTCCCGTATTTCATCGAGAAAACAGCGCCGGTCTCGCAGGTGAAATCGCTGCTTGATTATGAGGTGACCTTTGCGGGCGAGATTAAGAACGGCGTTGCCAGCGTGAGCACTAAAGTATTAGCCCCGGTCACAAGCCTGTGCCCGTGTTCCAAAGAAATATCGGCCTACGGTGCGCACAATCAACGCTCCCACATCACCATTACCGCTGAGACCGCTGATAGCAACCAAGGCAGCATTACGGTGGATGAAATTATTCACTTGGCCGAGGCTGAAGCATCGAGCGAGTTATACGGCATCTTAAAACGCGTGGACGAAAAATATGTGACCGAACGCGCCTACGACAATCCCAAATTTGTCGAAGACCTCGTGCGCGACATCGCCGCTGCCCTAAACCGCGAACCACGCATTACCGGCTACACCGTGGAAGCAGAAAATTTTGAGTCGATACACAATCACACCGCTTACGCGCTGATTTCGCGGACGAAGTAACAGCGCAGTATAAAAAGAAGAAGACTATCATCGGCGGGCAGTTTGACAGCATTGTGCCTGGAGGTAGCCGTCAATGCTAGAGTTTATGGCGAGCCACGCTATGGGTTATTTCGCCGGAAGATCAAAAATCTCTTTCGCTCTATATGGAGTGACTGAGGGTGGATTCCTCAATAAACGATAGGGTTGTTCGCCGCATGCTTATTTTCAAATGCAGCCATGCGCTGTCGCAACCGCAGCTTTGGCGAGCAAACCAGCAATATCAAACTCCTGTTATTCCGAACGGTGTTGTGAGGAATCTTACCGGCGCTGTGTTGCAGACAACCGCATTAGCATGGATAAAAGCATGACAAGCTATGTGCTGAATTGTGAAAAATGTCGTCCCAATACATCCGCTTGGCGAATTAATCAAATGAGCGTTGCCATCGAATTCCGATCAGTCGCGCCTTGCGAAATACGCAACTCAAGCCCGTTGTTGGACATGAAAAGTTGCGCCTCACACAACGGCAGCTATGCCTTTTCGGTCGAGCAGATTGAGTAGTTTTAACGACGGGCCGCTTGGCGACTTCTCGCCAACTTCCCATTTTTGTACCGTTGAGGTGCTCATGTTGAGCACTGTCGCTAGCACGGATTGGCTTACGTTCAAGCGTTTGCGTAGCGCACGAATTTTGGTGTTGCTAAAGGGCTTTACTGGTGGGATCGACAAAATGCCGTAGGCTTTCATGCGGCGTTCACTAATGAAACCGAAGCTAGCCAAGTCTTGTGCTGTGTCGTATATGGTTTCGAGTATAGCGCTAGTGCGTTTTTTTTTGGCCATGACAAATCTCCGTAATTATGCCCGCTGAAGCGGCTTCTACTAACTGTTGTTGAGTGAGTCGCAGTAAATCTCGCGCCAGTCGTTTTAATGCTGATAATTCATCGGCTTCAATATCGCCGCGCACATTTTTTTCGAACCCAAAAACAAAGAACCAATGTGAACCCATATTGGTGGCAAGCAGTGTGCGCGCACCGCCACGTTTACCACGACCAGGAAGCGCCACACGTTTCTTGATGATGTTGCCGCCCAAATCCGCGTCTATCAGGCCTTGCATGATTTCATCAACCGAATTACATAGCAGGCTGTCATTCAATCCAGCGCTCAATGACCAGCAAAAAATGCTTTAGTTTTGAAAATACGGCGCATACTGAAATGTAGCACCGAGTGCTATATTTCTCAAACAGAAGATGGAAAATCTATGCCTAGCTATAACCCGGCCGCATGCGCCATTTCATCCGCATGGTAGCTAGAGCGCACCATTGGGCCACTGGCAACGTGAATGAAGCCCATCTTGTTGGCTTCCTGCGCGAACATTTCGAATTCATCCGGCGTGACGTATCTGAGCACCGGCAGATGATGCACCGAGGGTTGCAAATATTGGCCGATGGTAAGCATGTCAACATCGTGCTCTCGCATGTCGCGCATGACCTCCAATATTTCGTCATTGGTTTCGCCAAGCCCTACCATCAAGCCACTTTTGGTGGGCGTGTTCGGGTGTTCGGCCTTGAAATCTTTTAGGAGTTTGAGTGAGTGCGCGTAGTCCGAGCCGGGGCGTGCTTGTTTGTATAAGCGCGGGATGGTTTCTAGGTTGTGATTCATCACATCGGGCGGGGCTTCGCGCAGAATCGCCAGTGAGCGATCAAGTCTGCCGCGAAAATCCGGCGTCAAAATTTCGATTTGGGTGGTGGGTGAAAGTGCGCGTGTTTGGCGAATACATTCGACAAAATGGCCAGCACCGCCGTCACGTAGGTCATCGCGATCCACGCTCGTGATGACGACGTACTTTAATTTTAATTTCGCAATCGTCTCGGCTAAATGGCGCGGCTCGTCGGCATCCAACGGCAGCGGGCGGCCATGGCCGACATCGCAAAATGGGCAACGTCGGGTGCAAAGATCGCCCATGATCATAAAGGTGGCGGTACCCTTGCCGAAGCATTCGCCGATGTTGGGGCAGGAGGCTTCTTCACACACGGTGTGTAATTTAGCGTCGCGCAAGATTTGCTTAATCTCATAAAAGCGTGACGCGCTTGAGGATGAGGCCGCTTTCACGCGAATCCATTCCGGCTTTTTGAGCCGCGGCGCATCAATCACCTTGATCGGGATGCGCGCTGTTTTGAGGCCGGCTTTTTCTTTCACGCCGAGCTTGGGGTCAAATGGTTTATCGATTACTGTAGTCACGTCAGTCATCCAAATTTCTCTTTAAGTGAGTCAAACATTTTTCAGCGATGACCGACATTTTATCCGTCACGCCAAGGTCGTGCAGCCGTGTCACGACAAGGTCAGCGTAGCCACAAGGATTGATGCGTTGAAACGGTGCTAGTTCCACATCAACATTTAGTGCCAACCCGTGATAGGTTGCATGGTTTGTAACGCGTAAACCAATCGCCGCAATTTTGGCGTTTTCAACATACACACCTGGCATCGCCTCACGTCTCGCGCCAACAATTGAATATTCTCCCAGCAAATCAATCACTGATTGCTCAATCCGATTCACAAGACTTTTAACCCCGTAGCGCCGACGGCGCATATTGAGCAGTAAATACACCACGAGCTGCCCCGGTCCGTGATAAGTCACCTGCCCACCACGATCAATTTTAACGGTTGGAATATCGCCCGCAGCCAGGATGTGTTCAGGCTTACCCGCGAGGCCAAGTGTAAAAACGCTAGGATGTTCAAGGAGCCAAACTTCATCGTCAGAATCAATGGTCATCGCGCGATTGTGCGTGCGCATCGCCTCATAGGTTGTGAGGTAATCAACAAGGCCTAAATGTTTGATGTGCATCTAATTTGATTTAAAAATTAGTATTTTATGTATTCACTCTTCAACGTTGTCATTCCGAACGGTTTTAGGTAAGGAGTCTTACGCGTGTGATGAGATGAGCATCGCTGGTTTCTTTGAACTACGCGGATAAGATTCTTTGTCGCATGATGAGACTATGCTCGATCGGAATGACAACTGTTAGCTGCTGATAACAAAATTAGCGGTGCGCTCTTGATGTGGAAATGGAATCAGCACCGACTACAGTGCCATCAACACCTGCGGGTTCGCAGTTAATTCTTGATAGATCGTATCGAGCTGTAATTTAGATGTCGCGTTAATAGTGGCGGTAACGGAAATATAATTACCGTTTTTTGAAGGCCGCATTTCTAGTGTGTTCGCATCAAAATCCAGCACGTGTTTTTGGACTATCGCTAATACCGTCTGCGCAAAATCCACATTCGCCGCGTCGGTGTCAGTTGCCTTGATGCGCCCCATTGCCTTAATCGGAAATGACGTAGGGAATATAAGTAGCGTATCGGTATTGGTGGGGGTAGGCTCGTGCATTGTCATTATTCGGTTGGTTGCACGATAGGCAAATCACGTTTGTAATCTTGAAATAACTGTAGCATTTGCTTGAATTTTTCGCCGGGCAAACCCGCCTTCGCGCCATGACCGACCGGCTTGCCATCCAGCTTCACAATCGGCACCACCTCTTTGGTGGATGACAATATCCAAATCTCGTCAGCGGTCGTCACTTCGCGGCGCATCACTCGGCGCACCTCAAGCGCCAACCCCGCATTTTTTGCCAACTCCATCATCAGCACATACGTGATGCCGCCTAGCAATAAATTATCAATCGGCGGGCACAAAATTACGCCATTTTTCACAATCGCGATATTCGACGCGGTCGATTCAGTTAAGTAGCCATCACGAAACATGACCGCTTCATCGCCGCCGTCAAGCTGCGACTCATGCTTGAGCAGCACCGCGCCGAGTAACGCGGTGGATTTAATTTGGCAGCGTAGCCAGCGATTGTCGTCAATGGAGACTGCCGAAATACCGTTCGCGTAAATTTCTGGTTTGGGGGTGGGCAACGGGTTCGCCATTAAAAACACGGTCGGCGTAACTCCCGCGCTCGCGGATGGCGGCGAAAAATCGCGCTTTGCCACGCCACGCGTGACCTGAATATAAACCACGATATTACCGCCGCCGTTTTGCTCAATCACGTCGTTGATGATGGCGTGCCATTCGGCGATTGAATACGGATTGGTCATGTATAACGCATCCATTGATTGCTGTAGTCTTAGCAGGTGCTCACGCGCGCGCAAACCCCGGCCGTCGTAATACGGAATCACCTCATACACGCCATCACCGAAAATAAAGCCGCGATCTAACGGTGAAATTTTCGCGTCTTCAATCGGCATGGTTTTGCCGTTGAGAAAGACAATTGGCAGGCAGAGATTTTGTGGTGTCGTGGACATGGTTTGGCCTTTGGTTTAGCCTTAAACCTAGATTTTCCGTTAGGCGTCCGTTCGCAACTGTTTGCGTGCTAACGGATTATTTTTGGCGTCTCTCCTGTTGCTTCCTCGTGAATAGCTCGCTATTCAGTCGTTAGTCAACAGAAAATACGCGCAAAAATAGCCCCGTTATCATCTCAAACCCTAATGGAAATCTCGGTTAAAAAATCAAAATAAAAAACTACTTAAACATCAGTCGAATCGCATCCCAGCCGCGCCCTAAAAAGCCGGCAACCTTCACATCTTCTAGCGCAACCACTGGGATTTCGGTGACAACTTTATCGTCGCGCATGAGTTTCATTATTCCCGCTTTTTGGCCAACTTGCAGCGGTGCTAATAATGGCTGCGTGGTCGTGAGTGTCGCTTTTAGGCCGCTAAATTTATCTTTCGGCAATGTCAGCCAAATATCTTGAGCAAACCCTAGCTTCACCGTATTTTGTGTGCCCTTAAAAATCGCTGGTGTGGCGATAGGCACATTTTTCTCATACAACCGTTGTGCATCAAACATTAAAAAACCGTAGTTCAATAATTTTTGGCTTTCTTGGGTGCGTGCCGCGTCCGACGCTGTGCCCAACACCACCGAAATTAAGCGTCGTTCTTGACCAGCTGCGCCACCACCGCCACGCTTAGCGGTGGCAATTAAGCAATAACCCGCCGCGTCAGTGTGCCCCGTCTTAAAGCCATCCACCGTCGGGTCGAGGAACAGTAGCCGATTACGATTGGGCTGCTTGATTTTGTTATGGATAAATTCACGCTCACGGTAATAGCTAAATTCGGTCGGAAAGTCGCGAATGACCGCTTGGGCTAACAGCAACAAATCTTCAGCGGTTGAGTAATGCGCAACGTTCGGGAGGCCGGTTGCATTCAAAAAATTGGTATTTTTCATGCCTAATTTTTTGGCTTGGCTCACCATCATCTGGGCGAATACTTCTTCCGTACCGCCGATAGCCTCTGCTAATGCAATGGAAGCATCGTTACCGCTAGAAATAATCATGCCACGAATCAGCGACTCGACCGTCGGCGTTTGTTTAGGGTCGATAAACATGCGCGAGCCTTCGGCCCGCCATGCGCGATCTGATACGGCTACGGTTTGTGTCAAGGTCAATTTTTTATTTTTCAGCGCATCGAATACCAAATAGGCCGTCATTAATTTGGTGAGGGAGGCTGGCTCAAATCGGTCGCCGGTTGCTTGTCCTGCCAATACCTGCCCGCTAGTGGCGTCAAACAATATATAAGCGCGTGCAGCAATCGGTGGCGGCGGAATATCGCTCTGTATGGCGGGTAATTGTGCTTGAAGATTAAAAGAGGCTAAACCAGCGACTAACGATATAAAAGCTACTAAAAACGAACGATAAATAAGATTCATTGAATATAAATTAAGGGGTGGAAATAACAGCAGAAAAATCATGTGATTGTTTTACACGTGCCTGAATGGCCTCAGCCTCGATGCGCGATGGGTAGGGGCCTAAGCGCACGCGCCATAAGCCCTCTTTGAAGACAACGGTCAGTGGCTCGCGGTTCCAATCTAGCTCACGCACCATGCGCGCGTGGAAAATTTTCGCATTTTCCTCCACGCTAAATGCACCAAGCTGGATAAATAACTGCGCCCCATCGCTAGCGATTGGGGATATGGCGATCACCGACGCGGGGGCGCTGGTTGGTGTTGCTGTCCTCAGCACATCACTGGCACTCGCACTCGCACCTGCGCCTGAACGTGTCCCAGACCCCTCCCCCGCAAACACGCGCTCCACTATCACTGGCGCACTACCACGCGTCACAATATCTAGCCGATGTGCGGCAACGTAGGACAAATCAATAATGCGGTCTTGGTGAAATGGCCCGCGATCATTCAACCGCACCACAACTGATTTTTTATTCGCGGGGTTGGTTACGCGAACATAGGAAGGCAACGGTAAGGTCGGGTGTGCGCCGGTCATGGCGTACATATCGTAAATCTCGCCGATGGAGGTCATATTGCCGTGAAATTTGCGGCCATACCAAGAGGCCAAACCAGTTTGCCGGAAAACATCATTGTTGATGACGGGGGCGTAGCTGCGACCGAAGACGGTGTAGGGTTTATTAGCGCCAGAATGAAATTTTTCAGCTTTTGGTACGGCGTTGGGAATGATGTCTAGGTTGCTCGGTTTGTTTGTGCCGGGGCCGTCATCTTGGTAGTAGCCGCCGGGCTTCGCCGGTTTTGCGGGCTGGGATGCGGTAGTGGTATTGGTAGCGCCAGGCGTAATTTTAGGTGCCGTGCCGCAAGCCGTGATGAACATTAATAATGCCGCGTGGAAGATGATGTTCGAACGTGGGTATTGCTTAAGCAACATAGTGAGGATGCCTCATCAATTGAGCGCACATTTTACCCCTACATTTGCCGAAACCGCCCCGTAAACGCCGCCGATACCGCAACACTCATATCTATGCCGCGTAGTTTGATGTGCATTTTGCCGATGTCATTTTTGACTACACGCTCAATCGCGGCAACTCGAATGACCGAGGCACGATGGACTTGCCAAAATTCATCAGGGTCAAGTTCGTTGAGCAGGTCGCGCAACGGCGTGCGGATGTAACGCTCTTTTTCGCTGGTGATAACCGCGGTGTACTTATCGCGGGACTGAAAAAACAGCACTTCACCGACCGCAATCACATCGATTTCATTGCCCTGCCCGCAATTAAGCCACCGTAAATATTTGCGTTCATTGGTCGAGATCGTGGAAAGCTGCTTCAGTGTATCGATCAGTTGATTGTCTATTGTCGGTCTAAGGATGTCGATGGTGTTGATGGCGTTAGTGGCATCAATGGTTTGTAATCGCGCCACTGTTTCGGCTAGGCGCGATGCTTTCACTGGCTTTAATAAATAATCCACCGCGCGCGCGTCGAACGCCGCCATCGCATGTTCGTCATAGGCGGTGACAAACACGATGCGTGGTGCGCGCTCGCTACCAGCAACTTGGCGGGCAACTTCGATACCGGATAAACCGGGCATACGAATATCGAGAAACATAATATCTGGCTCATGCTCGGCAATCAACCCCAACGCCTCGCCACCACTGTGACCTATCGCAACGACTTGCAATGTCGGCCACGCCGCATTGAGCATATCGCGCAGCGTCAGGGCGAGCCTTGGCTCATCATCACAAATAATGGCGGTGGTCATGACAATCCTTCCATCGGCAAGTTTAATTCGGCAATCACGCCGCTGGGCGTGTTCGCGGTTAAGGTAAATGTCGCGTGCATGCCGTAAGCAGCTTGTAAGCGCTCACGGATATTGGCGAGCCCAATGCCCGAACCGCCGACACCACCAGCACCGCCAACACTCGCGTTAGCCATGCCAAAACCGACGCCGTCATCCACTACCCGCAATAATATTCGCGATTTGTTAATCGATTGGTCGTTTGATTGGGTGTTCGCTTTGTTGTTACCGGCCACCACATCTAGCGTGACATGAATGTTGGACGGTATCGCTTTCGGCTCCACCCCGTGTTGTACGGCGTTTTCTAGCAATGTCTGTAGTAATAGTGGGGGAATCTTGACCGCTTTAGCGGCGGCATCAAATCGAATATGGCTTGAAAGTCGGCTCCCCATGCGGCGTTTGGCGATGTCTAAATATGCCTTGGCGAGCGACATCTCGACTTCAACGGTACTCCAATCATGCTTAAGCGCCTCCAAGCTCGCGCGTAAAAAATCAGACAAGTCATCCGCCATTTGTTCTGCCATGCGCGGCTCGGTGGCGATCATTGATTTCAAGTGGGCGATGGTATTGAAAATAAAGTGTGGCTCAATTTGCGATCTCAACGCGTGCAGTCGAATTTCGGCGAGACGCTTAGCCTGCTCGGTGTGCTCGATACGCATCGCATGATTCCGCTGGCCATCATAGGCGCGTGCATCGAGCGCGTGCAAAAGCAAAATGGACGCAAAAAATACCCAGATCGCGTCATCTCTAGGGTAATCCACAATCGTGGCATAACCGTAGGTCCACAATACAGCCGCAAACAGCATACCTAGCCAAAACCCATTACTAAATTGCCATAAGCCCGCCTTGGATTTCATTGCGCGCGATTGATTACTGCGGTGTAGGGCAACGACACAAAGTATCGCATTGGCGAGTGCTATCAAAATCCCGAGCCGGCCCGCCTGCAGTGGCAGCGTTAAGGCGAATACTAAAAAAGCCGCTGAGCCGGCAAAACCGCCGTAGGCGAACATCGGCGTATTGCGAATACCACGTAACCAAAAGCGCTGTAGGTCGGCGCGGTCGCGAATCAACTCAACTGCCGGTCGCCAGTCGGCACTAAATTCGCGCCAATCTGGAAGCGCCATGCGTGTACGTTCTTGACGCTGCTTATCCATCATGCCAAGCGTAATAAGCCACGCGGTGACTCCTGCTACCGACCATATAACAAACTGTGCAGGTGGCGTTAAGGCAAGCAATTTTTCGGCCGGCACCGCAACTTGCGAAGCAATCGCCAGCAACACCAGCGTGATGAAGGCGCCCAGTCCCAAGCCTATTTTAAGCGCGCGAAATGACCAGTAATCGCGGCTCGCGCCAAACAATGGTGGCGGCGTATCGGGCCGATAGCGCAAAAATTGGCGATACCAAAATGGCGCAACCGCATCAGCGGCGATGTCATATTGGGCAAAGAGGGCGATGGCGGTTTGTACTTTTACAGGCAGTGTCATGGTGGGCAGGCCTCGGGTTTTAGGATGCCCAAATTGTGATTTATACGCCGTCGTGTTTGTGGTGTGTGCGATAAGTGCGGCAAATTTGCGGATAGAGTCAATTAGGTAGAGATGAGTGTTAAAAAGCTGAGGACGATAATTCTTAACGAGTCCACTTCCATTTCTAAATCATGTCATGCCGAACGTTTTTGCAAGCAATCCAATCGCGAGGTAACGCAGCGTACCGTAATAGCCGTAGCCCGGTCGAGCGAAGCGGCGCCGGGAGGTCCACCTCGATTGCAGATTTTCCCGCTATTTAC
>Ga0105049_10000173_pt1 | contig 66465 bp, 44 predicted proteins | sample MAT06_FD_78087 | JGI IMG/M metagenome (GOLD analysis project Ga0105049, IMG submission 78087) | Freshwater microbial communities from Lake Fryxell liftoff mats and glacier meltwater in Antarctica - MAT-06 | ecosystem: Environmental > Aquatic > Freshwater > Ice > Liftoff microbial mat | place...
CGCCAACATGCTGAAATCCTCGCCCTGCCGCAGGCGCGCTTCGATCATCTGGATCTTTTTCACGGCCTGCGCGTCGTTCTGCGCTTTGTCGTTTTTGAGGTTGCGGATATTCGCGTCCGGCGCGGGCGACACGGCGATTTGCGCCAAGTGGATCTGCGACTCCGGCAGATTGAAGCGCGGCTTGTTCGCCTGATAGAAGGACGTAACATCGCTGTCCGTGATGTGGATATTGGCCGTGATCTCTTTGTTCAGCAGTTTCTGAATGCTCAAGTCCCGCCGCAATTGCGCCTTCAAATCGTCCAAGGTCATCTTGCGATTGGCCAGTTGCTTGCCGAACTCTTCGGCCGTATAAGCCGCGCGCATCTCGGTCAGCTTGGCTTCAATGTCCGCGTCGGCCGCCATCAAACCCAGCTTCTCGGCCCGTTGAAACATGATCTCGGCGTCCACCATCTGCCGCAACATGTCCAGTTTGTTGATCTGCGTCTGGTCGTCCGTGGGAGGGTTAGCCAGGTTCGCTGCCTGAATCTGATACTGCTTCTCCAGCTCGATGTAGCTGATCGGCCGGCCGTTTACGTAGGCGGCCACCCCCGGCGGAGCCGTCTTGTTGCAGCTTGTTAGGGCCAGCAGCAGGAACCCTAAAATCCAGGCGGATCGGAATATCATGTTTCCCTATTCTAAACCCCTGGTGCGCGAGAATAGAGAAGAATGCGCAAAAACCTGATGCTGATCGGAGTCTGCCTGGCGTGGTGCTGGTATTCCTACGCCCAAGAAAACCTCTTTTGGAAACAGTGGGGAGATGGCCAAGCCGAAGTGGCCGCCTACGATCTCGTCATTCCTCGCGATAAGGAACTGCGTCGCGGCGTCGCGGTAAGTATCTTCGTCACCGAAAACTTCTCGAACGCCCTGCGCGTCAAAGCCGACGCCGGCAAGCACCCTGCGAACGACATCGTTCCCGTGATGAAGCTGAACCTGATCAAGGACTTCCAGACCGGCATCTACAATCACCACGACCTGCTCTCTGCTTTCGCCACCCTCGCCCCGGCTAATGGCCTGCCCGCCGGCGTGCTCACCAAGGACGTCTACTCTCGCCAGGAATGGCTAGGAAGCACCTTTACGCTGGCCCTCTTCGACAAGAACCGCGTGAAGATCACCAGCCATAGCTACCGCGACGGCGAAGCCGACCAGCAGCGCGAACTCGCCATGCAGCCGACCGGGATGACGGAAGATGGCCTGTGGTTCTGGGCCCGCGGCTGGGCGCAGCCTGTGCTCGGGCCGGGCGAAGTGAAGGCCGTCCCCATGCTCACCTCCGCCGAACCCGCCAAAGGCATGCTTGAGTGGACCAACGTGCAGCTCAAGCACGCCCCCGTTACCAAGAAGATCGCCGTCGACGGCCAGCAACTCGACGCCGACCTGTTCACCGCCCAGGTGATGAACGGTGTCCGCAAGGACTTCTACGTCGAGCGTGGCGGCCAGCGCCGGATCCTGCGTTGGGACTTCTCCACCGGCGAGCGCGGCCAGTTGATCAAGTCCGCACGCCTGAAGTATTGGGAACTGAGCGGCAAGAGCGGCGAAGCGGCCCTGAAACAGCTCGGCATCCTGCCGCGCCCGCCCAGGACAATCTAGGTGAGGAAACTCGCTCTCGTCACCGGTGGCACGCGCGGCATCGGCCTCGCCATCGCCGAAACGCTGCTCCGCGACGGTGCCCGCGTCATTGTCTGCGGACGCGAGCCGGCCACCCTGCCGGGCATCGAAGTGGTGACGGCGGACGTCACCCAACCCAGCCAGCTGGCCGAACTCGCCGACTACGCCGGCCCGGTCGATATCCTGGTCAATAACGTGGGCGGCTCGCTCGGAGGCGGTAAGTTCACCGCCTCTACGGTCGAGCAGTGGCACGGCGCCTTCGCGCTCAATCTCATGCCGGCCGTCATTCTTTCGCAGGCTCTCCTGCCCGGCATGCGCGATCGCCGCTGGGGCCGTATCATCAACATCTCCAGCATCTGGGGCCGCGAGAGTGGCGGCGGCGCAGCCTACAACGCCATCAAGGCCGCCATGATTTCGATGTCCAAGAATCTGGCCAATGAGGTAGTGCGCGACGGCGTCCTCGTCAACTGCGTCGCTCCTGGCTCAGTCTGGTTCCCTGGCGGCGGCTGGGACTTGAAGCAACAGGCCAATCCCGCCGCCATCGCCAAGTTTATCGACGAAGATTTGCCCCGTGGCAGCTTCGGCCAGCCCCAGGAAGTGGCCGAGTTAGTGGCCTTCCTCGCCAGCGACCGCGCCTCGCTTCTGGCCGGCGCCTGCATCCCCATCGACGGCGGCCAAGGCCATAGCAACCTTTAAGCCGCTATAATCACGGGGATGCCAGTTGACGACGATCAACTGCAATCCACGAAGCTGGAAGCGCTTGGGCGGCTGGCGGGTGGTGTTGCCCACGACTTTAATAATCTGCTGACGGTGATCGAAGGCTACGCGCGTATGTTGCGCGACGAGCCGGACTTGGCCCATGCCGAGGCCATCGAATACGTCGACGAAATCATCCGCGCCGCCAACCGCGCCAGCGACCTGACGCGCCAACTCCTCGCCTTCAGCCGCCGCCAATCCGCCCAACCGCGTCCCCTCGATTTGAACGAGCTCGTTCGCCGCACCAGCGGCATGCTCCGCCGGGTGATCGGCGAAGATATCCAGCTCGAAACTGACCTGCGCGCCGAAGCCAGCCAAATCTTCGCCGACCCTTCTCAGATTGACCAGGTGCTGATGAACCTGGTCGTCAACGCCCGTGATGCCATGCCCCACGGCGGCGAGATCCGCATTAGCACCGAATTCCGTGACCCCCTGGTGGAACTCCGCGTCAGCGACCGCGGCAGCGGCATACCTCCCGAAGTGATGGCCCGCATGTTCGAGCCCTTTTTCACCACGAAGGAGACCGGCAAAGGCACCGGCCTCGGCCTTTCCTTGGTGCACGCGATCATCGCCCAAGCGGGCGGTAAGGTAGACGTCGAAACTACTTTGGGCCAAGGGACTACCTTTACCATTCGCTTTCCCTTGCATTGGGGTGAAGCCGGCGCGGCCGACACGGCCGGCGCGGAAAATGACCTGCCGCGCGGCCGTGAAACCATCCTGGTAGTGGAAGACGAAGAGCCCTTGCGTTCCTTAATTCGCCGCTTGCTGGAGCGTGGTGGCTACCGGGTGGTCGAAGCGGCCGATGGCGACGAAGCTATCGCTCTCGCCACGGCCCAGAAACCGGCCATCGACTTACTCCTCACCGACGTGATGTTACCCCATCGCAATGGGCTCGATGTCGCCGAAGCCGTCGCGGCCGCTCATCCCGCGGTGCGGATCCTTTTCATGTCCGGCTACGGGGAAAATACCCCTGCGGGAGCCGCGCGGCTCGAAAAGCCGTTCGGCCCCCTGAAACTCGCCACCGCGGTGCGCGACTTACTCGACCAACGTTCTATTTGAAAGGGCCCTTCAGATGTACCGACGTCAATTTCTCGCGCTCGCCGCTGCCGCTTTAACCGCTCCCCCGAATATCGTCCTCATTTACTGTGACGACCTCGGCTACGGCGACTTAGGCTGTTACGGCTCCGGCATTCCGACTCCCAACTTAGACCGCATGGCCGCCCAGGGCGTCCGCTTCACGAATTTCTATTCGGCGAATCCGGTCTGCTCGCCCTCTCGCGCCGCCTTACTTACGGGCCGTTACCCCACCCGCGTCAATGTGCCCCGCGTCTTCTTTCCCGGCGACAAAGTCGGCCTGGCGCGCGACGAGCAAACCATGGCTGACATTCTGAAGGCCCACGGCTACGCCACCATGTGCGTCGGCAAATGGCACTTAGGCCATATGCCGGAGTATCTGCCTACTTCCCGTGGCTTCGACGAATACTTCGGCATTCCTTATTCGAATGACATGAATCCGCGCCCCATGCTGAAGGGTACGGAAACCGTGGAAGCCCAAGCGACGCTTGCCACCATCACGCCGCGCTACACCGAACAAGCCGTCAGTTTCATTGAACGAAACAAGGCGAAGCCATTCTTCCTCTACCTGCCGCACACTTACCCACACATTCCCCTGGCGGCTTCCGACCGTTTCCGCGGTAAGTCGCAACAAGGGCTCTATGGCGACGTCATTCAGGAACTCGATTGGAGCGTTGGCGAAGTGCTCGCGTCACTGAAGAAACATGGCCTGGACAAGAATACATTAGTCCTGTTTTCCTCCGATAACGGACCCTGGTTCCAGGGCAGCCCCGGCAAATTGCGCGGCCGTAAAGGGCAAACTTACGAGGGCGGTGTCCGCGTGCCCTTTATCGCTCGCTGGCCGGGTAAGATCCCCGCCGGCCGTGTGCTCGACGCGATCGGGTCCACCTTGGACTTACTCCCCACTCTCACGAAACTCGCCGGCGCCAAGCTACCCGCCAAACCTCTCGACGGCGTCGATATCTGGCCCCTGCTCTCCGGCCAAAAGAAAGACCATACGCGCGAAGCTCTCCTTTATTTCGACAACTGGGACTTACAATGCGCCCGGCTCGGCCCTTGGAAGTTACACGTCGGCCGCTACAATAGCTTCATTTACGGCCCGGCCCCGGCTGCTGGCCGCGCGAACTTACGCCTGCGTCCGGCCGAATTGTATAACTTAGCCAATGATCCCGATGAAAGCTTCGACGTTGCCGCCAAATTCCCGGATATTGTCCGCGACCTGGACGCGCGCATCGCCAAAGCGTTGCCCACCTTCCCCGAAGAGGTGCAAAAAGCCTGGCGCGATACCGACGCCCGGGGTACCGCCCCCAGCGAACCTGGGCGCTTGCCCCGTTTAGGCGATTAGGTCTTGCACCACGTTGCCGTGGACGTCGGTCAGCCGGAAATTACGGCCCTGGAACTTGTAAGTCAGCTTCGTGTGGTCAAAACCCATCTGGTGCAGGATCGTGGCGTGTAAGTCATGCACGTGGACTTTATTTTTCGAGACGTTGAAGCCCAAGTCGTCGGTCTCGCCGTAGACCAAGCCAGGCTTAAATCCGCCGCCGGCCATCCACATGGTGAAGGCGTTCGGATGATGGTCGCGCCCGTCGTTGCCGCCTTGGGTCATCGGCGTGCGTCCGAATTCGCCGCCCCATAGCACCAACGTGTCGTCCAGCATGCCGCGCTGTTTTAGGTCCGTCACCAGGGCGGCGCAAGCTTGGTCCGTCTCTTTGCAGTTAATCGCCAGATCGCGCTTCAGTTGTCCATGCTGGTCCCAAGCCTCATGGTAAATCTGCACGAAGCGGGTGCCTTTTTCCACCAGGCGGCGGGCCATCAAACAGCTATTGGCGAAACTGGGCTTGCCGGGTTCAGCGCCATAAGCATCCAGGATCGCTTGCGGCTCTTTGCGAATATCCATCACGTCCGGCGCCGCCACTTGCATGCGCGAAGCCATCTCGAAGGCGCTGATACGCGTCGAGATCTCTGGGTCGCCGATCGACTGCAGGCGCAGTTGGTTCATGCGCTTCAAAGTAGAAAAGGTTTCCTGCTGTAACTGGTCGTCGATCCCGGCTGGATTCGATAAGTACAGCACCGGGTCGCCCACGTTGCGGAATTGGACGCCCGAATAGACCGTCGGCAGGAAACCGGAGCCCCAGCAGCTATTGCCGCCGCTGGGTCCTTTTTTGCCCGTAGAGAAAACTACAAAGGCTGGCATATCGCGGCTTTCGCTGCCCAAACCGTAAGTCACCCAGGAGCCGAAGCTCGGCCGGCCGAAGATCATATTGCCGGTGTTCATCAGTAACTGACCGGGGGCATGGTTGAACGCGTCGGTGGACATCGACTTCACGATCGTCAAGTCGTCGATGATCTTGGCCGTGTGCGGCAGTAACTCCGAGAGTTCGGTGCCGTTCTTACCATAGCGATTAAACTTAAACTTCGGCCCCAGCAGCGTAGAGTTTGGGTTAATGAACGCAGCGCGATAGCCCTTCAACAACTCGGGCGGGGGCAAAGTGCCGTCGAACTTTGCCAGTTGCGGCTTATTGTCAAATAACTCCAGGTGACTGGGCGCGCCGGCCATGAATAGATAAATCACCCGCTTGATTTTACCGTCAAAGTGCGGCTTCTTGGGGGCGAGCGGGTCCGTGCCGGAAGGGGCGGCCACACCGGCCTCGGCCATCAAATGGTGCAGCGCCAAGGCGCCCATGCCCACGCCGCACTCTTGCATAAACCAACGACGGGAGTTAGTCATGTTCATTTATTCCTTGGTAATCGCTTCGTCGAGATTGAGGAGGACGCGGGAGACGGCCGTCCAGGCTTGCACTTCGCCCAAGTGTCCTCCGGCCCCGGCATAGCGGGCCTTTTGGCGGGCCAGCAGTCCAAGCAACTCGGTGGACTCCGCGGCATCCGGGGTGCGGGTGATCACGCGGCGGAAGGCATAATTGAGACGCTCCGCATCGCTCTTGCCACCTTCGCGCATGGTCGTTTGCGCCAAAGCGCGAGCCGTTTCAATGAAGAGGGGTTCGTTCAAAGTAGTCAGTGCCTGCAGCGGTGTGTTACTGCGAGAGCGCCGCACGCAGGAAGTGTCGCCGTTCGGGGCGTCGAAGTTTTGCAACGCCGGATAAGGGACGGAGCGATAGCTGAAGGTGTACATCGCACGACGGTAGCGCGCCAAGCCTTTCTCTTCTTTCCAGATCTTAGGGCCATAACTTACGGGCGGTTGATAAAGAAATTCGGGCGAAGGCGGATAAACGCTCGGGCCCCCGACGCGAGGATTCAAGAGGCCGCTGGCGGCGAGGGCGATATCTCGAACGATTTCGGCTTCCACGCGCAGGCGAGGTGCGCGCGCCAGCAAACGATTGCCGGGGTCTTTTTCGAGTAACTCCGGCGTCACCTGGGAGGACTGCTGATAGGTGGCCGACATCACAATTTGTTTGTGCAGTTTCTTCAGGCTCCAGCCCTGCTCCATAAAGTCGACCGCGAGCCAATCGAAGAACTCGGGGTGAGAGGGCGTGTCGCTTTGCTTGCCCAGGTCCTCGCTGGTGGCCACCAAGCCCGTGCCGAAGTAACTCTGCCAGACGCGATTGACGATGGAACGGGCCGTGGTAGGCGCTTGGCGATCGACCAGCCATTGGGCGAAGGTAAGCCGGTTTTTCGGCGCGTCCGGGGGCAGAGGATTGAGGAAGGCCGGCACTCCGGGTTCCACTTTCCGCCCCGGCTTTAAGAAATCGCCCCGCAGTAGCAAGCTGGTGGAGCGCATATCGCCACGCTCCGCCAGTACTAACTGACTTTCGCTTTCCGGATGTTGCCGCCACAGTTCGTCGATTTGCCGGCTAGCTTCATTCCATTCGGGGACCAAGGTGCGCCAGTAATTAAACACCACCTGGTCTTCTTGCCCGGTACGCGACGCTTTGCCGAGTAACTCGCGGACCCTGGCCGGTAGCAGGTCCGCCATTGCTGGCGCGCTCGAAGTATAGCTCAGGCGCATCCGCCCGAGATTATGGTTCTGGTTATCGTCGCTATTCCAGCCGCCATGGTTCTGTTTCAGATAGACGTTGATCACCAACCCGCTGGCGTCTCCCAGGGATTCAGCAAGCACGAAGACCGCTTTGCGGGGCTGATTGCGCAGGTAGGGCCCGGCGTCCGTGCCCCAAGCTGTATCTTCGTTGCCGTCGATCGCATAATCAATCGGGCCGGTAACCCGGCGCTTGGTCGACTTATCGAAATAAATCGCATCTAACTCGCGTTCGGGCAAGTTGAGATCCGCCGACGCGCTGGCGATCTTCACTTTGCGGGTCTTGGTGGGGTCGCTGGCCGGGGCCACCTCGATTTCGAATTCAGTTAAAGCGCCGGTGCCTTTGCTTGAGCGGCCCGGGCCGCCCAACGGTAAGTTGGGGTCGTTCAATAACTCCAGGCGGAAGGCTCTGATATCGGTATCCTTCGTGGCGATCGTCATCTTCACGCGGTGCTTCGTCGGCGCGTAGCCCGCAGCTAGCACACTACCATCGGGTTGCGCCACGTACTTCTGGCCGCCGGTGGAGATGTCGTCAACGTCGAGCTTCGGCACTACCCAAGTTGGCTGGTCGTGCTTCACGGATGCTTCCCACTTCGCCATCCGTGTTTTCCAGTCCGGCGTGCGGTGCTGTAAGTCGCTCTCCACCTCGTGGATCTTCCGGAAAATGTTCGCTCGCTGCATTTCCTCTTCGGGCCCGTAGACGGCGAGACTGCCTTCGCTCGAGTTATTCAGAAAGGCAAAGATCTTGTAATACTCTTCCTGGGTAATCGGATCGAACTTATGGTTATGGCACTGGGCGCATTGAATAGTTACACCCAACATCCCTTTGCCGATGGCTTCCATGCGGTCGAACATGCTCTCCATGCGGAATTGTTCGGGGTCCACGCCGCCCTCTTCGTTGATCATCGAGTTCCGCAGAAACCCCGTGGCCACCTTTTGCTCCTGTGTCGCGTTGGGCAGTAAGTCGCCAGCGAGTTGCTCGATGAGGAAGCGGTTGTAGGGTAAGTCACGGTTGAGCGCGTTGATCACCCAATCGCGGTAGAACCAGACGGAACGCTGTTTATCTTTTTCGAAGCCATCGGAGTCAGCATAGCGGGCCGCATCGAGCCAATGGCGGCCCCAGCGTTCGCCGTAGTGGGGCGAGGCGAGTAGGCGGTCCACCTGCTTTTCGTAAGCCCGCGGACTCGGGTCCTTCAAAAATGCGTCGATTTCGTCAATGGCGGGCGGCAGCCCGGTAAGGTCCAGGCTCAGCCGGCGCAGCAGCGTCGTCTTGCTGGCGATACCGGATGGCTTCAGGCCTTCGGCTTCTAGTTTGGCCAGAATAAAACGGTCCATCGGGCTGCGGGCCCAGGCTAAGTTTTTCACCGCCGGCAGCGCCGACTTGACGGGGACGACAAAGGCCCAGTGCTTCTTGATCGCGGCATTGGCGGTAGAGGCGGCATCGGGCCAATTCGCGCCTTGCTCAATCCAGCGCTTCAGGATGTCGACTTGCTCAGCGGGTAGGGCTTTGGCGCCCATGGGCATGCGGGCTTGGTCACCGAGACCGGCCACACGCTGGTAGAGCGGGCTTTGCCCGGCTTGGCCAGGCAGGATCGCTTTGCCCGATTGGCCGCCGGCCAGGGCCAGAGCCTTGGCGTCCAGCCGCAGCCCGGCTTGCTGCGACTTCTCGCCGTGGCAGCTTTGGCAACTCTTGACGAAGATGGGCTGGATGTCGCGGGCAAAGTCAACGGGCTGGCTGAACAGGGGCACCAGCGACATGGCCATGAGCAAAAGAAATCGGTACATAGGGCTGCTTCAAATTTACACCCACCGCGCCGGGCGGAAAAGACCCTTACAATGGAGGTGCGGGAGGTTTCCATGAGACCGCTGATTTTTTTACTCGCCCTTTTCCCTCTTCTGCTCCAAGCCGGCAAGATCGCCGACGACGAGCGGATCCTGCTTTTGCGTGGACTTTTGGCCGAATACGGGACCGCCAAGATCGTCGTGCCGCGGTCGAAAAAGGCGCTCGCGGTCACCGCGCAGTCGGGCGTCGATCGCGATCAATGGGCCGCCAGCCTCCGCGATGAAGGCCCCTGCGCTCGCAGCGGCGATTTGGTGCAGATCACCAAAGTCGACATCGATGACGACAAGGTGACTTTGCAAATCAACGGTGGCTACAAAGGCGGCCGCAAGTGGTACGACAACGTCCAGATGGGCGGCGGCGTGGGTAACGGCACGCGCACGGTGCCTATCGGGGGCAACCGGCGCGGTGGTGGCCCGGCCGGCACTTCGGTGGTGGTGCATTTTCCGAAGGAATTCGAGAGCATTACGGTGGCCGAAGTGAAAAAGTGGCTTTCGCCGGCCATCGACTTCGAGAAGCAACGTAGCGCCACGGAAACCTACATCGAGCAGATGAAGCCCGAAGTGAAAGCGGCCATTGCGGAGCAGCGCGCGCTGGAGGGGATGGACAAAGAGCAGGTGGTGATGGCGATGGGCCGGCCGCGCGGCAAATCTCGCGAGACGAAGGACGGCGTGGAGCTCGAAGACTGGGTTTACGGTCAAGCACCCGGCAAGATCACCTTTGTCACGTTTGACGGCGATAAAGTGGTAAAGATCAAAGAGTCTTTCGCCGGTTTGGGCGGCGCGACGGGGCCATCGCTCAGAGCTCAATAAAGCTGTGGTCCAATGACGAGGATAGAGTGATAGAAGCGGCAGTTGCGACACCCTGGACCTACGCCCCAATCTCCGGACACTACGACGAGGTTTTAGATGCGCGTGGGCGGCCGCGCCGGCACTGGCGCCGTTTGGTGAGTACGATGACCCGGCTGGGTCCGCAACAGTTCGCCCGAAGGTGGCAGCATGGCCGCCAGTTGATCCAGGCCAACGGCATCACCTTCAACGTCTACGGCGATCCCTTGGGCCAGGAACGTCCTTGGCCAGTGGACCCGATCCCGCTAGTGCTAGCCGATGACGAATGGGCCTTAATCGAAGCGGCGGTCCTTCAGCGGGCGACGCTATTTAACCACATGCTGGGCGACATCTACGGCCCGCAGCGGCTGCTACGCGATGGCAGCCTGCCGCCGGAACTAATTTTCCACAACCCCAGTTTTCTGCGGCCTTGTCATAGTTTGCCCATCCCGCAATCGTTGTTCCTGCACCATTACGCGATGGACCTGGGCCGGTCGTCGGATGGGCAATGGTGGGTTGTTTCGGACCGGACGCAGACGCCTTCCGGATTGGGATACGCGCTGGAGAACCGTATGGTAAGCGCGCAGATTCTGCCCGAAGCCTTTAAGCGCTCGCATGTGCGGCCGCTGAATCGTTACTTTCATGAGTACCGGCAAGGACTCTTTGAGCTTACGCGGACGAAACGCGAGAGCCCGCGGGTAGTGCTGCTAACGCCCGGCCCCTTTAGCGAAGCCTATTTCGAGCATGCTTATCTCGCCAAACATCTGGGCTACACGCTGGTGGAAGGCCCGGATTTGGTGGTGCGCGACGAACGCGTGTATCTAAAAACACTGGGCGGCTTGGCACCGGTGGACATCATCCTACGGCGGCAGGACGATAGCTACTGCGATCCGCTCTCGTTCCGCGGAGATTCGGTATTGGGCGTGCCGGGTTTGGTGGCGGCCGTGCGGGCGGGCAACGTGGTGGTGGCGAATGCGCTGGGCACCGGGGTGCTGGAGACGCCGGCCTTGTCGGGTTTCTTACCGGGGCTTTGCCGCAGCCGTTTGGGCGAAGAACTGAAGATCCCGTCGCTGGCTACCTGGTGGTGCGGCGAGGAGCGGGCGCGGCGCTACGTGCTCAATCATCTGCACGAACTGGTGATCAAGCCGGCCTTCCCGCGCTTCGGATTGCATCCCATCTTTGGGTCGGGCTTGTCTCGGGAAGAGCGGGACCAACTGCGGCGCAAGATTGAGGCGGATCCGGCGCAGTATGTGGCGCAGGAGCAGATGGCCCTTTCCACTGCCCCGGTGCTGTCCGATCTGGGGCTGGAGCCGCGGCACGTGGTATTGCGCGTGTTCGCCGTTTGGAGCGGCGATGGGTATGTGGTGATGCCCGGCGGACTCACTCGCGTTTCCACGTCAGAGGACTCCCTGGTGGTTTCGATGCAGCAGGGCGGCGGCAGCAAAGACACTTGGATTCTCACCGATCGGGAAGAAGAGCCCCTGCCCGCCGAGACGGCCCGGCAACCGATCGACATTACGCGCGCGCCCGATTTGCCCAGCCGCGTGGCCGACAACATGTTCTGGCTGGGGCGGTATTTGGAACGCGTGGAATCGTTGGGCCGCCTCGCCCGCGCGCTGCTGCCCGCGCTTTCGAGCGAGGCAGATTTAGGCGGGGCCCTTTCGATTGAGTCGGCTGTGGAGTTGCTGATTGGCTATGAGTATTTGCCGGAAGGGATGAGTAAAGCGCCGGTGCTCGAACAGCGGCGTTGGCTCGAGCGCGTGCTGCGCTGGATTGTGTTCGATACCGAGCGGGTGAACGCGCTTAGTTGGAACATCAGCCAAGTGCGGCGATCGGCGCGAAGCCTGAAGGAGCGTCTGTCGAGCGATGCGTGGCGGCTGCTGAATCGGCTGGACCAGGAATTTCCCTCGGCGATGCTCTCGGGCGAGGCGCATTTGTTAGATCAGTTGAATACGCTCGATCGGGCGATTCTGACGTTGGCCTCGTTTTCGGGACTGATGATGGAGAACATGACCCGCAGCCAGGGTTGGCGCTTTCTCGATATCGGGCGGCGGCTGGAGCGCGCGCTGCAGTTAGTGGAACTCCTGCGGCATGGCTTGGCCGGGGCGATCACCGATGAGCATGCTGCGCTGGAAATGCTGCTCCAGATTGCCGATAGCGCGATCACCTATCGCACGCGCTATTACACGGCAATGCAAGCGGATCTGGTGTTAGACCTTTTGTTGGTGGATGAGGCGAATCCCCGGTCGGTTGGCTTTCAGTTGCAGAATCTGGCTGTGCACTTCAAGCGCTTACCAGGCCAGGACTCGTCGGGACGGTTGCCCGAAGAGCAACAGCGTATGGTCAAATCCTTGACGGCGGTGCGGTTGGCCAATACGGCGGCCTTGGCCGGCGACCGCGAGCAACTGCGGGAGTTTCTCGACGGCTTGAAGCAGGATCTTTTCGACGCGTCGAATGCGCTCAGCAGCCGCTACCTGAGCCATCTCACTTCGACCCGTCTGTTGGCTTCGGCATGATCTACCAGATTCGACATCTCACTCGTTACTCCTACGCGCTCCCCGTCACGACGACCCACAGCGAACTGCGCCTGACGCCGCGGGAATTGGGCTGGCAGCATCTGGTACGCAGTGTGATTACGGTGGAGCCGCAATTTGAGACCATGCGCGGATTTCGTGACTACTTCGGCAATGCGGTGCGCTACTGCAGCGTTCTGACCCCGCATCGTGAGCTGGCCATTACGGCAGAGAGCATTGTGGAAGTGCGGGAGACCAATCCGCTGATGCCGGCGGCGACTCCGGACTGGGAACAGGTTCGCAACGCGGTGCGGGCTTTCGACGATCCCGTGGCGCTCCCGGCATTTGAATTCGTCGCCGAATCTCGCTATGTGCGCTGGACGCCGGAAATCGCCAACTACGCCTTAGCGAGCTTCACGCCGCAGCGGCCGATCCTGGAAGCGGCGGTGGACTTGTCGAGTCGGGTCCATCGAGACTTCAAGTACAAGCCCGAGTCGACGGACATTGATACGTCAGTAGAAGATGTCTTCCGCAATCGCCGGGGTGTTTGTCAGGATTTCGCCCATTTACTCATCGCCATGCTGCGCGCGCAGGGTTTACCGGCCCGCTACGTCAGCGGCTATCTGCGCAGTGGCAGCGTTGGCGCCGAAGCTTCGCATGCCTGGGTGGGTGTCTTTGTGCCTGGCCACGGCTGGGTGGATCTGGATCCGACCAATGACGTCGTGGTGGACACGAATCACATCACACTGGCCTGGGGGCGGGATTACGGTGATGTGACGCCGATGAAAGGCATTAACTTGGGCGGGGGCGACCATACGATCAAAGTGGAGGTTCGGGTGGACCCGTTGGCGGCTGTGCCTCCGCCGGTGGAGATTCGCCGCCCCGCGGTGCGGCGCTGGGATCGGGTTTAGCTTTCTAGTAAGCTGCGTGCATGCGATTTTTCATGTTGGTTTTGTGGGCGCAGGTGGCTGCGGCCCAGGAAGTGGCAGATGACAGCGAGGCCGATAGTGATCGAGGAGGCTTGGGGGAAACAGGCCGGAGACGGCATGCTGGGGTTCAGCCGCACGCTGCGGAATTTATGCGGATCGAGAGGCTGGCCGACGGTGGACGGCAATTTACTGCGCGGATCGGGACACGACAGGGTCCGGTGGCGTTCCGGATGGTGAGATTGACCGAAGGAGAAGTCGTCTTCGAGAATCCGGCCCATGATTTCCCCCAGAGAATTCTCTATCGGCAGGTGGCCGGGGGGTTGGCGGCCCGGATCGAAGGTCGGGAAAATGGCAAAGATCGGGCCGAAGAATTTCCCTACCGCCGCGTCCCCTGCGAAGCAAAGTAGCAACGCAGGGTCCGACCTGCCAATAAAGCTATTAGGATCAATGAGTTGACGCTGAGCGTGCCGATTTTTCGTCCGGCTTTGCGGTTTTGGTCCGGAAGAATCTTTCACTTTTTTGAAAAATAAATGAGAATTTTCCCTCGCAAAACACACTATTTAGCAGATGGCGAAATCCGCTCCAAGTTACTCTCGCAGGAAACTCTCCGCCGCCCCCCCGCGCAAGCGCGACTGGAAGGTACGGCAGGTCTATCACGTCTACCAACGCGGCAGTCGCCGTCAGCGTGTCTTCAAGACCCGCGCCCAACTCATCGGCTACCTTGACCGTTTCGATCGGCTCGCCCGCCGCTACCGCGTCCGCGTCCACGCCTTCTGCTTGATGTCCAATCACGTTCACTTCATGCTCGAGCCGCTCGCCAAATGGGGCATCTCCCAGGTAATGCAGCACTTGCAGTCCCAATACGCCCGCAGCGTGCACCAGGAAATGGGCGTCAACGGCCATATGTGGCGCAACCATTTCCATTGCAAGCCCATCCGCTCCTCCAGCCAGTATCGCGCCACCATCCTATACGTCGAACAGAACCCAACCTCAGCCGGAATGGCCAAAAAGGCCCATCTTTACGACTATTCGAGCGCTCCGGCCCACGCCGCCAATGACGAGCACCATAGCCTCCAACACGGTCCCCACAAGTGCAAAGTCCGCCTGTACCTCGGACGCTGGCGCAAAGAATTCCCTGACCATGCCAATTGGGCCCATTGGCTCCGCAGCCCGCGCGATGCCGCCCACAAAGCCGAACTCGCCGAGATCGAGCGCATCCTCGGCACCGATCGCCTCCAGCCGCAAAAACTCGTCGAACTGCCGCCTTGCCGCCCCCTCACCCAGACCGCCGCCCAAGGACCCAGCCACACCCCGACCCACGGCTGGACTCGCCAGTGAAAACCCCGCCACCCTAGCTGCGCGTGCTATCGTCAGCCTCATGAGTATCCGGGTAGCCCTGCACCACGAAACCACCTACGCCTACGACCGACTCGTGACCCTGGGACCTCAAGTCATCCGCCTTCGGCCGGCGCCCCATTGCCGCACGCCCATCCTCAGCTATTCGCTGCGCATCGAACCCGAGGACCATTTCCTCAACTGGCAGCAGGATCCCCAAGGCAACTACCTCGCCCGCTTCGTCCACGCGAAGGTCACCCAGCACTTCAAAGTCGAAGTCGACCTCGTCGCCGACCTGACCGTCATCAACCCCTTCGACTTCTTCCTCGAAGACTACGCCCAGAAGTTTCCCTTCGCCTACGAGCCTGGCCTTGCCCATGAACTGGCGCCCTTCCTCGCCCACCCCGCCCCTGGCCCCTTGCTCCAGGCTTGGCTCAACGAAGTCGCGCGCGCGCCCATGCCCACCAATGACTTCCTCGTCGGCCTCAACCAAAGGCTGCAGCATGACATTAGCTACCTGATCCGCATGGAGCCCGGCGTGCAAGCGCCCGAATTCACCCTCACCTCCCGCAGCGGATCCTGCCGCGACACAGGCTGGCTGCTCGTGCAGATCCTTCGCAATCTGGGCCTCGCCGCTCGCTTCGTCTCCGGCTACCTTATCCAACTCCGCGCCGACATCAAGGCCCTCGACGGCCCCTCCGGCCCCGCGGCTGACTTCACCGATCTCCACGCCTGGGCCGAGGTCTATCTGCCTGGTGCGGGCTGGATCGGGCTCGACCCGACATCGGGCCTCTTCGCCGGCGAAGGCCACATTCCGCTCGCCGCCAGCCCCGAGCCCACCTCCGCCGCCCCCGTCACCGGCCTCGTGGATCCTTGCGAAGTCAGCTTCCAGCACCATATGTCCGTGCGCCGCATTCACGAAACGCCGCGCGTCACCTTGCCCTATACCGAAGAGCAATGGCAGGCCATCGACTCGCTCGGCGGCCGCATCGACGAGGACCTCCGCCGTCAGGATGTCCGTCTGACGATGGGCGGTGAACCGACCTTCGTCTCCATCGACGACATGGAAGGCGAAGAGTGGAACACCGCCGCACTCGGTGACGAAAAGCTCAAGCGCGGCAGCGATCTACTTCGTCGCATTCAGGCCCGCTGGGGTGAAGGCGGCTTCCTCCACATCGGCCAAGGCAAGTGGTACCCCGGCGAAAGCCTGCCCCGCTGGGCCATGACCTGCTATTGGCGCACCGACGGACTCACCCTCTGGCGGAACCCCAAACTCCTCGCCGACCCCGACGTCGACTACGGCTTTGGCGACGCCGAGGCCGAACGCTTCGCTGACCACCTCGCCCGCCTCCTGCGCATCGATACCGACTACGTCATCGCCGCGTACGAGGACCCCCTTGAGTACATCCACCAAGAAAAGAAACTCCCCGTCAACGTCGATCCGCGCGACAACAAGCTCGACAATCCTGAAGACCGCGAGCGCCTCCGCCGGGCCTTTGAGCGCGGCCTCGGGAAGCCCAGCGGCTTTGTGCTGCCCATCCAACGCACCTGGCACACCGATGGCCCCGCCTGGCAAAGCGGCCTTTGGATGCTCCGCGCCCGCCACGTCTATCTCATCCCCGGCGACTCCCCCGTCGGTCTCCGTCTGCCCCTGCCCAGCCTGCCCTGGACTGCGACCGCCGCGCCATTCTTCACGCTCGATCCCTTCGCGGCCCATCCCGAATTCGAGCCGCCCCAGCAGAGGTCGCAGCCCGTCAACGTCGCTGCGGACATTCGCCAGAACACCAACCCGCAGTCGCTCGGCGAACGCGTGCCCGAGTTTGGCGAATCGGCCGAATGGGTCGTCCGCACCGCCATGGCCGTCGAGCCGCGCCACGGCCGCCTGCATGTTTTCATGCCCCCGCTGCGCTCCGCCGACGACTATCTCGAGTTACTCGCCGCCGTAGAAAATACGGCGGAAGCCCTGCAACTCCCGGTCATCATCGAAGGCTATACACCGGCACATGACCACCGCCTCCAATTGGTGAAGGTCACGCCCGACCCCGGCGTCATCGAAGTCAACATCCACCCCGCGCGCACCTGGCGCGAACTCGTCGACAACATCACCGGCATCTATGAGGACGCCCACCAATCGCGCCTCGGCACCGAAAAGTTCCTCGTCGACGGCCGTCACAGCGGCACCGGCGGCGGCAACCACATTGTCCTGGGCGGGCCCACCGCGCCCGACAGCCCTTTCCTCCGGCGGCCCGATGTTTTGAAGAGCCTCATTGGCTTCTGGCTGAATCACCCTTCGCTCAGCTATCTCTTCAGCGGCCTCTTTGTCGGCCCCACCAGTCAAGCTCCGCGCGTCGACGAGACCCGCGCCGACGCCGTGTATGAGCTCGAAATTGCCTTTGGCCTGGTCCCTCACCAAGGCCCCGTCGCGCCCTGGCTCGTCGATCGCATCTTCCGCAATCTGCTCGTCGATGTCACCGGCAACACCCACCGCGCCGAGTTCTGCATCGACAAGCTCTACTCGCCCGATTCGTCCACCGGCCGCTTGGGCTTGCTCGAGTTGCGTGCCTTTGAAATGCCGCCCCACGCGCGGATGAGCCTCACCCAGCAGTTACTCATTCGCGCCCTCGTTGCCCATTTCTGGCGCACGCCGTTTCGCGAAAAGCCCATCCATTGGGGCACGCGCTTGCACGATCAATTCCTCTTACCCCACTACCTCCAACGCGATTTCGGCGCCGTGCTCGACGAGTTGCAAACCGGCGGCTACACGCTCGATCCCCGTTGGTTCGACCCCCACTTCGAATTCCGCTTCCCCTTCATTGGCGAAGTGCGTTATGACGGCATTCGCCTCGAAGTCCGCCAAGCCATCGAGCCTTGGTACGTCCTCGGGGAAGAAGGCGCCCCCGGCGGCACCGCCCGCTATGTCGATTCCTCCGTCGAGCGCGTCGAAGTCAAAGTCAGCGGACTCGTCGGCGAGCGCTACCTCGTCACCTGCAACGGCCGCCGCCTGCCGCTCCAAAGCACCGGCGTCCAGAACGAATTCGTCGCCGGCCTCCGCTACCGAGCCTGGCAACCGCCCCGCTGCCTGCATCCGACGATTCCTGTCCACTCGCCGCTCGTTTTCGATGTCCTCGACACCGCCAATGGCCGCTCCATCGGCGGTTGCACTTATCACGTCTCGCACCCCGGCGGCCGCAGCTACGATACTTTCCCCGTCAACGGCAACGAAGCCCAAGCCCGCCGCGTCGGACGGTTCTTCGCCTTCGGCCACACGCCCGGCCCGATAGCCACTCCGCCCCTTGAGCCCAATCCCCAGTTCCCCTGCACGCTCGACCTCCGGCGGTAGTCAGTTGACTGCGTCCCGGGAGGCCGGGTGTCGACGTCGTAGGCGAGCACGGCTGGTCTGGCTGCAATCCGCATCAGGCATTGAACTCTCCCTATGGCAGGCCCCCTATCGAAAGGCCGAGGCACTCCCCTGCTTGAGATTTAAGGCGTCAACGTGTCCTCATTTTCGGCATCTTCTGCCGGGGAGGCTAGTAATATTTGCATGATCTCCAAAGAAGCGTAGAACAAAGCCACACTGCTAACTTCCCGGATAACTTGGGCCTGAAATTGCTCTTTCAACCGTAGCCGCCTTCCCCGCCACGCTCCGCCGTGAACGTGGATGGGAGGAAGGCGGAGTACAAACTCTCTCGGAGCTTACAGCCAATGAAAATTACCCGTTTTGTTTCTATGATCGGTCTCACGCTTTGCGTGGCCACGCTTGCCACTCGCGCCCGTGGAAATACTATCACTTACAACACCAATGCCTTAGGCACGGGCTTCGGCGGCACTAGCCTGCAACTGGCGAATTCCTCGGGCGCCGCCGCCACCTTGACTTACATGCCCAACGCGAATGGCGATACGGGCGTGCCCTCGAACATCAACTTTGGAGTTTTTGCCTTACTTTGCCCGAATTGCTCCACCCAGGAATTATTGGTCGGGTCTACCTTCGATGGCTTCGCTTTCGAGCTGATTGTTACGGATCTCACCCACAACGCGACGGGCCGGTTTATCGGGTTTTCCATGGGTGGCACGGTGTTTAGCAATGTCAGCCAAATCGACATTTACTGGTCGCCTCCGGAAATAGGTCCCGGAACGACTAATGCTGCTTCAGGCAATTTTTCGTCCACGATCTTTCAAATCACTGACCGTACCCGGATTGTGGCGCCGAATTCAGGGCGGATTCCCGGCCAGACAACGGTCGACGGCACGATACTCTCCCAATCCGATTTTCCGATTACGGCGGAAATTCCGGAACCAGCGACGATCGGGTTAGTAGGAGCAATGTTACTGGGCTTAAGATTCTGGGGCCGGCGGCGCCAGCAATTAAGCCGCTAAGCTAGGGATATGGCGCGCGGACGGGGACGGCCAGCGAGGGTGAATTCCCGGGGATACCCATCGCGGACGGCGAAGGGGGCGTCCATGAACGCTCCACCATCCGCTGCCCGGGTTGAAAAACTCTCATAATTTCATCCTGCTGCAGGTGACGTACAATCTCGTCGCGCAAGGAACTGGTGCGCCGGATACCGCCAACGGGAAGAGCGGCGAGGGAAGATTTGGTAAAAGTAGACACGCGACTTGTCCTAGATTGTATACGGACCGTCGACGCTAAAGCTCGATGCTTCCTTAATTATATATACTAGTCGATTGCCAACCATGATCACTCGACGTTCTCTGCTCCAACTTGCCCCCGCCCTCCTGGCGGCCGCGCCCAGAAAGTCCGAAGTTGCCATCCGGGGCGGCCAGTTCCTGATCAACGGCCAGCCTACTTACCAAGGCCGCACTTACCAGGGCCACAAAATCGAAGGCTTGCTGATGAACTCCCGCATGGTGCAGGGCATTTTCGATGACCAGAATCCGCAAACCGCGAGTCGCTGGGCCTATCCCGATACCAAGAAATGGGACCCCGAACGCAATGTGCGCGAGTTTCTAGCCGCCATGCCCATCTGGCGGCAGCATGGCCTGCTCTGTTTCACCGTCAACCTGCAAGGCGGCAGCCCCGAAGGGTACTCGAAGAATCAGCCCTGGCTCACTTCGGGTATTTCTCCCGATGGCGCACTGCGCGCGGACTATCTCAAGCGGCTGGAACGCATTCTGGACCGGGCCGACCAACTCGGCATGGTGGTGATCGTCGGTTACTTCTACTTCGGGCAGGACCAGCACGTGAAAGACGAAGCCGCCATCCGCCGCGCCGTCGTCAACGCCACCAATTGGCTGCTCGACCATGACTACCGCAATGTCCTGGTGGAGGTGAATAACGAAACCAACGTGAAAGCCTATGACCACGAGATCTTGAAGCCCGCCCGCATCCATGAACTCATCGACGTAGTGAAGGGCCTGAACCGCAAGGGCCGCCGTTTGCTTACCGGCACCTCCTACGGCGGCGGCGCCGTCCCGATGCCCAATGTGGTGAAGAGTTCTGACTTCCTGCTCATTCATGGCAATGGCGTGAAGGATCCCAAGCGAATTGCCGAAATGGTGCGCCAAACCCGCGCCGTCGATGGCTACCGGCCCATGCCGATTCTCTTCAACGAAGACGACCACTTCGAATTCGATAAGCCTGAGAATAACTTCATGTCCGCCCTCAGCGAGTACGCTTCCTGGGGCTACTTCGACCCCGGCGCCAGCGACTATGCCGACGGCTACCAGTGCCCGCCGGTAAATTGGGGTTTAAGCACGCCCCGGAAAAAAGCCTTCTTCCAATTACTCCGTGAAGTTACTGGATCGTAATGCGCGACGGATTTACGCTTTTCGATAGTCACATCCACATCGGCACCGCCCGCCACACCGGACGCCGCCATCAAGCCGCGGACATCGTCACCGCCATGGACGCGTTCGGGGTCGATCATTCGGTAGCCATCCCCTTCCCAGTCGTCGATGACTATCGCCATGAACACGACGAGATCGCGGCCGCTTTGCGCGACTATCCTGGCCGCTTCATCGGGGCCGCGTGCCTGAACCCCTTCGTTCCCGAATGCGAGTTTCGCGACGAGGTGAAGCGTTGCCGCGAACAACATGGCTTTCGCGCTCTGAAGTTTCAACCGCAGTATCAAGGGCTCAATCCGCTGCTCGCCTCCAGCGCCTTTCTCTTTGAAACCGCGCTCGAGAATCAGATGGCGCTGATTGTCCATACCGGTTCCGGCGTCCCCTTCTCCTTGCCTTCGCTCTATCTGCTGGCCGCGCGCCGCTACCCGGAACTCAAGTTCGTCCTGGCTCACTGCGGAGGCGGGGGGCTCTTCTACGGCGAAGCCATCGTCGCCGCCTCACTCTTCCCCAACATCTACCTTGAGCTGTCGAGTCTGCTCCCCAACCAAGTAATCGAAGTACTGCAGCACATCCCCAGCAACCGCGTCATGGCCGGCACGGACTTGCCGGAGAATCTCCGCATCGAGTTCCTCAAGCTGCTCGAATTACAGGTGAGTGACGTAGATAAGCGCAACATTCTCTCCGGTACCGCGGGCCAGGTGTTCGGCCAACCGGACTAGCCGCGCGGCTCTATCTCGAACCAAAACAGTTACTTGCTGCGATGCGCTCAAAAAATTAGTAACCCCTGATGCGGCTATTGCGTAATCGGAATACACGATCACGGAGTCTTACGTCTTGACATTTCTTCCGGCAATCCCGGGCCAGAAAGTCCGATTGGAAATCATGTTTTGCGGCGCCAAGTAGTCATCCTCGCCATTCTCCTCGCAGCTAGTCTGTCAGCCCAAGAAGCATCGCACTCCACGGCACCGGATGCGGCACCGGTCGAGCCGACTCACGCGACGGCGGCTGATATCAAGAAGCCCAGCCAAGCCGACATGCTGGTCGGTACCCGCGTACCACGCACGCTCGATTGGAGCCCGCCTTCGAACCAAGAACGGTGGCGCGTTTGGTGGAGAGGCATTGCGGCGAGCCCCGGCTCCTACATCCGGTCCACGGTGAGTTCTGGTATGAGTCATCTCTCCAACAGCCCCCGGGACTACGGCCAAGGCTGGGGAGCCTTCGGCCAGCGCTATGGTAACAGCTTCCTTACTTACGGTCTGCAAGACACCGCCGCCCAAGGAATGGCCGCTGCCGTCGGGTATGAGATGCGTTACGTCCAATGCAAATGTACCAGCGTTCTGCCTCGTATCGGCCACGCCATATTGTGGGATTTCGTCACTTACAACCACGATGGGAAGAAGGTGTTGAATTGGCCGTCCCTCGTCGGCGGTTACGCGGTGGGTATGTTGTCCACCACTTACACGCCAAATCAAAAATGGTCAGCCCAAGGCATTCAAGCCGGTAACAGCGCCATTTACTTTGGCTTTGCTTCTTCTCTACTACAGGAGTTCGCTCCCAGTAAGTTATTCCGCCGCCGTAAGAATCAATCTTCACTTACTGCGCCGCCCGTCACGGTATCTCCACCCGGTACCCCCTGAGCAAAGCAAAATCCGTCAGGGTAATGGCTAAACCACCATGTCTACTTCATCCTTCACCCGCCGCCAGGCCGCTGCCCCCGCTTTGGCAACTGCTGCCGCACCTGCCGCTACCAAACGCAAAATCACCATTCACCTCACGCCGGGCTCCATCGGCGTCAAAGCCACGCAAGAAGAGACCATCGCCTTCGCTAAACAGTATCGCTTTAAAGCCGTCGGGCCATCCGGGGCCGCCATTCGGGGCCGTCCACGCGCAGGCCATTCGGGGCCGTCCACGCGCATGCCTGGGTATCCCTGTACGCGCATGATTCGAAAACATTTAGCCGATTTCGAAAACGCAAACCTCCCGAGGTTCCCGCTTTTCGAGGACTCGCCCGCGCCTCCAGCCGAACCCCCACCGCCCCCAAAAATCAGGTTAGGGGAAAACTCTCGACCCCGCCAGTCCCACACCACCAAACATGCGGGTCAGTGCCCGGCGGTTCGACGGGTTGAGCGATTAACGAACACTCGATCTCGAAATCCCAAGCGAAGCATTCGGCAGTGCCATACGAAGCCCCGGCGAGTCCGCCAGCCACCACGAAACACGGGACCTAGCCGCCGTTTGTGCGGCCAAGTCCTTCCCACGCCCCGTTCGCTCAACTCGGCAAACCGCGTCGTGCCTCGTTTCTAGTACTTCCATTGCACCGACCTGAGCCGATATTTGGTTCGCTGATCCAGGCTTTCCAACACCCGGGTAGTTTCGCATTTGCCAGAGTAGCCGAGCCATGTCCGTAGCCCGAATCCGCTCCTTGAATCGATCAACCGCCTTCGGGAGGCCCCAAAAAACTAAGCCGAAAAAGCGCCCTAAAGCGCCGCTTCAATCGCTTTCGTCAGCTCTTCCGCCGAAGGCTCCACGCCCGAATCAAACTTCTTGATGACCTGCCCGTTCTTCCCAATCAGGAACTTGGCGAAGTTCCACTTCACTTCCCCGCCCTTCTGCGTCAAATACTGATACAGCGGCGCCTGATCCGACCCCTTCACCGAAATCTTCGAGAAAATCGGAAAAGTCACCTTATACGTGCGATCGCAAAAAGTCTTGATCTCGCTATCGGTGCCCGGCTCCTGGCCGCCGAAGTTATTCGCCGGGAAGCCGGCAATCACAAGGCCCTTATCCTTATACTTCTTGTACAAAGCCTCCAGGCCCGCGTATTGCGGCGTATAGCCGCATTGGCTGGCGACATTCACCGCCAATACGACCTTCCCTCTATATTTGGCGAGCGGCGTCGCCTGGCCATCGATCGACTTCATCGTAAATTCGTAGATATTGTCAGCAGCCATAGTGGTGAGAGCAGCGAGTAGCAGTGTGGTAAGTACCTTCATCATACGAAAAGATGCCCGCCGGCCCGGGCGCGATTCACTTCGTTCCGGTAAAATCCAATCTATGCTTGCCCGCACCGACCTCGGCCCTCTCACCATCCTCACCCTCAACCAGCCCGAACGCCGCAACGCGCTCTCCCTAGCCATGATGCGCGCCTTAATCGATGCCCTCACCCACCTTGAGCCCCACATCCGGGTGTTGATCCTGGCCGCCGAGGGCCCCGCCTTCTCCGCCGGCCACGACCTCAAGGAGATGCGCGGCCGCACCCTACCCGACTATCGCGAAATCTTCGACGCCTGCACTGAGCTCATGCTCACCCTCCACCGCATCCCCCAGCCCGTCATCGCCGAGGTTCAAGGCATCGCCACCGCCGCCGGCTGCCAACTCGTCGCCGCCTGCGACCTCGCCCTCGCCGCCGACACCGCCACCTTTGCCACCCCCGGCGTCAAAATCGGCCTCTTCTGCTCCACCCCCATGGTCGAGCTCAGCCGCAGCATCGGCCGCAAACGCGCTCTCGAAATGCTACTCACCGGTCGACCTATCACCGCCGCCCTCGCCGTCGAATGGGGACTCATCAACCAGGCCGTTCCCCAAAAGATGCTCCGCACCGCCACGCTCGATCTAGCCGAATCGATCGCCGCCGGCGCCCGCCATACCGTCACCATCGGCAAACAATCTTTCTACCAACAAGCCGAACTCGACCTCGCCGCCGCCTACCACCTCACCAAAGAGGTGATGTCCCTCAACGCTACCGCCCCCGACGCCCAGGAAGGCATCGGCGCTTTCTTAGAGAAACGCACCCCCGTCTGGCAACCCTAAGGCTTCCTCACCCACCGCCTTCAGGATCTCCCCGGGCACCGCCGTTAGCGCCGATTTTTCGAGAAACTTCTTCTGGTCTGTGTAACTCGGGATTCCCGAATTAAGGTTAGATATATTGCCCTGCTTGCCTCGTAAGGTGACCGCTGAGCGCCGGCGAGAGCAATGAAAACAACAAACCCACAGAATCACTGGCACAATTGCCACTTATAAGCTAGCTAGGGGTAACCAGAAGATGCACCAAACGTAGTAAATGAACCAGATCAAGACGAAGGGCAGACACAGGATCTCGAGTTGCAAGTCCATCAGCATCATGCGCAAAAACCATATCAGCGCCACGAACGCCATCGCGGCTACCACATGCAAAGCCACCTTCGCCCCCGGGAAAAACAGCGTCGCCATCATGGAGACGAACAGAAGCGCCAACCCCACCTGCGGCAGGCTGGTAATCCAACCTCGCGGCTCCGGAGGCCGCGTGCCTGCCGTAAATCCGGAGGCGAACAGCGATGCGACGTATCCCAATACCCCCACGCCCTCCTTCGCAAAGTTCGCCGCACTATGCAGCAGCACGATCAGCAACACTACCAGCAGCCCGCAGGCCAGTGTCAACCCGATCAGATAGCGCACCAGTTGGAAGCCCGTCGTCATCGCTCGCCCAGCGTAACAGTTTCAAGCGCTCGAAACGGCAAGCGGTCCGCAAGCGTCATAATAAACATAATGACTAAGACGCTAATTTTCACCATCCTGGCGGCCACGTCGCTGGCTGCGTCGCGTGGCACCGATCTCTATGAAGCCAGTCAGTTCGCCGACGCCGAAAGCGTCCTCCGCGAAGAAGTGGCTGCGGAGCCCGAAAACGCCAAGTCTTGGCTCGCCCTCGGCATGACGCTCCTCCGCCTCAACAAAATTGACGACGCCCAGGAAGCCCTGCGCAAATCGGCCACGCTTGACCCCAACACCTCCGACGCCCCGCTGGGTCTCGCCGAAGCCGCCGCCCACGAAAAGAACTTCGATGAAGCCGAGATCTTCGTCCAGGAGGCTGCCAAGATTGACAAGGATAGTGCCCAACTCTCCTACGTCCGCGGCGTGATCAAGGCTGGCCAGCGCGACTTTAAGGCCGCCGCCGCCCTGTTTGAAGAGGCCAATGCAAAAGACGATCGGCACGCCTACGCGCATTACTATGCCGGTCTCTCGTACAATGCTCTTAAGCGGCCCGACAAAATGATCGATCACTTTCAGAAGTTCATGAAACTTGCTAGCAAGGCCCCCGAGGCCGACCGCGTGCAGTCCATCCTGCGGGCCACTCGGTAATCGAACCCGCCAATGGCACTCTGGCGCAGGAAGTGGATTCGCCTCAGCGCCCTTGCGCTGGTCGCTTTCTTCTCGCTCGCCTGGTGGCTGCTCGATAGTGACTTTGCCCGGGGCCTTGCCTTCGCCCGCCTCCGGGACGAATTACGAGCGCAGGGCATTGCGCTCCAGGGCGGCGAACTCTCCTACAACCTACTCGGCCTCACCCTTACTCTTAAGGACATTACGCTTCGCAGCGTCGCGACGCCGGATCTTCCACCCATCGCCAAGATAGAGCGAGCCCAACTTACTTTCCATTGGAACACCTTCTCGTCCCGCACCCTGGACCTCGACCGCGCCTCCCTCACCGGCCTCGACCTTCATGTGGTCATGGACCCCGACGGTAGAACCAACCTGCCCCATTCCCCCCCCAGCCAAGCCGAACCGGCTCCCTGGCTCATCCGGCAGTTGCTACTTACCAAAGCCAATCTCGAAGTAAGCGACCTGAGGGATAACGCCTCGTTCCGCCTTACCAACTGGGGATTAAATCTCCAAGGCTCTCCCCTCACCCGCCGCCATCAACTAACTCTCGTGCCGACCGGCACGGCGGAACTGAGCTACGGCAGCCAAACGTTGCGCTTCCCCCAAGTCACTCTCTCCGGCAAGTTAGACCCTCGGTCATTTACCATCGACAAGTTACTCCTCGCCAACGCCCAGTCCAGCCTCACCATCGACGGCACAGCCGCCTTCAACGGTAACTTACAACTGCGCGCGGACACCAACCTCGACCTACCCTCTCTCGCCCGCTTTCTCGGGCGCCCCGAAACCATCGGTGGCACCCTTCAAGCCCAAGCCGTCGCCAGCGGCGAACTCGCGAACCTCCGCATCGCCACTCAGGTGACGGGCAGTAAAATCACTTACGACCAACTTCCCCCTCTCAACTTCTCCGCGGCTGCCGAATACCGCGCCGCCCAGGGCCGGATCGACTTGCAGAGTTCCACCTTCGAGTCCGCCGCCGGCACCGCCTATGCCCAAGGATTTCTTGGGCTACAAGGCGACAGTGAGTTCACCGCACGCATCGAACGCGTTAAGCTACCCGCCCAGTTAGCCTCCCGGGCCGTCATCGCCCTCACGGCCCGCTGGCCCGCGTTGCGATTCCAAAACGCCGCTCTCTCCGGCCGCGTGCAACTCATCCCCACTCAACCCGAACCCACCGCCAACCGCCTTCCCGTTACCGCGGAAATTGCCCTCAGCGGCAATCTAAGTCGCCTCAAAGTCGACTTACTCTCCGCCTCCGCCGCCGGCGCCGAAGCCTTCGGTACCGTCTACTTGACTGACCGCCAGAAACTGGACGGCACGCTCACCGCCGGCTCCAACAGCCTGGCCAAGGTCCTGCGGCAAGCCAAGTATGCGGGCCCACCCGTCGAAGGCCGTGCCGCTGCGCAAGTAACCCTCAGCGGTACCATCGACTCGCCTCTCGTAGCCGCCGACCTCACCGTCGAAGACCTCGGAATCTCCACCGTCAAAAATGCCAACCTCTACGCGCACCTGACTTACCAGGACCAACTGGTTTCCCTCACCGGGCTCAACGCGAAGTGGAAAGGCCAAACCCTTCAGGCCGACGGCACCTTCCACTTAAGCGATCACCGCCTGGAAGGGGCGGCGCGCACGGAGGGCGTACGCCTCGAGAAACTCGTCACCGGCGCCGCGTCCGGACCTTTACAAGCGGAAGCCACCATTACCGGTACGCTTGAGCATCCACAAGCCGCGATCCACCTCGCGGGAAGTGGCCTCCGGGCTGATTCTGAATCACTCGGAAACTTAGAAGCACAAGCCGTGCTGGAGGACACGCTGCTGCGAGTAACCCAGTTCCAGCTTCCGCAACTCGGCCTCGTCGCCACCGGAACCTATCGACTCTCCGACGGCACTTACACGCTGGAAGCTACGGCGCCGGCCATGCCCCTTACTTACGGAAGAGTCGCGCTAACCGCCAAAGGCGCCGGCGCTGTGGATAATCCGCAACTGGAGGCGACTCTGGCCTCTCCCGCCCTCACTATCGCCGGCCAAGCCTATGGGCCCGTCAAAATATCCGCGTCCATCCAAGATCACTTAGCCCGCATCACCGGCACCGCCACCGAATACGGAGTAAGTGCCGCTGGCGAAGTAAGTACCAGCGCGCCCTATGCGTCCACGTTTACAATGGAAGCAGCAAATTTGCCTTTGCAATTCGACGAGCGACTCAAAGGCATGGTGAATGCCAAGGCTAACGCGCAAGGCGATCTAGAGCGCTGGCAGCAAGGAACCGCCAGCGTAGTCGCAAACTTAGTCGATGTCACCTGGAACGGCCAACCGGTAACTCTGGCCAGCCCCATCGAAGCTCAATTCGCCAATGGCCTCTTCAACCTCAAACCTCTCTCCCTTGCCGCCGCTGGCTCAACAATATCCGCCGGCGGCCAACTCCCCCTCGACCCCAAATCGACCGCGGGAAGCCTTCAGTTTCAAGCCCAACTCGACTTAGCCAGCCTGCCCAAGTTAATTCCAGGCCAGGAACAGCCATTCGTCGCCACTGGCATCGCCACGTTAACCGGAGAGGCCAGAGGAAACTTGCAGCGCCTCGAACCTACCGCTACCCTAACTCTCCGCGACGCGACCATCATCCCCAAGGGACTGAATCCTGTTTCCAACCTGCAACTGGAAGCCCAGTTACAGGAGGGACGTTTCACCCTCGACAAGCTGACTGGTATCTGGGCCAACGCCAAAATCAGCGCCACCGGCGAATTGCCGCTTGGCCTCTTGCCCCGCGACTTACCCATCGATTTTCCTCGTGCTCCCGGTTTAGCCAAACTTGCGGCCACCCTTACCGGGCTTGACCTATCCTCCATCGAAGGCATGCCCGCCAACGCCAGCGGCACCGTCTCGCTGCGCGTGGAAGCGGAATCGGCCAAGGCCGAAGTCGCAAGTATCACCGCCCAAGTGGTCGCCGACGAGTTGCGCTTGCGCGTCGGAGATATTGCTCTCGAGCAAGTAGGAAAGTCAGCGGTAAGTATCGCCGACGGCAACGCCCGGATCGAAACTTTGGCGCTCTCGGGCCCGGGAACTGATTTAGTCCTGCGCGGCCGCGCCGGCTTACTCGGCGATTTTCCCATCGCCCTGCGTTTAGCCGGCAGCATCGAAACCGGAGTGTTATCCCCCCTGCTGGCGCCCGCTAAATTACGTGGCCCGGCGCGAATTCAACTCACGGCGTACGGCCCGGTCGCCGCACTCAAGGCGGCCGGATTTGTGGAGCTAACCGATGGTCAACTGATCCTGTCGCAACCACGCATCGCCGCCGAAAATGTCTTTGCTCGAATCAATTTCACTGGGGAACAAGTTACCGTCGTCCGGCTTGACGGGCAATTGAACGGTGGCACCGTGACAGCCAAGGGCGGGTTTAAAATTGCGGACGGTGAACCCCGCGACACCGACCTGAGCGCAGAGGCGACGAACGTCTATTTCGACTATCCTTTCGGGCTTCGGACGCTCTCGAACTTTGGCCTTCGCCTGAAACAAAGCGGTCAACAATTCACCCTGGGGGGAAGCGTCAAAATTCAGGAGGGCTCTTTTCGTGAATTAGTGACGATTGAAGGCAACTTACTTTCCTACCTGAATCGCGGCGCCGCTGAAGATACCGCGGGCCTGGAGCGAAACCCATATTTGGAACGAACCCGCTTCGACGTTAGCCTCCGAACCGACTCACCGCTCCTCGTGCGGAACAACTTGGCAAAAGCTGGGGTGAACGTGGATCTGAAGCTGGCGGGTAATTACTATGAGCCCGCGCTGCTCGGCCGCGTTACCTTGGAGGAAAACGGCGAACTCTACTTCTCCGAGCGGTCTTATACGGTAGACCGAGGCGTAATTACCTTTACGAATGAACGCAAGATCGAGCCGATCTTCGATATTCTGGCACGCACCCGCGTCGCAAGCCACGATGTCTCCCTCCTTATTGCCGGCGGTGGACCGGAGAAGATCTCAACGACCCTCACCTCCGATCCTGCCCTGTCGGAGCAAGACGTTCTCGCGCTGCTGATCACCGGCAAGTCGCCCGAAGATTACAAGAACTCCGATACCGGCGCCTTGGCGAGCCGGCAGGCGCTTTCCTACTTTGCCGGTAGTTTTGGGAGCCGCTTTACGAACCAATTGGAACGAGCCACCGGACTAAGTACGGTGCGAGTGGAGCCAGACCTCATCGCCAATGAAAGCAATCCAACGGCCCGGCTCACCATCGGGCAGGATCTCTCCAAAAATGCGCGTTTGATCTATTCCATGAACCTCGCCAACGGCGGTGATCAAATCTACATTGCCGAATACGATATTACGAAGCGCTTCACCACCCGCGGGGTGAAACAGATCGACAATACTTACCGCTTTGAATTTCGGCACGCCCTGCGCTTTGGCGGCATCAAACCGCCCGAGCGCGGCAAGAGCCAAGACCAACGGAGAATCGGCAAGGTGGACGTCCCCACCGACTCTGGGATCGTCGAAGCGAAGATACGCGATGCCTTCAAGAACAAACCCGGCAAACGCTACGACTTCTTTGAAATTCGCAAAGGTGTAGACCGCGTCGAAAAGCTGTTCTCGAAAGAAGATCGTTTGGAAGCCCGGGTGCGGCTGCAACGTGAGTTGAAAGACCAAACCGTTGACTTAGCCCTGGACATCCAGGCCGGGCCCCGGCTGAACTTTGTTTTTGAAGGTTGGACGCCCAGCGGCAAGCTACGGCGGCAAGTACGCGAGATCTGGCGGGACGGTGTATTCGACGCCCAGCGGTTAGATGACGTCACCCGCGCACTCAGCGTGGCGTTAATCGAAGGCGGCTTTCTCGCCGCCCGGATTGATCCGAAAATACGAACCTCCGAAAGAAAACTCGTAACTTTCGACATCCAGACCGGAGCCAAATACGGCACGGCCGCGCTGGAGTTCCCGGGTGCCAAGGGGATCCCGGCCGGCGAATTAAAAGGCCTTTTAAAACGCAAGGATCTGCAATCGGCGCTATATCTCAACGGGCCCAAAGTGCGCGACCGGCTTCAAAGCTATTACCGCGAAAAAGGGTATCTCGACGCTGCCGTAAAGCTACCGGTTCCCGTGTTCGCTAACGGCAAGGCCACGGTACGCATTCCGATCCTGGAGGGGCCGCGCTATCGAGTGGCAGCGGTAAAATTCTCCGGTAATAGTGCGCTCACTGATGAAGTGCTGGTCCAGAAATCCGAGTTAAAGGTGGACGCCCCCTACGAATTGCCGTTGCGCCAAGTTTCGGTAGACCAGTTGAGAGATTTGTATCTCGCCGCCGGTTATCACGATGCCCGGGTGGAAACCGCTGTGAAGCGCACTGCCGACAAAGTGGAAGTGACTTACCGAGTTACTGAGGGACCCAAGGAAATCGTACAGGGTATAGAGGTTTCGGGTAACGACGCCACGAGTGAGAAACTTGTCAGGAGCCAGATATCGTTGAAAGTCGGCGACGCACTGGAGCCGGCGAAACTGGCGGAGTCCCGGCGGAATCTCTACAGCACCGGCGCGTATTCACTAGTGGACTTGGAAAGAGCGCCTGCGGGGGACCTGAGCACGGCCGGTGTGCGGCCTATGCTGCTCCGCGCAAGGGTGCGCGAGGTACAGCCGTTTGACTTACGCTACGGTGCATATTTCGATACGGACCGTGGACCGGGCGCGGTGATCGACTTTACGAATCGCAATTCCCTAGGGTCTGCTCGCGCCATCGGCGGGCGCTTGCGCTACGACGGGGACTTCCGGGAAGGCCGGGTTTTCTTTAGCCAGCCCCTGCTAAGGCGCTTCCCGCTCCAGAGCATCTTTTCCGCCTATATCAATCGCACCCTGCTGCCCACCTTCATTACAGACCGGGTCGGCGTGAGCGTGCAGCAGGAGACCCGTTTCAAGCGACGTTACATCATCAACTACGGTTATCGCTTCGAACGGGTACATACGTTCGATAAGATACAGGATGACTTTCTGCCTTTCGATATCACCCTGCGCGTGGCGCCGCTCACGTTCACCGTGAACCGCGAGTCGCGCGATGATATTCTCGATGCGACCCAAGGCTCGTTCCTGTCCCATGCCTTTCAGTGGGCGCCCGAGTTACTGGGCTCCGACGTTCGGTTTGTCCGCTATTACGCGCAGTATTTCAAGTATTTCGCCCTGAGTAAACCAACCGAGATCCCCTTGAGCGGGGGCGTGAAGAAACCGCGCTTGGTCTATGCCGGCGCAGCGCGTTTGGGCTTGGCGAAGGGGCTGGGCGGGCAAAACCTGGTGGCCAGCGAGCGCTTCTTTGCTGGCGGCGGAACCACCCTGCGCGGTTTTGCCCAGAATACATTGGGGCCGAAAGATTTCCTGGGCGACCCAACCGGGGGAAACGCGGTACTCCTCTTGAACAACGAACTGCGGTTCCCGATGGCCAGTATTTTCGATGGCGTCGGATTCGTGGATATCGGCAACACCTACCGCAAAGCGACTGACTTCAGCTTCGGCGACTTACGCAAGGCGGCGGGTATGGGCCTCCGGATTCGGACGCCGTATTTTCTCATCCGCCTGGACTACGGATTCAAACTGGACCGGCGGCTGGGCGAATCGCGAGGCGGTTTCTTCTTTAGTATTGGCCAGGCCTTTTAACTCATACCTAGCCAGTCGCGTAAGCGATGGGTCACATTCGCCAAAGAAACTCCAACGTTTACTGGTTTTATCGAAAGCCTTGGTCACCCACCGGTTACGCGATGGGCTAGCTTTAACTGATGCGCAATAAGTACTAAATCGAGCGGTCGCAGCACTAGTCGAGGCGCTTGCCATCCTGCCCCCAACCCCGCGTAGAGAAATGCGAGGAGTTCGGCGTCTGGTACCGGACACGAGCCAATTCCGGGGTCTCCAGCTTCACGTAACCCCGGAACCGCGATTCCAGGCCGAAGTCCAGAATGCCGCTGGTTAGCATCGTTCGTTCCACGGGATAAGGTGCCCGGCCGGTCTCGAACATTTCCTCGATATTCTTCACCAGGGTGCCGAAGTGATGATGGGGCCGGGAATTCTGCAGGTTCATCAAAGTCGTGAGGACGGACTTTCCCTCAAGATCTATGGCTAGCGTAAAGTCTTCGACTAATCCGGTCATCAGGAAAGCCGCCGCCTTCAAACCATCCACATAATCAACGATAAAGACGGCAGGCTCGGCCACTAACTGCTGCGGCGTGCCACTCTTCCTCGTGTTACTCCGCGATAGTGCTTGATCGAAGAGCGATGAGACCCAACTATTCTGCGCAATAAAGTCCCAGCAGGCTTGATTTTGTAAGCACTGCACGGAACGCACGCCGGTTTCCCCGCCCTGCCGCCGCTCCGTCATGCACTGCAATGCTTCTAAGACGTGGAAACCGTAAATGTCCAGGCCACTGTAAGAAATGGCCACCGCATGTTTCTGTTTCACACCGAAAGGAGCATCGATGGCCGGAATGCGTTGCGACACCGGCACCGAAGACCCGGCCAGCATCGGGAAGCGTAACTCGCGCGAGATCTCCACCATGCGCCGGGCTTGCCGCCAATCGTAGGAGAGATGCTTGTCGTTAAAGAGGGGCACCGAACGACGGCTCTCCCGAAAAACGTCCGTAATCTTTAGAAACATCTCAAAGCGCGGATACAGAGTTTGCGCCTTGTCGTTCACCGGATACTCTCCATGCTCACCAATCAGCAGGACGCCATCCACCGCCAACCGGTCGCCACCCAATGTCAAAGCATCGCGCACCGTCCGAAAGATTGGCACCCCGTACTTTTTGGCCCGCTCCCGACTCATGTCTCGCGCCGGCACATGCTCCGTAAATATTGACGCAATCTTTGAACGTGGATACGGCGGCCGGTCGTCCTGATTGTACCCTTCGAGATATTTACCCACCACCACATCGGCGTGCGAACCCAACCAATATTCGGTGATAATCGCCGCAATCTTCTTCGGCGGCGTTTGCGCCGAGGCCGCCGCGGAAGCAGCCATGAATGTGCGTCGCATCATACGAAAGTTTTAAACTCCATCACATCGCCATCCTGCACGATATACTCCTTGCCTTCCGTCCGCAACTTACCCACGTCCCGCGCCTTGGCGAAAGATCCAAACGTGACTAAGTCCTCATAGGCAATGGTTTCGGCACTGATAAAACTCTTTTCGAAATCCGAGTGAATCACCCCCGCGGCGGCGGGTGCTTTCCAGCCCGCCCGAATCGTCCAAGCGCGAGTTTCTTTCACACCAGTAGTCAAATAAGTCCGCAACCCGAGAATATGATAAGCGGCCTGAATCAGGTTCCCCACACCGGACTCGGTAACCCCCAAATCATTCAGATATTCCTGCGCTTCGGCCGCGTCCAGCATTACCAATTCGGACTCAATTTCGGCGGACACCACCACGGCAATCGTTTCATGGTGCGCAGCCACATACTCCCGCACCTTCTGCACGAACGGGTTAGCTTCCGGGTTTGCGAGGTCGCCTTCCGCTACATTACAGGCGTAAATGGTCGGCTTGTTAGTGAGGAGGAAGAAGCCTTTCGCGGCGGCTTGCTCTTCGGGCGTCATCTCCATCGTAACGGCATACTTCCCCGAGGATAGATGCGGTTCAAGGCGCGGTATCAGGTCGAGCGCGGCTTGGGCTCGCTTGTCCCCGCCCTTGGCGAGTTTAGGCAATTTTCCTTTTTGCTTCTCCAGCGAGTCTAAGTCGGCTAGGATGAGCTCGGTGTTGATCACCTCAATGTCCCGCACCGGATCCACCGTGTCCATCACGTGCTCGATGTTCGCATTCTCGAAGCAGCGCACCACTTGCACGATCGCATCCACCTCGCGAATATGCGCCAGGAACTGATTGCCCAAGCCTTCGCCCTTGCTCGCGCCGGCCACCAGGCCCGCAATGTCGACGAATTGAAAGACGGCGGGCACCAGCTTTTCGGAGCCGGAAAGCTGGCTGAGCACTGCGAGCCGGTCATCCGGCACGGTGACCACCCCCTCGTTCGGCTCGATGGTACAGAAGCGATAATTCGCCGCCATCGCCTTGCGGGACTTGGTGAGCGCGTTAAAAAGCGTGGATTTACCCACGTTGGGGAGACCGACAATACCTGCTTGCATGAGGAAACTACCAGTGTAGCCAATCAGCCGGACCAAGGGTGCTTCCGGGCGCTCAGCGAGAAACGTTTACGCGTTCACCGTCAGTTGGGCATGCCGGCTCAGCATCGCGAGTAAGTCCTGAATCTCAAGCGGCTTCGCCAAGTAGCCGACCATGCCAGCCTCCTCGGCCTCATTGCGATCGCCGGACATGGTGCGCGCGGTAAGCGCAATGATCGGCACGTCACGAGCGTTCTCGCGCTGCCAAAGACAAATGAGGCGAGTGGCTTCGAATCCGTCCATTTCCGGCATGTTGATGTCCATCAGCACGGCATCGAAAGGCTGCTCTTTGAAACGCTCCACGGCTTCGACGCCGTTGTTGGCGATCACCACGGAATGTCCCAGTTTCTCGAGCATGCGGGCGGCTACCTTTTGGTTCACCCGATTGTCTTCCGCGAGCAGAATCCGCAAGGGACGCAAGTCCCCGCCGGGCGACGGCTTCGGTGCGGGGGCGACTACAAAGGGAACGCGGAAGAAGAAGCGGCTACCTAGGCCCTCTTCGCTTTCGAGCTCCAGTTGCGTCCCCATAATCTGCGTCAGTTTTGTGCAAAGCGCCAAGCCCAGTCCGGTGCCACCGAAGCGCCGGGTCAGCGACCCATCGGCCTGCCGGAAAGCTTCGAAGACCTGCGTCTGTTTTTCGGGTGAAATACCGATCCCGGTATCGGTTACGCTGAACTCCCAGACGGACTGGGTCTCGCCAGTTGCGGGCAAACAAGTGGCCCGCAATTCGATCGAACCGGATGGCGTAAACTTCACGGCGTTGTTCAGCAGATTCGTCAGGATCTGCCGCAGCCGCAGCGGGTCGCCGCTCACCGCTGCATCACCCTCCACGAAGGTGCGCAATTCGAGGTGCTGAGCCGCTGCCACCGGCGTGAAGATGGCGGCACATTCTTCGACGACCTGACGCGGGCGGAACGGGAGGGACTCGAGTTCCAGCGTGCCCGACTCGGCTTTGGCGTAGTCGAGAATGTCGTTGAGCATCGCCGTCAGCCAGCGGGTGGAGGTTTCGAGTTCCTCGACGTATTCTCGTTGCTCTGGATCGAGGTTAGTGCGCGCAATCAGGCGGCTCATCCCCAGCACACCGTTCAAGGGCGTGCGAATTTCGTGGCTCATGTTGGCCAGAAACTCGGTTTTGTGCCGGTTCACCGCCTGGGTTTGGACGAGGAGTTGCTCAATCTCTCCCTTTTGCTCCTGAATGCGGGCCGTACGCTCCACGACCGCGGCTTCGAGCCGGCGCTGGCGAGCCATCACCACGCGCATGCGCCAGTAGAGAAACAAGCGGACCAAGCCGAAGAGGAGGCCGGCCGCCACGGCCATGGCCCATTTGGTTTGCCACCACGGCGGCAGGATTTCGAACTCGTAAGTCGCCGGCTGGACGCTCCAAACGCCGGCGCCACTGCGGGCGCGGGCTTCGAAGCGATACTTGCCGGCCGGCAAGGAAGGAAACACCACTTGGGCTTGTTTCGCTTCCCGCCATTGGTCGTCGAAGCCAGCGAGCCGGTATTCCAGGCGGGTGCGGCCGGGCAATTGAAAACTGAGCGCGGCGAGTTCGAACTCCGCCGGACGTTGGGAGTACGGCAGTTGCAAGCCTTCCCTCAAAGCGGACTGGCCACCGAATCGAATACTCACAATCCGCACCGGGGGCGGGGTACTGGGTGCAGGGAGATGGTGGGCCTGATATCGGCTCACGCCCCGCGTAGTGCCCACCCAAACCGTCCCATTGGCGTCGGCCAGAAAGGCGCCGGCGTTCGTGTCGTCCCACGCCAGGCCGGCATCGCTGTCCACGTGCTCCATTCCTTGCGGGCGCAGGATGTCGACCCCATGGTCGCCACCGATCCACACCGCATCGCCAGAGGACGAGCGGCGGACGAAATGAGCCTTGCTGGAACTGAGGCCACTCGATTCATCCCGATGGGTCCAGCCATGGGGGCCGAGCATTGAGATGCCAAACGCCTCCCGGTAGCAGATGACGATGCGGCCGGAGGCATCTTCCGTGACGCTGGCGACGGCATTGTTGCGCAGTCCGTCCTTGTCGGTATAGCGCCGCCACTCACCCTGACCGGAGCGGAGGTAAAGCCCCGCCGAGGTGCCCACCCAAATGCGCCCGTCAGCCGCCTCGAAGACGTCGAAGTACCAGGTATCGGCGGGGACGCCGGGCAGTTTCACCGCTTCGAAGACGGGGTTCGGCGTTTCTGTGCTGGCTTGGTAAAGCGCACGAAAGCCCGCCGCCCACAGCATGCCGGTGCGGTCGACATGTACGGCGAAGGTGCCTCCAGAGCGGAAGCCTTCCTTGACGCCAAAGCGGGTGAGTACATCGGTAGCCGCATCTACGCGGGCGACTTCCCGGCCGCTGGCCATCCAGACGTTGCCCCGCGGATCCTCAGCCAAGCGCAAGACCTCAATCGCCGGCAGCCCGTCCTTGCGCAGCCAGACCTTGGCCTGGCCGGCCGTGGGTGAGTTGGGGTAACGCACCAGGCCATTCTGCGTCCCGGCCCACCATCGGCCGCGCCGGTCACGCAGCATATGCCACACGGACGCATTGGGTAAACCATCCGCCTTCGCCAGCGTAGTCCAGTTGCCTTCGCCCAGCCAATGGGCGACACCCGCGGCGCCGGTGCCCACCCAGAGTGATCCTTCGCGGTCTTCGCCTACGCAGAGCGTGGCGTCCATAGGGAGACCCTTGGTGGAGTCAATCAGCGTCCACTGCTCGCGATCGAGAATCCACAAGCCTTGCTCGGAGGGCATCAACAAGCGGCCATGCCGGTCCTGGTGGAAGCCGGCCAGCGCCGAGGAGTGCGCTTCGATGTTGATGACGACGAATCGATCGTGGCCAGCATCCCAGCGGACAACCTGATCCACGCCGCGGGCCCAAATGCGGCCTTGACGATCTTGCAACAGCGCGTGCCAGCGGCCGTTGGGAGGTAAGCCCTCGGCTGCGGCGTAACGGACCAGCCGGTGGGGTTGGCGCCAATCGTCCATGCGGCAAATCGCTTTGGGACAGCCAAACCAAACGCGGCCTTGGGCACCCACGGTAACGCCGAAGGCGCCGCGCGGCTGCAGCCACTCAATGTGAGGCCGATCGCCGTCGCGGATGGCCGCCATACCCTCGCTCGACGTAAAGAGCAGGCCGGCCCCCGGATGCCAAGCCAACAAACTGCCGGGCACGGTCATTACCGGTTTGCCGAAATTGACCGCCTCGAAGCGATCGCCCCGGTTGAGCCGGCGGCGGGCGAGCCCCTTATCTGTTGCCACCCATAGCGTCCCATCCGGCGTGGTGAGCATCGAAGTGATGCGTTTGCCGGGCAGACCCTCCGAATACAAACGAAAACGGCTGCCATCATACCGGAATAATCCGTTAGCCGTGCCGATCCACAAGAACCCGTCCGGATCGCTTTCGATCGCTTGCACGGTCGGGTTGGCCAGACCCACGCTTTGGTCATAGACGCGAAACGGATACTGCTCGGCGCGTAATGCCGTGGCGGAAAGGACCAGAATCAGAGTCGATAGTAGCCGAAAGCAGCCCATCTCTAGGAGGGCTTATCGGCAAGGGGGAACTAAGTATGAGGCTACTGTTCGTCCCAAGCGGGGGTCGAGAGCCCATTTAAATCCCAGACGATATGTCCATCACGGATGGTGACTTCGCCTTGGAGTTTTCGGTCGCCTTCCTTGCGCGTGCTGTCGACGTCGACGAAGCCGAAGTTGCCACGCTGGAGGCTTAGAATCGTGAGGTCGGCCGGCGCGCCGACGGACAGATGGCCTAGGTCCTCGCGGCGAATCTGCCGCGCCGGAGCCCAGGTACTTTTCGCAATTACTTCTTCGAGTGGCATGCCGAGTATCAGGAACTTCGACATTACATTCAGCATGTCGCGCATACCGCCGACCATGGAGTTAATGTGTAAGTCAGTGGAAATTGAGTCGGGCCAGAGGCCTTGTTGGGTGGCGGGAATGGCGTGCTTCCAGACGAAACTGCCGCCGCCATGGCCGACATCGAAGAGGACACCGCGCTTCTTAGCCTCGGCGAAGAAGGGTTGTACTTTCCCTTGGGCGTCAAACATCGGTACCCGGTCGAGGAACATGTGCGTGTAAATATCGCCCTTCCGGAGTTTCTTCGTGACTAAGTCGCTGAAGGGCCGCTCCGGGCGGAAGACGCCGAAATCGACGATGACGGGGAGGCCGGCCTGGTTACCCGCAGCCAGGGCCCGGTCGACGGGGATCCACTCTGGCCCTTCGTAGTGGGCAGTCTTAAACCCAACGATGAGGCCGGGATACTTCTTGGCGGTAGCGACAGCCGCGGCGACGTCCATCAGGGTCGTATCCTGCTCAAGCGCGTGGGTCATGCCGGCTTTGACGATGCTGAGCCAGGAGAGCACGCGGGTCTTCGAACGGTCGATGATGTGTTCCTTGAACTCGGCAAACTGTAACGCCCCGGAACTGCCGCAGTCGACGACGGTGGTGACGCCCGAGCGAAAGGTGTGTCCGTCGGGCCAAACGCTGCTATCGCCGTTGTAGACGCCGGCCTTGCCCGTGCTGGCAAAGACATGGACGTGGATATCGATGAGACCGGGGGTGAGATAGTAACCCGGGGCATTGATAACTTGGGTGGCGCGCAGCGCCGGGATATTCTCGGCGACGGCGGCAATGCGGCCATCCTTGACCGCGACATCGAGCACGCGGTTGATGCCGTTCTTGGGATCAATTACCGTCGCGGACTTGACTAAGATGTCGTAAATCTTTTTCTCATCCGCAAAGGCATTAAAAAAGGTGGCGTAGAAACCGCCGGGGTCGGCATTGCTGGAGAATGTGAGGTTCGGCGGGGCCTTCACGGTTTCCTTGGTGCGGCCTGCGTCGGGCCCTTGCGTCACCACGCTCACCCGCGCGGGTGAGAAGGCGACAATGGCGTCCACCATTGCCACGGCGGCGAGCGGATCCCAAGCGTAGAAGTAACGCTGCTTGATGAGGGGTTCATTCAGGCGAAACAGGTCGATCAGAAAGCGACCCAGTGGCGTCCCCATGGCACCTTCGGTAAATTGCTTCACGTAACTCATGCGGATGGGGACCCGGTTCGTGGCGTCAAGTGAAACGAGCCGGATGCGGCGGACCTTTTCGAACACCTCGGCAGCGGCGCGCGGATCGACATAAATATTCCACTCGGCCAGCTGATTGCCACCGGTGAAGACATTGCCGTCGCCTAAGTTGCCCGGTACCCGGACAGCGCCGCCCATGATCGTAAGTTCGCGGATGTTGGCCGCGGCGGCGGGTTGCTTGGCGATCACCTCGGCCAGATTGGTGAGCGGGCCGAGAGCCAGAATGCGGGCCGGTTGGCGAAGACGGTCCTGATAGAAACTCAGGGCACTGCGGATTTCAGGTTTCCTAGTAAGTGCGGGTAGCATGACCCCGGGTAAGTCGTCGGAGGTCTTGCGCCAGGCGGCGGGAAATTCGCGTTGGCCCTCCAGCGGGTTGGCGCGGCCTACGAAGACCGGCACTCGCTTGCCACTCAATTGCACCAGACGCAAGAGGTTGCGCGCACCGGCATCGACGTGGGCGAGGCCATTCACGACGACGATGGCTTCGAGCTTCACATCGGGGCGCGCGAGCAGGAAGGCAATGGCCATGTAATCGTCGCTGCCGGCATCGGTGTCGACGATGATGGGTCCGGTGGCGGTGGCGGTCTTGGTGGCCCGGAAGGGCGGCTCCTCGTATGCCAAGGCGAGGGCGGTGAAGGTAAGAGAAAGTAGCAAGCTTCGCATAATAATAGGTTACTTCTTAAAGTCACCGGCTTTCACGATCGAGATATCATCCGGGCGAAGATGTTTATTCATCGCGGCAGCAATCACTTCGGGAGTAAGAGCCATCACTTTCTTTTCGAACTCTTCATCCCAGGCCATGGTGCGGTCGTCAAAATCATGGCCGGCCAATTGTTGGGCGAGGCTGCTATCGCTGGAGCGGCCGACTTGGCGGCTTTGAATCCAACCCGCATGGCCAGCTTCTACTTCCTTGGCGGTGAAGCCTTCTTTGAGGGCTTTGTTTACCTCTTCGAAAAAGGCGGTTTCGACCTTGGCGACGTTCTGCGGAGCGGCAATGGCGAAGGTCTGAAAGACACTGCTACTGTCGCCGCGGCGCGCGCTGAGGCCGGAGCTGACTCCGTAACTCAGTCCGTCGCGAACGCGGATGCGAGTGGCCAGCCGGGAATTGAGGAAGCCGCCACCCAGGAGGAAGTTACCAAAACTCAGCGCCGGATAGTCTGCATGGTCGTCGGTGAGATTGAGGCGCATACCGGCCAGGAAAACCGCGTTGGCTTTGTCCGGCGTTTGAAGCGTTTCATTCACTGGAGTAACTCGCGCATAACCGGTCTTCAGCATTTCGTAGGGAGAAGGGCTCTTCCAGTTACCGAACTCTTCGGCGAGGACTTTTTTGACGGCGGCAGGATCGAAGTCTCCGACGATGGCAATTTCGGCGTGCGAGGCACCGTAGAACTTCTTATGAAAGGACTGTACCTGATCCAGCTTGATGGCCTTGTAGCGATCAATCATGGCATCCACCGAGAGAACCGCGCGCGGGTCTTCAGCGGCGAAAGGAAACATCACCTGGCCGAGGCGCGTGCCGGCTTGTTGCTGCGGCTCAGCCCGTCCGGCTTCCATGCCGGTGATCTGCTGTTTGCGGAGTTGTTCGAGTTCAGTTTCCGGGAACGCGGGTTCCTTGAGGATCTCGGCGGCCAAGCGGAGCACGGCGGGCAGATTGTCGCGGGTGGTTTCGATGGAGACGTTCGCGCCCGTGGCAGAGCCGAAGGCGTTTAAGCGAACCTTAAGCTGGTCAATCAAGTCTTGAATTTGTTGGCGGTTCTTCTTGGTGGTGCCGCGCATGAGTAACGAGCCGGCCATGGAGGCGGGACCGGCCTGCCCCTTGAGCGTATTCAGGGTGCCGAAGTGCAGGTGGATGACGGCCTGGACGGTGTTGCCGCGGGTCGTTTTCGGTAACAAAGCGACCTTGGCGCCGGCCGGCAGTGAGTAGCGCTCGGTGCGAGAGTCGATGTTGCGGGGCGAAGGGTCGAAGGCTTCGCCGGAGGCGAGGGCGACTTCGCCCTTGTAGTTCTTGAGCGTGGCCGCCAAGTCGGTGCGGGCGGGAATCTCCGTGCGATCCGGCGTCGCTTCCGGGATAAATTGGCCGATCGTGCGGTTACTCGATTTGAGGTAAGCCTTGGCGACCCGCTGGACGTCGGCGGGAGTTACTTTCTTCAGGCGGTCGCGATCGAGAAAAAGAAGACGCCAATCGCCAATCGCCATCACTTCGCTGATGACTAAGCCGATCATGGAGGAGTTACTCAGGGCCATGTCCGTTTGCTTGATGATCCGGTTCTTAGCACGCTCGACTTCTTCCGCGCTGGGCGGTTCTTTGATTACGCCTTCGAGGGTGTCGAGAAGAGCTTGTCGCGCGGCGTCGAGCGAATCGGCCTTATTCACTACGGCACCGATCATCATCATGCCCGGCTCGTTCATCTGGCGGGCGGAAGCGAAGACCTGGGTAGCTTTCTTGTTATCGACCAAGGCCTTGTAAAGGCGGCCGGAAGGGGCCTCAGTGAGGATCCCGGAGAGCACATCGAGTACCGGCTGGTCGGGGTGGCCACCGTCGGGAGTATGAAACAGGACCATGAGAGCCTGATAGTCGCCGACACGGCGGACAACGGTGAGGCGTTCGCCCACTTGGGTGGGTTCGGTGGTGTAAGTGGGAGTCAAGACGCGAGTGGGACGCGGGATGGAACCGAAATACTCGGAAACCAGGGCTACGATCTTAGCTTCGTCGATCTTTCCCGAGACGGTAAGTACGGCGTTATCGGGCTGGTAGTACTTGCGGTAGAAGACTTGTAAGTTCTCGATGGGCACACGTTCGACGTCGGCGCGGTTGCCGATGACGGGGCGGCCATAGGAGTGAGTGGTGTAAGCGGCGGCCATGACGTGCTTGCTCAGCACACCCATGGGGTTATTCTCGGTGGATTCGAATTCGTTGCGGACCACGGTGAATTCTTTGTCCAGGTCAGCCTTGCGGATGAAGGAGTTCACCATACGGTCGGACTCGAGGTCGAGGGCCCATTTGAGGTTTTCGTCGGTCGCCTGGAAGGTTTCGTAGTAATTGGTACGATCCTGCGTAGTGCTGCCATTGGGGCTGGCGCCATGTTCGGTGAGTTCCTGCGGGATGTTGGTGTGCTTGGGGCTGCCCTTGAAGACCATATGTTCGAGTAAATGAGCCATGCCACCTTCGCCGGCGCCTTCATGACGGGAGCCCACCAGGTAGGTCATGTTGACGGTGATGGTGGGCTTTGAGACATCGGGGAAGACGAGCAGGCGCAGGCCGTTGGCGAGTCGATACTCGGTGATACCTTCGACGGACGTGACTTTGGTGACGCCCTTGGGAAGGGCAGGTTGAGCGGCGGCAAGGCCGGCGATGGCCAACAGGACGATCAGGAAACGGGTTTTCATCGGTAATTCCTCACTACTGTCTAAAGCGCGAAACGAGTGCACACTGGGTGATTTTATTTATATGCCACCACCGCACTGGAGGGGCCAGCGAGTGGGATAACGGCGAAGCGTTGGAAGCCAACTTCGGTACACCAGCCGCGGAAGTCAGCGGCGGAGTAGTCGAAGGCGTCGCCGAATTCGATCAGCATGTTCAACGACATCAGCAAGCCTTGGGTGTTTTGGCGGCGTGCATCGTCAATGATGGCCTCGACGACGATAAAGGCTCCGCCCGCGGGCAAGGCGTGGTAGACGGAGCGGATCAAGTGCATTTTCTTCTCAAGATTCCAGTCATGCAGAATCATGCCCATGGTGATCACGTCGGCATGGGGAAGGGGATCGCGGAAGAAGTCGCCGGCGGCGGTGGCAATGCGGTCGGTGAGTCCGGCGGCGGCGATATGTTTTTTTGCGATGGGCTCAACGGGCGGCAGGTCAAAGGAGGTGCAATGTAAGTGGGGGTGGGCCTTGGCTACTTCGATGGAGAGCACGGCGGCGGCACCGCCGACATCGCAAAGGGTTTTGTAAGTCGAAAAATCGAATTTGGCGGCCAGAAGTTCAAAGTTGAGGCGGGAGAAGCCGGTCATGGCATTGAGAAATTGCTCGAGCTTGGCCTGTTCGGCGTAGAGTTCTTCGAAGATGCCTTTACCGCCGCCCTTGGTTTCGTTTTGCGGCATGCCGGTGCGGAGGGCTTCGGGTAGATCGTTCCAGAATTTGAACAGCCGGGCGTTGAGCATGATGAGAATGCCGCCGATAAAGCGGGGGCTCTCCTCGCGCAAGTACAGGGACGTGGTGGGCGTGTTGGAGTAGACCGCCGCGGGGCCATCGCCAATGCGCTCAAGAAAGTTCATGGAGACCAGCGCGTCGAAGAAGTCGCCGATGCCGCGTGGGTGCAGGCCTAACTCGGCGCCGAGGACCAGGCCCGTGAGTTGACGGTCACCCAGCTTAGTAAACAGGCCGAATTCGACGGCCGTCAAAAGAACCTTTGAAGAACAGAAGGCGAAAGCGGTTTGGAGGATCGGGCTGGGGTCAAGGGGTGTCATAGAGCGGTTCCTAAGAATATATCAGGGTAAGGTTACCTGGATTTCAGTGTTATCGCCGAGAGTAACTTCGGCTTCCTTAGTGAGGTCGCCCAAGGTGACTTTGACGCGGTGGGTGCCTTTGAAGGCGCGCAGGGAGAAGACGCCGGTTTCGGAGGATTCGCCTTTTTCGCGGGTCCACCATTCTTTGAACAGGAGGCGCTCGTAAGCGTCCACCATGGGGCGCGGGGACCAATCGCGACGGTAGATACCGGCGCCTTGGGCAGCGAGCCAGTGGGCGCCGTCCCAGAAACCCCACAGGAGAAAGCCCTCCATGCGGGGGTGAGAGAAGGCGGCCGTAAGATAGTCGGCTAAGTATTGAGCTTGAGCGTCTTCGTCGCGAATGCCGCCGAGGTTGACGTCGAATTCGGTGATTTCAAGAGGGAGGCCGAATTTCGCCAGATCGTCCCAGGTTTCGAGGACGCGGGGGATGGGAGTAAGTGGAGTGGCCATGTGGCCCTGGTCGCCCAGCATGGTGACGGGCGCGCCGTTGTCGAGTAACTCTTGAATGACTTTCAGAATGCTCTGGCGCTGGCCCTCATTGACGCCAGCGCGGGTATTGGAGATGTTGTAGTCGTTATAGACGAGCCCCATGTCGGGGTCAATTTCGCGAGCCCATTGGAAGCTTTTCCAGAACAGGTCGCGACCGTTGTCATTGAATACTTCAGTGTTGGTGACGGCTTCGTTGATTACATCCCAGAGGACGACGCGGCCACGGGTTCTGGAGACGGAGTCTTTGACGCGGGCTTCGATGGCGTTGCGTAAATCCTGACCGCGTAAGTTGCGGACGCTGGCGGGCAAGTATCTGTAAGAGGGCCAGAGTAAGTTGTGGCCGCGGACGGGAATACCGTTGGCGGCGCACCAATCGAGCATCCGGGAGGCGATGGGGAAACCGTTGCCGTTGTTGAAGTTCCATTTGAGGGCGTTCTCGGGCACGGCGTAATTGAAGAGGCGTTTGATTTCGGCACGGTAGCGTTCGCCATCGGGCGTAGTAGCGAAGAGCGGCCCGTCGGCGATGGCGGTGCCGAAGCGGAAGGCATGGCGGGTTTGTTCAATTTCGACTTGAGCACCGGGAATGGGTTGGCCATCGGCGTCGACGACTTTGACGGCGAGGGTGCCCATGCGGATTAGGCGGATACGGTCCTGCGCGGCGGCGCGCCAAGTGTCGTCGACGACCTGGCCACCGTAAACGTCGTTACCGATGCTGGGGGGCGGCTGGGTGGTGTTGCCCCAGTCTTCGAGACGGATGCCGGCAATTTCGATGGTGCCGATGCTAATTCCAAGGCGGACGCGGAGGGCGGCGCTGCGGGGAGCCCAAGCGGGGGACTGATAGGTGAAGGCGAACTCTTTCCACTCGGGCGTCAGCTTGACGGTGGTGTCGAGGGCCTTGGTATTGGGGGCGGCGTTCAGTTCGTGGATGAGACCGATGAGGCTGCCGGTGGAGGAGCGGGCCCAGAAGCCGAAACGAAGCCATTGGCCGGCGCGGGTATCGGCGGGGACGGTGAGGCTGAGCTGGGGGGCCCAGGGTTGGCCGGGAGTGAGAGAGAGGGTGGTGGCGCGGAAGGCGGAGGTGAAGCCACCGGGAGCGCCTTCGGCGGGGATGATGGAAAAATTCTGGGGCTGGGAGGAAGACCAGGTAGCACCGGCGGCGAGGTCAGTTTGGGCGGAGGCGATGGAGGCGAACAGAAGAAGGCAAAGTAACGAAACGAACCCGGGAGTGATTGATTTTAAAGGGCCGAGAAATTTTCTGTCGGCGAGCGGCGAAATCAGATGAGGGAAGGGCACATTTTGAGGGTAGCTCTTTTGTCAAGCGATTTGGGGGGCCGGCGAGCGGAAGTGGTTAATTCCGGGTGAGATGTTTTTAGGACTCGGTTGATATCATTTTCGGATAGGAGAGAAATGCATTGAGCATCAAGAGCGAGGAAGCCGAAGAATTCGGCGCGAGCGAGGATTTACGGGAGGGCGGATCTACGATGCGTTGCTCTTACGGTGTGCGGCGAAGAGTGGGGCGGAAGTGATTTACACGTGGAATCTGAAGCATTTTCGGGCGATTGCTCCGGAGATGGCGGACCGGATTCGGACTCCGTAAGAGGGTGCACGGCCCGATGGATTAGGCGGCCTCGCCGCCCATGGAGCTGGGGCCGGTGCGAGTGACGCGGGCTTGGGCGTATTGGCCGAGTAAGTTCGCCTCTCGCCCTTGGGGGTGGAGGAAATTGAGGGTCCGGTTTTGGGAGGTCTTGCCGATCCACTGGTTGGTGGCGAGGTTCCAGCCTTCGACGAGGACTTCTTCGACGCGGTTGAGTAGCTCGGCGTTCTGGCGAATCTGCATGGCGCGTTGTTTTTCCTGGAGTAAGAGGAAGCGACGGGTTTTTTCTTCTTCGGTGATGTGATCTTCGTACTGCAAGGCGGGAGTATTGGGCCGGCGGGAGTATTTGAAGATATACATGCTCTCGTAGCGACCATGGTCGAGTAAGCTCATCGTCTCTGCGAATTCGGCTTCGGTCTCACCCGGGAAGCCGACGATGAGGTCAGAGGTGATGGCGATTTCGCGCTTGGCGCTGTGCATCCATTGAAGACGGCGCAGATAGTCGTCGCGGGTATAAAGACGCTGCATGCGGCTGAGTACCGCAGTGGACCCGGACTGGACGGGTAAGTGGATGTGATTGCAAAGGACGGGATTTTCGTCGATGGCGTCGACGATATCTTTGACAAAGTCCCGCGGATGCGAGGTGGTAAAGCGGACGCGGCGTAAGCCGGGCACTTCGCCGATGCGGCGGAGTAAGTAAGCGAAATCGTGGCCTAATTCACTGCCCGGAATGGCCGGGTCACGAAAGCTATTTACGTTCTGGCCGAGTAACTGGATTTCGGTGTAACCCATCTGCACTAACTCCCGTGCCTCGCGCAGGACCGACTCCAGAGTGCGGCTACGCTCGGGTCCGCGGGTAAAAGGTACAACGCAGTAAGCGCAGCTTTTGTCGCAGCCTTCGATGATGGTGATGTAGGCTTTGTGCGGATTGTCGCGGCGGGTGAGGGGCGTCTCGAAGGTATCTTCGGTATCGAGGCTTAAGCCAGTAACGCGCTTGTCGCCGCGCTCGATCTGGACGAGTAACTCGGGCAGGCGGTTATAGCTGGCGGAGCCCACCACCATGCTGACGTGGGGGGCTTTCTCGAAGATCTTTTCGCCTTCCTGCTGGGCGACGCAGCCGAGGACGGCGAAGGTTTTGCCGGCGTGGTGGCGCTTGAACTCCTGGAGGCGGGCGAAGACTTTCTGCTCCGCTTTGTCGCGGATCGAGCAGGTGTTGTACATGATCAGTTCAGCCGCTTCCGGCGTCGCCACCTGTTCGTAGCCGCGCCCGACCAGGGTGCCGATGACTTTTTCCGAGTCATGGGCGTTCATCTGGCAGCCGAAAGTTTCGATATAGAACCGCTTCATGCCCCTTAATTATAGGGTCTTTCTCCTATTGCCGCCCGGGCAATCGAGCCTTAGGATAGGGGGATGATCGCTATCCTCGTACTATTCGCCTTCCAGGACTACACTTACGACGTGAATGGCCGCAAGACTTTGGCGCCGAACCAGAATCCGGACCAGGTGGAAGAGCGCGTGGTGGAAGATGGCGGGGGCCGCAAGGTGATGGAGCGCACGATTCGCAGGATGGACGGGCAGCCGGAGAAGGTGCGGATTGAAGTGCGCAAGAACGCCGACGGCTCCGTGACGACGGAGACCAGCGTCTACCGCGGTGATCTGAACGGGCAGCTGAATCTGGCGGAAAAGCGGGTGAGCGAACGCCGCCAGACGGCCACGCAAGTGGAAGAAACGACTGTAGTTCAGCGCGGATCCTTCAATGGGGGCCTGGAGGTGGTGGAGAAGCTCGAACGGAGCGGTACGATGATGGGCAAAGCGAGCCAGGAAGAAGTGAAGACCTTCCGCAAAGATTCGAACGGGAGCTTCCGCGAAGCGGCACGCCAGAGCATCGAGCGCCGGGAGGAGAACGGCAAGGTGATCGAGCAGGTGGCCGAGTATCAGGCGGCCACCATCGACGGGCGGATGCAGCTTTCGGGGCAGAAGGTGTCGAACGCCGAGAAGCGCGCGGACGGGACGGTGGTGACGCAGGTATCTGTGTATGGGATGGCGCAGCCCGGCCGCGCCAGCCAAGGGGGCGAGTTGAAATTGCGGGAAGAGCAGTTGATCGAGCAGCGCCCCGGCGGAGGGCAAACGGTGGTGGAGAGCTTTAGTATTCGCCGGCCGGACCTGGATGGCCGAGTGGCGGGGGGCTTCACGAAGGTGGCGGAGCGGACTTGCCAAAAGGCTTGTAATTGACCGCGTGGTGTAGTTTTGATGTAATTACACCATGGCGCTGAACATCAAGAACCATGAAGTGGAACAATTGGCTGCCGAAGTGGCGGCGCTGGGTGCTTCTTCAAAGACCGAAGCCTTGAAACAAGCCCTGATTCGAGAGCGGGCGCGGTTGCAGAATGAAGCCGGCCTTCCGAATGCGGAGCAAATCCTGCGGTATCTGGAACAGAAGGTCTGGCCCTACCTGCCCCCCGGCGCAAGCGTGCCGCTGACCAGAGAGCAAGAAGACGAAATCCTTGGCTATGGGCCTGAAGGGGTGCCGATGTGATCATCGACACATCGGTTTTGGTGTCCATTGGCACGCAGGAGCCCGGGTCGGCTGAGTTGGCGACGAAGATTGGGGAGTCGAGAATTCGACTGATCAGCGCCGCGTCGGTGGGGGAGGCGATGTTGGCGTTCCGCGCGAAACTGGGTCGCGATGCGGAGGGCGATGTACGCGCCTTAATTCGAGACGTGGGCATTCAAATCGTTGAGTTTGGAGAGCCGCAGATTTTGTGGTTCGCCCATGCGATTCATCGTTACGGTCGAGGACAACATCCGGCCAAATTGAACTTCGGCGATTGCTTTACGTACGCGTTGGCAAAGCAACGGGATTTGCCGGTACTGTTTACGGGCAATGCCTTCAGTCAGACCGATCTGAAGTTGGCTTAAGAAAATCTGGCGGAGAGAGAGGGATTTGAACCCTCGGTACCGGTTAGACCAGTACGACGGTTTAGCAAACCGCTGCTTTAGACCACTCAGCCATCTCTCCGCGAAAAGCGGTCTCTTTTTGCATCATAGCACGGGTTTAGCGCCGCAGGCCGGGGAAGCTTAGCGGTACGTCGACGCGGGATTCCTTGATGCGCCGGGTGCGGACGTCGCCGAGGTATTGCTGGGGGTAACGCTTCTCGAGGTCGAGGACGACGGTGGCGACGGTGCGGTCTCCGGGGGCTTGGGAGAGGACCTCGCCGAGGGGGTTCAGGATGTGGCTGGGATAGTCGTAGCCGGAGGAGATGAGGTAGATGCCGTTCTCGATGACGCGGGCCTTGGCGAGCGTTTCGTCGCCGCCCCAGATGGGCAGCAGGATGAGATCGGCGCCTTGAGAGGCCATGGCGCGGGCGGGTTCGGGGAAGAAGACATCGTAACAGATCATCATGCCGACGGTGCCGAAGTCGGTGGGGAAGACGGGGTAGCTGGTGCCGGGGGTGAGCCCGCCCTCGACTTCGCCCGCGGGGAGGTTCACTTTGCGGTAGCGGCCCAGGAGTTTCCCTTGGCGGTCGAGCAAGATTGACGTGTTGTAGAGGACCTTGCCTTCGCGCTCATAGAGGCCGGCGACGACGTAGGCTTTGCGGGTGCGGGCTAGTTTGGCGAGGCGATCGGAAGTGGGGCCGGGGATGGTTTCCACGACGTCGGCGTAGGCTTTGCCGGTGCCGACGACGGTGATGCCTTCGGGCAGAAGGATGAGGTCAGCATCGGCGGGAACGTGGGCGGCGATGGTGGCGAGGAAGTCGCCGACGGGGTCTTTGGTTTGTGAGGGACGTTGACGAACGGTAGAGACTTTGACGCGCCGGGGGGCGGGGGCAGGAATCTCTTCGAGGCGCAGGTCATCCCAATAGACGGTGCCTTGGGGGGCGTTCGCGAGAAAGAACTGCCATTGGAGCGAGGAGGCTTTGGCGGGGGCTTGGGCTTCGATGGTGAGCCGGGTCCAGGCGCCGTCGCGTTGGGCCCAGGCGAGGTAGTCCACTTCGCCGCTGCGCTGGCCGTTGGCTTGACGCCAATCGAGCCGGGAGACCACTTGCCAGTTTTCGGCGGGGACGGCATCGGCGCGGTAGTAAGCGGTGGCGCGATACCAACGGCCGGCGACGATGCCCGGAATCGCGCGTTGCCAGCCACCATGAGCGGCGGGGTTGCTATCGCCGTTGACGGCGAGCGAGACGGGACCGCCGCGGCTATGGAGAGCCTCGGTGAAGGTGCGGGGCAGCGAATCTGGGCGCTGGCTCCAGGTGGACCAGCCGGTGGTCTGACGGAAGTCGCTTTGCTCGAAAACGACGTCGGCGGCGCCGGCAGCGATTGGAGCGATCGCGACTAGAAAAAGGCCCAGCAGACGGTGCATCACTTACACGATACCGCTGCTGGGCCGTTTATGCTGCGCTACGGACCGGAGGTTAGATTTTGCCGGGAGGGTTATCTTTGGTGACGCGGTCGTAGATGACGGCGGCGATGCCACCGGCGATGGCGCCGAAAATGGCGCCTTTTTCGCGGTTTTTACTGATACCGGCGCCGATGCCCGCGCCCGCGGCGGCACCGGCCAGGATGACGGCGACGGTGTTCTTGAGGGGCCGGGGTGACTTGGCTTTCTCCTCTTTGGTCGCGTCTTTGGCGGTCTCGACGGTGGGTTGTTCGGCGGTAACGGGTGCCTGCGCGGCGGCAGGTCCTACGATCAGAAGTGTGCTAAGCGCCAGGCTGAGCAGGATTTTGAAGCTTTTCACGGTTGGTAAATTCCCTCTCCGGGACAGGTAGACGCGGACTTGGAAATTGGGTTACAGGAATTTACGGTCGAGCGAAATGGCTTCGTTTAGTTTTTGAGAGTAGGCGGGTAACGGCAGGGAGACGACGCCAAATTGAGACAGATGCTCGGTTTGGTATTGGACATCGAGCAGGCGGAAGTCGCGGGCGCGGAGGTGTTGGACGAGTTCGGCGAGAGCGACTTTGGACATGTCGCGCATGCGGTGGAATTTACTTTCGGCGAAGAAGGCGCCGCCGATGTGGACGCCGTAAAGTCCGCCGGCGAGCGCGCCATCGACCCAGATTTCGAGCGAATGGGCGTGGCCTTGTTTTTGCAAAGCGCCATAGGCGGCGCGGAAGGCGTCGGTGATCCAGCATTCGTCGGGAGAGCGGGCGCAAGCGCACATGACATCGTCGAAGGCTTCGTTGAAGGAGACTCGATAGCGATGTTGCTTGAGGGTGCGGGTTAAGGATTGGGAGAAGTGCGCCGCGTCGAGGGGCAGGATTCCCCGCTGAGGCGGTTGGTGCCAAGTGACCCAGTGGGTGCCGGGATAACCCATGGGAAAAATGCCTTGGCGGTAGGCGGGCAGCAGGTCCTCCAGGCGAAGGCGGGGGGACTTGGCAATGATGTCGCTCAAGCCACCAGTGTAAGGGAACTTTTAAGGATCTCCTGACAGGGCGAGCCTGATACAAAAGAGTATGACTCGCCGCACCGCTTTTGGTACGACCGCTTGGCTCGCCGCAGCCGGCGCCCCGGCTTATGCCTTTGAGTATTGGGACGTCTTTACGAAGCGCCGCTTTACTGGCAATCCCTTGGCGGTCTTCACTAATGCCCACGGGCTCGAAAAGGAGCGGATGTTCGAGATCGCGCGGGAAACCAACCTTTCGGAGACCACCTTTGTCTTCGGCACTTCGGCCAAAGGAGTGCGCACGCGGATCTTCACGCCGGTAACCGAATACGATTTTGCCGGCCACCCGACCCTGGGCACGGCGATGAGCCTTTGGCGGAAGGGCATGACCAAGGTGGCGCTCGACCTCAACATTGGTCCGGTGCCGGTGGAATACCGCGTAGACGCCGAGGGCATGTACGGAGAGATGGTGCAGCCGGAGCCGCAATTCGGGGAAGTGCACGAGCCCGAAGTGATTGCGAAGCTAATTGGGCTCCCCGTGAGTGACCTCGATACTCGGCATCCCATTCAGAATGTATCTACCGGCAGGCCGAACTTACTGGTGTTACTCAAGAGCCGGCGGGCAATGGGGGCGTTGAATATCAATTGGAAGGCAGTTACGGATTACCTGGCGGAAGGCGATAAGGCGCGCGGCTTCTATTTCCTGACGGAGGAGACAGAGCGGGGTGGGAAGTATCTGGCGCGTAAGTTGTCGGCGCGGGCCGAAGATCCGGTGACGGGGTCGGCGGCGGGGTCGGCGATCGCGTGGCTGGTGAGCCGGAAGTTAGTTGGGTCCGGGGAAGGGGTGGTGATTGAACAGGGAGCAAATGTGTCGCGTCCCGGGGAGTTGTATGTGTCAGCGGAAGCGAGCGGATCCCGGGCGACACGGGTGAAGGTAGGCGGCTACGCAGTGAAGTGCTGGACCGGCCAGATGCCCGGGTGAGGCGCGCCCGAGCTAAGCCAAGGCCAGATTTAGATTCTCAATCGCTTCGTCTACTTCGGCCGTGTTCTTGTAGCCCACCGTAACGCTGTCGACGCCGGCTTTTTGGAAGGCGAAGCGCATGGCGGCTTGACGGTCCTCGCGGCTGGTGAAGGCGCCTTCGCCGCAGAGTTTCATGCTGATGACGCCCATGCCCTGGGCGTGGACGGCCTTCACGTGAGTGAGCACTTCGGGGACGTTGCCCGCGCCGTTGGTGTTGTACTGTTCGGCGTCCATCTTGGTGCCGTTGTGATTCACGCGAATCATGGCAATATCGAGCCACTTATTGCCGGGGAACTGGCGCAGGGCGGGCAGGCCATGGACGGAAGCGCCGTGGCCGACGACGGCTTGCTTCACCTTGGCTTCTAAAACCCCGTCCTGCCAGCGCACGGTGTCGGTGGCCCAGGTGGCGGTGTGCTGGTAGTGGAGTAACATCACGTCGAAGTAATCGGTATTGGCTAACTTACGTAACTCGTCGATCTTGTCTTGGGGATTTACTCCTTCGCGCGTGGTGACCTTGGACATGAGCCGGTAAGTGTCGCGGGGAATGCCTTTCAGTGCCACACCGAGCATCTTGTGCATTTCGCCGTAGCTTTCGGCGGTTTCGAAGAAGCGGATGCCGCGGTCGTAGGCGTGGCGGACGAGGCGGGTGAACTGGTCCTGCCCGAGTTCGCGCTGGGTGCGGCCGCTGAAGGTGCCGGTGCCAAAGGCGAGGCGGGTGACTTTGACGCCGCTTTTGCCGAGCGTTACCCAGTCGGTGGCTTTGCCCGTGGCGGCAGCGCGGACGGGAAGGATGCCGGTTCCGGCGGCTACGCCCGCGGCGAGCCCGGTTTGCAAGAATCTACGTCGGGAACAAGGAGTCATCAGTGGCCTCTCCAATCAGCGTCATGCTATCACGAGCGCGCGCCAACCGGAATGGCCCTTTTGCTCGCGCGGCGAAATGTGTAAGATGGAGGCGGCCAAAATGACTCACTTACTGAAACGCAGAAACTGCCTGGGCTCGATGATGGCCGCAGCCGCTTGGGGCGCGCCCGCCGGGCGGCCGATTCAACTCCATGTCGACCTGACGGTGGACCCGGCTAAAGAGGCGGAGATGCTGAAAAACTTTGCGACCATTTTCCAGCCGGCGGCGATGAAGTTCGCCGGCTATCTCGATGTGAAGGTGATCAAGCTGCGCAGCACGCTCGCCGGCAAGGCGCCGGCAGGGGTGAACTACCGCTTCGTTCTCACGTATCAAAGCGAGGAGTTGCGGCAAAAATGGATAGCCTCCGATGTGCATCAAAAGGTATGGCCGACGCTCGAAAACACGTTGGCGCATAAGAATTACAACGTGTTGCTGTTCGATGTGGCTTAGGCGATGAAGTACCTGTGCTTCGCCGTTTGGTTGCCGCTGATGGCGGAGCCGCTGGCCAGCCGCATCGTCCACACCGACGCGGCACAGTACCGGAGCGCGAAGGCCGTGCACGGCGGGGCCGGGCAACTGGACTATCTGGCGCTGCTGGACGCGCATAGTCTCGATACGAACCTGTTCTTTCTGCATCGCGGGGTGATTCAGCCGAAGAGCGGCATCGGCGCCCATTTCCATAACCAGTGCGAGGAGATGTTTGTGATCTTGGATGGCGAGGCGCAGTTCACGATCGATGGACGGACGTCGCGGTTGAAGGGTCCGGCGGGCGCACCTTGCCGCATGGGCCATTCGCACGCCATCTACAACCCCACCGACAAACCGGTGCAGTGGATGAATATCAATGTTTCGGCGCTGAAGGGCACTTACGATGCCTTCGACCTGGGCGATGCGCGCGTCGATGTGCCGCTCGATCCGATTCCCGTTTTTATGACGATGCGGTTGGACCAGGCGCTGCTGCGTTCCATCACGAACTTGAACGGCGGCCAGGGCACGGCGAAGTATCGACGGGCGCTGGATTCGCCGGTATTTTCAGGCCCGTGGGCTTATGTCGACCACTTGGTACTGCCGCCGGGCGCCTCTTCGGGGCCGCATCTGCATCGCGAGGTGGCGGAGTTCTACTATGTGATGCAGGGCAGCGGCACGGCGCGCGTGGCCACGAGTGGGCGGGCGATGGAGACGGCCCCGATCCGCGCCGGCGATGCGATTCCGATACAACTGAACGAAGCGCACGGCTTCGAAAATACTGGCTCGCAGCCACTCGAGTTTCTGATTGTTGGCGTTTCGCGGGATAACACGCGGCGCGTCGATAGCGTAGACGTCCCCAAGTCGAGGTAAACCCAAATGACCACCCGCCGTTCCCTGCTGACCGCTTTGGCGCTGACGCCCTGGAAAGCCGCCGCGAAGAAAGCGACGGCCTTCGCCTTGATTGGCGATCGGTATCACAATTCGGACTACGCACGCGTCGGCCTGACCCGCACCATCGCGAAGCAGGCCGGGGTGCCGGTGGACTTTACCGACGAGACGTCGCTGCTGAATGCCGAGACGCTCGATGGCTATAAATTGCTGATCGTTTTGCGGGACGGCATGATCTGGCCCGACGGCTATGGCAACGAAGAGAGCACTAACGCGGCCTGGGTGGCCACGGGGCGGCCAAAGCTGGTGTTCGATCCGCCACTGCCGGTGGTGAAAGCCAAGCCCGCCTTCTGGATGACGCCGGCGCAGGGCAAAGCTGTGCGGCAGTTTGTCGATTCCGGCGGCGCGGCGTTGTTCTTGCACAATACGACGCACGTGGGCTTGACGGACCCGGACTTTCGCCACGTGTTGGGCGCCGCTTACACGGGACATCCGCCGATCCGCACCTTTAAGGTGAAGGTGACGAATCCGAAGCACCCGATTGCGCAAGGTGTGCGCGACTTTATCATCACCGACGAACAGCACTACATGGACTATGACAAGGACCCGAAACACGTTTTTCTTGAAACGGTGAATGAAGAGGGGCTTGAGTTCGGCAAACAGGGCGCGACGGCGAAGGGCGGCTGGAGCTATGACTATGGCAAGGGGCGCATCTGCTATTTGTCGCCAGGCCATATGCTGAGTGACCTTTGGCATCCGGAGTATGTGAAGCTGCAGCAGAATGCGGTGCGCTGGCTGCTGCGGCAGGCGGGTTAGGCCGCCGCGCTAGCGCTTTACTCAGCCAGGAGTACCTCGTGGTGGCGAGTCCTGTTTTTCTCTACCCTCGCGACATATCGGGTTCTACACTCGCGTTAGACTGAATTCAGGAGGATGCGCCATGCAAGATTCTGGGCTAATCGTCTCAAACCCGAAGGTGATGTTAGGCAAACCCGTCATTCGCGGGACGCGTATCACAGCGAACTGATCCTGGAGAAGTTCGCCGCCGGCCACACGGAAGAGCAAATCCTGGACGCTCATCCTCATGTTACTCAGGAAGGTATTCGCGACGCTCTAGCCTTCGCCGCCGAGGCTTTCCAGGCGTCGGTTGTGTACCCGCTCGAACGCGTTGCATCCTGAGGCCAGTAAGTGAAACTGGTGGCTGACGAGAGTATCGAAGGCCCAACTGTATCCGCACTTCGCGCATCAACTAAGCGACGATCGCGTCTGGCAAAGCATGAAGCTCACGATCTTCGAGATCTTTGATTTCGCTTCTGATGTTAGATTTCGGCAGCTTTAGGGCTTTTCCTGGTGCCGTGTGGCTTTTCGACTCAACGGCCTTAACAGGGCGTTCGATCTCATTGAGGTTTCGTATTTGTCGCTTTACGGAAGATTGTCGAAAAAGAGATAGACGGAAGCAATGCGACCGCTCCGGGCGACGATAAAATCGGTTCCCGCGTAAGCTGGTGCTTTGCCAGGAGCACCAGCTACCCATCGAACCCGCCCGGCATCACCTAATTCCTCGGGAGGGAAGAGGGGCTGATAAGCGAAATCTGGGTGTGATGCCTTTAGCACACCAGCAATACGATCAATCTCGTCTTGGCCACGAAAGATACCGCCTTTGGGGTCATAGAATACTGCATCTTGATGAAAGTTCTCGTCGATTGCAGCACGACGACGCACGGGGTCGTTTTCGCCAAATACGTCGCTCAAATTACGAAGCAGCAAGGTCGATATGGTGTTGGACATCGGATTCTCTGTTTCAGATCGTAGGCCGCGAGCCACCCGGCCTTGGCTAATTTTACGACTTTTCGCTCGCCATCTTTTCGGTCTTTAGCCCTAACAGTCGAGTCGGGTTTTGCGGATTCTGGCTAATCGACTGCCAGCTTTATAGTCCGGGGCTCCAGATTAGGTACTCGGATCACAACTCTGGGCGAATTACGGGCAATTTGGGTGGCCATGAAGACGATGGGGTTATCGTCGGCAGATAGTTTTACAGTCCTGCCATCGGGGCGACGAAGATTGGCGTCGTGGTGGGCGCCGGGGATCCAGCCTCGGGCTCGACGCTGACGGCGACGGCGGCGGTATCGGCGGCCACGGCGCCGGGACGCACGTAGATCGCGGTGCCGTTCGGCAGGGCTTGGAAGAGGCCGGCGGAGCGCGGAGCGCCGCCTTTGGGGATTAGCCACATTTGATAGGTGCGGCCAGCGGGCAGGGCGGGGAGGTTGGAGGCCATCAGCAGGACTCCGTCGCGCGGATTTACCAGAATGCTGCCCTTGGGAGGTGCCGGGGCTCCCGCGCCGAAGTTGACCAGCTTAGTATCGGGCTGATTCAGGAACGCGAGGACGGGGCGCAATTGGCCCAGTTCCTTGGCCTGCTGCTCGATCTGGGTGCGCGATTGGGCCAATTCCGTTTGGGCGGTTTCGAGGCGCCCGCGCGTCTCCACCCAGAGGAGCAGTGCGCCTACGGCGAAGGCCGCGGGAATCAACATCGGCCAACTGAACCAGCTTTGGCCCGGCGCTTCGACGCCCAGGGCGGCCATGACGCGGCGCCGCAGCCGGGCGGGCGGAGTTACGGGCTCGGCCAGCATCGCCAGGGCCGATACGGTCTGCAACGCCATGGCCACGCCCGGGCCGCACTGCGGGCAGCTCCGCTCCAAGTGATCCTCGAGTTCGCGGCGCTCGGCGCCTTCGCTTAGGCCCAAGGCATAGATTTCGTACTCGTCGCGGAGTTCATCGCAGGTCATGCGTTTACCCCCGATGGCTGTTGAAGGTTCTCGCGCAATTGCCGCAAGGCCGTCCGCACCCAGGTCTTCACCGTGCCTAGGGGAAGTTCCAGCTTTTCTGCCATTTCAGATTGAGATAGGCCGTCGAAATAGGCCAGTTCGAGCAGTTGCCGATGCTTCGGCTCCAAGCGCGCCATGGCTGCGCGCACTTTCTTTGCGTCGGTGGCCGATTGCAGTTCAGTTTCGGCGTTGCCGCCGGTGAGCGGACGCTCGAGCGTCTCGATCGAGATGTTCAGGCGCGCCTGCTTACCGCCGCGGGAGCGCAGAAAGTCGATGGCCGAGTGGCGGGCAATGGTGAGCACCCAGGTGGAAAGGCTGCCACGCTCAGTGTCGAAGGAGGGGATGCGGTTCCAGACGCGGAGGAAGACTTCCTGGGTGAGGTCCTCACTGGTGGCCCGGTCGCGGGCGATGCGCAAGATGATGGAGTAGACGACGACGCCATAAAGGTCATAGAGTTCGCCTAAGGCGGTGGCGTCGCGTGCCCGCAGCCTCTCGACCAAGCGGCGGCTTTCGTCGGGGCCGAGGATGGCACTGAGAATCAGGAAGAGCATGGCTACCTTGAGCTACGGAGACTAGAGTCTGGCGGATTCAGCCGCATTCACTACGGTAACGCAAAGGAAGGCACGTCAGCGGGGTCCAGCCGTGGGCCAGCTTGATGGAGAGAGGCGGGCTGCATGGAGGGGCCGCCGCTGACGCGTGAGGCTAAAATTAGAGCTCTCACTGAAGAAAGCGTAAAAAGGGACCCAATCAGGACAAAATATTTTCGCCCTCGAACCTGCTATACTCTGAAAGACGAAGAAATTCCGCGATCCTTTCGTTGGCCGTTTGTCTTGGCCAACTTCTCTAACTAGGCCTACCTTCATTGACTGGGCCTCCCGGGCCTTATATACCCGCAGTTGGTTCGCTGAACCCCCTTCCCACCTTATAAACTGCATGAAAACCTTTTCAGAACTATCTATCTCCCCTGTCCTGCTGACCAATTTGGATCGGCTCAACATCACAATCCCCACCCCGGTGCAGGCTTTGGCCGTGCCTCCGGCTTTGGCTGGTAAAGACCTGGTGGCTACCGCGCAGACGGGCACCGGCAAGACGCTGGCGTTCCTGCTGCCGATGCTCGAATCGCTGCTGAAGGCCGAGAAGAAGCCGGGCGTGCAAGCCCTGGTGCTCAGCCCGACGCGCGAACTGGCCATCCAGATCCAGAAGGCTTTTGTCGACCTCGCTCGCGGAACCGGGTTCCGTGCGGCGACCGTCGTCGGCGGCCTGAATGAAAACGGCCAATTGAATGACATTCGCCAAGGCGCGCAGGTGATCATTGCGACGCCTGGTCGTTTGTGCGACTTTCTTGACCGCAATCTCGTCCGCCTCAGCACCGTGAAGCTGCTGGTGCTGGACGAAGGCGATCGGATGCTCGATATGGGTTTTCTGCCTTCGATCGAACGCATTCTGTCCGGCATGTCCGGCGACCGCCAGACGTTGTTCTTCTCGGCCACGATCGAGAAGTCAGCGGAACGGTTGATCCAGAAGTATCTTCGCTCGCCGCTGCGCATCGAAACCGGCGCGCACTCGCATCCGGCCGAAAAAGTGGACCTCCACGTGTACGAGATCGACCAGGAGCGCAAGCTGCCGCTGTTGCAGTACATGCTGGAGCACGAAGCCGGCAGTTTCCTGGTATTTGCCCGCACCAAGCATGGGGTGGACAAGTTGCAGAAGAACCTGGGCCGCGTGGGCGTGAAAGCCGCGCGTATCCATGGGGATCGCACGCAGGGCCAACGCAATCAGGCGCTCGACGGCTTTAAGAAGGGCACCTACCGCGTGCTGGTCGCTACCGATGTGGCCGCCCGCGGCATCCACGTGGAAGGCATCGCCCACGTCATCAACTACGACCTGCCGATGGCTTCCGAGGACTTTGTCCATCGCGTGGGCCGGACGGGCCGCGCCGGAGCCCGCGGTGTCGCGTCGACGTTTGGCACCAGCGCCGATCGGCAGACGATTCGCCGCTTCGAGCGCGAATTGAAGATGTCGCTGACGCGTCGCCCCACCACCGAAGCGATGGCGTGGCACAAGCAACACGTTCCCGCTGAGCCGCTCTTCGAAGATCCGGCACCCACCTTCGCTCCCAAGAGCAAGGCACCGTTTGGCAAGAGCAAAGGCAACCGCACTGAGCCCGCCTGGGCGAAGAGTGCGACAGGCCCCAATACCAAGCCCCGCGCGTTCGGCGGCTTTAAGGCCAAGTTTGGCGCGCGTCGCGCCGCCAGCACTACTGGTCGCTAGACCGGAATTTCGGTTGACGAGACGGGTTCCCTTCGGGGGGCCCGTTTTTTCGTTTCACCCGCCTAAAACTCGTACTTCAACGCCACCTGCATCACCCGGGGACCACCGCGGCCACGATCGACCACTGAGGTAATGAATCCCCCGCCTAGCGCATTGAATTGCTTTTCCGGCAGCTGAAAATTCGGGTGGTTGAAGATATTGAACAATTCATAGCGCAACTGGAAATTCTTACGTTCTTTCATCCGGAAGTTCTTGAGCATTGCCATATTGATGAATTGTTGGCTGGGCCCATCGAGAATATTGCGGCCCGAGTTGCCGAAGGTGAACGGCAGGAACCCGTTGGGGCTTATGTCGCAGGAAGTGCGCGACGCGCACCGCGGCACGGGCTCAAAGCTCGTTAGTTGGTACCACGGATAATCGATGCCCCTGCGGCCGGCGCCTTCGATTTCGGGTTGCCTGCCACTACCGATCCGGTTCGGCCGTAGAGACTCGCCCAGCGCCGTATCCACGTTGGCCGAAGTGATCGTCAAGGCTTGGCCCGAGTAGTAACTTGCACTGCCCGACATTTGCCAGCCGCCCACTACTGCCTGGCTCCAGCCGCGCGCTTCCCGCAGCAGCTTCCGTCCCCGGCCGAACGGCAGCGGCGTGGAGAATACGGCAGTTAACACTTGCCGCCGGTCGAAGTCCGACCGCGCCCGCTCGCTCTTCAAATTCCGCGAATCCTGCGCCCCCGCAAAACCGCCGGTCGAGTTCCCGCTTAACTGCGAGGCATCGTCGATCGACTTACTAAAGGAGTAATTAAAGCGCAAGAATGCGCCTTTCATTTGCCGCCGCAAAGAAACTTGCCCAGCCTGGTAATTCGAATTGGCGCCGAAGGAATAATAATTGATCGTGTTGATTCCGGAAATCGGCCGCGGGAACGTTTGGTTGGCCTGATATAACTCCAGAGTCCGCAAGGGTTGGTTGATGTCATATTGCCGCCCCAGGTGCGTGCCCTTCGACCCTACATAGCCCAGTTCCAAGGCCCAGCCGGCAGCCAACTCGCGCTCCAGCGTAAAATTCCAGCTCTGTAAGTCGCCTAACTTGGGCCGCGGATCGTAGCCATTCGAGTTGGTCGAGTTTCCCTCGGTCGCGCGGCTATCGGGGAAAGGATTGGCCAGGGTTACCAGGGTAGGCTCGGTGGCTAATCTCGCAAATGTCTGATTGACGGAGAAGGGAAAGCCGGTCATGAGTGACGTGCGGATCGGGTTCAATAAATGGCCGGTAAAGAAGATGCCGTAACCGCCACGCACCACGGTGAGCTTGCCCGCTGTCGGGACGCGCCAGGCAAAGCCGAGGCGCGGGGCGAAGTTCACTTTATCGGCAAACACCAGTGCGCGCGGGCGGCCGACGTCGCGTGCCAGCACGGCCCGGTCCTGGAGATTGTATCTGGCCAGCCGCTCCGGCAGATCGGGCAGCGACCGATCGCCCGCAATCACGATCTTGCCGAGCCCCGCGTCGAAGTTCGAAGCGCGGTCATAGCGGTCAACGGGCGGCAGGTCCAACTCGTAGCGCATACCGAGGTTTAAGGTCAGGGACCGCGTCACTTTGTAGTCATCGGTGAAGAAGCTACCCAGGCTGAAGCTGCGCAGGTAGTTGCGGGTTGGCTGGGCATTGCGCGTCGCCGTCTGCATCATGCCCAGCAGAAAGTCGGCCACCGAGTGCTGAGTCCAATTGCGCTGAAAGGCGAACGTGCCGCGGGCATTGTCGTAAAAAGGCTGATTGAAGCGAACGCGCTCGACATCCCAGCCCCACTTCATCGCGTGCTTTCCCACAATCCAGGTGAACTTGTTACTCGCCTGCAGGACGGTGACGTGGTAGTGCTGCGGCTGCCCCGACGCCGCGCCGATCGGCAGATAGTCCTGCACGGTAATCCGCGGGAAGCCCCTTAGTAATGGATCCGACGTCGTGCCGGTAAGCCCTAACTGCGAAGCGATGTCCTGGCCGCGAAACTTCTCGTTCTCGAGCGTCGCTTGCCGGTTGTAGCCACCGCGCACTTCCATGATCAGCGTGGGGCTGAACATATGTGTCCAATCGCCACCCATCAATTGCCGCGGATCGTTGATGTAGGTGGGCCATAAACCGAGGTTACTGCCGGCGAAGGGTGAGGTATTGTTGGCGACGCGGTATTGATAGCGATAAGCGACAGTGTCCTGCCCGCTGAAGCGATGGTCAAGCTTCAGCATGTAGCTATCGAAGCGGTCAAAGTCCTTGGCCGTGGTGAGGTAGTTATTCGAAGAGGAAAGCCGGTTGGGCAGCGGATAGTAGTTCAGAATCCTGAGCGCGATAGGGTCGAAGCGGCTGGCCGGAATCCGGTTGCCGGGGAAGCAGCCGGCAGCGGTGGTGGCATTGCAATTCCCCGTCTGTAAGGGGTCCTTGAGGTAGAGCCTCGCACCGGTGACCGGCACGACGGACTGCGAGAAGTCCCCTTCGCGCTGTGGCACGGTTGGCACATTGCCGATCGTGCTTTGGCCCAACACCTCCCGGAAACCTTCCCAACTGAACATAAAGAAAGTCTTGTCGCGCCGGATGGGCCCGTGCAGCGTCGTCCCATACTGATTCCGCCGCAACGGCAGTTTCCGCTGATCGAAAAATGACCGTGCGTCAAACAGGCTATTCCGCACATACTCAAAGGCATCCCCGTGGAACTGGTTCGTGCCGGAGCGAATTACCATGTTCATTACGCCGCCCGCCATGCGTCCGTTTTCGGCCGAAAAGCCGGAGACCTCCATCTTGAATTCCTGCATGGCACCCAAGTTCGGCCGCACCTGCGATGCCGCCCCGCGCGGGCTGCGGCTGTTGAATCCATCCACCGAATAATTCGTTGAATCGGAGCGGGCGCCATTCACGTTCAGGCCGGAGCCTTGCCCCCCTTGCGCCATCGGAACGACGCCGGGCACCATCAGGGCCAAGTCAAAAAAATCCCGCCCATCGAGCGGAATCTCATTGATCTGTTGATTGGTGATGACATCGCCTTTGACGGCTCCGGAGTCGGTGTTGATGAAGGGCGGCTCCGCCACCACGCTCACCGAGTCCGTCACCGCTCCCACTTGCAGGCTGACGTCCTGGCGCATTACTTGGCCGATTTCGAGGACAATGCCCGTGGCCAGGTGTTTCCGGAACCCCTCATGGTCGACCGTCAGTTCATACTCGCCGGGTGTCAAGTTGGTTAGGGTATAGGCACCCTCCGCCGTGGCGCGCATTTCCCGGGTCGAATTCGTGGCCAGATGGCGGGCCCGCGCCCGAGCTTCCGGTAAGGCGGCACCGCCGGTGTCCATTACGGTTCCGGTAAGGGTCGCGGTCCCTTGGGCCCAAATGCTGACGGCGCAAGCGCACAGCACTACCCATCTTCTGAATGCCATCCCCAATTTTGCCCCGTTGGTAGTAGATCAAAATTTCGGGGCCAGCACAAGCCTATCAGCCGCCGGCTTTGCTGACCTTTCGGGGCTTGGACTCGCTGGCGGGCGACGGCATCTCCACCACTGGGGCCGGCGGCTTCTTGAGGGCGGCGAGCGAACTCTTCAGGGCCTCCATGATGTCGGCGACGGGGGCGAGTTCCTGGGCCACGGGTGCGGCGACCACCTCCTGGCCGTTCACCTTGGCGTCGATCATGGCGCGGATGCTCATGCGGTAGGTGTCGTGATATTTTTCGGGCTCAAACTGCGCCGCGAGTCCTTCGATCAGCGACATCGCCAGGGCGAGTTCGCGCTCTTTGACTGCCTCGAGGTTGGTGCGGAACTCATCCAGCGCGCGGACTTCGTCCTGATAGTACATGGTGTGCAGCAGCATGCCATACTTGCCCGGCCGCAGGATCACTACATGCTCGCGATTGTGCATGGTGATTTTCGCCACGCCGTCGTAGCCCGACTTCTTCATGGCGTCGAAGAGAAGCGTGTAGGCCTTCTCACCCGCTTCGTCAGGGTGAATGTAGTAGCTGCTTTCGAGATAGACCGAGTCGATCTCGGTGGCCTTCACGAATTCAAGGATCTCCATCACCTTGGCGGTCTTGGGCTGGATACGCTTGATGTCCTCTTCGTCGATGACGACGTAGCGGTCCTTCTCGTATTCGAAGCCCTTGATGAGTTCGCTGCGGGAGACAGGCTTATCGTCTGCGGCAGAGTGCAGCACCTCCTTGACGCGCGAATGCGTGCCCTTGGTGAGCTGATTGAAGCTGATGGTTTCCGGGCGGGCGGCGGCTAGCAGCTTTACCGGCAGGCTGATGAGGCCGAAGGTGATGTGGCCTTTCCAAATCGTCGAAGCCATGGGGGAAGATTACCTCTCTAAAACATTTCCGGGTGCGATTGTGACTACTTCGTAGATATCATGGAAGGGTCCGATTCACAAGGGTTGAAGGGCTATGGCGCTCGAAGATTACGCGCGAAAAAGAGAGTTCGAACGGACGCCGGAACCGGGGCCCCAGATGTCGAGGCCGGGCGCGGATGGCCACAAGATCTTCTGTATCCAGCGCCACGCCGCCCGGCGGCTGCACTATGACCTGCGGCTTGAAATCGGGGGCAGTTTGAAGAGTTGGGCCGTTCCGCAAGGCCCGACGCAGGATCCTTCCATCAAACGGCTTGCGGTCCATGTAGAGGACCATCCGCTGATGTATGCCACCTTCGAGGGCAACATTCCGAAGGGAAACTACGGCGGCGGGAGCATGATGCTGTGGGACGCGGGCACGTTTGAGGTGCTGGGCGAGACGCCGGCCGAAGGTCAGTTGGAACGCGGCGACTTCAAGTTCCGTTTGCATGGGCAGAAGGCGAAGGGCGAGTTCGCTTTGGTGCGGATCAAGTCGAGTAAGGCGAACGAGTGGTTGCTGCTGAAGAAGAAGGACGCCGCCGCGCAGACCGGATGGGACATTGAACAGTTTGGCTATTCGGTGGCGACGGGGCGGACGCAGGATGAGATTGCCGCCGACTTGCCGTCGCGCACGGCAGCACCGATGCCCGAGGGGTTGACGCCGATGCTCGCCAGCGCAGGCCCCATCCCGCGCGGCGAGGAGTGGGTTTACGAGATCAAGTGGGATGGGGTGCGGGCGCTTTGCTATGTGCGGGACGGGCAGGTAAAGCTGGTGGGGAGGCGCGGAACCCACTTTGATCGGCAATATCCGGAGTTAGATAGCCTGGCCAAGGCAGTGAAGAGTCCGACGGCGATCCTGGACGGCGAGATCTGTGCGCTGGATGACCAGGGCCGGCCCAATTTTGAGAAATTACAGCCGCGGATTATGGCGACAGGGACGTCGGCGATTGCGCGGATGGCCCGTTCGAATCCGGTGGTCTTCTTCGCCTTCGACTTACTCTACGCCGGCGGGCAGGACTTACGCGACCTACCCTTGCTGGAACGCAAGGAACGCCTGCGCGCGTTAATCGAAATGACTCCTCACTTGAGATACTCGGAGCACTTCACCACTGGCATCGATGAGTTACTGGCCGCGGCCAAGGCGCAGGGGCTGGAAGGCGTGGTGGCGAAGCATCGCCAGAGCCGCTACACGGGCGATCGTACGCGGGATTGGGTGAAGCTGAAGATCCGGCAGGAGCAGGAGTTCGTCATCGCGGGGAGGATGGCGGGGGAGCGTCCGCCGTTTGGGTCGTTATTGCTGGGCATTTGGGAAGGCGATCGTCTACTCTACGCGGGCAGTGTCGGCAGCGGTTTCGATGGTCCGCTACTCAAGAAATTGGCGGCCCGGATTGCGCCTTTAGAGATGACGAAATCACCCTTCGCGGAGACGATCAAGTTTCCGCGCGAAGTGGTATTTGCGCGGCCCGAGTTAGTGGCTACGATTGCTTACCATGAGTTCACCAGCGAGGGCCGTTTGCGGTCGCCGGTATTTATTCGCCTGCGCGAAGATGTCGACCCGCGTGAGTGCGTGCGCGGCTCAAATGACCCGCCCGCGGTGCGCGAGCCTTTGTTGCCGGAGGGTAAAGCCGAAGTCTCGCTAACCTTCGACGGCCATAAGGTAAAATTCACCAGCCTGGGCAAGGTCTATTACCCGGATGACGCGGTGACGAAGCGCGAATTCATCAATTACTACGCCGCGGTCGCCGA
>Ga0105049_10000178_pt1 | contig 65581 bp, 59 predicted proteins | sample MAT06_FD_78087 | JGI IMG/M metagenome (GOLD analysis project Ga0105049, IMG submission 78087) | Freshwater microbial communities from Lake Fryxell liftoff mats and glacier meltwater in Antarctica - MAT-06 | ecosystem: Environmental > Aquatic > Freshwater > Ice > Liftoff microbial mat | place...
CCAGCAGACTAATCTAAGAACATGGGTTTAATCGAGTGGTTGGCGCCAGTTTTTCGGGTGCAGGTTATCGGTCCATCAATGGAACCGGCCTTAGAAAATGGTCAAATATGTTTTGCCGTGAAGGGTCACCTTTTGGCCAGACCGGGCGCGATCGCTGTTTTCACCCACCCCTCGCGGCCATCGTTAATGGAAGTAAAACGTCTCATTCGTAAAACGAACGGGAGGTGGTGGGTCGCCGGTGATAATGAGTCCGCAAGCACCGACTCACGAGATTTTGGCGCGATTGAGCTGACATCGAATAAGGGAATCTTGATGAAGAAATAGCTGTTTACTCGTCATCGTCATCGTCATCGTCGAGTCGTGCCAGCCAGGTCGCGACCCGGTCAATCACGTTCTCACATTCTGGATTGAGATTGACAAACTCGGTGAACCTTTCCGCGAGCCACTCAAAAGTGACTTCCTCCTCACCTCGGCGGCGAGCAAGTTCCTCAGCACCACGATCGGTGTCATACATCCAGTATCACTAATCCGCTAGATGAAGGCTGATTCAATGAGGGCCCGTTGGTCCTCTTCGTGGCGTTGGTGCGTTCCGACTGCGGGGGCGGAAGAAGCTAAACGTGACATGCACGAGATAGTCCGGCCAATGAGAGAGGGGACGTGGAGGGCAACGAAACTCCAGGCACCTTGGTTGGCTGGTTCTTCTTGGACCCAGCGCACATCCGCATCGGGGTATTGCATTGCCATCGCCGGTAAACTCACCCCTGGGAGTGGGTAAATCCGCTCAAGCCGCACGATTGCCGTGTCGGTGATGTTGTTGGCCGCGCGATAGGCAAGTAAATCAAAATAAACTTTGCCCGAGCACATCACTACTTTTTTGACCCCGACTCCCGTGAATTCCGGATCGGGAATGAAGGGCCGAAAAACCCCGGTCGTGAAGTCCTCGGTTGTGGAAACGGATGCTTTGGATCTCAAAAGTGATTTGGGCGTAAACACGACGAGTGGGCGGGAAAGTCTGCCCAATACTTGCCAGCGCAGGAGATGAAAGTACGACGCTGGCGTGGTGGGCACCGCGATTGACATGTTGTCTTGGGCGCACAACTGCAGAAAGCGTTCAATCCGACCACTACTGTGATCGGGTCCCTGTCCTTCTTGACCGTGGGGGAGGAGCAGGGTAACTGATGAGCGTTGGCCCCATTTCTGCTCGCCGGATGAAATGAATTCGTCAATAATTGTTTGTGCGCCATTAACAAAGTCACCAAATTGGGCTTCCCACATGACAAGGGCGTCGGGCCGGGCCACCGAGTATCCGTATTCAAATCCAAGACCAGCAAATTCACTCAAAGACGAGTCGTATACATAGAGTTTTCCGCCGTCGCGGTAACACCTCTTGAGCGGCTTATATTGCCAGCCCGTTTCCTTGTCAACAATGACCATATGTCGGTGCCCAAATGTTCCACGACGAGAATCCTGTCCTGCCAGGCGGACGGTTCTACCCTCCATCAACAATGAGCCAACCGCGAGTGCCTCACCCATGCCCCAATCAATCGTGTTGTCGGCAACCATTTGGGCCCGACGCTGGAGTTGAGGCGCCAGACGTGGGTGGACGTTAAAACCTTCAGGCAATGTCAATTGAGACTCAATCACAGTATCAATCTGGGCTTGGGTGATGGACGTGTCGACATCTTGGGATGGTGTTTGAGGTACCAGGTTAAGTTGACCCGTTTCAATAATGGCCTTGGCGCGCTGGCTGAATTCACTCTCGGGTTCGTCGATCCGAGTTTCTTGGAACACGTTTTCGAGTTGCTCCTGGAAGTGCTTGAGGACTTCTTCAGCCTCTTCGAGGGTAATGTCACCGCGACCGATGAGCGAGTCTGTGTAGTGCTTTCGAACTGATCTCTTGTTGTCAATGATCGCGTACATGAGTGGTTGGGTGAGTGAGGGATCATCGGCTTCATTGTGACCGCGCCTGCGGTACGTTACCTGGTCGATTACCACGTCCTTGCCAAAAGCTTGACGGAAATCAAAAGCGAGCTTGGATACATAGATGACCGCTTCCGGGTCGTCACCATTGACGTGAAAAATTGGTGCCTGAATCATGCGGGCAACATCTGTTGAGTACACAGAGGATCTGCTGTATTGCGGCGAGGTTGTGAAACCTACTTGGTTATTAACAACGATGTGAATCGTACCGCCGGTACGGTACCCCTGCAATTGGGAGAGCTGCAATGTTTCAGCGACGACGCCTTGGCCGGCAAAGGCTGCATCGCCATGAATGAGGACGGGCAAAATATCATATCGGCGATCAGCGGGTAAAAGATCTTGTTTGGCGCGCACGATTCCTTCAAGCACCGGATTGACAGCTTCAAGGTGTGAAGGATTGGCAGCGAGATAGACCGATGTGTAGCCACCTTCAGCCGAAACATATGAGCCGGTCGTTCCCAAGTGGTATTTCACGTCACCTGATCCCTGAACAGAATTCTCTGCGTATTCGCCCTCAAATTCACGGAAGATTTGGCCGAATGACTTGCCGGCAATGTTGGCTAGAACGTTAAGGCGCCCTCGGTGGGGCATGCCGATTGCAACCTCAAGGATCTCATTATTGGCCGACTGGGTCAGAATCTCGTCGAGCATGGGGATCAGCGATTCGGAGCCTTCGAGTGAAAAACGTTTTTGTCCGACATATTTCGTTTGTAAGAAGGATTCCAGCGCTTCGGCCTCGTTGAGCTTTCTCAAGATCCGAAGTTGGTCGGTTGGTTCGGGTTTTATGTGCGGTATTTCAACTCGCTCTTGAATCCATTTGCGTTCGACCGGATCCTGAATATGCATGTACTCAATACCCACCGTGCGGGTATATGAATCTCGAAGGACCCCCAGGATTCTCCGCAACTTCATGAGTGGTTCGCTCCCGAAACCGCCGGTTGCAAACTCGCGATCTAGATCCCAGAGGGTCAAACCATGGGAAAGAACGTCAAGATCGGGGTGCATCCGTTGGTGGTACTCGAGCGGATCAATGTCGGCCATGAGGTGACCGCGTACCCGGTAAGCGTGAATTACTTCCTGTACCCGAACGTTTTTATCCAGATCCGTCTCGTGGCTGGCGGAGATGTCAATTGCCCACCGAATGGGTTCATAGGGTATCCGAAGGTCCCGGAAAATATTGACGTAAAAATCTTCTTCGCCGAGAATCAAAGTGTGCATCTTTCGCAGGAATTCGCCGGACTGCGCACCTTGAATAATTCGGTGGTCGTAGGTGGAAGTCAAGGTCAAAATCTTTGACACAGCGTTGCGAACGATGGACTCCTCTGATGCGCCTTGCCATTGCGCCGGGTACTCCATTGAGCCAACGCCCACGATCGCACCTTGACCCTTTACCAATCTAGGGATCGAATGATTCGTGCCGATAGTTCCGGGGTTGGTCAAGCTGACCGTTGTTTCTGCGAAATCTTCAACGGTGAGCTTGTTAGAGCGGGCCCGCCGAACGATGTCTTCGTAGTTGGCCCAAAACGTTGAGAAGTCCATGTCTTGCGTGGCCTTGATATTGGGTACTAGCAGTTGACGTGTGCCATCTGGTTTAGCCACGTCAATGGCCAAGCCAATATTGATGTCTGTGTTGAGTTTGATAGCTGGTTTGCCGTCGACTTCCGTGTAGGCATGGTTCATTTCGGGTTGAGCCTTGAGCGCCTGAACCAACGCGAAGGCGATAATGTGAGTGAAGGACACTTTTCCGCCACGACCGCGGGCAAGATGGTTATTAATGACAACGCGATTGTCAAAAAGTAATTTCACCGGAAGTGAACGCACACTCGTTGCGGTAGGAACGCTCAGGCTCTCTTCCATATTGGTAACCACTCGCGCAGCGGCACCCTTGAGTCGCTTGGTACGGATGGAGGCAACGGTGGGCGGAACTGTGTCGGTGGGAGCGGGGGAGGCGGGGATTGAATCAGGAACGGTCGTGGTCGGCAGGGGCGTGCTAGGGGTAATGATCGAATGTGGATCTTGTGGGGTGAACCCATCAAAAAAGTCCCACCAGGCTGGATCAACGTTGTTGCGATCGGTGAGGAATTGCTGATACAACTCGTCAACGAGCCAGTCATTGGGTCCAAATTGGTCGGGAGGCTCAGCAGCCACGATTTTTCCTCTCACCGGCGACCTAATTGCGACATAAGCCTATGACGTAAGCCTCCCGGGCACTGGTGAGGGTGCGAAAGTTATAAAACTAGGTCAGGCTTGTCATTATGGAAAATGTGGAACGTGGTTTGGCACTCATTACCGGGGGGGCGTCCGGAATTGGCTTCGCCGTTGCCTCCCAACTTGGACAGGCCGGTTACACGGTCGTCGTCTTGGGAAGTACCACCGAAAGTGGTTTGCGAGCAGCATCAGAACTACGTGAACAGGGAATCGATGCGATCGGTGAGGGCGCAGATGTGGCAGATGCCTCGGCCGTTGCCCGGTTGCGGGAGCGTCTCGGGCCTCTTGCCGAACCGAATGTGTTGGTGTGTTCAGCCGGCGTCATGAGCGAAAAAATGTCGAAAACTTTGAGATCCACACCGGATGAGTGGAACCGGGTGATGGGGATCAACCTCTTTGGAGTCGTAAACACTTTGACAAACTTTGCACCATCCATGGTTGCGGCGCGCTACGGGCGAATTATTGCCCTGTCAGCCTGTTTGGGGCGGTTTAGTGGACCCGGAACAAGCGGGGGATTGGCCCCCTATCGAGTGAGTAAAGCAGCGCTGAACGCGTTGATCCGCAATTTTGCAGCGGAAACCGGATGGGGTGCTCACGGTGTGCTCGTTGACACGGCGTGCCCAAATCATTGCCGGACCCCAATGGGTGGACCTAATGCTCCCCGTTCGGCAGATCAAGGGGCCGAAACCGTCACCTGGCTTGCTCAGAGCGACCTCACGGGTCGTCAGGAAGTAATCGGTGAGGTTGACTTCCCACTCACCGGTTTGCTCTGGGAAGACCGGCACATAGTCCCTTGGTAGCCGGTGGGTGCGATCATCAGGGTTTGTGCTTATCCTTATGAAGTTGTAAACGCTCAGACTCGAGCAATTTTTATTGTCAGGACGAGGGGGAACTGGGGTGAGTGGCTCGTGGCGAGCATTGGTCAGCGGCGGGGTTGTGGCGTCAATGGCAGCTCTGTTATTACCGGCACAAGTCGTTGCCGTTGAGAGCGAACTCTTTGCACCCGCAATTATTTCGGTGAAGCCGGGTGCGAGTGCGACAGTTTTTGATGTCGTGTTCTCCGCCCCGGTTCCTGACCCGGTAGAAAATGTGAATAGTCCTATTTCGTTTCACATTTCCGTTGACACGGTGAATTGGTACCCCTGCCCCGCGCGAGCAATTGCTGAAAATTTAGTCGTTGGGAGTTCGGTTCTCAGTACGTGTCCACTTTCAGGCTTGACCCCGCTGCGCAGTTACGGCGTGTTTATGCGATCCGTGCAAGGATTTGTCGCGAGCGCAGTAGTGGGACCTACCATTGCAACAACTCAACCCCCGCGGGGCACTGATCTTGCCAAGCCATTAAAACTTCCAAGGGACCGCACGTGGGTTGGCGCGAAATTCATTGCGGCGAGCAACTCACTCGGTGTTGACGGATCCAAAGTAAGAGTAGGTGTGGGGGTACTTCCCAAGATTATTTTCACGAAAGGCATCTCCAATAAAAAAACAGTGGAGGAGAACTTAATTGTTTCAGCACAGTTGCCGGGTGGAATGTTGGTTCCGGTTGCCGGCGCTTGGGGCTGGCTTAACGACACGTCGGCTGTTTTTCGTCCCAAAAACTATTGGCCTGGGAAGTCAACAATCCGCGTTACCTCATTGCTCGGTAGAACGATTCTGGGAACGAGTGGGTCAAAGACCCTGATGGGTTTTGCAAAACTCAACACGACCTACTCATTTCGAACTGCCCGTGCGTTTATCGCCAAAGTTGATGGCAAAACCATGAGGATGAAAGTCTTTGTGGACGGCGCGAAAGTTCAGACCTTCAAAGTTTCACTCGGTAAAGACGAGTGGGAAACCCGCAACGGAACAAGGGTGATAAACACCTCGAAAGAGGCGGACAAAACTTATCGAAGTGAATCGCTGGGTCTTACCGCACCCGAAGACCAATACGAGCTCGAGGCCAGATGGAATACCCGAATCACGCCTACCGGCGAATTCATTCACTCTGCCCCCTGGGCGTACGGCCGTCTGGGCGTTTACAACGGTTCACATGGTTGTACGAACATGTTTGAAAAAGATGCAAAGTGGATTTACGATGAAACGATTCCCGGTGATGTAATTTTTTACACGAACACAGGTGGCAATGTCGTGGAGCCATGGAACGGTCCGGGAGGTTTGTGGAACATCCCATGGAGTAGGTGGCTAGCAAAGTCAGCCTTGTATTCCGGGAATGCAAATGTCGACAAAGATACGAATGCAGGAACAGGATCTCTTGCTGAAGCAAAACCCGCCAGTGCCTGATGAATGAGTTCACAGCCGTCGAGTCGACATGGGATGTTCCCGACACGTGGCAACAAGGTCGAGGGGCATGGGGTGGGCTTCCTATCCGCGCCATGATCGAAGCGGTTGTACACAACGAGATCGGTTCCCGTGCGGTCAGGTCAATCACGGCTCAAATTCCGGAACCAGTACTCGCAGAGAGACATCACGTTGTTACGAAATTGATCCGCAGTGGTTCGGCCATCTCCATGTGGCAGGTCGACATTATTCGGTCGAGCCAAAACCTCACGGTGGCCCGCGGGCAGATCGTTACCGGCGAAGATAAAAATTTACAACTTGATCCTCCGGCCGATACCTGGGGAACGGCTATATTTCCGCGCGCGCCTGCACCTTCTGACGTCATTATTGCCCCGGTTGGGCCGCTATCCGGGCCAGCATTTACTCAACATTTGGAGTACCGACCAATTGCGCCATTGCCCACCACGGGCACCGAAGCAATGGTGCTTGGCTGGATCAATATTCCGCAAAAAACAGAAACTGGTGCCCACTGGAATTCCGCCCAACTTCTGGCCACGGCCGATGCTTGGTTGCCTTCGCCGTACACATTGATGAAACCCATGCGACCAGTGGCGACGGTATCTTTCAGTGCCAATTTGCTCATTGATCCGGAGGAGATTGCACCGGTAGCGGGTGATCGCTCCCCCCTCTTACACGAGGGGTCGGTCAGTTCCGTCCACGGTGGATTCATGAGTGAACTTCGACGGCTGTGGACGCCTGATGGCCGACTAGTAGTGGAAAATTTGCAATCAATTATGGTGATCAAGTGAGGCTAAATACGTTTCCTGTTCATGGCCAAATAATCGTCTCACTGATAGCAAATATTTTTTTAACATAATTCTCGGTCTCGGGGAATGGGGGAATCCCCCCGTACTCCAAGACGGATCCGGCGCCGGCGTTATAGGCGGCGAAGGTATTTTTTAGTCGAGGCCCGTCCACACTTTTGACAATCTTGCGATTGATGCAATTCATGCGGGCGGCTGAGGGGATTGCATCTGCCGGGTTCCACACATCTTTGACGCCATCGCCATCCCCATCAATTCCGTAGTGTTTCCAGGTATACGGCATAAATTGTGCGATACCTCGTGCACCTGCCGGACTTTCGGCCGTGGGATCAAAACTGCTTTCCGCGTGGATTTGGGCGGCAAATAACTCAACGGAAATTGCTGGGCAACGCGTAGCAGCGTCTCTAATCAAATTGGCGTACTCGACCGGGATAGTAACTCGCGCGTCTAAGACACTTTCTTTAATAGAGTTTGGGATCAGATTGCTCAATGAAAAAAACCCGATGCCGATTACCGCAAAAACTAACCCAACAATTGCAATAGAACGCAATCGGCGAGGTGCTGTTTTCCGCGGCATTAACCCACCATAACCCGGGAGGTTGGCGCGATAGACTTAATGGGTGTCCAGCGAGCAGCGACGTGTCCCTTTGGTTCTCGATCCGGCCGCGGTGGCCAGTCTTTTTGACCATGAGTTACAAAAGGCTTTTGATTCCCTCGGCTGTTTCAATCTAGCAATTTTTGGAAAAACTGGCAGTGGAAAATCAACCCTCCTCAACGCCATTTTCGCGCAAGCGTCAGCAAGCACCGGAATTGGTGAGCCGTTGACAAAAGGGCTCAACTATCACCGCCACGCGCATGGCTATCTGGGTATTTACGACTCTGAGGGGTTTGAAATGGGAACCTCCGGGGATGCGATCCTGGCAGGCCTTGACCGAATAATAAAGACGACCAATAGCAGGTCGATTGACCAAAGAATTCATGCCGTCTGGTACGTAATTCGCTGGTCTGATCGACGGTTTGAGGCCGCCCAGCAATCCTTCGTCTCCGCCATCTCCGCATTGGGTTTGCCCGTGATCGTGGTGATGTCTCAGGTGCCCGTAATCCAACGTGATGGAACGCAACAGGTTCATCCTGATGCCATTGTTTTCGCGGAATACATCGAGTCTTTGGCCCTGCCGACTTTTGGTGACGGCAAAGTTCTTCTCACTAATGCATTACCAGACTCATTCAATGACACCGTAATCTATGGATTACCGGAATTACTCGACGCAACCTATGAAGTGGTGCCACTTGCCGCACAGGACGCGTTAACTGCTGCACAGGGTGTTGATGGTAAGCGAAAAAAAGACGCGGCCATCGCGGTCATTAAGCAAGCGACCGTGGTGGCGAGTGGAATCGGTGCAGTGCCCATTCCAGTAGCCGACGCAGCATTGCTCGTGCCACATCAAGTCGCCATGATTGCTCGGATTACGGCGATCTATGGACTGCCCCGCTCACGATCGCGCGCTCTGTCAATTGTTGGCAGCGCGATTCTTACGGGTGGGGCGACGTACGCCGGACGGTACGTCGTTACTCAATTGCTGCGATTCGTGCCAGGCGGGTTCGTCGCTGGAACGGTGATATCCAGCACCGTTGCGGCCGCCTTGACCAGGACAATCGGCTTCGCTTGGGTAAAAGTTTGTGAGTACGCCATTACCCTGTCGGATACAGACCAAGAGTCTTTTTTTTCCGGCTCGCAGGCGAGCGACGCTTTCAAGAAGTTTTTGACATCGGGGAAGTAGCCTTTTCTCCACCCGGCCGGACGAGGACGACGTGGTGTTACGGTTCACTCCATGAAACAGATTTTTGCGTTCCTCGTCCTTATCGGTGCAAGTCTTGGTGGATTTTTCTGGTGGAAACAAAATCAGGTGACTGCCGCCAACCAGGTAGCCGCCGACCCGTGGCCGGCAGCGGTTACCGGGGAGCCGGTACCCGCAGTGGAAACCTTGGCTGAAGTTTCGTCTCCTGCCCACGAACCTGACGTAAAAAAGAAGGTAACCTCGAGGAAGTCAACTGCCAAGAATTCAGTTCACCCGTCAGCTGAAGCGAGTGACTCGCAAACGAGCTAGATCTCCCCGTTATGCCCGTGGCGAAGCAGGTGTTTTCGCGGTGGCCAGAGGTCGGCAAGCCGTGGTTTACTTGGCCTTATTAGGAGGTGAATACGTGCGTGATCCAGTTGAACTCGTTACCTTTCATCGTGACGTCTATTTTGAGAACCCGCCGACACTTGTTCACGCCTTCAACGGTTTTGTTGACGCCGGAGGCGGGGTGCGCCAACTTGCCGAGCACATTTTGGAAACGTGTGACCACACGTTAATCGCCAGTTTTGATGTAGATGAACTTATTGATTACCGGGCTAGGCGCCCACGAATGCAATTCGTTGTTGATCATTTTTCTTCGGTTGAATTCCCCAAAATAAACCTCTTTGACGTTGAGGACGCAAATGGAAAGCATTTTCTCCTCATCTCGGGTCCCGAGCCTGACTACCAGTGGGGCAGATTCTTAGCTGCCGTTGATGTCGTCGTTAAAAAATACGGTGTTGACTTGGCAATCGGGGTCTCCGCTATCCCGTGGCCACTCCCACACACCCGGCCGCTCGGTCTCACAGTCCACGGAAATGATCCGGAATTGCTCTTCGGGGCCGGTTCGGTCATCGGTGAGATAGAAGTACCGGGCCATGTCGGGGCGCTTCTGGAATTACATTTGGGAGAAATTGGGATCAAATCAATGGGAATTACTGCTCAGGTACCGCATTATTTGGCGCAATTCGACTACCCGCAGGGGGCACTGGCCTTACTCGACGGCTTGTTGGCCGGCCCAGACATTGCCATTCCTCGCGGTGAATTGACCGAATCGGCAGCCGCATCACTCGCAAACATCACCGAACAACTGTCCGGCAATGACGAGTTCGCTGCGGTGGTTCGCGCCCTTGAAGGCCAATACGACCAAATCGCAGAAGCTCTCATCTCCGGTGCTGGCGGAGTGGCGGATGCCGACATTCCGAGTGCAGATCAGATAGCGGCACAGGTTGAAGCATTTTTGGCTGAGCTTGATTCAACGAAAGACGCCGACACAGACTCCGATCTTTAACAGGTAATCGTTTTTGCTGCAATCCCGGTCAGCAAGAACTGGTTCACCGCATGATCAACGCACTTACTCCCAGCCAAATATGCCGTGTGTCCATCACCAACGAAGGTGAGCAGGGAACTCGTGGGTAATTGCCGGCTCAGTGCCCGAGCCCAGGCCAGAGGTGTGGCGGGATCATAGGTCGTCCCGATCACGAGAATGGGGGCAGTCGTAGTCGTGCTCGCGGGCGCCGGTTTCAGCGGTGAGCGGTCAAACCAGGTGCTGCAGGGTGCGTTGCCCCAACTCATGGATCGCGCTAACTCGGGGACATTGGCTTTCTTAGCAAATTGACGCGCTTTAAGCGCAAGACCTTTGAGTGTTGGTGTTTGTGGGAAGTCCCAGCAACTTATTGCGATAAAGGCAGAGAGTGAATTACTGGAAAATTTTGCGGGTGCAGTTTGATCATTCGCGTAGTACGACAATTGCTGTAATAACGTACCGTTCCCGATTTTTGCTTTACGTAAAGCGTCAGCGAGTTGTGGCCAAAATGATGTGCTGTACATGGATAAAAAAATGGCGGTAGTTGCTTCACTCTGCGTTAGTGCTTGCAATCCGTCTGTTTTCAGTTCGGCCGAGTCAAGGGAACGTAGAAGTTTATTAATGAGATTAATGGAACCCGGATATGTGCCATTGAACCGAGTTAGCGCTTTTTGAAACCCCACTGATTGACCTCGTGACAACTGCATTGCGTCAAGTGAAGGGTCAACGGCGCCATCAAGGACCATAAGGCCCACTTTTTCAGGGAACAATTCGGCGTATCGGGATCCCAATGAAGTGCCATAGGAGAATCCGAGCCAATTGAGTTTTTCGCTGCCGAGCGCTGCCCGAATAATGTCCATGTCGCGTACCGTGTTGTCGGTGCCCACATGTGCGGCAAGGCCTCGTGACATTCGTTGACACGCTGGGGAAATTTTGGCAGCGGCCACCATGAACGTGTTCTCTTCAACTGCGGTGTCCGGAGTGGAATCGAGCCGGAGCCACTTATTTGCGCCGGTACCTGTGAAACATTGCACGGGAGCGGAATCCCCTGTTCCCCGAGGATCGAATCCCACCGGCGTATAGGCGGCCGTAATGTCAGGATCCAAAGACGAGGCAATACTTTGCGCGAACCGGGTCCCTTCTGCGCCCGGACCACCAGGATTCATGACCAGTGGAGGCAGATCAGCCGATCCGACTCGACGGATTGATAATGTAATCGTTTCGCCGTAGGGCTGGTCATAGTTCAAAGGCACGGTCACCTGGGAACAATGAGCTCGACCACATAGGGACCACTGCAGTGTTTGGGAGTAGTAGGTGTTCAGCGGGTCGGCTTCCGTGGCCATTGCAGGGGCGCTGGGTAATGACATGATCAAGGATGCACTGGCAACCAGAGCCCACGAGGTACGCGCCTTAAAGTGATGATTTCTCACGCGTGCTCCTTGTCATGGGATGCCAGGCGACCTACCTGACTATGCCCAATTATCTACCCCATGGCAGGCTAGGCGCTCACGCACTGGGAAGGGCTCATTATGAGTGGCAATGCCACATTCACGTATTCGGACACCGCGATCCTCTCGGTGACGGCGGCCGTTGCTCCTATTGTTGTGACAAGCAACGAAATTGACGCTCAATTAATGCATACCTACGACCGGGTTGGCTTACGTCCAGGAATGCTCGAGGATCTGGCCGGCATCAAGGAACGCCGATGGTGGTCAACCGATGTGACCTTTGCCGACGCAGCTGCAATGGCCGGAGCGAAAGCACTTGCCGAAGCCGGGGTTAATCCGGAGTCGGTCGGTCTGCTCATTGACACATCTGTGTGTCGGGAAAGACTTGAACCATCCGCTTCGGTCGATATCCACGAGCAACTCGGACTTTCGTCATCTTGTCTAAATTTTGATTTGAGTAATGCATGTTTAGGTTTCATGAATGGAATGCAAGTCGCGTCCATGATGATTGACGCCGGACAGATCGAATACGCCTTGATCGTTGACGGGGAAGGTAGCCGCAGGCCCCAAGAAGCAACGATTGCACGACTGCAGCAAAACGATTCGACGAAGGAAGATGTCCTTGATCAATTTGCCACGATGACTCTTGGATCGGGCGGGGCCGCCATGGTCCTGGGCAATGCATCGGTTCATGGAGGCCACCGGTTCCGCGGTGGGGTCAGTCGGGCGGCAACCCAACACAATCAATTGTGCATGGGGGATCTTGACTCAATGCGAACCGACAGTCGAGGTCTACTGAATGCAGGGGTCGCGCTCGCTAAGGCAACGTGGGATGACGCACAGTCACAATTTAGTTGGTCAGATTTGGATATGTATATTTTGCATCAGGTCTCCAAAGTCCATAATGCGGCCATCATTGCGGCATTGGGGATTGACGCCAAAAAGGTACCGGCCACGTTCCCGCTGCAAGGAAATATTGGTCCGGCTTCCGTGCCATTTACCTTGGCACAATCCGTTGATGATTTGCGTGCCGGTGACCGGATCGCTTGCATGGGAATTGGTTCGGGACTTAACGCCGCTGTTATTGAGATCGATTGGTAGTGGTGAGCAGACCCGCTCAGTTACCGCCACGCAGCGTGCACGGGCTGGACCCCAATTGGTCCAGAATACTCACCTTCACTGACGGTGACGGAATTTCACGCGGTGTGCACATCCTTGACACGGGCGTGAATGCGGCTGCGGAATTAACGTTGGTGTGTGTTCATGGAAATCCCACCTGGTCCTACCTGTGGCGTAATTTCCTGGCTCAGGCACCCGGCAGTATTCGAGTGGTTGGCCTCGATCAATTACGCATGTGTTACTCGGAAAGACTAGATTCGGATCGGGTGCTTGAACAACGCGTTGACGACCTCACACGTCTAATTAACGCCCTCGACATTGATACACCGCTCATGTCTATGTCCCATGACTGGGGTGGACCCATTTCATTAGGTTGGGTGGAGCGTGAGATTGCGTCCGGTGATCACGATATTGCGGGTGTGATCTTGCTGAACACTGCAGTGCATCAGCCCAAGGAGTATAAGAATCCAGCCATTATCCGGCTGGCGCGAGCACGGGGACTGTTGGCGCCAGTGACCGAGTACACCCAAGGATTCGTTTTCGGGACCCGGATGTTAAGTGGCTCGAAAATGCCGCGCGAGATTGCGGCTGGCTTTCGCGCCCCGTATCGCAAGCGTGAATTCCGGCGGGCCATCCACGGATTTGTCGCCGACATCCCGTTTGAAGAAAATCACGTGAGTCGAGCCCCACTTGATCGCATCGCCGCACACCTGAAAGTATTGGAAAAGATTCCCGTCTTGATGTGTTGGGGTCCCCGTGACCCAGTTTTCTCTGACATCTATTTGCGAGACCTCACCTCACGACTTCCACATGCCGAAGTGCACAGATATGAAGGCGCTTCTCACTTGGTGAGTGAGGATGCGCCAGCGCTCGTTAGAGACGTTTTTAGTTGGATTGCCTCACCGCTGAAACCCCCATCTGACGTATTCAATGATGTCGAGTCAGGATTAGTGGATCTTGGTGCTCAACTGCGCCAACAAGCAGTTGTGCGTCCACATGCAATTGGACTAACCGCCATGCACGAGCAGGCAACTGTCACTTGGGCCGAATTACAACGCCAAGCACACGTGTGCATGGACTACCTCTCAAAGAAAGGGATCAAGGCAGGAGATCGAGTGGGATTTCTCGTTCCACCCGGCCCGCTACTCATCCCATTGATTTACGCCACTTGGAATCTCGGCGCTGCGCTCGTTCTTGCCGACTCTGGTCTTGGCTTGCGAGGAATGCACCGGGCATTACGTGGAGCTCACCTTGATCACGTGGTTGGAATTCCGCGTGCGTGGCCTTTAATACGGAGCTTGAAAATACCCGGAGCTCGAATTAGTACAAAAGAATTAATCAAAGTCAATAAGCGCGGCGGAGCGAGACCGGTCGTTGGCCAAGCAACAGAGTGTGCGTTCCCTGCCAGCAATCTGGGCGCAGTTGTCTTTACCTCCGGATCAACCGGACCGGCCAAAGGTGTTCAGTACTCGCGCGGGCACGTTGCACGCACGGTGGCAGCTTTGCAACTGCAGTATTCGATAACACCCCAAGATGTCATCATCGCGGCCTTTGCGCCGTGGGCGGTTTTCGGTCCAGCATTGGGAATCGCTTCGGTGTTGCCGGACATGAATCCAGGTAAACCCAGTTCTCTGTCCTACCAGGCGCTCAATGAAAGCGTGGTGAGTGCAGGTGGCACCTTGTTGTGGGCTTCACCTGCGGCCTTGGTCAACGTTTTAGGCACAGTTCCCGAAGATGAAAATGCTGATTGGAGTGGCATTCGGTTAATTTTAAGCGCCGGTGCTCCAGTGCCGAAGTCATTGTTGAAGCGTCTGGCGAAACTGATCCCGAGCGCCTCAATTCGGACTCCCTATGGCATGACTGAGGCGTTGCCTCTCAGTGAAATTGCACTCGAAGAGATTTTGAATTCGCAACAGGATCAAGGGGTGATTGTCGGGAGAGGGCTATCCGGAGTCGATATTAAAATTGCGCCGTGGGATGACCCAGATCAATTGACCAGCGAGGCCGACATCATGGGTGAAATAGTTGTGCGAGCCCCACACATGAAAAATAGTTACGACAGTTTGGCGTTCACCGAGCGCAGTAGTTCCCGATTCCCCGGCTGGCACCGCACGGGAGATGTCGGCCACCTTGATTCTGGTGGATCACTCTGGATTGAAGGTCGCAAGTCACAGATAATTTCAACGTCCTTGGGAGTTGTGACTCCTGTCCCAGTTGAACAAAGAGTCGAGTCCTTGGACTTCGTTCGTCAGGCGGCCTGCGTCGGGGTTGGACCACGAGGCCGTGCGGTTGTCGTTATCGTATACATCGAATCTGAACGGATGTCAGAACAATCGCAAGGCAATCGTGAAGACCAGGTCCGTGCAATTGCCGGGGCTCCTATCGCGGCGGTTCTTCGCGTTAAATCATTACCGACAGATATCCGACATAACGCAAAACTAAATCGCGAAGAGATCGCCCAGTGGGCTAATAAGAAACTTTCGGGTGCCCGGTGAAAGTACTTGTCACTGGTGGACGTGGGCTTCTTGGGTCAGCGGTCGTGCAAGAAATCCAGAAAGCGGGCCATGAGTGCGTTGTAGTTCAACGTAATCCAAGTGGAATTCCGGGAGTTCGCGAGTTTCTGGACGACCTAACGGCGCCGCTGCAATCCGAACAGTGGCTATCTGGAGTAGATACCATCGTGCATTTAGCCGCAAAGGTCGGGATTGTTGGTAATCATCGCGAATTTTTTGAAGCCAATGTCTCCGCTACCCAAACGATTTTAGCGGCTGCCAAGTCACATGGGGTTCAGAGATTTATCTACGCGTCTTCTCCGTCGGTGGCCCACACGGGGCATCCTTTGATCGGCGCGGACGCGCATGAGGCCGCACCAACAGCCGTTCGAGGGGCTTACAGCCAGACAAAGGCACAAGCCGAACTGGACGTATTGGCTGCACATTCACCAGAATTTGCCACCTTAGCGTTGCGTCCACATTTGGTGTGGGGTCCGGGTGACACTCAATTGATTGAGCGAATTGTGGAAAGGGCGCGCTCGGGCCGACTGTTCCTTATTGATGGTGGCCTGTCCCTAATCGATACGACCTATGTCACTAATGCAGCCCAAGCCTTTGCACAAGCAATTGTTGCCGTCCCTGAAGCTTTTGGCCGAGCGCTCATGGTGACGAACGGTGAACCTCGAACAGTGCGGGAAACGCTGAGTCGGATTACTCAGGCGGCAGGAGTGAAAGCCCCCACCCGCAGCGTGCCATTCCACCTTGCGATGGCAGCCGGACATGCCGCTGAGTTTGCGTGGAGAAATCGAACAACGGAACCGCCACTAACGACCTTTCTTGTTGAGCAGCTCGCGACGGCTCACTGGTTCGACATCGAAATAACGAAAAAGTTGCTGAACTGGAGTCCAACTGTTTCTCTGGATGAGGGATACGCACAATTATCACAATGGTACGCGGTTCACTGACGCGCGTTTATCTGAGCGCACTTGCCGGCCCGTTTCACTTCGCCGTCAATATGTAGCATTGCGCGGTGACCCACGGTTTTGAAATTGTCTCCCAGCTTGATCAAGCACGCGGAAGAACCGGGGTAATCACCACACCGCATGGCCAGATTAAGACGCCCGCATTTATCCCCGTGGGCACCAAGGGAACGGTCAAATCTGTGCTGTCCGAGAGCGTTCGAGACCTCGGAGCGCAGGCCGTGCTCGCCAATGCTTATCACCTGTATTTGCAACCGGGTACCGAGATTATTGATTCGGCAGGTGGCCTCGGTGGATTTATGAATTGGCCACTTCCAACATTTACTGACAGTGGGGGGTTTCAGGTATTGTCCCTCGGAGTTGGTTTCAAAAAAGTACTCTCGATGGACAGCACGCAAACCGTAGAAAGTGACGTGATTGCGCCCGGTAAAGATAGATTGGCCCACGTTGATGACGAGGGCGTGACCTTCAAATCCCACCTCGACGGATCAATGCACCGCTTCACCGCGGAAGTCTCAATGCAGGTACAGCATTTACTTGGCGCCGACATCATTTTTGCTTTTGATGAGTGCACGACACTGTTGAATACGAAGGACTACCAGATGATCGCCATGCGCCGGACCCTGGAATGGGCGCAGAGGTGTATTAGCGAGCATCAGCGACTCACCATTGAACGGAGTTCACATCCTTATCAAATGCTTTTCGGTGTGATCCAAGGCGCACACTACGAAGATCTTCGTCGGCAAGCCGCTCGCGAAATTGGTCGTCTGGATTTTGATGGATTCGGAATCGGTGGTGCGATGGACAAGGAAACCCTTGGCACAATCATTGGTTGGGTGGTCGATGAATTGCCAGCGGAGAAGCCCCGCCACTTGCTAGGGATCGGCGAGCCGCTGGACCTGTTCACCGGCGCAGAAAACGGAGTCGACACATTTGATTGCGTGGCACCCACGCGTAACGCACGCAATTGCGCTTTACTGACAGTGGAGGGCAGATTTAATGTGTCCAACGCTTACAGCAGAGGAAACACCGAGCCAATTGATAGCGAATGTGATTGCTACACCTGCCTCAACTATTCGCAGGGGTACCTGCATCACGCGTTCAAAGCTAATGAATTGATCTTTCCAACCTTGGCCAGTATTCATAACCTACGATTCACTGTGAGTTTGGTGGATCACATCCGGGAACACATGCAAGCAGGAACGTACTTTGATTTCAAGAATGATTGGATTGGAAGGTTTACCAGTGGCCGTTATGCAAGAAAAGCTAGTTCACCAAATAGGTCGGTTCGCGTTTCTTGATTGCACGAATGACCGGGTAGCTAATGGGGAGCAGGAAGATCTCGAGCACAGTTTTGTAAAGGTATCCCACGAGGACATAGTTGAGAAATTCCGCGCCGGTGATGATTCCGTAAAAGGCAACAGTGCAAAAAACTAATGTGTCAGCGAATTCGCCGACAACGGTTGATCCGATCAATCGAGCCCACAGGTGCTTTTCCTTCGTTCTTTGCTTAATTTTGACAAGTACATACGCATTGAGCAGTTGACCCACCAGGTAGCCCAAAACACTGGCCAAAACAATTCGGGGCACGAAGCCAAGAACGGATTCGAATGCACTTTGAAATTCATAGGCGTCCGCGGCGGGGGAAATTTGAACCAGATAAAAAGTAAATGCCGCGAGAATTGACATGGCAAACCCGGTGAAGATCGCCCGACGTGCGGCCTTCCAACCGTAAACCTCGCTGAGAATATCCCCAATAATGTAAGTGAGCGGAAACAAAAAGACGCCGCCGTCGGTGATCAGCGGACCAAATTCGATTAATTTTGTGGCCCCAATGTTCGAGATCAACAGAATCCCCACAAAAATCGCTACGAGATATGGGTAGAAGGAGCCGCCAGTACGTGCGAAATTAACGCCACCGGGCTGTGGCGTTTCGCTTGAGGTGGTTGGCATAAGTGACATTGTGCCCCCGGCAGGATTCGAACCTGCGACCTTCGGTACCGGAAACCGGCGCTCTATCCCCTGAGCTACGGAGGCAGGGGACGGTAAGGCTAGCAGCGCACCCATATGCAAACATGTCGTGGTGGCAGGTTGGCGTGCGGTGCTAAACGACTTTTCGGATCTGCCTGTCATGAGCTCGGCCATCATCTTCTGCCGAGACTTTGTCACTCGCTTTGGGGCGCTCAATGTTTCGCTGATCTCCGGCGGTTTGGCCTACTACGTGATGTTGGCTGTGGCGCCCCTCGCCATCTGTGTAGGCGCGATCGCGGGACTTTTTATTGATCAGCAGCAGTTCATTGCAGGATGGGATTCCTTGGCCAGTCGTGGACCGGAATCACTCAGTGGTCTGGACCCAGCGATTAATTCACTTGCGTCTTTGGCGGCGTCCGCCTCAACGAGTTCGGTCACTATCGCAACAATTGCCAGTTTAATTGTGGCAGTTTATGTGTCACAAAAAGTGGTGTACAGCGTCCTTCAGGTACAAGACCAGATCTTCACCAGCATCCACCCGACACCTGGCTTGATTGCTCGAGTCAGGTCTGCAGCGATCGCATTAATCATGATTATTGTGATCGTATCCTCACTCTTGGCAGTAACGCTCGTCCCCGTGATTCTCAGTACTTTTAACATTCAAAACACTTTTCTGGGGTTGCTCGACACGTTTGGCTGGCTGACTCCCGTATTTTTCATCTACGTCATGGTGCGGCTGGCCATGCGGGCGACGAGCGGGTCAACGGGAGTTCTCACGTGGCGCTCACCAGGGTTACTGATCTCCACAGTCTTAATCATTTTGTCGATTGGATTATTCGGGATTTACGCGGATCTGTCATCAACCATGGGATCAGCACTTGTTGTTTTTGGTGCGCCCATCGCTGTTCTCATCTGGACCTATCTGGTATTTCTCGGTTTTTTCACCGGGTCGATTATCGAAGGTTTGATTCGTGAGCGGGCTTCAGCGAGAAAACCAACGCGGGGGACCACTGATCAGCGCGATCAGGAAAGCGCCGGCGGCGGCGCCAATGCCAGTGCTCATGATTGAAATTCCCGGAAGTAGTAGACCAGCGGCTGCACCGGCAGCGCCCATAACGGCTGCTCCAGCGGCTGCATAAGGAATTCTTCCACCCGAAGTTGATTCACTCTGTTCAGCTGGCGAACGGGATTCATTGCGTTGCAGTGGTGCGGATTGCGGGGAGTCTTGCGCGGAGATTTCCCGCAAGAGTTTTTCAATCTCGTCTTCGGAAGCCATGGGAGCACTCTATGCCAGAACCGTTACGCAAGCAGATACGCTCGCGCTGTGGCAATAAACGACACTCGCGAAAGTGTTCAGCGTGTTGTGGACGATCTTCTGGCACAAGGAGTATTGACAGACCGGGTGGAAGTGACGTTAGAGCGCCCCAAGTCGCGTGAGCACGGCGATTACGCCACCAACGTGGCGTTGGTGGCTGCAAAATCGTCAACTATTCCGCCCAGAGAGTTAGCGGAAAAAATTGCAGAGCGGTTGAGCGCTGATCCGGCATTTACCGAGGTCAAGGTGGCTGGGCCCGGTTTCGTAAACATCCGACTTTCGGCCCAAACTCAGGGGGAAATTGCCCAACGGGTCGTGATTCTTGGTTCGGCTTACGGTCGCAATGACGCCTTGGTGGGTAAGAGTTTCAATGTTGAGTTCATTTCGGCTAACCCCACTGGACCATTACATCTTGGGCATACCCGCTGGGCGGCAGTTGGTGATGCCTTGGCACGGGTGTTGTCAGCGGCGGGCGCGGACGTCACAACCGAGTTTTATATCAATGATCGCGGTGTCCAGATGGATAAATTTGGCGCATCCGTTATGGCTGCCTCATTGGGCCAGGCGGTACCAGAAGATGGTTATCACGGTGGCTACATATTGGATCTTGCTGCTCGAATTATTCGGGAACACCCAGAGTTTCATCAGCTTCCTGGGGGCGAACAACTCGTTGCCTTTCGGGAGGCCGCCTATTCGCTGCAGTTGCAGCAGCAAAAAGATGTCCTCGAACTGTTCCGAACGCATTTTGACGTCTGGTGTTCCGAACGCAAACTGTATGACTCTGGGGCTGTAGAACGGGCTCAAACCACATTGCAAGAACAGGGCCATGTTTACAAATCCGAGGGCGCATTGTGGCTCCGGACCACGGCGTTTGGAGACGACAAAGATCGAGTTCTGATCAAAGAAAATGGCGAGAGAACCTATTTTGCAGCCGATACGGCGTACTACGTGGATAAGCGCAGGCGGGGATTTGACACAGCGATTTATTTACTCGGAGCCGATCACCACGGATATGTGAATCGTTTACGGGCCGTTGCGGCGTGTGCTGGTGACAACATGGACGAAAATATTGAGATTTTGATTGGTCAGCTTGTCAAAATTACGCGTGGTGGGGTTGAGGTGAAACTGTCCAAGCGTTCTGGGCAGATCGTGACATTGGAAGAGCTCGTTGACGAAGTTGGTGTTGACGCCGCACGTTACACATTGGCCCGGTATCCGGTCGATACGCCACTCGTTGTTGACCTTGAAGAGATTGCTCGCAAGGCGAACGACAATCCAGTTTTCTACGTCCAATACGCCCACGCTCGCATCGCTTCCGTTTTACGCAACGCGCAGGACATCGGCGTTGAATGGCGCGGCGGTGAATTTTCCCCTGAGCTACTCGAATCCGATCAGGAGAATGAACTCCTCGGCGTAATCGAAAAATTCCCTGCGGTCGTTACCGCAGCTGCCGAGCTGCGTGAGCCGCACCGTGTTGCCCGTTACCTCGAAGAATTGGCTACCGCGTATCACCGTTTTTATGACGCATGTCGGGTACTTCCACGTTCCGATGAAGAACTTGGCGGCGTTCACATTGCTCGGTTGTGGACGTGCGCCGCAACACAGCAAACCCTGGCAAACGGTTTAGATCTCCTAGGAGTCAGCGCTCCGCAAAAAATGTAATTACCGGTAGGATTCGCCCATGCAGGCTCATCCGGCTGGCCCCCGCCACGCTCAAATGGCGCCGGAGATTCAAACTCCCGTACCGGTAGTCGACCCAACTCGATCCCATGTGTGGCCCGAGAGCGCCCAGAGAGCCGTGAACGGTGAACTTCAGATCGGGGGTGCGGGAGTAATTCAGTTAGCCGCCGAATACGGAACACCATTATTCCTTTTCGATGAAAACGATATTCGTGAACGTGCCCAAGAGTTTGCCAAGTCTTATCTTGCCGAGAACGAACATGGCACGGTGTACTACGCGGCGAAGGCTTTTCTTAGTGTGGCAGTAGCACAGTGGGTCGCTGAAGAAGGCCTTGGAATTGATGTTGCATCCGGCGGTGAACTCGCCGTCGCAATTCGTGCTGGAATTCCCGGCGAGAAATTGCTGATGCACGGAAATAATAAGTCGGAGAGTGAAATTTTAGCCGCACTCGATTATGGTGTTGGACGAATTGTGATTGACTCATTTGATGAAATAGTTCGTGTGGCAGCAATTGCAGCCGATCTTAACCTTGTGGCAAAAGTTTTAGTGCGCGCAATCGTTGGCGTTGAAGCGCACACGCATGAATTTATTGCCACCGCCCACGAGGATCAAAAATTTGGACTCTCTGTTCAAGAAGGTGATGTAGAAGAAGCCGTGCGTCGCATTGCCAAATTACCCTCATTGCATTTTGTGGGCCTGCACTCACATATAGGTTCGCAAATTTTTGATGCAGCCGGATTTGAAATCGCCGCAACTCGAGTGGTGTCAGCCGCCTACTCTATTTATGACAAGCAAGGAATTGAATGTCAGGAACTCAACCTCGGTGGGGGAATGGGAATTGCCTATCTACCGGAAGATGATCCGCTTTCGGTGGGAGCCATGGCGCGGCAGATTAGAGAAATTGTTATTCGAGAATGTCAAAATGTTGGTATTCCCATCCCTGCTTTATGTTTCGAGCCCGGCCGAGCAATTGTTGGCAGAGCGGGGATCACCCTCTATGAAGTGGGTACCGTCAAGAAAGTCATACTCGACCATGGTGAGCGCACCTATATATCCGTTGACGGCGGTATGAGTGACAACATTCGTACTGCGCTCTACGGCGCTCAATATTCGGTAGCTCTGGTGTCACGAAGCTCTACCGCGAATCAGATTCTGTGCCGAGTGGTTGGAAAGCATTGCGAGTCAGGTGACATTGTGGTTCGTGACGCGTGGTTGCCCTCAGATCTCACTCCTGGTGACTTAATTGCTGTTGCCGCTACCGGCGCCTATTGTCGCTCCATGGCTTCCAACTACAACCAGGTTCCCCGCCCGCCCGTCGTTTCTGTTCGTGAGGGGAAAAGTCAGTTGATTCTCCGGCGGGAAACATTCGATGACCTGTTGGCACTTGACCCATTTGCCGGCTAGTGCGGCCACGTCAAAGAACTTTGGCAGAATAGGTTGCACCCCGCAGCAATGATAAGTGAGGAGATTCATGCCCGAGCGTGATAATTCTGCTCCACCGGTGCGCATTGCCATGTTGGGTGCTGGCACGGTGGGCTCTTCGGTAGCGCAACTCTTGGCCCGTCACCACCATGATCTGTCACACAGGGTCGGAGCCGACCTCGAATTAATCTCTGTTGGGGTTAAAGACATCAATAAGCCTAGAGTAGGGATCCCCATGTCGCTACTCACCCAAGATTTGGAATCGGTGGCACGTTCGGGTGCCGACATTGTCATTGAAGTAATGGGCGGAATTGAACCTGCCCGGACTCTTATTCTTGCCGCGATGAAAGCCGGATCAAGTGTGATCACGGCGAATAAGGCGCTCATGGCCGAGGACGGCGCTGCCCTCTACGCCGCCGCTGAACAATCTGGCGTTGACTTGTATTTCGAGGCTGCGGTAGCGGGGGCGATTCCGCTCATCCGTCCAATGCGCGAATCCCTCGCCGGGGATCGAGTTACCAAAGTCATGGGAATCGTTAACGGCACCACCAATTTCATGTTGACCAAGATGGATGAGGAAGGCGCGGACTACGACGAAGTTTTTGCCGAAGCACATGCGTTGGGATACTTGGAAGCAGACCCCTCACTTGATGTTGACGGAATCGATGCAGCAGCGAAGGCCGCGATCCTGGCCGAATTGGCCTTTCACACCAGAGTGACGTTGGCTGACGTCTATTGTGAAGGAATTGGTGCGGTCACAAGGGCCGACATCAACGCCGCGCGCGACATGGGATTTGTCATCAAACTGCTCGCCATCGCAGAATTAATTACAACCGCCGAGCAAGAAGACGGCATTGTTGTCCGAGTGCACCCCGCCATGATCCCCCTGCATCATCCATTGGCCAATGTTCGTGGTTCATTTAATGCGGTGTTTATTCACGCAGAAGCCGCAGGGGAAATGATGTTTTACGGGCGTGGAGCCGGTGGGGATCCCACCGCTAGTGCAGTTTTGGGCGACGTCGTCGCCGCAGCGCGCCACCGAGTGTCAGGTGGACGCGGACCGGGGGAGAGCACCTACTCAGGGCTGAAGGTACTCGGTATTGGAAGGGCTGAAACACGATATTACGTAAATCTCGATGTTCAGGATCGCCCTGGGGTTCTTGCGCACATTGCCAACGCTTTTGCCGCTAACGGGGTCAGTATTCAAGTTGTGCGGCAGGACGGTCAAGGCCACGAAGCCGGGTTAATCGTGCGGACGCACCGAGGGAGTGAAGCTGCACTGCGAGCTACGGTTAATCAACTCGAGTCGATGGATGAAGTTCGAAAAGTTGTTGGCGTAATGAGAGTAGAGGGTGAAGATTAAATGGCACATCAATGGCGTGGCGTAATCACCGAGTACCGGGAGCGCATGCCACTCACTGAATCAGCGCCAATCGTGAGTCTGGGTGAAGGCGGAACACCTCTGATCTACGCATGTACGCTGAGTGAGCGAGTTGGTGCATCTGTCTGGCTGAAATACGAAGGGTCAAACCCGACCGGCTCATTCAAAGATCGCGGCATGACCATGGCCATCTCGCAGGCCGCAGGCGACGGTGCCCAAGCGGTTATCTGCGCTTCGACCGGCAACACGTCAGCCAGTGCCTCAGCGTACGCTGTTAAAGCCGGTATGACCTGCGCCGTGCTCATTCCTAAAGGCAAGATCGCCATGGGAAAGCTCGCACAGGCTGTCGTTCACGGCGCCATTTTACTTCAAGTTGAGGGTAACTTTGACGACTGCTTGGTACTGGCCCGAGAACTTTCGGAGAAGTATCCGGTTGCCTTGGTTAATAGTGTGAATCCCGTTCGCATCGAGGGCCAGAAGTCGGCAGCATTTGAAATCGTCGATCAATTGGGTCAAGCGCCGGATATTCATTGTTTGCCCGTGGGTAATGCTGGAAATATTACGGCGTATTGGCGCGGATTTCAGGAGTACGAGACCTCGGGGATGAGTGACTCTTCACCGGCAATGTGGGGATTTCAGGCTGCTGGGGCCGCTCCGTTAGTGAACGGGGCTCCGGTCTCTCATCCAGAAACAATCGCGACGGCCATTCGAATCGGAAACCCAGCCTCGTGGGATAACGCAATATCCGCACGCGTTGAATCGAACGGGATCATTGACTCGGTCACCGATCAAGAAATTCTGGCGGCTTACCACCTACTTGCCGAAAATGAAGGTCTGTTCTGTGAACCCTCGAGCGCGGCGGGCGTGGCCGGCTTGCTGAAAATGCATGCGGCCGGAAAATTACCGGCAGGTTCGGTGGTGACGTGCACCTTGACCGGTAATGGTCTCAAAGATCCGCAGTGGGCCCTCGAGGGTGTGGCTGACCCCACGAGTGTGGCAGTGGATGCTGCACTAGCCGCGAAAAAACTTGGCTTAGTGGGATGAAGGCCGTGTCATTCGTTTCAGGAGCTGTCCGAGTGGTGGTTCCAGCATCAAGTGCCAATCTAGGTCCAGGGTTTGATTCAATCGGTTTGGCACTCGCCGTACATGATGAACTCATTGCGATGGTGACGAGTGATGTCGGTATCAAAGTTGACGTCGAGGGGGAAGGCTTTGGCGAAGTCCCTCTAGATGAAACGAATTTGGTTGTTCGGGCTATGAATCGTGGTTTTGAGGAAATGAGCGCAACGCCCGCCGGCTTCATTCTTAAATGTCGGAATGCGATTCCACACGGGAGAGGGTTGGGTTCCTCGGCGTCCGCTGTCATTGGCGGGTTAGCCATGTCCCGGGCCCTCGTTGAGGGCGGAGATAAACTTCTCTCAGACCAACACCTCCTCAATATTGCCCTGGAATTTGAAAACCACCCCGATAATCTTTCGGCTGCACTATATGGTGGATTTAATGTTGCCTGGCTGCACAATGAAGACACCGCTGGAGCGGTGCAACCGCAGGTGCACCCGGATGTCGTGCCCGTTGTTTTGATTCCACCACATGAGCTTGCAACCACGAAAGCAAGGGGAATCCTGCCGCAGCAGGTTGATCGCTCGGCTGCGTGCCACAACCTTTCGCGCACGGGACTTCTTGTATATGCCATTTCACACGACCCAAAATTTTTACTAGAGGCCACGTCAGATCGACTACATCAGGATGCTAGAGCTGACATCTACCCGGAAACAAGCGCAATTATTTCGCGACTCCGCGGCCGCAATATCGCGGCAATGGCCTCAGGGGCTGGGCCAGCGGTCCTAGTACTAGTAGACCGCAATCACGCGCAAGAACTTGAAGCCGCACTAACCGCGGTCCCACGGGAGTGGACCCGGATTGCGGTTCCCATTGATTTCGAGGGCGTCCGGGTGGTTCCACTCCCAGGTTAGGCCCTTGACGCCGCCTACTGTATGGCTGTGTTAACCTGACATCGTCCACAGTCGTGGCAGGCTTCCAGAAAGAATCACACTCACGGGAAATCAGACAAAGAATTTTTTAGAAAAGCAAACCTCGTGAGTAAACTCTTGGCGGGTAGCAAAGGTTAATTTTTAACGGGTAATTCACAAACGTAATCATGTTTGGCCCAGGGCGCGATAAGCCCACACACATTAAAGGAAATATTGAGTGTCAGACACAACAGAATCAAAGCGCCGTAGCGATGGGCTCTCCGGGATGCTGCTGCCAGAGTTGAAGCAACTCGCCCAGCAACTTGGCATTGCCGGATCGAGTGCCATGCGAAAGTCAGACCTTGTCTCCGCAATTGGCGATCGCCAGAAGCAGGCAAGTGCCCGTCGAACGACACCCAGGGTTGCCACCGACAAAGAGCAAAAAGAGTCCGTGGCGCCCACCCAAGACGAACCGGCTAAAGTCGACGCCCGCGAGGATTCACCACAGGAACAGCGCAATAGTCGCGACAATAACAATCGAGATCGGAATAGTCGCAATAGCAATAGCAATAGCAATAGCAATAGCAATAGCAATAGCAATAGCAATAGCAATAGCAATAGCCGTGAACGAAATAGTAATGATCGCGATCGCAATAACAACAATCGCGATCGCAACGATCGCAATAGCAACGATCGCAATAGCAACGATCGCAATAGCAACGATCGCAATAGCAACGATCGCAATTCCAATGATGGCGACGAGGATCGCAATGGCGGGCCCGATGACCGCAACAGCCGCAACCGCAATCGCAACCGAAGGGATCGACGTGATCGTCCCAGCAATCGGCGAACCGGTGGTGAAAACAATTTTAATGACTACGAAACTGAACTCACGGAAGACGACGTTCTACTTCCGGTAGCTGGCATCCTTGACGTACTCGACAATTACGCATTCGTTCGCACGAGTGGTTACTTGCCGGGACCCAATGACGTTTATGTCTCACTCTCCTTTGTCCGCAAATTGGGACTACGCAAAGGGGACGCCGTCATTGGATCCGTTCGGCAGCCGCGTGAGGGTGAGCGTCGAGAGAAATTCAATCCGCTGGTGAAAGTTGACTCAGTAAACGGTTATGACCTGGAGACCATCAAAAACCGACCTGAATTCTCCAAGTTGACTCCCTTATACCCACAGGAACGACTCAAGCTGGAAACCACAAGCTCAAATCTGACCACCCGGGTAATTGACCTAGTAGCACCAATTGGCAAGGGCCAGCGAGGGCTGATCGTCTCGCCACCCAAGGCGGGAAAAACCATGGTCCTTCAGGCAATTGCCAATGCGATCACCGTTAATGACCCCGACTGTCATCTCATGGTGGTTTTGGTTGACGAGCGCCCCGAAGAAGTCACCGACATGCAACGCAGTGTTGATGGAGAAGTGATTGCCTCAACATTTGACCGGCCAGCAGAAGACCACACGATCATTGCTGAATTGGCTATTGAGCGAGCAAAGCGGTTGGTTGAATCTGGTCAAGACGTGGTCGTTCTGCTTGACTCGATGACTCGACTTGGTCGGGCATACAACCTCGCGGCGCCAGCGTCGGGTCGAATTCTCTCCGGTGGTGTGGACTCCACAGCTTTGTATCCACCCAAGAAGTTCTTTGGAGCGGCTCGCAATATTGAGAATGGCGGATCGCTGACCATCTTGGCTACTGCTCTGGTTGAAACTGGCTCCCGGATGGATGAAGTAATCTTCGAGGAGTTCAAGGGAACCGGCAATATGGAGCTGAAGCTTGATCGCCGCCTGGCTGACAAGCGAATCTTTCCCGCCGTTGACGTTGATCCTTCTGGAACGCGCAAGGAAGAACTGCTTCTTTCACCCGAGGAGCTCAAGGTGGTGTGGACCTTGCGTAAGGTGCTCCACGCGCTTGATCCGCAACAGTCAATTGAGTTACTGCTCAACAAGCTGCGGGAAACCGAGACCAATTTCGAATTCCTCAAGCAGGTGCAAAAGACCACTCCATCTGGTTCGGGGTCCAGCGACGACGACTGACATTGAGGGTGACTGAAATCCTGATCTCGGGTTCATGGCACAATATGGGCGACCCGGTTCAAGGAAATTCGATGTAATCATGGTCGCCTGTACGCACAGGAAACCGAATTGGCACTTTCGACCCGGGCATCAATAAAGGAGTTAGACATGAAAGCTGGTATTCATCCAGATTACGTAGAGACGACGGTGACCTGCACCTGTGGCAGTACCTTCCAAACGCGAAGTACTTCTAAGAGCGGAAGCATCCATGCTGATGTATGCTCAAATTGTCATCCCTTCTACACGGGCAAGCAGAAGATTCTTGACACCGGTGGACGAGTGGCAAGGTTCCAAAATCGCTACGGCGTCCCCGCAGCAAAAGACGAAAAAGTAGAACCTGCCTAACTTCTTCCCGGGCGCCGGTCTGGGATTGACCGCGTGTCTCCCCCGTCGCGCGGTCAATCCCAGACCGGCGCCCGTTTTTTAGCCCGGTGTTTCTCAGCCCTTGTTTCCAGTAGCAGACAAGTAACTACCGCAAGTTCAGGAGCGAATCATGTTTGAATCATGTGCCCAACTTGCAAGTGAACTCGACGGAGTTGAGGCGGGGCTCGCTGACCCGGCCATTCACTCCGATCAAGCCCAAGCCCGAAAATTGGGGCGTCGTTATGCAGTTCTACGCCCAGTTGTCGCTGCATATCGTGATTGGCTCGCCGTGACCTCAGATCTGGAAACTGCGCAGGAACTTGCGGACCAAGATGAAGCTTTTGCGGCTGAGGCCATTGAGTTGCTGCCACGTCAAGCGGTCCTCGCTGAGAAACTCACCCACCTACTTCTTCCTCGCGACCCGATGGACGACAAAGACGTTATCGTCGAGATTAAAGCTGGTGAAGGTGGTGATGAATCCGCACTTTTTGCTTCCGACCTCATGCGCATGTATTTGCGATACGCCGAACGCCGCGGTTGGACCACCGAGGTCCTTGACGCGGTCGAATCGGATCTGGGGGGATACAAGGATGTTTCCATCGCCGTGAAGTCAAAGGTCGCTCCTGGACCGGGTGAAGGGCCTTATGCGCGATTGCGTTTTGAGGGCGGAGTCCATCGGGTGCAAAGGGTCCCGGTAACCGAGTCACAAGGTCGAATTCATACCTCCGCCGCTGGTGTCATGGTGGCACCTGAAGCTGAAGATGTTGATGTCATCGTCGATCCCAATGATTTGCGTATTGATGTGTACCGGTCTTCGGGACCGGGTGGGCAGAGTGTCAACACGACCGACTCAGCCGTCCGGATAACTCACTTGCCGACGGGAGTTGTCGTTTCCTGCCAAAACGAAAAAAGTCAGTTGCAGAACAGGGAGCAGGCGATGCGAATCCTGCGAGCAAGACTGCTCGCGGCCGCTCAAGACAATGCGGCAAAGGAGGCATCGGATATCCGGCGATCGCAGGTGCGCACGGTTGATCGTAGCGAGAGAATCCGCACCTACAACTTTCCCGAGAATCGTCTCAATGATCACCGGGTCGGATTTAAGTCACACAACTTAGACCAAATTCTTGATGGAGATCTGGACGCTGTCATTGAAGCCTGTGTTTCAGCGGATCAGCAGAGTCGGCTGGCCGAGCCTTCCGCGTGAGCAGTATTCGCGATGTGCTCGTTGACGCCCAACACCGACTCGCCAATGCCGGTATTGACTCTGCGGCTGCCGAGTCCGCGGAGTTATTGGCCCATGTTCTCGCAATCCCGCGGAGTCGTTTATCCATGCAAGAGCCGATTAACGAAGACGATCGACTTGCCTTTGAAAAACTACTCACCAGGCGCCTCAATCGCATCCCACTTCAACACATGACGGGAACCGCGCCATTTCGCCGGATTGAACTTGCTGTTGGTCCTGGCGTTTTTATTCCTAGACCGGAAAGTGAATTGGTGGCGGAGGCTGCAATACGTTTTCTGCGGGAGTGCACAGATCCAATCGCCGTCGATCTCTGTGCGGGTTCAGGGGCAATAGCGCTATCACTTGCGGTCGAGGTTCCGGGGACCCGTGTTGTGGGAATCGAACTGAGTTCTGAAGCTTTCCCCTGGCTTGAGCAAAATGTCAAAAGGACCCGCACCGAAGTTCCGGTTGAAATTCATCAAGCGGACGCGACTGATTTCACATCGGGTGTTTTCACACTCTTGATGGGTAAATGTGATGTGGTGACTTGCAATCCGCCTTATATTCCATCGGAGATGATTCCTCGCGACCCGGAAGTGCGCAAACATGAACCTGCCATCGCCCTTTATGGTGGAATCGATGGCCTCGCTGTCGTTCGCGGGATTGCGAAAACTGCGGCCATGTTGCTTAAAGGTGGAGGCCTACTCGTTGTCGAGCACGCCGACGTACAGGGCCCTGACGCAGGTGATCTGAGTGTTGTCAGCGTATTGAGGCAGGTTCACATCGATACCGAGTTGGCGGGCTACATCTCGGGCGTACCCGGGGAGTTGCTCTTCGTTGATGTCAGCGACAGACTCGATTTTAACCAACGACCCCGTTTCACTATGGCAACTCGGGTTTAGGCTTTCACGGTGAGCGTTCGTATCGAAGCAGGTGATTCCCAAAACCGGGATCGAGCAATCTCAATGGCTTATTCGACCGTGCGACGCGGTGGACTGGTAATCGTTCCCACCGAGTCCCAGTACGCCGTTGTCACAGATGCGTTTTCCCCCCGCGGAACGTCGTTGCTACGGGAATATCGGGGACTTGGACCACACGTTCCGCTCACGGTGCTGGTACCCAATGCTCATTCGGTATCGGGAATCACTTCATCAATTCCTCAGCTAGCCCGTGACCTCATGGAATGCTTCTGGCCGGGGGAACTGACGTTATTACTTCCTGCCGGCACCACGTTGGCATGGGATCACCCGATCGGAGCCCCCATTGCGGTTCGAATGCCCCGACATCCATTTCTGCTGGAGTTGCTCGGTGCTAGTGGTCCGCTCGCATCATCTGGCGCGCAGAAGGTTGGGATGCCACAGATCTTCGAAGGGGGTCAACTTGACGTCGTTGAGTCCGATGCGGTGTCCGTGGTAATCGCCGCTGGTGATCTCGTCCAAGGGAGCGGCAGCACCGTGGTTGACTGCTGCGGAGCCCAGCCGAAAATCCTGCGTGAGGGAGCCCTTGGACCCCAGAAGTTGATCGAATTCATTTCCGAATACGGAGTTGCTCCATGAAATCATCGGGAAATCTACCCGGTCGGCCTGCGCTTAAAGGCGCATTTAATCCTGATCCAATACACTAAATGTTCGTCAGTAGAAAATCCGAAAGTGTGAGAGGGATGTGACCGCGTGACTTTTTGGGGCCCAGATTTTTCCGAACTTGAAGCAGAGGACCCGGAGATTGCCGGGATCTTGCTTGCTGAATTAGAAAGAGCACGCGGTGGGTTACAGCTCATTGCCAGCGAAAACTTTACGTCGCCGGCTGTACTTGCAGCACTCGGCTCGACACTGAGCAATAAATACGCCGAGGGATATCCGGGTAAGCGCTACTACGGTGGTTGCGGAGAAGTTGACCGCGCCGAAATTATTGGGATTGAACGGGCGAAGCAGCTCTTCGGTGCCGAGCATGCGAACCTCCAGCCGCATTCGGGCGCCAGTGCCAATCTCGCTGCTTATGGTGCGTTTGTGAAACCAGGTGAGACCGTGTTGGCCATGAGTCTTTCCCACGGTGGACACCTCACCCATGGTTCGTCGGTGAACTTTTCGGGAAAGTGGTTCAACGTGGTGTCCTACGGCGTTACGCCGGAAACTGATTTGATTGACATGGCAGAGGTTCGCAGGCTCGCTGTGGAACACAAGCCAAAAATGATTATTTGCGGTGCCACCGCGTACCCGCGGTTGATCGATTTTGTGGGATTCCGAGAGATCGCTGATGAAGTGGGGGCCATCCTGATGGTCGATGCCGCGCACATTATTGGCCTCATTGCCGGCAAAGCAATTCCGAGTCCTGTCCCTTACGCAGATGTTGTCTGTTTCACAACTCACAAAGTTTTGCGGGGACCACGTGGCGGCATGATCTTGTGTAAAGAAGATCACGCGGCAAAGATTGATAAAGCAGTGTTTCCCATGATGCAGGGTGGTCCATTGATGCACGCCGTGGCCGCAAAGGCGGTGGCACTCAAAGAAGCGAGCACACCGCAATTTGCGGCATACGCTCAACAAGTGGTGATCAACGCGCAGGCCCTCGCTGCTGGACTTGCCAAAAGGGGGATGCGCCCAGTGAGTGGTGGAACGGATACGCACTTAGCGCTTATTGACCTTTCGGGGACGGGAGTTAACGGAAGCGAAGCCGAAGTGCGTTGCGATGCTGCGCGCATCACACTGAATAAAAATGCCATCCCATTTGACACGTTGCCACCATCAGTTGCATCGGGCATTCGGGTGGGAACTCCCTCCGTTACCACTCAAGGCATGGGTGTTTACGAGATGGACGTTATCGCTGAACTTATTGATCGGGCGGTTCGCGGAAACGGAACTGACTCGGAAATCGCTGCGCAAACACATGAACTGGTCTTAGCATTCCCCGCTTACCCGCGGTGACCTAACGCGAGAACTTAACCGAAAGGAGTTGGGCGTGCGCGAATATATGCTGTGTCTTTTCGCAGCCGCCGCGGTGACCTATTTCCTGACCCCTCCGGTGCGAGCACTCGCTGTGCGTTGGGGAATTGTTGCCCCAGTTCGAGACCGTGATGTGCACGACACTCCGACTCCACGCCTAGGTGGCCTGGCAATGGCGGGTGGGCTGTTAACCGGTTTGTTATTGGCTAGCAAGCTGCCCATGATGAGTTCGGTCTTTGATGGTTCAAATACAGTCATCGCCTTGCTCTCAGGTGCAGCCATCATCATCCTTTTGGGAATAATCGACGACAAGTGGGGACTTGATGCGCCAACCAAACTCGCCGGCCAAGTACTTGCGGCCGGAGTCATGGCTTTTCAAGGGATCGCCATTATTTGGTTACCGATTGGCGGAACATTTGTCCTCGATCCATTAACGAGTGTTTTATTCACCGTAATCATTGTTGTGGTCAGTATTAACGCGATTAATTTTGTCGATGGACTCGATGGCTTAGCCGCAGGAATCGTTGCGGTTGCTGCTGGGGCGTTCTTTATCTATGCGTATGTGCTTTCGGTTGAACTTGGGCTTGAACGTGCAACCCTTGCCACGTTGGTCAGTGTTGTTCTGGTCGGCATGGGTCTGGGCTTTTTACCCAATAATTTATTCTCGGCGCGTATTTTTATGGGGGATACTGGCTCGATGCTGTTAGGGTTCCTACTCGCAGCAGCGACAATTACGCTCTCGGGTCAAGTTGACCCCAGTGCACTTTCTGGTGGCGTCTTTTTGCCGACACTGTTGCCATTGATTCTGCCGTTTGCCGTTATGGCGCTCCCGTTAGCCGACCTTGGTCTGGCGGTGATCAGACGCACACGTGCTGGCCGAAATCCATTTGCGCCTGATAAACAACACTTACACCATCGTTTATTAGAGATGGGTCATTCCCAGCGGCGTGCGGTATTTCTGATGTATGCGTGGACGGCCTTAATAGCGGGTGCTGCCCTTGCGATTGCGTTCTTCCCTTTGATCTATGCGGGGATCGGAACAACAATTGGCGTAGTTGTGATGGTGTACCTGGTCAGAAGGACACCCGATAAATCCACGATAAAAAAAATTGAGCCGCACGCGGGTAGATTAGGACGCATCGGTTGAATCGGTAACCCGTCAATAAGGTAGCCTGTCGTAACCACGCGCTCCTGTGGAGTGTGCGGCTCAGAGTTACCTAATGTCTGCGAGGTGTTATCGGTGCCAAGAGCACGGAGTATCGATTCTTTAATTCTTCTTCGGGCCGGTCTTGGGACTGTTGCTGCGGGAGTGATTGTTGTTATTGTCGCCGGTGTTTTCTCGGGAAGTTCTGCAGCCGTTGGTGCGGTACTGGGAACCGGGCTCGTGGTTGCTTTTTTTTCTGTTGGACAATTTGCGCTCGGCGCAGTTCTGCGAAATAACCCTCAGATGGCGCTCACCATGGCGCTCACCATTTACCTAGTGAAAATAGGTATCTTGCTGGTGATTCTGGTGCTTTTCGCGGACACAACGGCCTTTAATACCAAGACTTTTGCCCTTGCCATCTTGATCTGTACTTTGGTCTGGACGGTCATGGAAGTGTGGATTTTCGGTACGACAAAAGTGCTCTACGTTGAACCTAACTCTTCTGAAACATTACCGGCGAACAAGAGTGATGGATGACACCCAACATTGATCAACCCGAAGGCTCACTCGGCGATCCAAAGTGGTACCGTTCCCGCGCACGATCGATTTCAGGAAATGCGCCGATTCGCGAATTTGCTGCGATGGACAACGCTGCGTGGATAATTTCAAGCCGACTTATTGCCGGCTTGATTTTATATACGGGGCTGGGATTTCTTCTTTCCTTGTGGTTGGGGAACAGATCCCTGTTCATGGCATTAGGCGCGTTGACTGGACTTGGACTCTCGTACTACCTGATTTTCGCTGGGCTCGCTCGTGAAAATAAGGCATTAGGAGATCGGGCAAAAACGAGTGCAGGACCTAAACGGGAAGGGGATCATTAATGGCATTCGGCGTATTCGCAGCCAGTAGCCCCGACTGCAAGATTTTTTCGGGTTGCGGTTTCCCCGCCCCCGGCGCTGAGATCTTTCAATTTGATGCCATTTTGAGTTTCACCATCGGTAGTTTGACCTTTAACGTTTCCAAAGTCACGTTTCTGTTGCTGCTGGCTGTAGTGTTAATCATTGGTTTCTTTGGGTACGCATTCCGTAAGCCGAAACTGGTGCCGCGCGGTGCCCAAAACGTGGGTGAGCTTGGCTACCTGTTTATTCGCGATGGAATTGTCCGCGAGACCATTGGTAAAGGCGGAGATAAGTTTATCCCGTTTCTCTTCTCGTTCTTCTTTCTCGTTTGGCTCCTTAACTTCTGGGGCATTGTTCCCGGCGCGCAACTTCCCGTTACCTCCATTTTTGCGATTCCCGTGACTTTCGCCATCATTGTTTATGTCACGTGGGTGCCCTTGGGAATTTACAAACAAGGGTTCGTTGGCTTCTTCACAAACATCATGTTCCCACCCGGCGTGCCCAAGGGAATGTATATCCTTCTCACTCCCATTGAGTTGATTTCAAACTTCCTGGTCCGACCCTTCACTCACGCGGTACGACTTTTTGCCAACATGTTCGCGGGTCACCTTTTGTTGGCCACCTTCAGCATTGCCGCGTTCTACCTTTTTACGTTCAGCGTGATCGGGATTCTGGGCACGGCAGCCAGCTTTACCATGGCAGTGCTGCTCACCGCCTTTGAAGCATTCATTCAGGCTCTTCAGGCCTACATCTTTACTTTGCTCGCTGCCGTTTACATTGGCAGCGCGCTGCACGCGGAACACTAGGCAAGCTGCACCATTGGCAAGACTTACAACTAAATAAAACAATTGAAAAGTTCACATCAACGTAGTTGATATAAACCACCACACAGGCAGTTGCCGGTGTGCAATGAAAAGGAAACGATATGTCGCTTCTCGCGGAACTCAGCGGTTCCATTGGCTCAATCGGATACGGCCTTGCAGCTATTGGCCCAGGTATCGGCATCGGTATCATCTTCGGTCAGGGTGTGCAAGCAATTGCTCGCCAGCCTGAGGCTTATGGCATTATTCGCCAGAATATGCTTCTTGGTTTTGCATTGGCTGAAGCCTTGGCCCTGATCGGCTTCGTTGTCCCTTTCGTCTACGGAACCTGATTCGTTCTTAACCGCGAATTAGTCAACCTAGACCGGGAAAGAGGCTTACATGTTTGAATTTGTCACACTTCTCGCCGCTGAGGGCGAGGAATTGCCATCAGTGCTCGCAGTGCCACTTGACGAACTGATCGTCGGTCTCATTGCGTTCCTGTTGGTCTTTGGCACGCTAGCGAAGTTTGTTTTGCCCAAAATTAAGGCAACCCTTGATGAACGCGCGAACCTGATCGAAGGCGGATTAGAGCGAGCGGGCAAAGCCGAGGAGGAAGCTGCCGTAGTTCTGGCCGAGTACCAGAAGCAACTCGCGGGCGCTCGGGAGGAAGCTTCGGTAATTCGAACTGCCGCGCAGGCTGATCGCACCGCGATTGTTGAGGAGGCTCGCAATGAAGCGCGAATCGCAGCAGCGGGTGTAACGGCAGCTGCAGAGGCCGCTATGGCGGCTGAACGCGCCCAAGCGGTCTCTGCTCTCACTCGACAGGTCGGCGAACTTGCGTTGTCGCTGGCGGACAAAGTCGTTGGAGAGGCGCTTTCCGATGATGCACGAGTGGCTTCAACGGTCGACTCATTTATTGCCGACCTTGAGAAGGCGGCTGCCAAATAATGTTGGGATCAAGTCGGGATGCACTTGCGCTCTGTAGCAGGGCGTTAGATCAGTTACCGGGTGAGGTTGATCGTGCCCACCTAGGAACTGAGCTATTTGCCGTTGCGTCGCTCCTTGATTCGGAAAAAGTACTTCGATCGGCATTGGCAGACTCTGGTCAAGGCCTTGACGTCCGCCGGAATCTCTCAGCAGAAGTATTCGCTTCGCGGGTTTCTTCTGCCGCATCTGACCTGCTGGTCATCGCTGTTTCACAACGCTGGTCAGAGGATATGGATCTGGTTCTCGCGTTGGAAGAACTCGCGGCACAGGCAATTTTGTTCGTTGCGGAAACCGACGAAACACTCGATTCAACGGAAGAGGAAATCTTCCTTTTCGGACGAGCGGTCGACGAGTCGGCGGATCTACAAATGGCGCTCACCAATCCTGCCACTGCAGGGAGTGTCAAGTCCGCGATCGTGGCAGACCTACTCAAAGCGAATGCGACTTCGGCAACGAAGGAGTTACTCGAATACGCAGTTTCGCACCTGCACGGTCGGCGACTGGATTCAGTTATCGCCCGGTTGGGGGATTTGGCGGCAGCCCAACGCCAGCGTATGGTGGCACAGGTGCGGGCCGCCGCTCCTCTGAGCGAGAATCAAACCCAACGCCTGATAGCTGCGCTTTCCAAACTCAAGGGACGCGATGTACGGCTCAATGTTGCACTGGATCCGGCAGTACTTGGCGGAATACACGTCGTCATCGGCGACGAAGTAATAGACGGAACCATTGCCACACGACTTGAAGCGGCCCATCGAGCAATCCTTGGCTGAAGTTGACAACCTGATCGACGTGAATCACCACAACTAAAACACCCAGCACTGCAAGGACCACCCTTAAACCGCCGCACCGCGGCCTGATACAGAGAGCAGGAACCCATGACGGAACTGACGATCCGACCGGAAGAAATCCGGGAAGCGATCGAGCGGAACGTCGCGGCGTACTCGCCGGCAACCGCCCGAGAAGAAGTTGGTCGTGTCCTTGAAACCGGCGACGGAATTGCCCGAGTTGAAGGACTTCACTCGGCCATGACCAATGAATTACTTGAATTCGAAGGGGGCCTGCTCGGGATTGCACTCAACCTTGATATTCGCGAAATTGGTTGTGTTCTCTTGGGAGACTCGTCCAAGATCGAAGAAGGTCAAGCCGTCCGCCGAACAGGGGAAGTCCTCGCTGTGCCGGTAGGAGATGCTTTCCTGGGCCGCGTGGTTGACCCACTGGGGAGCCCCATTGACGGGCTGGGACCAATCCAAGCTGATGCCCGCCGCCCACTTGAAGTGCAAGCACCATCTGTTGTGCAGAGGCAGCCGGTAACCGAACCAATGCTCACCGGGATCAAGGCGATTGACGCCATGACCGCGATTGGCCGGGGGCAGCGCCAACTCATCATTGGTGACCGCCAGACGGGTAAAACCGCGGTGTGCATCGACACGATTATTAATCAGAAAGAAAACTGGGCTTCCGGGGATCCAGACAAACAGGTTCGCTGCATCTATGTCGCAATTGGACAAAAAGGTTCCACAATTGCATCGGTCAAGGGCGCGCTTGAAGAGTACGGCGCCATGGAATACACCACCATTGTTGCCTCACCCGCTTCTGACCCGGCCGGTTTTAAATACCTTGCCCCCTACACTGGTTCGGCAATTGGGCAGCACTGGATGTACCAGGGTAAGCATGTCCTGATCGTCTTTGACGACCTATCGAAACAGGCCGACGCCTACCGCGCCGTTTCCCTTCTCCTTCGCCGCCCACCAGGTCGTGAGGCGTACCCCGGTGACGTTTTTTACTTGCATTCCCGGCTACTTGAGCGTTGCGCAAAGCTCTCAGCCGAAATGGGTGGCGGTTCAATGACAGGTCTTCCCATCATCGAAACCAAGGCGAATGACGTTTCTGCCTTCATTCCGACCAACGTCATTTCCATTACCGATGGTCAGTGCTTCCTTGAGTCGGATTTGTTCAACTCAGGTGTGCGCCCCGCAATCAACGTGGGTATCTCGGTGTCGCGCGTTGGTGGTGCAGCGCAGCCCAAGGCTATGAAGAAGGTCGCTGGCCGCCTGCGGCTTTCCTTGGCCCAGTTCCGTGAGCTGGAAGCTTTCTCGGCTTTCGGTTCGGACCTCGATGCTGCTTCCAAAGCTCAACTTGCGCGTGGTTCACGATTGGTTGAATTATTGAAGCAGCCTCAATACCAGCCACAGCCAATGGAACGTGAAGTTGTTTCGGTATGGTCGGGTACGACCGGGCAACTCGACGAAGTCCCGTTAGAAGACATTCGTCGTTTTGATTCTGAATTCTTGGCCTACATGGACCGTTCGGCACCAGGAGTATTTGACGCAATCCGGACAACCTCTGACCTCTCCGATGACACTCTCAGTGTTCTGGAGAAATCGGTTGGCGAGTTCAAGAAGCAGTTCACGACACGAAGTGGCGAACTGTTGATCAAAGACGAGCCTGTCGCTGCTCTCAGTGACGAAGAAATTGACCCAACTCAAATCAAGCGGGCTGTTCGAGGCTGATATGGGTGCACAACTGCGGGTTTACCGGCGCCGAATTCGATCGGTGCAGGCGACCAAGAAAATTACGAAGGCAATGGAACTTATTGCGTCAGCGCGGATTATTAGAGCCCAAAATCATCTCAATTCGTCATTGCCGTATTTGACGCAGTTAGTTGATGCGGTTTCCGCTGCAGCCAGTCACGCATCCGACGTTTCCAAGCACCCGCTTACGGCGAAGTCGGTTAGTCCTGTTCGAGCGGCCGTGTTGGTCATCACCGCGGACCGTGGCCTGGCCGGCGCCTATTCATCCAATTCAATCAAAGAGGCGGAAGCGCTGACTCGCAATCTCACCGAAAAGGGTATGGCGGTGGTGCCCTACGTTGTGGGCCGAAAAGGTGTGGCCTTCTTCCGATTCCGAAATCGTCCAATGGGTGGGGAATACATCGGTTTTAGTGATCAGCCGAACTACTCCCGCGCAAAGGAGATTGGTGGAGAATTACTCAAGGCCTTCATGACCGCGTCAAGTGAAGGTGGGGTAGACGAAATTCACGTCGTCTATACGAATTTCACAAATATGGCGATACAACAAACACGTGTTCGTCGGATTCTGCCCCTCGAGGTGGTAGATGAGATAGTGGAGAAGCCGGCGGATGGCGCAGTTGCCCAACCATTTCCACTGTATGAATTCGAGCCAAGTCCAGAAGACGTACTCGATGCACTTCTCCCGCGTTACATCGACCAAATGGTGTATTTGTCGTTGCTCAATTCGGCCGCGTCCGAGCACGCTGCACGCAGAAGGGCAATGAAGTCTGCAACAGATAATGCCGAGGATTTAGTCCTGTCCCTGACACGTGCGGCAAATGCTGCACGTCAAGCCGAAATCACCCAAGAAATCAGCGAAATTGTCGGTGGAGCCGACGCCCTGTCCGCCTAGTACACCCAGTCCACATCGATTCATAGAACACAAGAAGAGGAATAGCCATGACCGCAACAGTAGAAGTCACCACAGGTGTGGGGCGGGTAGCACGTGTAACCGGCCCCGTTGTGGACGTCGAGTTTCCCGTAGAAGCCATGCCGGCGCTTTTTAACGCGCTCAACGTTGACGTCACCTTGGATCAAGGGGATGAAGGCGCAAAAACACGCACCCTTACCCTTGAAGTTGCCCAGCACATCGGCGACAACATGGTGCGCACGATCTCCATGCAGCCGACCGACGGTCTGGTTCGCGGGGCCGCGGTGCGCGACACGGGTGACGCGATTTTGGTCCCCGTGGGAGACGTCACCAAAGGCCACGTGTGGAACACACTCGGTGTGCCGCTCGATGTGAAAGCCTCAGATCTTGATATCAAGGAGCGTTGGAGTATTCACCGCCAGCCGCCGGCCTTTGATCAGCTCGAATCAAAGACCGAAGTTTTCAATACTGGAATCAAGGTTATTGACCTACTGACCCCCTACGTTAAGGGTGGGAAAATCGGCCTCTTTGGTGGCGCCGGTGTGGGCAAGACTGTTCTGATCCAGGAAATGATTTACCGTGTTGCTGAAAACTTTGGTGGCGTCTCGGTATTCGCTGGCGTGGGGGAGCGCACGCGCGAAGGTAATGACCTTTTCCTCGAAATGACCGAATCGGGCGTTATTTCCAAGACGGCACTTGTCTTTGGCCAGATGGATGAGCCACCCGGCACCCGCTTGCGAGTCGCTTTGACCGCATTAACCATGGCCGAGTACTTCCGTGACGTGCAAAAGCAGGATGTATTGCTCTTCATTGATAACATTTTCCGATTCACCCAAGCCGGCTCAGAGGTTTCAACCCTGCTGGGCCGGATGCCCTCAGCCGTGGGATACCAGCCCACGCTGGCGGATGAAATGGGTGTTTTGCAAGAGCGCATCACCTCAACTCGTGGTCACTCGATCACTTCGTTGCAGGCGATCTACGTCCCGGCAGATGACCTGACCGACCCAGCCCCGGCAACCACCTTCGCCCACTTAGATGCCACCACCGTGTTGAGTCGTCCAATTTCAGAAAAAGGTATTTACCCGGCTGTGGACCCGTTGGACTCTAACTCGCGGATTCTTGACCCGCGTTATGTCGGTGAAGAGCACTACGCCGTTGCTGCGCGCGTGAAGGAAATCCTGCAGCGTTACAAGGACCTGCAAGACATCATCGCGATTCTCGGTATCGATGAACTCTCCGAGGAGGACCGAGTTCTCGTTGGACGGGCCCGCCGCATTGAACGTTTCCTCTCCCAGAACATGTTCGTGGCAGAAGCCTTCACCGGCCAGCCTGGATCATTCGTTCCGGTCGAGGAAACGATTACCTCGTTCCGCGCACTCGCTGATGGCGAATTCGACCATGTGCCCGAGCAAGCATTCTTTATGTGCGGTGGAATCGAAGACGTTGAAAAGAATGCGGCTGCACTAGCCAAGGAGAACTAAAATGCCAGGCCCACTAGAAGTGGCGGTAGTTTCCGCCGAGCGCTCAATTTGGAGCGGCTCGGCAACGAGCGTTGTGGCAAAGACACCCGAAGGCGACGTGGGAATTCTTCGCGGACACGAGCCCATGTTGGCGCTGTTAGTCGAAGCCCCGCTGCGGATTGAACTCGAAGACGGTAGCAAGATCCTAGTCGCGGTACATGGTGGTTTTTTCTCCGTTGACAGCGATAAGGTCAACGTGATCGCCGAGTCCGCTGAACTGGCACAGGACATTGACATCGTCCGGGCAAAAGCGGCCTTACAACGAGCACAAGCAAATATTGATTCACAGGACCTGTCGGCGGTACGCAGGGCCGAGGCTCGCATTCAGGTTTCCTCCGCCTGAATTCTACGTTCAGCGAGGGTTAGTGCCGCCAGGCTTCCACAATACGTCGCCAACACTGTCGCGGTTGGCAACCCGGGAGAGAATAAAAAGTAGATCGCTGAGCCGGTTCAAGTACCTGGCGGTGAGCGGATTCATTCCACCGTGATATGCGTCCAGAGCCGCCCAGGTTGATCGCTCCGCGCGTCGCGAAACCGTCCGGGCGACGTGCATTTGGGCTGCGGCGGGAGTTCCCCCCGGCAAAATAAATGAACGTAAAGGCTCGAGTCCGTCGTTGTAGTGATCACATGCTTCTTCAAGACGCACGACGTAGGCGTCGGTGACACGAAGCTTGCCAGTTTCATCGTCTTTAACGGGTGTACATAAATCTGCGCCCACATCGAAAAGGTCGTTTTGGATTGAGAGCAAAAGTCCAGCGATGTCCTCGCGGACTTCACAGGTAGCCAGAATCACACCAATTGTGCAATTGGCTTCGTCTACGTCGGCATACGCCTTTAATCGTGGGTCGTTCTTACCGGTTCTACTCATGTCGCCGAGGGAAGTCGTTCCGTCATCGCCGGTCCGAGTATAGATTCGCGTTAAATTCACCACAGACGGGACTCTAGCGGGAGCAGTGAATTCTTGCTCGCCTACGATTGGCAAATGTCGGTATTTCGGATTCAGGGTGGTGAAACCCTCCGTGGAGAAGTTGCGGTTCCCGGCGCTAAGAATTCCGTTCTCAAGTTAATGGCCGCGAGCTTATTGGCGCCGGGTATGTCAACCTTGACCAACGATCCCGATATTGAAGACGTCTCGATAATGTCCGAATTACTACGAAGACTCGGCTGTAAACTCATGCATTTGGATAGCACATTAACGATTGATGTTCCATCGAAGCTTGACCACCGGGCCGACTACGACTTGGTGCGCAAAATGCGTGCGTCGATTTGTGTTCTGGGTCCGCTAATTGCCCGTTGCGGCGCCGCTGACGTTGCGGTGCCCGGGGGCGACAATATTGGTTCACGTGGATTAGACATACATGTTGACGGGCTGAGAAAAATGGGCGTCCGGGTGAATAACGAACACGGATACCTACTCGCAGAAAGCGAGGGACTCACGGGGGCTCACGTTCTTTTGGATTTTCCCAGCGTGGGGGCAACCGAAACAATCTTGATGGCCGCCGTTACGGCGAGCGGAGAGTCTGTCATTGAGAACGCGGCTCGAGAGCCGGAAATCATTGATATCTGCACCATGCTCCTCGGTATGGGAGCAGATATCTCCGGGATAGGGACATCAACAATAATGGTGACCGGTGTGAGCGAACTGAAGCCAATCGCGCACCGTGTCGTCTCAGATCGGATCGTGGCTGGCACGTGGGCTGTTGCAGCCGTCATGACTCAGGGTGAACTCACTATCACGGGTGTGCCACCCGAGCATTTGGTCCTTCCATTGGAGAAACTCCAGTCGGCGGGTGCTCAGATTGAAAGTGGAGGACTGACGATCCATGTCCGCATGGACCAACGGCCGCAATGTGTTGATGTCATGACTCTTCCTTACCCGGGATTCCCCACCGATTTGCAACCGCAATTTATTGCCCTAAATGCAATCGGTCACGGTGCATCTTTGGTTACCGAAAATCTTTTCGAGGCGCGGTTTCGATTTGTTCAAGAACTTGCACGACTTGGTGCAGATGTTCGAACCGACGGACATCACGCATTGATTCGAGGCAGGGAAGCACTCTCGGGCGCACCGGTAGAAGCAACAGATATCCGGGCCGGGGCCGGGCTGGTTCTGGCCGGTTTGGTAGCCCAAGGCAACACAACCGTTTACGGCGTGAGTCATATTGAACGGGGCTACGCAAATTTCGTGGAAACTTTACAAAGTCTTGGAGCACAGATGGAGCGTGCCGAAGAATAAAACATTATTTGCGTAAAACGCGGGCAGCTCTGCTTTCATCTGCCGGCCACACCATGACTTTGGGTCCGTCGGTGGTGTGAGCCAGGTTCGCTTTAATGCCGCGGTCTTCCAAAGTTCGTCTAATAATTTCCCCTTCCGCGTAATTCTCTGGGCTCGCGACGCACACCAGAAGGCCGTAAGAATCCGACGGCCCGGACCTGCCAGGGGCCGCGACCACCGAGCTTCCCCGTGAATAAGCCCAACGAAGCACCAACACCATGACGCCGATCCCGATCAGCGCCACGATCGGCCCGAATACGTAGGAAAAACTATTTCCGATTACCACGGCACCATTGTGACAAGGATTACGGACGTTGCAACAGATTGGTCCGCTTAAGCATGTGCAAACGCCGTCGTTTGGTTACTCTGACGGCATGGCCGACAAACCGTGGATTATGCGCACCTACGCGGGACATTCCAGCGCAAAAGAGTCCAATGAACTTTTCCGGACCAATCTAGACAAGGGGCAAACCGGTTTATCAATTGCTTTCGACCTTCCGACCCAAACGGGGTATGACCCCGAGGATCTGATGTCTCGTGGTGAGGTTGGTAAAGTGGGCGTTTCCATTGCCAGCCTAGCTGACATGAGAATCCTTTTTGAGGGTATTCCACTCGCGCAGATGAATACGTCAATGACAATTAATGCGACGGCTGTATGGTTGTATTCACTCTATATTGCCTTGGCAGATGAACAGGGTGCACCGCGGGAACTGTTGTCGGGAACCACCCAAAACGACATTATCAAGGAGTACCTTTCGCGGGGCACCTACGCTTTCCCGCCAGCACCTTCACTAGAACTTGCCACAGATTTGGTTGCATTTTCGGTTGTCAACACCCCGAAATGGAATCCGATAAATATTTGCAGCTATCACTTACAGGAGGCAGGGGCCACCGCCGTCCAAGAGGTGGCCTTCGCTCTCGCTGCAGCGATTAGCGTTTTGGACTCCGTCAAAGTAAAAATTGAGGAACAAAATATCGATGTTGACTTTGACCATGTCGTAGGCCGCATTTCATTTTTTGTTAATGGGAGCATCAGGTTCATCGAAGAGGTGTGCAAACTCAAAGCTTTTGGAAGGATTTGGAGTGACCTCGTCAAGGAGCGTTACGGGGTGCGAAGTGAGTCGGCTCGACGTTTTCGCTATGGAGTACAGGTAAACTCATTGGGTCTCACCGAGGAACAACCTGAAAATAATGTGCAGCGCATCGTACTCGAGATGCTGGGGGTGAGTCTGGCTAAAGATTCACGTGCACGGGCGATTCAACTTCCCGCCTGGAATGAAGCCCTCGGGTTACCCAGGCCTTGGGACCAACAGTGGTCATTGCGAATGCAGCAAGTACTCGCGTTGGAAACTGACCTGCTGGAATACGACGACATTTTTGAAGGCTCGATAGTAATTGAGTCTAAGGTTGCCAAACTCACGCACCAGATCCGAACGGAACTTGATCGGATCTCCGAGATGGGAGGTGCAATTTTGGCCCTTGAATCCGGATACCTAAAAGGCGCATTGGTTGCATCACACGCCCAACGTCGGGCTCGAATTGAATCTGGTGATTTGCCCGTCGTAGGCGTGAATGCTTTTCAGAGCACAGAAATCAGTCCATTAACCCAGAGCGTCAATATCTTGTTAGTGGATCCTGAAATCGAGTCACGCAGAATCGCCGAAGTTCTTGCGCTTAAATCTGAACGTGATCAGGCTGCCGTCGCGGATGCCCTCGCTGAAATAGACGCCGCCGCCGAAAGTGGGCTCGGTCTGGTTGAAGCAAGTATCAGGGCTGCGAAGGTGGGCGTCACCACGGGTGAATGGTCCAACGTTCTGCGCTCGCGATTAGGCGAGTACCGATCACCAACAGGTGTCGTGGAGTCAATTGGAAATCGAACACCGGAGATCGAACTGGTTCGAGTACGTGTGGATGAATTAGCGACCCGGCTGGGGCACCGTCCCAGGATTTTGATTGGCAAACCCGGACTTGATGGTCATTCAAATGGAGCCGAACAGATCGCCGTTCGCGCTCGCGATTGCGGTTTTGAAGTGATCTACCAGGGTATCCGATTGCGCCCTGAAGAAATTGTGGCCGCGGCAATCGCAGAAGACGTTGACATCATTGGTTTGTCAATCCTTTCCGGATCCCATCGCACTCTGGTTGCCGAAATTCTCAATTCACTCGCGGAGGCAAAAGCAAACGACATCCCGGTAATTGTTGGTGGAATTATCCCTCCAGCGGATGCCGACTGGCTGGCATCCATCGGAGTAGCAGCAACTTTTACCCCGAAAGACTACGACGCCACCCAAATTATGAACTCCATCGTGGACATTATTAGCGAATGAGGATATTAATCTCGGACTGTTCTGCCGTCTATCAAGGCCGACTCGCAGCGCAATTGCCGCGTGCAACGCGAGTACTCATGTTTAAGGCTGATGGCTCGGTATTGATCCACTCAGATGGTGGCTCATATAAACCATTGAATTGGATGAGTCCACCGTGTTGGGTATCAGAAGGTAAGGTCGGCGACCTAACCGAATTTGAGGTGGTAAATAAGGCCGGTGAGATCTTGACCATCACCGTCTACGAAATCCACGCCGATTACGAACACGCATTGGGACTTGACCCCGGCTTAATCAAAGACGGTGTTGAATCTCACCTGCAAAAATTGCTGGCTGAAAACCTTGATGCTTTGGCGCAAGGCTTAAGTCTGGTTCGCAGGGAGTACCCGACAGCAATCGGCCCAGTAGACATACTGTGTAAGGCGGCAGGTGGCGGCTCGGTGGCTGTGGAGGTGAAGCGGCGCGGTGAAATTGACGGGGTAGAACAACTAACGCGTTACTTGGAACTACTCAACCGCGATCCTTTATTGGCTCCAGTTACCGGAATTTACGCAGCCCAAGAAATCAAACCACAGGCCAAAATACTGGCACAGGATCGCGGAATTATGTGCGTCCGTGTCGATTACGAAGCATTAAAGGGTCTCGATGATCCAAGCTTGAGACTTTTCTAGGAAAAAATAATGAGATGGAGTGAACTGTGGAACTGACAAAAATTGGAGTTATCGGACTCGGCACCATGGGGTCTGGGATCGTCGAAGTGATTGCCCGCTCCGGCTACTCGGTTATCGGGGTGGACTTGGGCGACAAGGGCATAAGTTACGCCGACTCACGGATCCGGAATTCAATTGATCGCGGTGTCCAAAGTTCTAAAATTACCGAAGCTGATGGCCAACTGATCCGTTCTCGAATTGAATTGACGACAACCCTCGAGGAACTCGCCAATTGTGAGCTCGTGATCGAGGCGATCACCGAGGATCTGATAACCAAATCTGAACTATTTCTCACCCTCGACTCAATTCTTGGCCCAAACGCGATCATGGCGACGAATACGTCATCCTTGTCCGTGACCCAGATTTCGGTGGTGACCAGCAGACCGAGTCGAGTGATTGGGATGCATTTTTTCAATCCTGCGATGGTTCAAAAATTCGTTGAAGTTATTTCAACGGTGACGACCGACCAAGAAGTCATCGAAACGTGTCTAGGATTTGCCCGAAGCCTGGGCAAGGAACCGGTCTTGGTGAGTGATCGCGCTGGTTTCATCGCCAACTCACTGCTTTTCGGGTATCTGAATCAAGCCGTATCAATGTATGAACAAAAGTATGCGTCCCGAGAAGATATCGATAGCGCCATGAGATTTGGCTGCGGTCTTCCCATGGGACCTCTGGCCCTACTCGACTTGATCGGCTTAGACACGTCACTTGAAATCCTGGACACCATGTATCGCGAAAGTCGAAATCGCCTGCACGCGCCAAATGCAATGCTCAAACAATTAGTTGCGGCGGGAAGGCTTGGTCGCAAATCGAGCCGTGGGTTCTATTCGTATGCTGGCGCGAATGTCCCAACCGTTGTCGCTGATTCGATAACACCGGTTACAACGGATTCAGATTCAACGTCAGGGATTCACCGGGCCGCGGTGGTCGGATCAGGCACCATGGCAAGGGGGATTGTGTCAGTTCTCGCGGTAGGTGGCGTCAATGTAATCGCTCTAACGCGGAGTGAATCCAAGTCACAGCAACTACGCGATTCGTTGAATAAGTCGTGGTCAAAACTCGTCGCCAAGGGGAAAATTTCCGAAGATCAAAAAAGTGAATTTCTTGGCAGGGTGGGGACCTGCGAGAAACCAGAGGAATTAGTTGGCCAGGTGGATCTCGTAATCGAAGCAATTGCCGAAGAGATTGGACCCAAACGGGCGATCTTCTCGGAGCTTGACCTATTACTGTCCGAGGAAGTTATTTTTGCGACCACGACGTCAAGTCTGTCAGTAATTGAGATAGCAGCCAGCACGCAGAGAATGGATCGGTTCCTGGGTATCCACTTTTTCAATCCAGCACCGGTCATGTCTCTCGTCGAGGTCGTGAGCACGGTTGCAACCGATCCGGACATCGTGCTCCGGTGCACGAATTTGATGCGTGCACTCGGAAAGAAGCCGGTCCAGTGCTCAGACCGAGCAGGTTTTATCGTGAACGCATTACTGTTCCCTTATCTCAATAACGCAATTGCCATGGCCTCCAGTAATTACGCGTCCATCGAAGACATTGATTCCGCCATGAAACTCGGTTGTGGCTACCCAATGGGGCCATTCGAGTTACTCGACGTGGTGGGACTCGATGTCTCGCTGGCAATCGTCACTACGCTGTATCGTGAGTTTCGTGAGCCAGGATTTGCTCCTGAGGCTCAACTGGAGCACTTGGTTACCGCAGGATTTGTCGGGCGTAAAGTCGGTAGGGGTTTCCGCAAGTACTGATAATTAAGAACACGCAAGGGTGAAAGGATGAACCGCATGGGTCGCAAAAACCGAAGGGTGGTCAGCGAGTCCAAACCTCCCGCCGGTCATTCCATGGCGACAGAGTCTCACCCCGACGGTGAATGGCACGTACGGAAATTGACGGGTTCTTCCGCTCATAAAACGTACCGTTGTCCAGGTTGTGACCAAGAAATCCGCCCGGCGACACCGCACGTCGTTGCGTGGTCCGCTGATATTGTTCAAGGCGCCGATGACCGACGTCATTGGCACACACCGTGTTGGAATAATCGCGGCACTCGTGGGCCGCGGGGCCGAGTGTGACACTCATTTCACCAAACTCGGTGCTGCCCGCTACACGGGAACCCATCACGTTAGAAACGCAGGATTCCCTCACGCTCGTTGGTGAGTTGGCAACGCCAGAGCACCCCGAAGCAACGGTGATTTGTGTCCATCCGCTGCCAACCCAGGGTGGCATGATGGACAGCCATATTTTGCGTAAAATGTCGTGGCGCCTCCCGGCTTTAGCGCACATTGCCGTGCTGCGATTCAATACCCGAGGTACCCACAGCGCGATGGGAACGAGTGAAGGTTCATTCGATGAATCACGTGGTGAAGGTCTCGACCTCGCCGCCGCGATTGAATTCGCACGAGGACGCGAATTGCCCAATATTTGGATTTTAGGTTGGTCTTTTGGAACCGATGTGATTTTGCGAAATCTTGATCCCGATGGAATTGACGGGGTGATTCTGCTTTCCCCACCGCTACGGTTCACGACCGCACAAGAGTTGCTCCGCTGGAACGGAACGGGGATACCGGTTCATGCGCTCATCCCGGAACGTGATGACTATCTCCCACCGGAGGCCGCTTCCCTGCGGTTCTCCCACGCCCGGGACGTCGTGATTGAGCCGGTCGCGCAAGCAAAACACTTGTGGGTCGGGGAGAAATTCGTTTATCTGGTTCTCAACCGAATAACCGAACTGGTTTCACCGAAGTTCGCACCGTTACCACGCGACTGGAACGGGCCAAACCAGCGTTGGAACGATCTGGCGTAGGGCTACTTGGCAGTGAACCGGTTAATCTTTTCCAACACGTGAGATCGAAGTAGCGGATTCGTCACTCCCAGGCCGGGTCGTGGCGCGAGGGCCAGTACCCCAACTTTGCCCTGATGCAGATTCCGGTGCACCTCATATGCGGCATCACCTGCTTGATCCAGGGTGAATACTTGTGACAATGTTGGGTGAATCACGCCTTTGGCAACGAGTCGGTTGGCCTCAAAGGCTTCGCGGTAATTGGCAAAGTGGGTCCCGATGATTTTTTTCAAGTTCATCCATAAATACCGGTTGTCGTATTCATGCATGAATCCTGAAGTGGACGCGCATGTCACGATTGTTCCCCCGCGACGTGCAACGTAAACACTCGCACCAAAAGTTTCTCGGCCCGGATGCTCAAAAACAATATCGGGATCTTCGCCACCGGTGAGTTCGCGAATTTTCTTACCGAGTCGCTGCCACTCTTTTGGATCTTGCGTCTGCGGGTCTTTCCAGAATGCATAGCCTTCCGCGCTGCGGTCAATGATCAACTCGGCGCCCATCGAGCGAGCAATCTTTGCTTTTTCCGGGCTGGAAACAACGCAGATGGGAACGGCCCCACCATTGAGTGCGTACTGTGTTGCATAGGAGCCCAAGCCACCGGATGCACCCCAAATGAGAACGACGTCACCCTGTTTCATGTCGGCACCGTTTTTGGAAACTAGTTGTCGGTAAGCGGTTGAATTGACCAGGCCCGGGACGGCGGCCTCTTCCCAGGTGAGGTGCTCGGGTTTAGCCATGAGTTGATTGGATTTAACGATGGCAAGTTCGGCCAAGCCACCAAAATTCGTTTCATAACCCCAAATTCGTTGCTCGGGGTCAAGCATGGTGTCGTTGTGTCCGGCAGGGGATTCCAACTCCACACTGAGACAGTGTGCGACAACTCGGTCACCGGGCGCGAACGCGTTGACGCCCGGGCCTACCCGCAGAACAACTCCGGCAGCATCTGAGCCAATGACGTGATAGGGGAGGTCGTGCCGGGCTCCATCCGGGTGCGATTTTGCATACCGCTGCAAGAAACCAAATGTCGAAACCGGTTCAAAAATGGACGTCCACACGGTGGTGTAATTGATGCTCGACGCCATCACGGCAATGAGCGCTTCACCATGTGCAAGTTCGGGAACCGGGACGTGGTCGATTTTGATACTGCGCCTTGGATCCTTGTCTTTGGACTCCACTCCAGCAAACATGTCCGCATCTTCCCTGCGGATGAGCGCGGCACGATACGTGTCTGGAAGAGCGAGAGCCTCACATGTGGCGCGGTCCGCATGAGACTCGATAGCATCAATGATTTCTTGCATTGGGTCATTAAACCGGATAATTTTTATGATCACCCCATTTTCACAACAAATATGCCAATTGTGAAAGTGAGACCGAGCACACTCAGGACGAACATCGTGCGTGCCTTTCGAAAAAGTGCGATCAACATGAGTGCGCCAAACGCCCCAATTGCTAAAGAAACACCCGGATTGTTAAGAATGTCTGCATTAGGCATATTGAACGAATTCAATTAACACGCCACCGCAGTCCGCCGGGTGGGCGAAATTCACCAAACTGTCGGCGGTACCAATGCGAGGGGTGTCATAGAGCATCCGGATTCCATTGGATCGGACATGAGCGGCCACCAACTCAACATCGCTGACCCGAAGCGCGAGCTGTTGAATGCCTGGCCCTTTGGTGGCGAGAAACTTCCCAATTGTGGTGTCGGGACCAAGTGGGGCTAGGAGCTGAATCTGCGCGCCCTGGTCCGGAAAGGCGATCATGGATTCACTCACCCCCTGGCTCTCATTTACTTCCGTGTGATGTTCATGAAGGCCGAGGATCCCCTCGAAAAAATTCCGTCCGGTGCCCAGATCGGGCACCGCAATTCCGATGTGATCAATACCAAGTATCAAGTTTGCCACATCGGGAACATCTGCGTTATCCATAGGACTAATCTACCCAAACAAAGGTTAGTGAACCAATGAGCCCACACGTGGTAAGCCAAGGAGCCAGCATGACGCAACCAAGAATCACGATCGGCGATTTCGAACCCAGCGTGATCATCGAGGGGGCTCGAACTCCGGTTGGTCGTTTGCTCGGAACACTCAAGTCAATGTCGGGCGCGCAGCTTGGTGGAGTCGCCATCGCGGGGGCACTCGAGCGTTCCGGTGTCTCCGCGTCCGAAGTTGATTACGTGATCATGGGGCAGGTTCTGCAGGCCGGCGCAGGCCAAATCGCGTCACGACAGGCTGCGGTGCTAGCTGGAATTAGCATGAATGTTCCGGCACTCACCATAAATAAAATGTGCCTTTCCGGTCTTGACGCGATTGCTTTAGCGGATCAACTGATCCGGGCGGGAGAGGCCCAGTGCATTGTTGCCGGTGGCATGGAGTCAATGAGTCAAGCCCCGCACCTGCTCATGGGTTCACGCGAGGGTGTGAAGTTTGGCGATTGGTCAATGGTCGACTCGATGGCCGTTGACGGGCTCACCTGCTCATTCGATCACGAGGCTATGGGTGCATCCACTGACCGTTGCAACGAGCGCTACAACCTCACTCGCGAACAGCAAGATGAAGTATCAGCTCGCTCGCATCAACGTGCCGCGGCTGCGCGTGAACTTTTCGCCAGCGAAATAGTCCCCGTCCAGATCCCTGTTCGTAAAGGGGATCCGCTCACAATTTCTGTTGATGAGGGAATTCGGGCAGAGACGACCGCACAGAGCCTCGCTGGGCTTCGCCCCGCATTTAATAAAGATGGCACTGTGACCGCTGGGAATGCCTCACAAATATCCGATGGCGCCGCTGCCGTAGTTGTCATGAGCAAGACTAAGGCCATCGAGTTGGGACTCACGTGGTTGGCCGAAATTGGCGCACACGGCAATGTCGCCGGACCCGATGCCAGCCTGCACGAACAACCCGCACGAGCAATTTTGGCCGCCGCCCACCGAGCCGGTCTCAATCTCGGGGAGATTGACCTTTTTGAAATCAATGAGGCATTTGCGGCAGTGTCAATTGTTTCCACAGGAATCTTGGCGGCCGAAGGAGCCCGAGCAGATCCTGAGCACGTGAACGTCAACGGTGGCGCGATTGCTCTTGGACACCCGATAGGTGCATCAGGTGCTCGTTTAGTCCTGCACCTGGCTCATGAACTGCGCCGACGCGGTGGCGGTATCGGTGCTGCAGGGCTGTGCGGTGGTGGTGGGCAAGGAGATGCGTTACTCATCCGTGTCCCGTGAAGTGACCGACTCCGGTGGTAATAATCTGGGCACATGAACTCGGGTGAGGTGGTTGGCGCAAAAATTCGCGAGTTGGCTCAGCAGGTCACCCTGGTGGAAAACGCTGGCGTGGGTTCAGCACATCTGCTTGCGTTATTGCCAACACCGCGTGCGCACATTGTCGGTCTCACCGGCCCGCCAGGGGTAGGTAAATCCACGTCAACGTCGGCGTTGATTACTCAATTTCGCAGTGAGGGTAAAAGAGTTGCGGTCTTGGCGGTTGACCCGTCATCAACTTTCAGCAAGGGCGCCCTTTTGGGTGATCGAATCCGCATGCAAGAACATGCGAGGGATTCTGGAGTGTTCATCCGATCCCTTGCAACCAGGGGACATCTCGGTGGTCTCACCGGAACTATTTACAGTGTTCTTAAAGTAATTTCTGCGGCTGGGTTTGACGTCATCATTATTGAAACGGTGGGAGTGGGTCAATCCGAGATTGAAATTGCTAAAATGGCGGACACTTCGGTTGTTATTGCGGCACCTGGAGCGGGTGATGGTATCCAGGCTGCCAAAGCCGGAATTTTGGAGATCGCTGATATTTTCACGGTGAATAAGGCCGACCGCCCCGGGGCGGATGCAACCGTCCGAGAGCTCAAGGGCATGCTTTCCATGGCGACGAGTCATTCGGGTTGGGAGACACCGGTGATTCCCACGATTGCAACGGAGCATTCAGGATTTACTGAGTTAGGCGAAGCGATTTCCCAGCATTACGCTTTTTTGATTGATCAGGATCTCCTTGAGCGTAAGCGAATCGGACGGATCCGCGAGTCACTTCTGGCTCGATCAATGAATACCCTGGCATTGCGGGCAATGTCGGTCGAAGCCGAACTGGGCTTGGCCGCACAGTGCGCCGCGGGCACCGTGAGTGAAGACCAGGCCTGCGATCTGATCCACGCTGGCATGAACGGCCGCCCATAAGCCAGAATGGGGTGATGAACACCCCATCATTTGCCGGAGCGATTGATCTTTCCACATTGGGAGCCAAAAAGGCACCCACACCTGCAGGGGATTCACCCGTGATTGACGTCACCACCGATGCGTTCGAAACGCTCGTGCTTAAAGCATCCGAAACAATCCCGGTAATTATTGATGTGTGGGCAACGTGGTGTGCCCCGTGTAAGCAACTATCACCAATCCTTGAGGAACTAGCACTCGAATATACCGGCCGCCTGCTCATAGCGAAGGTTGATGCAGATGCAGAACCGTCCATCTCCCAAGCGTTGCAGGTGCAGTCGATTCCTTCAGTGTTTGCGGTCATCAAGGGTCAATTAATTCCGCTCTTTCAAGGCGCTTATCCCAAAGATCAAGTGAAGCAAATTTTTGACAAGCTTTTGGAACTCGCGGCAGAGCAGGGGCTGAACTCAACACCTGCTGCTGCGGGTGATGAAATCGCCGCGGTCGAGGTTGACGCGCCGGTGGATCCGCGCTATGACGCGGCGGTTGACGCGGTAAATGCGGGGGACTGGGATCTGGCAAAAAAGGCGTACCAAGGAATTCTTGATAGTGATCCAAGTGACCTTGACGCTAAGGGCGGCCTGATTATGGCCGGAATTTTCGAGCGCACCGATGGCGTTGAGCCACCACGTGGTGATTCATTTGTTGAACTACTCGTTGTGGCTGACTTGGCTGCCGCCGCTGGGGAATGGGCGGATGCACTCGCGGCAACGATAAAAGCAGTTCAGATCTCCAGCGGTGCCGAACGTGAACTGGCGCGCTCCCGACTGGTTGACTATTTTGTTCTCGCCGGTGATGACCCCAGCGTTTCAGGGGCGCGCGTTGCTTTGGCTAACGCGCTTTTCTAGCCGTCAAATTCGAAAAATATGGCCGCGAGTGGTGGAACGGTTATCCGAGCCACGGCTGGTTTCCCCGACCACTCGTGAGACGTAGCTTCAATGTGACCGAGGTTGCCGATTCCGCTTCCGCCGTAGGAGGAAGAATCAGTATTGAGTGCTTCCGTCCATCTGCCGGGCTTGGGTAGGGCGAGTGGAAAGTCGTGGTGAACTTCTGGCGCGAAATTGGCGATAAAGGCGGTGCATTCACCATGGTCTGACCAACGAATCCAGCTGAAAACATTTGAGTCGCCGTTTTCGCTATCAATCCATTCGAATCCACGCGGATCGCTGTCGCGTTCCCACAGTGCACGACTACTCGTATACAAATTATTGAGATCGGTGACCGTCCGCAAGATTCCTTGGTGCTCTTCGAATTGCAAGAGGTTCCAGTCCAGTTCCCGCTCACTTGACCACTCGCCAGACTGGGCGAACTCCGAACCCATAAACAGTAACTTCTTTCCCGGGTGAGCCCACATGAAGGCGAGGTACGTGCGCAAGTTTGCAAGTGCCTGCCAACGGTCACCGGGCATGCGAGCGATAAGTGAACCCTTGCCATGAACAACTTCGTCGTGTGAGAACGGCAACACAAAATTTTCATTGAAAGAATACATCAAACTGAAAGTCATTTCGCCATGGTGATATTTGCGGTGAATGCTCTCGTGCTGCACGTAGCCGAGTGAGTCGTGCATCCAGCCCATATTCCACTTGAAGCCAAATCCCAATCCACCAAGGTCTGTTGATCGGGTGACACCAGGCCACGACGTTGACTCTTCGGCGATTGTTATCACGCCCGGAACCCGTCGGTAAACCGTGGCGTTCATCTCTTGTAGAAATGCAACTGCATCAAGATTCTCGTTACCTCCGTACTGATTGGGCAGCCATTGACCAACGTCGCGTGAATAGTCCAGATATAGCAGTGAACTCACCGCATCAACACGAAGGCCATCAAGATGAAATTCCTCAAGCCAGAACAATGCATTAGCCACCAAGAAATTTCGCACTTCATTGCGCCCGTAATCAAAAATGAGGGTCCCCCAGTCTGGGTGCTCACCTCGACGTGGATCGTCGTGTTCATAAAGATGTGTTCCGTCGAAATTGGCGAGTGCCCACTCATCCTTAGGGAAATGTGCCGGAACCCAATCAAGGATTACGCCAATCCCATTGCGGTGCAGCGTATCGACGAGGTAACGGAACTGATCGGGGGTTCCAAACCGCGAGGTCGGGGCGTAATAAGAGGTGACCTGGTATCCCCATGAGGGTCCATACGGGTGCTCGGCAACCGGTAGCAGTTCAACGTGGGTGAATCCGGCGGCTTTCACGTAATCAACCAGTTCACCCGCCATACTCCGATAATCCAGGCCCACGCGCCATGACCCCAGGTGCACTTCGTAGGTGGACATGGGCCGCACGTGTGGATTCTGGGCCGCTCGTTTTTCCATCCATGCCACATCAGTCCACACGTAATCGGATTCACAGACTATTGAGGCATTTGCTGGAGGCACTTGGGTTGAAAAAGCCATGGGGTCTGCTTTGGTGAGCCAAGTGCCGTTGAAGTCCAAGATATAAAATTTATATGCGCTACCTGCGGAAACACCGGGAATAAAAATTTCCCAAACACCTGTTGACCCGAGTGTGCGCATCGGGTGGGCTGATCCATCCCAGTAGTTGAAATCTCCAATCACCCGAACGCCTCGGGCGTTAGGCGCCCACACAGAAAATGCAGTGCCAGCAACGTCTACATTGCCCAAAGCCATGGTTCGAGGGTGGGACCCGAGTACCCGCCATAGCTGTTCATGTCTTCCTTCGCTTATCAAATGAAGGTCGGTTTCGCCCAGAGTTGGTGGGAATGCATACGGATCATAACTGTGAAAAATTCCACTGTCATATCGCGCACTGAAAAAGTAGGTCGTCGAATCACACTCGTCATGGGGGATCGTCAGGAACCACACACCAGGTGCTTCCGAGGTCATCGGAAATATTAATTCTTCGACGTGTACGTCAACGGAGTGAGCGTGTGGTTTGAGAGTTCGAAAAGCAACTTGCCCATCGCTCACATGTCTACCCAGGAGAGCATGTGGATCAAATTGTGACCCGGTAAGGAGTCGGTCTAATTCATGGCGGGGGACGTTCACGACGTTTTCAACCCTCTTCGTGGCGAGTGAGGTTCGGCGAAAACTTCGAGCGGTTTTACCTCTGTCATGATCTTGACAATATGCGCGACGTTTTGGGCAGGGCTTAATTTGACGAAGGTGTGCTCACTCCAGCGCCAGGCAGTACCTGTGACGTAGTCGTGGACCATAAAGTCATCACCCCATGCAAGTCCTAACTCTGGCATATTCCAATGGATCGTTGTGGATTGCTCATTATGGGGATCTGTACTGCAGACAACGAGGACGACGTCCGCGCCATCGACCCCACCACGTTTGGAGAAAGCAATGACATGTGGGGAATCACTCGGGTGGAAAGTCAGTGTCCGAAGCTCTTGAAGTGCTGGGCTGTTCCGCCTGATCGTGTTGAGTAGTGTTAAATACGGCGCGAGGGAATCACCATTTTTCTCGGCAAGACCCCAATCGCGTGGACGTAGTTGAAATTTTTCAGTATCGAGGTATTCCTCACTATCCTGATGAAGGGGAGCATGTTCGCAAATTTCGAACCCGCTGTAAATTCCGAAGGTTGGCGACAGGGTCGCCGCAAGTGTGGCCCTCATGGCGAATGCGGCTGGGATTCCCGACTGCAAGAACTCAGGTAAAATATCGGGGGTGTTTGTGAAAAGATTAGGCCTCATGTAAGCAGCTTTCGGCCCGGCAAGTTCGGTGAAATATTCTTCGAGTTCCCACTTTGAATTTTTCCAGGTGAAGTACGTGTACGACTGCTGAAAGCCGACCTCTGCGAGGGCTCGCATCATAGGTTCGCGGGTGAACGCCTCAGCGAGAAAAATTACGTTGGGGTGATGTGCGTTAATTGCGCCCAGCAACCGTTGCCACAACCAAACAGGTTTTGTGTGCGGGTTATCAACCCGAAAAATGAAGACACCCGCCTCAATCCAATAAAGAACAATTCGTTCAATCTCGCGATAAAGGCCCTCGGGGTCGTTATCGAAATTGAGTGGATAAATGTCTTGATATTTTTTCGGTGGATTCTCCGCGTAGGCGATGCTTCCGTCAGCACGTTGGGTAAACCATTCGGGATTACTGGCGACCCACGGGTGATCCGGGGCGCATTGCAAGGCGAGGTCTAAAGCTATTTCTAGGTGAAGCTTTTTCGCAGTATCCACGAAGCGCAGAAAGTCTTCTAATGTTCCCAAATCTGGATTGACACTGTCATGTCCGCCGATTGCGGATCCGATCGCCCAAGGTGATCCGGGGTCATCTGGTCCAGCCTTCAGAGTGTTGTTGGGGCCCTTTCGGTTTTGCTCACCTATGGGGTGAATCGGGGGGCAGTACACCACGTCGAAGCCCATCTGGGCGATCCGAGGAAGTGCCATGGCGGCACTGGCAAAAGTCCCTGAGATGGGTGGCGTGAGCGTGGCGCCTTCACTACGAGGAAAAAATTCGTACCACGATCCAACCAAGGCTCGGCGCCGTTCAATGACCAGCGGCCACGGACCATGAGTTGAGGCATTGTCACGAATCGGATGTGAAGCAAGAATCTGTACAACGGTGTTCCCCGCGGAAGCCGCGTACCTAAGCACGGTTGGCAATGCTGTATCGCGCATGGTTGCTATCGCGCTGATCAACGTATCCTTTTCCCCCCCACGTAATCCCCGAGCCACTTTCTCAATGCACGAGGCTCCTTCGCGCAATTCAAGGTCGGTATCTAGACCCGCGGGAATTTTTATCTCTGCCCGACGGCGCCAGGTAGACACTGGATCACTCCACGTCGTAATACTAAAACTCCATCTGCCCATGGTGGTGGCGGTGAAGTTTGCCCGGTATCGATCACTTCCTGGTAGTTCGGTCATGGGGAAAGGGCCAACTGTTGTGCCACGTGGATCCGTGAGTGAGAGTTCGACACCGATGTGGTCGTGTCCTTCACGGAAAGCGGTGACCGCAAAAGGAATGATCTCGGCCTCGACCGCTTTTGCGGGATAGATTCCGCACTCCACCACGGGAGAAACATCACGGACGGTGAATCGCTGTCGGATCAATGCGTTTGGAACCCTCTGCACCATGTGTTCAGATTAGCGGAGTACCGGGGCACGAATTTCCACCCACATTCTCTCTTGCGGATTATGTTCGGTGAGGTGTATCCGGCATTGCCATACCTGGTGAGGGGACTTAAGTCCCCCAAGTTGGGGCACTTTGGAGGCCCAACAGTTGTGAGGGAGGCATTTAAGGTCAGATTAGGTGGCGAACCGTCATCCAAGCGCGAGCGACGCTGTCGCCAGCGCTTAACGGAAGGAGCGCAGATGCGTCGTCGAAGTTTTGATCAGATCTTGTCGTTCACCGGCTTGGTGGTTGCCATTGCGCTCGCGGTTGCCGGTGGACTCATGATGTGGGGCGGCACCTTCGCTCACAACACCGTTACGCAAGAGCTTACGGGCCAGAAAATTTCCTTTAGCTCTGATGCAGCCAGTCTTCCACCCGGGCTTGAGCAGTACGCCGGTGTCTCCGTCACAAACGGTGAACTAGCCAAGTCCTACTCTGACCTCATTGACTCCCACCTGACCAATATTGCTGGTGGCAAGACCTATTCCGAGGTGAGCGAAGAATGGATTGCCGGAGATCGAACCGACGATGAGCTTGCTGGCCAACGTCAGTCGCTGTTTATGGGTGAGACGCTGCGCGGACTGCTGCTTAATGCTTATGCATTCTGGACCTTCGGAACGATCGGCCTGATCGTCGCTTGGGTAATGTTCGCAGCGGCCGCCGTGCTGCTTGTCCTGACGATCCTCGGCTTCATGCACTTGCGCAGAACGGCGGAGAACGAGGCGATCTTTGAACCCGAGCAAGATCAAGTGATCGAGCCAAGGTCAAATCTTTAGCCTGTTGAAATGTTAATGCCACGTCGCACTCGGGGCGTGAACCCAACCCGGTCAACCGATCGCTGCAAGGACATAGGTTGAACGTGGCTGGCACACCAGTACGGCACCGCCGTGGTATGAATGATTTACCGGTTGCCCATTATTGGTATGAGTGTCCAAGATTGCAATAAATGATTCTGCATACGGCGACGTGGGTAAGGTAAAATTGATGCTGTCGGTGCCTCTGTGGAAAACGAGAAAAAGGCTTTCCTCGTTCGCCGCGGAGGACGTCAGAAACATTCCGATCGACGTCTGCCCAGCGTCGTGCCACTCGAGAATCTCTTGTCCGTCTGGGCCAAACCACGCTAGGTCTTTAGGTCCCCCGGGGAGTTGCGCCTGCCCAGTATAAAAATCAAGTGGGTAAACCGATGAATGCGATCGACGGATATGTGTCAGGGTTGCGACAAAGTCAATGAGGTCCCAATCCGGTTGTCTAAGATTCCAGTTAATCCACGAATAATCATTGTCCTGACAATATACATTGTTGTTACCTCGTTGCGTTTTATGTAACTCATCTCCTGAAGTGAGCATGGGGACACCACCGGAGAGAAATAGCGTTGCTAGAAAATTTCGTACCATTCGTGCGCGGGTTTCAACAATTGTTGAGTCCTCGCTGGGCCCCTCTACGCCGCAGTTGAATGAACGATTGTTGTCGGTGCCATCGCGATTTTCTTCACGGTTGGCCTCATTGCGTTTCTCGTTGAAGCTAACCAAGTCGAGCATTGTGAAACCGTCGTGTGCCGTGATGAAATTAATGGACGAATATGGATCAGTACCGTTGCCACCGTAAAGGTCCTGTGAGCCGGAAAGTCGCCACCCGATTGCAGCGATCCCACCTTCACCTCGCCAGAAGTCTCTGACATCATCCCGGTATTTGTCATTCCACTCACTCCAGAGCGGCGGGAATGAGCCCACCTGGTAGCCACCTGGGCCGACATCCCACGGTTCGGCAATGAGTTTTGAGCGCCGCAAAATAGGATCCTGTGAGATCGTGGTCAAAAAATTTCCGAGCATGTCGACTTCATGTAGTGAACGCGCCAACGTCGAGGCGAGGTCAAATCGAAAGCCATCGACATGCATCTCGTTCACCCAGTAGCGCAGTGAGTCCATGATGAGTTGAAGGGCCTGCGGTTGTGCGGCGTTAATCGTATTGCCGCAGCCGGCGAAATTGACGTAGTCGCCTGTATCGGTGAGCCGGTAAAAATCCTTGTTATTGATACCCTTAAAAGAGAGACTCGGGCCACGTGCCCCTCCCTCAGCCGTATGGTTGTAGACAACGTCAAGAATTACTTCAATACCGGCACGGTGCAGTTCCTTGACCATGTATTTAAAGTCGTCGATCTGATTTCCAGAAGTGCTCGCATACCCGGCATGAGGGGCAAAATACCCAATCGTGTTGTAACCCCAATAATTGGAAAGCCCCGCATCCATTAAGTGCGTTTCGCTGACGAAATGTTGAACTGGCAATAGTTCAATCGCTGAGACGCCCAGATGAACCAAGTGGTCAATCACGGCCTTAGCGGCGACACCTCGAAATGTTCCTCGGTCGTGTTCTGGAACCGATGGATGCAGGTAGGTGAGCCCTTTAACGTGGGCCTCGTAAATAACCGTTTCATTCCAAGGACGCTCGAGGGGTTGATCCCCCTCCCAGTCAAATTCGGATGCAACGGTGAGACTGTGGGGCACAAAATCTCGACTATCCAAGGCTGACATCTCACCTGGCTCGTTGATTGAGTAGTCGAAAATTGCCGGATCATTTCGCAGCTCCCCGGTGATGGCACGGGCGTACGGATCGATGAGAAATTTATTGGGATTGAAGCGCATTCCATTGACCGGATCCCACGGTCCCTGAACGCGAAAGCCGTAGCGCGTTCCAGGGCCAATATCGGCGATGATCGAGTAGTGCACGTTTTGGGCACGGTTTTCGAGTTCATGCCTTATTTCGGTAAAACCGTGAGTTTCATCCCCGGTAAGGACACAAAATTCGACTTTTTCGGCGTGTGGAGCCCACAGGGAAACTTTTGCACTGCCATCTTCGAGCAGGGTGACCCCGAACGGATCCCAATGTCCCACTTTGGTGCGCACCCGGTAAACCTACCGTGAGGAAAAGTATCACCAAGAGTCCTCGGGGGAGTATTAGTAGAGTTTGGCGCATGAGTGATGACACGAACACTGATGCTGTGGGCGAAGAACTATTTGCCCGGGAATTTATCCAGGTGGAAGCACGGGGGACCACAGCGATAATCAACCTGCGAAGGCCCCCCATGAACGCCCTCAATCTACACATGCAGCGCGAGATTGCCGAGGCTGCGTTATTCGTGTCGGGAAGGGTGGGGATTGATGCTGTGGTGCTTTACGGCGGCGAAAAAGTATTTGCTGCCGGAGCCGATGTAAAAGAAATGGCGAATATGACCTACGCAGAGATGGCGCTCGCGGCCGTCAGACTACAAAGCGCATTCGACACTGTGGCAAAAATTTCACAGCCGACCATTGCTGCGATCACGGGCTTCGCTTTGGGTGGGGGGCTTGAACTCGCCATGTGTGCGGATTTCCGGGTCGCCGGCGACAACGCCAAACTCGGTCAGCCGGAAATTCTGCTCGGGATCATTCCTGGCGCCGGGGGCACCCAGCGTCTTTCGCGCCTAGTTGGGGTATCCAGAGCGAAGGAGCTGATTCTCGGTGGCCACATGATCACCGCGGACCAAGGGTTCAGCATCGGGTTGGTGAACCAGGTTGTCGAACCGGCACAGGTACTCGAATCGGCACTCGCGTGGGCGTCAAAATTTTCCAACGGGCCAAAACTCGCATTGGCGGCGGCCAAACGCGCCATTGACAACGGTGCAAACGTTGATCTTCGAACGGGACTATCAATTGAGAGCACCGAGTTTGCCGCACTGTTTGCAACAGAAGATCAAAAGCGCGGGATGAATTCCTTTGTTGAGCAAGGTCCTGGTAAAGCAGATTTTGTGGGTCGCTAGTGGCGATCACACAAGAGGAGTTTGAGCTTGCGAAGAAAGATCCAAAACGAGCCAACATTGTTTACCATGATTGGGAATCGGAAACATACGACGATAAGTGGAGTATTTCTTATGACCAGCGGTGTGTTGACTACGCCCGCAATTGTTTTGATCAAGTCGTGCCCAAAAAATTCCAGGGGCCAGATTTAGCAGAAGCCATGGTTGTCGAACTTGGTTCGGGAACAGGATTCTTTCTGCTCAACTTGATGCAATCAGGAATCGGTAGCACCGGAATTGTCACAGACCTCAGCGCCGGCATGGTGTCTGTCGCGAGCCGCAATGGATTGGGTTTAAAACTCAATATCTCGGGGGCGGTTGCTGATGCTGAAAATTTACCATTTTCATCGGGGAGCGTTGACCTTGTTATCGGTCACGCTGTTTTGCATCACGTGCCGGATCTTGACGCCGTTTTTGCCGAGGTCATTCGGATCTTGCGCCCCGGCGGTCGCTTCGTCTTCTGCGGTGAACCAACCGAAAAAGGTGATGTCGTCGCCCGGGCACTTTCTCGGCTTACGTGGTGGGTGAGTACCCGGCTGACAAAATTGCCGCCACTGGTCGAAAAATGGTCAAGGCCAGAACATGAACTCGCGGCGTCTTCACGAGAACAGGCCCTTGAGTCAGTAGTGGACATCCACACGTTTGATCCAGACCGGCTGGCACGCATTGCACTGCGCAACGGCGCTGTTGATGTCAGCACAGTCACCCAAGAACTGATGGCCTCCTGGTTTGGTTGGCCGGTGCGCACCTTTGAAAGTTCAGTGAAACCGGGGGCACTGGGTTGGGGCTGGGCCAGTTTTGCTTTTGGTACCTGGAAAAAACTTGAATTCCTGGACCGAAACGTCATGTCAAAAGTTGTGCCCGATGAATACTTTTACAACGTATGCATCACTGGCACAGCTCCATAGAGGGGGAGGGCGCAATGCGAATACTTCATTTCTCGTGGGAATATCCCCCTGTCATGTACGGCGGGCTGGGCGCCCACGTGGTGGCGCTGACCCAGGAACAGGCTCGTGCAGGTCACGACGTGTGCGTGATCACCCAGGCACCACCAGATGTGGCTGCATCAGAGGAAGTACTCGCGGGAGTTCGCGTGATTCGCGTTGATAACCACTACCCCGATGCACATTTTAGCGAGCAGGGATTTGACCATTGGGTCAATGGCTTCGCTCTCGCTTGCATCGCGGCTTTTACTGAAATGGCTGACAAGCCAGAAATAGTGCACGGTCACGACTGGATCGCAGCCCGTCAACTAAGTAGTGTGTCATCACGGTTCGCCATCCCGAGTGTGCTCACAATCCACGCCACCGAGTTTGGTCGCCATAACGGTTGGTTGACCTCGCGTCTGTCTCGCATGATTTACGCATATGAGCACTGCATCTTGCACACATCAGATGCCGTCATCGTCTGTAGTGAATTCATGCGCGCGGAGGTGGTTAACGCTTATGGCCTCAAGGCGGGTGTCGCAGAGGTCATCCCGAATGCAATCACTCACATTAGCCAGTCGCAACGAAAGACGAGTACGGATGATTCACAAGTCGTTGTAGGATTTATCGGACGTCTTGAGTGGGAGAAAGGCGTTCATCACATTATCGATTCCCTCACGACACTTGAAGAACGCCACATTAAACTTCAGATTGTCGGCGTGGGTGGTCAGTTGCAGTCCTTGAAAGACAAGGTTGCCCGTCGAGGACTCGTTGATCGAGTGGAGTTTGTTGGCCATGTTGATGCGGCCACGAAAGCGACATTGATGAGTGACTGGGATGCTGCCGTGATTCCCTCAACGTATGAACCGTTTGGAATCGTGGCCTTGGAATTGGGTCAGGCCGGTGTCCCACTCGTCGTTTCACGGGTGGGTGGTCTGGTAGATATCGTTCCAAGTTTCGAATATGGCTATCGACTCGCTGAACCAAACGGCGCATGCATCGCAGCGGAGCTGGAGCAGATCTTAGCCGATCCTGGTCAGGCAGTGCTGCGTGCCCAGAAGTTGCAAGCGCGGATTGCACGAGATTTCACATGGGAGTCGGTCGCGAGTCAAACTGCCCGGGTCTATGCCACAGTATGTTCGTGAAGGAATTCAATCCGTGGCGATTCACCCATGTGCGCTGGATTATGCGCAATCGCGCCTGGAGTTGGTATTACCTCGTTCGTTACGTACGTTTTCTTAAGCTGTTTCACTTTGGACCGCGCGATGTCACCTGCACTGGCTTTGTCTTTCTCGGCAAGGGCGTTGAACTCAGTGTCCGCAAAGGCTATGGCCGGATTGTCCTGGGAAGTTGGGTCCACATCGGTGACCACAATCGAATCCGCGCTCACGAAGGAAGCCTGATCATCGGCTCCAAAACCGTGATGGGCCGTGATAACACCATTAATGCCTATCTTGATATTTCCATTGGCAGCGAGTGCATCTTCTCTGACTCGATCTATGTGTGCGATTTTGATCATCGCTTTTCTGATAGCCATGTGCCCATCCGGGCACAAGGTATCTCCAAGACGCCGGTTCACGTGGGTGAGAACGTCTGGGTGGGTACCAAAGTGTCAATCTTGAGGGGATCCGTAATTGGCCATGGAAGTGTGATCGGCGCCAATTCAGTTGTACGAGGGCCTATTGCACCCATGTCGGTCGCGGTTGGCGTCCCGGCCAAGGTGGTGAAATCCAGACATGATGTGGATCCCGATCATTGGGAAG